>JAABUL010003016.1_pt1 | contig 26126 bp, 30 predicted proteins | sample 5559151 | NCBI WGS metagenome assembly JAABUL01 (sample SAMN10711876, study PRJNA513368) | rock metagenome | isolation source: Antarctica rocks | place: Antarctica: Victoria Land, Pudding Butte sud | reverse complement strand
TACACCGTCGCCAACCCCCGCCTCAACATCACCAACCCCACATCCTGCCTCCACACCCCCCACCGCCACCGCTCCACCAACCCCACAACCCGCTGATACTGATCCTGCTTCAACGGCCTGACCCGCACATACCTCCCCCCAATAGAACCTTTCAACCACTCCAACGCCTCCTTCGCCCAAGGCTGCTCCGGGCGGCCAAAATGCGCCATCTCCGGCGCATCGATCCCCGCCATTCGGACGGACATTGTTTGTTTATTCGTCGCTTTCGCGCCTCGCTTCATGATATCTGCCGTGCGACGTCCAGGCGCCCAGCCCCAGCCCATAAGCCGCCCGCCAGGGGTGTGGAAGAAGTGAAATCCATCGCCATCACCCACACGCGTAACGAAGCCGTAGTAGCTGGCTTTGTGGAAGGAGTCTGGTTTTATTGACGCGGCGTTGGGGACGCGGCGGACGTATTTTTTGTAGAGGAGGTAGAGGGCGAAAGTTGTGGCTGTGGTTACGGAGCTGATGGCGATGGTTTGGAAGGTTGTGTAGTGGGACCAGTCGGTTTTATTTAGGGTGGTGTCCCATGAGGTTGATTTGGTGCGTGGTGGAGCGGCGGGGCGCTCATGTTTGGGGTCATCGGAGGGAGGGTCGGGAGGATCGTGACGCCAGAAGGCCCAGGACGGCCATGGCATCTTTCCAAGACATGGAGGTGTGTTGGAAAGAAGTTGCAACAACAGTTGTTCGATAGCTACACTTCGAAAGTGATTCAAGGTTCAAAGCTCTTTACGAATATGGACTAGCTCATACTGACTATCACGTGCAATGGCAGGATACATTCATCGGAGACAACGCAGTGGCATGGGAGTGGTGTGCAGTGTAATTATTACACTAAGGTATTTAAACAAGCTACGTCCTTCCTATATTGTCATCTCAGCTTCTCATTTCTTCACCCCAACCCTCCGTTTCCTCCTCCCCTTCTCCCGCTCATACTCCTTAGCCTCCCTCCCCTCTTCGCCCTGAATCTCCGCCACAATCCTCCTCTGCTTCCGCTCATACTCCTTATCCACCTCCCTCTTCTCCCGCAAACCTTCTCTCGCCATGAAACTCGCATCCTTCCGCAATTCCCGAATAGCCCCCTTCTTCTCTCGCTTGTACTCCTTCTGCAGCTTGCGTGCATCAGAACGGTCTTTGTCAGGGTCGTAATGCTTGTCTGGATCGAAGGAATCTTCGAATTTGGGGATAGAAGTGCGGATAGCGAGGGGGCGGTGGTGGTGGAGTTCCAAGGGCCGGCGGGCGGTGCGGGATTGGGAGAGTAGGATGCGGAGGTGTTGGAGCGTGGGTTTTGATTTGGGGTGCGTGGAGAGCGGGGCAGTGGTTAGGGGTGCGAGGAAGGGGGTGAAGATTTCGAGGAAGGAGGGCTTGAGTTTCCAAAGGTCGAGCATCGTCCGGAGGTTCGCGAGGTGGGTGGTGGTGTGGTCGGATGAGGCTTTTGGCTTTGAGGCGAGGGCGCTGAGGGTGAAGCGGATAGCTTCGGGAATATAGCGTTTGCTTAGGCGTTGGTAGTGCAGGGAGAGAGCGACCAGGAAGGCGCCAGTCGAATGCTTGTGGGGCGAGTCCAGGATGTTCATTGCGAGCCATTTGGCGATGATTGTCATGGCTGGTGTGACGACTTGGTGGAAGTGGTCGCTTGTTGGGTAGATAGAGCCAATTGCAGTCAAGATCACCAGGTCGCCACCGTGTAGGAACTTCCGTGCGTGAGCCTCTTGAAGCTTATCGCGAAAAGCGACAGCGATGATCTCAGGGTAATTCCTGCTCAAACTGTGAAGATGGCGTATGACTTGTTCCGTCACAGATAGTGGCTGCTGATGCTGGCCCATATACGACAAGTGCTCAACGAGAGCAGACGAAAAGTCGGCCATTGCTTCCTTGTTGGTTGCAGAGAGCGAAGGGTGATGTAAGGCTCGTATCCGCTGAATGATCGTCGGAAGCTGATCGACCGGACAGCTCTTAGCCACCTCGAGTAGCCTTTGGTGAGAACGTGGGCACGGATAAGTGAAAGCCAGCCCGTGTCCTGCGTTCGGTACCCCGGTTTGATTAGAGGGCGGTGTGCTCTTTGACGAAGGGCCACCGAAGATACCATTGACGAATTCGTCCTCTTCATCAGTCGCAGCTGGATGCTCTTTTGTATCCGACTCAGCTTCGCTCTCAGAAGCGTCACTCACGTCGACTTCCGATCCGCTTTCCGGATCGCTGGCGACCAGGTCTCCATCAGATTCGAACTCATCTTCGTCCTCCAGCACGATCTTCTCAGGCTTCTGTTCTTGCGGTGCACCTGAGTTTGTGAAGCCGAAATCGGCCGCTTCATCTTGCATATCGTCCATGTCTTCCACATCACCATCGTTGACTTCTGTCTGCTGTTCCGGTTCATCGTCTGGAAGCTGTTCACCACGCATCCTCTTGGCTCTTCGGTCTTCGAGCTCCTTGAGTTTCTCTGCCTCCTCCTTGATCTTCTCCTCCTCAGTCTTGGTCCGGTCGGCAGGCACCGCCTTTTGCTCGCGAGCCAGCTGCTTCAGGCGCGAATCGTACGCTTTGTCTACAGTCTCACGTTCTGCACCTTCGAGTAGTTTCAGCCGATCGGGGTTCATGGCAAGCCCGTTACTAACGGCTGCTGGCTCTGTGGCCTGCGTGGGCTGCACCGGTGTCGGTTTCGCTTTCTGTCCGCGCAGCAGAGACAGAATATCGCCGAAGCCTTTGTCCAGCTCCTCGCGCAGATCATCATCGTCCTCTTTTGCCTTTTGCCGCTCATACTTATACAGCTTCGACTTGGCCATAACTTCCTCCATAACCTCCTTCTTGCTCTTCTTCCTCTCCGGCTCATCATCCGCCTGATCACTAACCTCATCCTCACCAATTGCCTCTTCCTCCTCAAGATCACTCCTCCCTCTCTTCCGTCGAATCAAGTCCCCGTCCCCATCACTCTCCTCCCCAGCACTCCCCACCAAATCATCATCTCCCAACTCTTCAACCGCTCGCCCCCCATGCGTTAGCCCCATCCCCATCCCCTCATCCTCACTCCCCTCCAAATCAAACACCCCACCCACCCTCCCTCTCGACTTCTCCTGCGCAAACCTCTGCACCGCCCTCTCCTCCGCCGTCAAGCCCTCGTCCCCCTCGCCAATCCTCCGATCCACCAAGCCCCCCACTTTATTCCGTCTTCTCATCTCCGGCAACAACGTCGCCTTCCGCATCTCCTCGCCGGCAGATTTACTGACGCCAGGTCGGTGGAGGACATCCTTATACCGTACACTTCTGCCATTTATGACGGCAGGGGTGTTGGCGTGTGCGAATTTAGATGGTCGAGAGGAGGCGGCGCGGAACTCGAAGGGGTTGAAGGCGTCGCGGATTTGTTCGAGAACGGCGGATTTCTGGATGCGGGTGTTGGTCGAGTGGGCGGATTTGGCGGATTTCTTCTGCTTTTTCGACTTTTGGGGGCCGGTGATGCCTTGTTCTCGCAATGACGTCTTGAGACGTTTTAATTGGGAGGGCGGCATGGTCGCGTATAAATGGTATGGAACAGTCCGAGAATTCCACCTCGAACTTTTTCTCGATGTCCAAAATTAAGGTTGGCGATAGAGCGGGATCAACCGCTAGCGTCGGCGATAAGCTTTTGGATATGACTTGGGAAAGTCCAGACTGCGTTTGTTCGAGCAATTGCAATGGACAAAATGTGATACACCCAGCAGACAAACTTTGTCTACAAAAATTGCTCTCCAACATGCACAATGTCGACCCGAATCGATGACCGCTGGCTCTGGTTCAGTGCCGCCGTCGTCACGGTCATCGCCGTCCATGGCATCCGTGTCGCCATTAACGATCTCGTCACTTTAACAAAACTCGATCCTTACGGCTACGAACCTTGTGAGAAGCCCGTCGGCGAGCATCCCGAAGATGGTACCTTATGATCTATAAGCCTTGTCATGGACGTATTTAATTCCCTGTCTAGATATCACAGTCGACACTCTCCAAACGCTAGCCGGATCGCCAAACCCAAATATCGCCAATTCAGCTACCGGCCTCATCGTGTCACGGGCGTTGCGTAATCAGCCGACTATCAGCAGTATCCGCGCCGACCTCCGCTCCCCGGACCCAGCTACCCGCCGCCTTGCCACCCTGGCCTTCGACGTCTTGCGCCAGCATAACCTTTACGATGGATCACTCGATGCACCATCACGCGCGCCATACAACAACTTCGGCCACTCAACCCCTGTTTACACACCCCACCGGCGGCGAGGCGCCCAATCCGGGAACCCAATGGCATTCAGCGCCCCTAACGACGGCGTCACTGACGCAGAGCACGCAAGGCAGATATCCGAAATGATTGATCGACGGAGGAGAACCGAGAGGCGAGACGACAGTAGTGACGACAACGAGAGCTTCACCGAAGAGCACGCAACGCGGTTGTCTGAGCGGGTGCGGGCTAGGGTTGAACGGAACCGAGCAGAGGACCTAGCGGATAGGTTCGTGCCAGGAGAGACCAACCCGTGGGTCGGCGAGGGTGAAGGGGAAGGTGGTGTAGTGCCTAGTGTAGAGAACCCAGTAGCGGGGTGGACGAATGTGCCGCGCGCGAGGCCGTCGGGTGCGGATCTGACGGAGGCGGAGTTGCGGAGGTATAGAAGGGAGGCCGTGGTTATACATGCAGTGATGGAGGAGATGGGTGAAGGGGAGGAGGAGAATGAAGGGCCGGGATTGGATGAGGAGGATATCATTAATTTGGCACGGCGGATCGAGAGAGAGACGCGAAGTTAGTAGTACGTTAACGATAGTATCTCGCCACTAGAACACGTCCTCACCATGCATCTGACGCGGTCTTCACCTCTAAGAATGGAGGCGCTTGCCACAACACGTCTTCTTCCATTGCACAGTTCTCCCCCTTAACCTTCTTCAAAGATGGCTCATGCGAGCCCTCAGTCAACGCCGAAGCCATCGCCGGTATCGAGAGTGTATCACACGCTCGACACTCAACCCCAGCCCCATCTTGCCTCAACCGCTCGCTCGGCAGCCCCAGCTCTCGACCCAGACAGGAAAGCGCCGGCCCTGCGACTACCTCATCAACCTTCTCCCGCATCCACAGAGGCAGCGGCTCTTGTTCCTCAGATTTGAGTGCTTTTTGAAGGCGATACAGGTCATAAACGTCCAATGTCTCCGCCGTGTGAGCAAATATCGTAATAGTATGAGCCTTTGCTTGTGGCCCTCTATACGGCTGTCGGAAGCGAGAGGCTGGTGGTCCTTCAAATCGCTCCAGCAGGACGGTGCGGAATTCCTTCGGGTTCGCGGCCAAGTGGCGTAGTCTCCGGATACAGAAGGAGGATGTGGTGTTGTCGTCGTCGTCTTCGTCTGCACTTAAACTCATTTTTGTTTTGGAGAGGCCAGATGTGCGATCATGCCATACCCGTCTTAGGCTTTGGGCGGGACAGCTCCTCGCTGGACGGATGTGGGTGAAAATTGCTGCTGGTTGAGGCCTAGTTAGGTGTTGAAAGGAGTCGAAGGTGGTGTATATCGGATTGCAATCGCACGTGGTGTAGGTCAGACAGTGCCTGGCACGGTCGGCCTCGATCCCAGGGATAAGGATATCGAACATAAGACACCGTGTCTCTTGATGTAGAGCACGCCAGGTGAGCTTTTCGAATCCTGGTGGCCAGGAGAAGCTGGAGGATGCCTTTTGGAAGAAATTATAGAGTCCTGCAGAACAGACAGGTAAAGGGGTCAGCAATTGTCTCAGCCTTTTTGAAGAGTTCAAAAGGTCTTTGAGCACGACATGGGGCATTCGGGTCTGATGTGATCTCGGGGAGCCCTTTCTACCATCAGTACTTACCTGGGGCGGGGGATTTGAAGCCAGCTTCCGGCTTCTCGTGAAGCAGTCGCCCACCATAGTTGTCTCGGAGTATCTCCAGTATAACGTGGTTCGTGATGTGTTGGTCGAGATGGAGCCAAAAACTCAACTGAACGGCCGGACTCTCGTCGCTGATCCCTGAGACCTGACGCCACACATCATATTGGGGAAGATCGTTGGCAGGAGACATGCGCATGTCTTCGATGTTGACGTGCCAACCAGAGGCGATGACTACGAGGTCGTTTGCGTATGAGAACTGAAATATTTCAGAGACATGGAGCCTAAAGTGATGATGAGAAAGTTTTAGCAGGTGTCTCGGGTGCAGAGGTGGAGGGTGGAAGGTCTCAGAGCGCCGCACGGTGCGTGATGCTGTCTCGGAGAACCCTTCCATCCATTAGTTTGGGTTGACCAACAACGAACCACCCGCATAGCTGAGCGTGAAAGCACGGCATTCGTCAGCGCGGGTACGGGATGACGAGTTCCCCGGCCTGGGTGGAAACGTCCTTCCTAGAGGGTAAACTCGCTCCGTATCGACCTCAGCGTGGAGCTGTATGCGCCTGACGATGCGTGGCAGCTCAGATTCTTCGATCCATGTCAAGTGTTTGTTGATCTGCCCGACGATTGCCCATGTCTCTTGCATCCGTTGCTGTGTTTTTCGCGCTCTCTTGCTAACCCGAAGTGCCTTTTTGTTCTTCACCTTCTGCAACCTATTCATCTGCTGCACCCCCTCGTTCTCCCAATTATCGTCGAAGCCACTATCCGAGCCTTCGCAAAGCACAGATTCCTTCGAAGCAAGCTTGGGCGGCACCGATTCCTGCGACCGTTGTGCAAGTACGTCCTGCTTTAGGCATTTCCGTAGCTGGCCAAGCTTGATAGCATCTCGTTCTCCGGTGCCGTACAAATGAATTGTCCACAGGCTGTAATCCTGCATGCTGCTTCGTCCGCTCTCGTCAGGTGTCATGTAAGCGAGGAACTCCAGAAGTTCGTGGCGCTTGGCGACTGAGATCAGGGCGTTCATGCCCGGTGCGACTAAAAATTGAGCACGCTGCGTGGCGGTTGTGTTGGCAGACAGGTGGTGCAGTGCGATGTAAGGCTGAAGTTGGCCATGTATGAAACTCAGCGTCAAGCAGGAGTATGGGTAGCTCTTGGAACGTTTAGCGGGTGTTTTGTTGGATTCGTTCAACACGTCTGCCAGGACGTCACTCAATGACTCGTCCGCCATGGCTGCCGGCAGATCATCAACCTCTCGCTCGTCACTTCTGCCAGCAGTTTGTCGAGTGACTCGTCGTCCTACTATGTGTGCTCGCAAGAAGTGCGGGATCGTGTAGGAGTGCAATAATATCTGCGTGATGGCTGCCGGCAGGTCATCAAATGACTCGCTCGTCACATCTGCCAGCAGTCTGTCCAATGACTCGTCGTTTATTATGTGTGCTAGCAAGAATTGAGAGATCGTGTAGGAGTGCAGAAGTATTTGCTTGAGGGTCGAGAGCTGATGAAATTGAATACCTGCTCAAGAACCATTCCTCATCTTCTCCATCTGCTCAGGTTTCGGGGCAACATCGCAGAGCTCACCACACTTTCTGCACTTCCGCGCCTCATCGTTGCCTTTGAAGTCGTTGACAGCTGCCTTGATCTGCGTCCCGAGGTCCTTCATGTGGAAGGAGGCTTCGTGCACCTTCTCGCCACAATTCTGGCAGTACCAACGTAGAGTATCTACGCTATCTTCTGGTCGCGGTTGCTCGATGACGACACCAACAGTATTCTCGAAGCGAACAGGGTTGTGCGGGATGTTGCCGGGTAGTAAGAACAGCTCGCCTTCGTTGATGTAGACGTCGACAAACTTGCCATCTTGGACAGTCTTGAGTAGCATGCGGCCTTTGTATTGGTAGAAGAACTCGGGTGTGGTGTTAATGTGGTAGTCAGTGCGAGCATTTGGGCCTCCGACGATCATAACTGTCAATGGGTCTTGATAGACGCAGTAGTTGTTGATCGGCGGTTTGAGGAGATGGGAGTTCTCCTCTAGCCTGGGGACGTTAGTAGGATTCTAGCTAAGAAAAGGCATCGAAGATGTAGTTTACCATTTGGGGATGTTGAGTGGGCTAGCAAGTACCGCCATCCTGCGTGATGTAGAGAAGTTTGCTTGTTGGGCACCTTGATGGAATCGATATATGGAAGGTGCAATGGTCCAAGTTCTTCGAGATAGTTGGCTCGCTGTCGTGAGTGGCAATCGTCGTATGGCTTGCATCCAGATGCTGTCGGTGGAGAGGTTTGAAGACGATCAAAAGGGAGATTTCGATGGCAAAAGAATCAAGACCCTTTACAATATCATCCCCGTTTGCACATGTAGTCGTCAATGAGTGATTAATATTAGGGTCAAGCGAAGTCCGATGTCGTTGCCTTCGACTTCGGCATGTTCCGGATGCTGAGTAAGTGACTACATGTATATTATAGTCTACCGTACCTCGTCTCGTCCAGTCGTCCTCTCTCCATCCCGCAACGTCTATCGCATGTCTACCCCATGTGGCTACTTGGTCCTCCGAAGATATGCCCCCGGGTGAGCTCAAGATCGGACCAATATACCTCCATACCAGACTATTCTTCACGCAGAGGCACCGCCCTAAAGCCCTAAACCTTGTTGTACACGCGCACGCATTCGGCTGTTCTGGACCGTAATCTCTCCGCACCGGAACTGAGTCTTTACTCTTCGCCCGGTCTCCATGCCATGGACCTGGAGACATCCTATGAGTGGACTCTGAACGAACCTCGACCCAGATCCAGTTAGCGAGGCCTATCAAACTCGACCACGGGATACCATTGTGCAAAAGCGGCGGCCGCTTCTTCCTACTCCCAGCCTAGTAGGTACGAGTAGCTTAAGTGCGTAAGGCTGGGTCGATTATGTCTGTCTCGTATCTCCAGCTTGATCCTGCTAGCAATCCAGGTGCTCTCTTCCTACTCTCCTTGTAAGATCATCTCAATCTCTCTGCCAACATGGACGTCGACCTTTCGAAGTATCCCAAGCTCAGTCCTGAGCAATTGGGCCATCTTCGTCACTTTCACAACCTCGCCTCTCAGATCGATGGAGAATGGAATCATATGGGTAGGTACTAATGGGCAAAACGGCAGTCATTCCTTCCTGTCTCAGACAGCGCTGATTCTTTTACCCTTCTGTTATGTAGGATCGCAGGAGCCCTGTCAGGAGTTCCTCGATGCATATCGCTACCAACTCGCAACAATGGCTTACGGTACTGCTGTCGCACACTACCATCACCAACCTATCCTGCGTAGCGTATATAAGCCATTAATGCGTCGTCTGATCCACAAGATGCTGCTGCGTGCAGTGTGGGGTTACTGGTTCAATACCAGCGTGGGCGGTACTATCATACCTTTGGCATACCTGATGCCATTCAGCTGATATGGTTATGCAAGGCATCTTGACCAACCCGGACATTAAGGAGCTGAGGAAGCCATGGGCCGACCCAATAGTGCGAGAGAACATCATGTACGTTCCATTCTCCGCGGTGCGCCAGGCGAGACTTATGCCATGCTCAGGTACTCCGGCCATCTGCTACTGATGGTGAGCCTCTACGCTATGCTCTTCGATGACGACGAATTCGAGAAGGAAGATTCTCTTGTCTTCAACTGGAACCCCATGTTCTGGGGTATGGGTCCGGAGCGCTTTACCTACAACACGAAGAGTCTGCAGGACGCCATCATGACGGAGATGGAGCGGAACAAGTATGTCGGAGTATGCTGCGAGCCGAACATGGTTTTCGTTGTCTGCAACCAGTTTCCGGTGAGCAATGCATCCATCTCAGTTTGTCTGTAACCGTCGTGCAGGAGCTTACCGTTCTTCCAGATCATCGCCATGCACTACAATGACATCCGCCACGGTACCACTGTAGCCGATGAACTATTGCCAAAGTACGTCGCAGCTTGGGAGAAGAAAGGCATGGTCGGGTCTGGATCGCTTTACCCAGACGCATGGCTGGAGCAGCAAGACGTAACAATGGCAGCCAAGGATCCCGCCTTCACAGCCTGGGCCAACGCATGGATGCACGCCTGGAGATCCGACTTCGTCGTCCCACTATACGAGAAGCAATCTCTCGGCTACATCACCAACTTCGACGGCGAGATCCAGCTCAACCCACACGAGCTGGGAAACATTTTCCGCGAGATGGTTGGTACTGAAGGAGCCGCCGCCGACAACAAGGACACTTACAGAGAAGCGATCCGTAGAACCAAAGATCTTCCTAAAAAGGCGAAGATGGTTCCGTACACGAAGCCGACGTTTGGTGTGATAGCTCAGTGGCTGTCTGAGCTCGGTCGCTCAGAACTGGACGGACTGCTAAAGTATGCGGATGAGCATTTGCAGCCGACGTGGGAGAAGGGTGGGTTGTACTATGAGAGGAATGATGAGCCGTATGACGAAGGTTAGTGTCTCATTGGCCCGAAAGACAATTTTCGATCATGCTGACTGTGTGCAGATCTGCGTTGGACGCATATGGATCCCTTCTCCGGCAATGGTTGCATCGGCTACGCACGACTGAACGTGGCTGGTGGGCAGAAGAAGATGTGGGAGGCACCGTGGACTGCGGCGACCCTTCAAAAGCGGCCATGGGTTGATGGTGTTGATCTTGGGCAGGGCGTTGACTTCGTCCGCGCGATCTTTGATGAGGAGGCAAAGCTCGTGCTGCTGACCGTGCGGAGCTGGGATGGGAGTAAGAAGAGCATTCGACCTGTGGTGAAGAACCTGCCGGCCGGAACTTACCTGGTCAAGGTAGGGGCTGAAGAGGCGAGGAGGGAGAAGCTGGGGAGTGGAGATGAGCTTGCGCTGGACGTGGAGGTTGGTGGAGAGGAGGTGGATGTCGTTGTTAGGCTCAGGCATAGTCTTGACATGATGAGCTGACCTTGACAACCACTGGCTTCCACAATCTCAGCATGACATGAATCTTCGCCGGTCCTTCGTTGAACATCGGCACTCGCTATATTTGGAATCTATCGTCCGCTCATTCATTCGTAACCTCATAGTCTGGCCGATAGCCATGCTGCTGCGTTCTCGCATTACAACGTCCTCATCACTTCGCATGCACCAACATCTCCCGATAGACGTCCTCCGGGATCTTTCTCGCAAAATTCACCGTAAAATCAATCACCTCCCTCGCCCTCAACGGCTTGAAATCCGGCTTCGGACTCGCACTCCCCAGCAGCTCATCCCGTCTCAACACCACCTGACTCACGATACACAGCAAATTCAGATGCGTCCCATACGCGAACAGGAAATCCCACAGCTTCAACACCTCCGGCAGCGGAGGCGTGCACGCGCACAGAGTCAACACGCTCGGGAAGGCGTATATCTCCGCCTTCATCCCTTTCGACAGCAGATGGGAAGCGAGTTTTGGGTCGACTATGTTGAGGATGGTGTCCACCAGAGCGAGACCTTTATGCACGCCTTCCATGCTACCGCGAACGTACCCAGGGCATTCGGAGGTGATATAGCGGTCGAAGGCGGCGAAGGCTTCGACTTCGCTGCGGGCGGCGTAGAGAAAGGGCGCGGCCATAACGTTCATGCCTTGTACGTAGCCGACGCTTGTGTGGGTGGTGCCAGCCATAGATGCTGAGTCTCCTCCGGCTTCTGAGCCCTCTGTGACAGAGCCGCGGAGATGTCGTCCGTTGCCGCTTGTGACGCTGGCGGGCGAGTGGAAGATATCTCCTCCTCCATTGTCCGGGACGGAGAGGGAGAGGTTGAGCATTGGTGGGGAGCCCCAGCCTTCTCTTCGACCTTCTTCGCGGTCGCACATTTTCCAGGCTACGGCGTTTAGGATCCGAGTCAGACTGTTCTCGCTCACCCGCCGCCTGAACAGTGGGTCTGTTGTGAGGGTGCGGAAGGTGTCATCCCTAATCTTCGCGTACGCTGGACTCGCGCCTTGGCCCACAAGATCCAGATAAGCCTTCGTAGACAGTGGAGGCGCATTGAGCAGGATAAGCCATATGTATATCCGCAGCTCTGACAGACCGTCGGCGGTGGAAGGAAGAGGGTCGAGCAGGAGGGTGCGGCGGAGATCTTCGAGGCCGGAGGCGTGGGTGCTGAGGGCCGGGTTGGAGGGGTGCGGGGAGGGGCCTTTTTGGAGGAAAAGGTCGAGCTGCGACATTGTTGTTGTGGCCAGGATGGAGTTGTAATGGGTCGTGGTATGTTCACGAGTGCTTCTCTGTTGGACTGAGAGCCGGAGAGCGCATAGTGGGTGTGGTGTGGTTGGTAGAAACAGCGCGATATCTGGACTTTCGAAGTGGCTGCACTAGCGCCAAATCGCGAATGCAAGACGTTGTCACGTGCATGGATATGAGAAGAACGTCCGAACAACAGGTAGCACGGTGCTTTCTATTATTCGGATATGATCAGTTCGTGATTTCGAGCCATGTCTATTCTCCAGACACAAATTGGTGGAGCTGGCCGTGTCATCGACTGTAATGCCATGAAACCCATCAACAGCCTCGAGAACGAGCATTGTCCTTTCCGTTGCCAGATCATGTCCTACTTCTTACTTCGCTAGCAAGAGCATGACACAGCTCCACTCTCATACCAGCACCCGACAGCACATCAATCCACATGCGTTGCGTGTCGCTCAAGCGATCGTTCTCGCTTTTGACTTCAGCGAACATGACCTCGCCTTTGCCCTTTAGCACACCGTCTATCTCCTCAATGCGACGCTTGCCGTCATCGGCTTTGCCATCCTCCTCCTCCCCAGTCTTCCACAAAAACAAATCCGGCACTCCACCCCCTCTCTGCCCATACTCCTGCACCAACACCTTCATCGCCGCCGCCAGCGCCCCCGACGGCCACGCCCTCGCAATCTCCACCAAATCCCCCACCTCAAAACCCCAATCCAACCCCACCACGCAAGTCTTCCTCTCCGAATGCTCATCCCACACCTCCCTCACAATCCTCTCCGCCTCCCCGTTTGAGACCTCGTTCAATCGTTCATTGACCTCGCTCATTCGGCTCGGGTAGAACGCATCAGTATGCAGATCCAACGGACAAGTTTGGAATTCCGTCTGGAAGACGTTGGGGATATAGACGAAGAGGACGGAGTGGAAGAGGTAGGCGAATAGCGTGCGCAGGATGCCGCCTTCGCTGTGGTAGCCTTTCCAGCCCAGGGCGCGGTAGGAGGAGAGGCACATTTCTTCTACGCTGCATTCGATTTCTGTTGGTTGGGGGGAGCTGGTTTCGGGGTTGGTTGCGGCTAGGTGGGCAGGGTCGAGCCAGATAGTTTTGCCGCCGCGGTGGGTTGGGGTGGCGGTTGTGGCGGTTTGTTCGCTGTTGCGGCGGGAGCTGTTGGATGCTGATCGCGAGAGGGTTGGAGTGCGTTCGATGCGGATGCCGTAGAAGGTGCGTTCAGCTGGTTTGGTGAGGCGGACGTGGGCGAATTCGTGTTGTTCGCGTTTGGGGATTTTTAGTGCTTTCTCGAGCTTGATTGTGCGTTTTTGCAGGTCGTGGTGGTAGATCAGGTGGGTCAGCTGTTCTTGGAGTCCTGTCTCGCAGGTCTGGAGGGCCATGCGACGCCAGTGCTTCTTTTTGCTTTCAGTGTCCTTGCATTCTGGTGGCGAAGGGAGGTGGAGGTGCATATAGTGCTCTTCCAAGAGTGCTTTCCGCTGGTACCAGTCACCTCGACGGCTTGTGTGGAAGAGCCGTTGCTGTAGAAGTTCGGTGAGGATCTGATGCTCGCGCTTGTGGTCTTTGAACCGGCCTAAGACAAATGCGCCCTTGTGCATGATTCGCGTATACACCCATGCTGGGCTGAGACGACGCAGGTATGCGCCTTCTCCGGTGCAATAGATGCTGTCTTCTTTCGTCTGCTCTTCGGCGAGTAATGCTTTCCATCGATCGTACACATCGTCGAAGATATCCAGTATGACTTGCATGTCGTCTTTTCGAGGTGTGCCGTTGAATTCGAGAATGGTGTCGACCTTGAACTGAGTGCGGATGGCAGCTTCAAATTCCAGAAGTAGCGACCGTGATGCAAAGATGTTGGCTGAACGCGAGACAATGTACTGTGGAAAGTTACGACGGGCGATCCGAGCAAGGATGATGGTTGTCAGCGACTTCTCTGTCCATTCAGTAGAGCGGTAGAAGACCAGATGAACTCTTTCGAAGAGTCTCAAGACGGACAAAGACAGTCGAATACATGGCCCAGTCTCAGCCATGATCTTGCCGACAAAATACGCATCACGATTCTCGCCTCTACCTGGTGTTGCTTCTCTGCTGTCCTGTTCAAGATTGTCCGACGCAGGGGTCTCCTCGGTCTCGGAACGTTTCAGTGATGCAAAGCCTAGCCCCGTTTGAGTGCTGCTGGTCCTTCGAAAAGCTCTTAAGAGCTCCTTCTTGTTCTTGCCTTGAACCTTGAAGTCCTTGGCCAATGCTTTGAGCTCGTCCAAAAGCAGAAGCGACGACGCCTCTTCCAGGTCCTTGATACAATCTTCGGACCTGTCCGCGAAAGTGAACGCGGCACCCAAAGTGGTCCCTTCAGGTGGCTCAAACTCTCCTGCATGTCTCTCGACCTGCGAGGATGGAGCTGGTAAATGCCTCTCCACCTGCAGATCCGCTATAGCTTTTTGCAGCTCCGCGATGTCGCTATGATATCCCAACTTGTTGATGCGGAACCAACTCGAAGTCTTCCGCAAGAACAATCGCACATATAGATACTGCGCTTCGTATGCCAACTCGCGCCATGCGGTGAAGACTGTATGCTCCGCCCCATCGAACAGATGACTTTCATCCTCTAGCACCGTCTCAAGCGCGAGGTTGAAAGCATCGACATATATCGATGTCTTGCCCCTCACCCAATTCTTGCCGTCCAGGCGTTCTTTCAAGCCTAGCTCGGCTTGTTCGGCGGCTCTTGAGGCCTCATATGCATCGATGGCCTCCTTGTCCGTCTCGATTGGCGGTAGAGCAGACTCGAGGTCTGTACGTCTGATCTGTGGCTCTTCATTGTATACTTCGTCCTCACTATCTACATCCGAGTCTGGGATGATGTCTCTCTTCTTGGCTTGTCGCGACTGCAATGCATCTCTTTTCACCCTCTTCGCTGGTGGTGTCTCGAAGCCCTCGTCGCCTTCGTCATAGTTGGTAGATTTCGGATGGAGAATAGTCCTTCCTATCATGGCATTGTGTTTAGATGGACTACTGTTCTGCAGCATGGTGCTATCCAAGTAACACCATGTGATGATGCATGCACTAGGAAAACACTTAACGCGGTCGAGGTGAAGTCGCGCGTTGAGCAACCCTGGATGGCAGACGCTAAGCAATATTTGATTAGACTTCCCACGCGCTCACGTGTCAAACTTAGGAAGTGGTTGCATCGCCAAGCATAGCGATCTTCGAGGTTACAGATCTCTGGGACCATTCGACCGAAGACACCATATCACCTCACTTCATCACCTCACATCCTCGAGGACTGTCGACATTGTCTTGATGTCACGAGAAGCGTCATAATCATCGTGCACTCGCTCAAACGTGCCGAGATCAGGCAAGAAGCCGTGGTATGTGGCACCGGCAGTCTACAAAACGAATTCCACATCTGGGTAGGTTCGAGTACCAGCTGAAGATCCCACCCAAGCAGCTTCAACTGGTCCCCCGCATACGGGAAACCCACGTGCGCTTGACATATTTCGCCCAAGCGCGGTTACCAACTATGTGGCATGACTGGGGAGGCATGCAGAAAGTCCTCCAACCTCGCGGGCCTGCCACTCGTGGCATGATGCACGCCGCATGTCGATGTGTGCACGCGAGGTGACTGGCGGCGAGAGCAGATCGCCTCGTGGAGATGCGCGTTAAGGCGCCGTCTGCAGCTACCGGTGTCACTACTGTTGTCACTGTGTAGTCGAGGCCGCAGTGGGTCAGTGTTGATGCGGTCTTGACACTCAAAACAACCACGACAGATTCCGCGGAGCTACGGCTGGGGACAAGGCGAACCTATTTCGTACGGATGACGTAAGGACAAACGCTGAAGCACAAATTTTTGGCCGAGCCTTTCCCTCCAATCACCGAACGTCGTCGCATTTGTTCAGCGAATTGACAAAGTTGTGCATCGAGCGAACTCTGCCGGCGTTGAGAGATGCGGTCGGGACGCCTCGATGGGACGAAAATCGAAAGAAGGAAGGTCGCCATCACGCCTTTTCACGAAAGGCTGATTGGGTTGCCAAGCTCAAATGTCTGGAGCCCTCAGGCGGACCCCAGCACAAGGCCAGCCCTCGCCTTTCCTAATGCGTGAAAACGTCTATCACGACATCGCTTGAACGCACCACACGGCTCACGTTGATGATCCCACTTTCTGGGCAAAAACGTGAGGATGGGGATCGATATCAAAATGTGTTTCCTCAAAAATCACCTTCTGGCCTCTACATCTGTCGGGATTTGAAGAGGATATACTTTTGTTTCCTGACGTTACCGCGGTTTTCGAAACGGTAGACTTCACGCCGTTTGGAACATCCATCAACCACGTGTCGTTCAACCTGATTGTCCCCTCGCGCAGCCATATCAAGCCATTGGGCGTGCTTGAACGTGCTTGTCCCACGCCTTGACACTGATACTCGAGCATTTCCGTGGGTTGGCGCGGGTACGGTATACTTTACCGACGACCTGGGCCACTCGACGTTCATATACGTTGCTTTTGACCATTGAGTGTGCTTGCGTGCTCGGTTCAAGACTCGGATCGGCGCGTTCTGTCGGACGCCTGCATCAAACCTAGGTGCCCCATCTTGTGGCGAGACCCGGCCTGCACTCGTTCATTGAGCGCCCCAGTCCACACTCTTTAGCGAATCTCACGCACGGAGGCTACATCTAGCCCCCCTTGGCGCATCTCACAGAGATCTACCACCAGCACGGCACGCCGATAAAGACAAGCACGCCGCACCTCTCGTCCTCCTCGGCAGGCATCTTGGGCTACTCTGGTTCACGACTCATTCGACAATGTCCACCTCCAAGTTCGGTCAGACGCTGGCCAAGGGCTTAGGCATTAAGCTTGACTACCGCAACCCTACCAACGAAAAGCTCACTCGAGGAGAGTCTACCTTCTCCGTTGGAAGCGCTGACAGCTATATCGAAGAAGAACCTCATGTCGGCGAGTGGTTCCGCCAACACACACCCACTGGTCGTCAAGTCGGTCGCTACTTCTACGATTTGTTCCCATTCTTGCACTGGATCACGCGATACAACTTGCAATGGTTCGCCGGAGACATGGTCGCGGGTGTGACCATTGGTGCCGTGGTCGTCCCACAGGCTATGGCCTACGCATCGCTGGCTGAGCTTGATCCTCAGTTTGGACTGTACTCCTCTTTCATGGGAGTGCTCATCTACTGGTTCTTCGCTACGTCCAAGGATATCACCATTGGCGTAAGTACGCTATCCCACCCGGCCAAGTTGCAGTACTAACATTAATCGCAGCCCGTCGCTGTCATGTCCACTGTTACTGGTGAAGTCATTCTCCATGCGCAATCCATCTCACCGCATGTCCAAGGTCACGTCATTGCCTCTGCACTGTCAATTATCTGCGGTGGAGTCATCTGCTTCATCGGGCTCGCCAGACTGGGCTGGCTCGTGGAGTTGATCCCACTCGTCGCAATCGCCGCTTACATGACTGGATCTGCGTTGTTCATCGCTATTGGACAAGTGCCTACTCTGCTGGGTATCTCGGACTTTTTCGATACGCGCCAACATTCATACTGGGTAGTCATCAAGACCTTGAGGAATCTGCCCAACTGCAACTTGGACGCAGCCATGGGCCTCACAGCACTGTTCATGCTGTACCTGATCCGCGGGGTCTTCAACATGCTCGCCAAGAAGAATCCGAACCGCAGAAAGCTATGGTTCTTCCTCAACACCATGCGATCGGTCTTCGTTATCCTCCTCTACACATTTATCAGCGCAATGGTGAACCTGAACCTCCCCGACCGTAGCTCGGACTCTGCCGATCTGTCACCTTTCTCGATCACTGGTCCAGTACCACGAGGCTTTCAGAACGCCAAAGTGCCAAAGATCGACACCAGAATCGTCAATTTGTTCGTCAGCTACATTCCAGTGTCGATCATCCTCATCCTCATTGAGCACATCTCGATTGCGAAGTCCTTCGGGCGTGTCAACAACTATACCATCAACCCGTCGCAAGAGATGGTCGCGATTGGTGTCACGAATCTTTTGGGTCCCTTCCTCGGAGCATACCCTGCGACCGGTTCTTTCTCGCGTACCGCCATTAAATCGAAGGCCGGTGTACGAACACCTTTCGCGGGTTTCATCACGGCCATCGTTGTGCTTCTCGCCATCTATGCGCTACCGGTGGTGTTCTTCTACATCCCGAAGGCTTCGCTTTCCGCAATCATCATCCATGCCGTTGGTGATTTGATCACACCACCGAACACAGTCTACCAGTTCTGGAGGACTTCGCCACTGGAGGTTCCAATCTTCTTCGCTGGCGTTCTGGTCACAATCTTCGCCACTATTGAAATCGGCATCTACGTCACCATCACCCTCTCGATGGCCGTGTACCTCTTCCGCGCCTTCAAGGCGCAGGGCCGCTTCCTTGGGAAGGTCAAGGTTCACTCCGTCATCGGAGACCATCTGCTCGACAACGACAACGGCCGTGTCATGAGCTCAAGGAACCCTGATAATGACCCTGACGCTTCTGCGAGGAACATCTTCGTGCCAATCACTGCAGAAGATGGCTCCAACCCCGCGATCAAGCCCGAACACCCATATCCTGGCGTCTTCATCTACAGATTCTCTGAGGGATTCAACTACCCCAACGCCAACCACTACACCGACTACCTCCTTCAGACTATTTTCAAGGAGACCCAGAGGACGAATCCGAACTCGTACGGACGTCTTGGTGACCGTCCATGGAACGACCCTGGCCCAAGGCGCGGTCAAGAAGTCGTTGACACGGGCCTCCCTCACCTCAAAGCTGTCATTCTCGATATGTCATCTGTCAATAATGTCGACCTTACATCCGTTCAGAACCTGATCGATGTCCGAAATCAACTCGATCGCTACTGCGCCCCCGAAAAGGTGCAATGGCACTTTGCCCACATTAACAATCGCTGGACCAAACGTGCCCTTGCTTCCGCAGGGTTCGGCTTTGCGACACCTGAGGACGATGAGAACTTTGCGCGCTGGAAACCACTCTTCAGCGTTGCTGAGCTCGGTGGCACCGAGAGCGCTGCAGCTGAAGCCGAGCGGAGGGTCAACCGGACTCTGTCCACGTCCAAGGCCGATGGTGATCTGGAGCACGGACACCAACGCGGTGTTAGCTCGCGCGAGGTCGACAGCATCAACGAAAATAGCGAGAAGAGCAGCGAGTACGATCACAAGTTCAAGCCGTCGGGCAAGCATACCGTGGTACAAGGGCTGAATAGGCCGTTCTTCCACATGGATTTGACGAGCGCGCTACAGAGTGCGATCCAGAATATGGATGCGTTGCAGGTCAAGCCTGCTACCTTTGAATTGGTGACTGAGAAGGGAGGGTAATACTTGGAATGATGTTGTACAGATTGATGTTTGTTGGCTTGGTGCGACACGATGATTCCCAAAAGTGGACAGGGTGCTGTCTGCGAAGTATATATCGATAGGATATAATGAAGATGTATTTCGAGAGTTCATCATACCTGTCGTTCTATTCTTTGTAGTCATGTTGATGATGGTGAGGCTCTCACGATCATGCCCACCATACGTCTCATATTGGACAGTTACATATGTGGAACGTGCAACAAGGATTGCACAGCCTTCGAAGCTCTAGCACATGAAGGCTGTCGATCATCTCGACTCCTACACACTCCACTTTTCTACTCTCCCATATCACACGAGCTTTGCCTCTGTTCTCATCCTGCCGCATACCCGTTCGCGTCCGAATCATCTACAGCCCATCCACACTTTACTGCATACTTTCAGCAAACCAAACCCGCCATGGCCGACACCGCCACACCCGTCTCTCCGGTCTCGGGATCCAAGCACCCTGAACTTACACTTTCCGCGGCGTCCGTAGACGTGAATACGGAGCCTGTTGAGCTTGATGCCACTCCTACATCACCGGAGCGGCTGCGGGAGCGAAGAGGCTCGAAGGCGGATGGGCTAATGCAGCTGAGTGCCGAGGAGCGTGATGTAGAACCACCACGACCGGTGCATAGATTGCTGAGGCGTGGCTAATACTGGGTTACAGAGACGGCAGAAGCTTATCGACGAGCGGCAGGGCGATGCCGCGGTGTTGGTGAGTATGAACTGCAGCTTCGAGGTCCCCTCGTGGCAATCCCGAACCTGGTCATGAACTAACGCTTTCCTCGACAGGTTGATGTACCTCAAACACCAGGTGCTGAGGAGTTTGGCAAGAGCGAAGACGCAGAAGGGCATGTCTCAACCAAGCCTAGAGCCAGCGAGCGTGCTTGAGAGCACTGGAATGTGGCACAACGAGGCAGACCCTTGGCACTACTTTACATCCTTCGCAGCCAACATCTTGCTCTGAACGCTTCCAACCTGTCTCCGAAGACGGTCTCAACTTGAGGTGATGAGTTCCCTTCCATATACTACCGGTTTGAGAGAAGATTTCTTTGTTTATATGTCGTCTCTATTGTCTTCCGCCGCAATGGACCTAGGCGTAAAACCTGCAGCTTACGGAGTCGGTCTTTGTCTTACTGGCAGAGACATCGACGGCATCATGAAATCCCTCCTCGACTCAACGTCTACTGGAGAGACTCCAGCTCTTGCTGAAAGCTCTGGCCATTATACTTCCCAGGAGCCAACATGGCTTCACCACGGCCAGCTGGCACATTCCGACGGCCTCCACTTCCGAGAGACGATTCATCATCGTCCTCCGTGTTTGTCATGGAACAAGTTGTCCCATCTTTCCAGGATTTCATAAAGCGCACTCCGCGGCCTGATCCAGCAAAACCCTTACCACCTACGCCACTGATGACACGACGAGCCTCGCGCAGCTCTCCACCACGATCCAGAAGTCCTTCTCTGTACAGAAGCCGCGGGTCATCGAGTGTCTATAGCCGCACAGTTAGTCAGTGGGCTGGCGACAATATTTCCTGGACTAGCACAGACTTCGCAGATGAGCCGGTGCCGCCTTTGCCTACACTGCAACCGCTTGCATACAGTGCGAGTACACCGGAATTGGGTGAGAAACTTCCTACCCAGGATGTACTACAGCCGCGAATATACAACCCGCTCATCACTACTCCGTCGCCTACCGACAGCCGGATCACACTCGAATCCTCTTCAGTGCGTCAGGAGTCTCCTGGCTACTCTCCAATGAGAAACGCATTTTCGAAAGCACGCAAGAAGCCTGTACAAACGATCTCCTTGGGCCAAGCGCAAGCCAATCTTCAGGCCCCAGGCGCAGTGCATCTTCTACCAGAGGAGCTCATCGCGCAGATGCTCAAGAAATCAAGGTCCCATGAACCGATCCGCAAGAGTTCTGTGGGTATGTTCAGTCCTGGACTTCCACCCGAAATTCCACAGCAGCCCACTCTACTCGATCATTCAGGTAGACACCGCTCTATTGCGCTCCCACGTCAGGTCCCGGATGGCGTGACCGCGCATGTAGGTCCTGTCAACAGCTCAGCAGCACGTAGTCCATACGTACAAGCCTTTAGAGTTGGCACAGGGCCCGAGAGGACGATGAGACCACCAGAGTCGTCCGGTAGGCCTGGGCACCAATCATCGTCCGTTACTGCGCAACAAGAACGTGGACGACCACGACAGCGAGCATCGAGGACAGCAGAACGACAGAACCGCGGCCCTAATGCCGACTGGAAAATACCATCAGAAACACCGTCTCCTGGTAGATCGAATACTCGAAATACGACGGAGCAGCATCGGAACCGACTTCCGTCTGGGAGGAGCACTTCATCCCATCATGACACGGATTCAGACGATAGCATCAGGAATCAGATGAAAATGGTGCCTCGCCCACTATTCCAGACGAAACCGCCTGCCAAGCTCCCAGGAGCAATGGAAGGATCGTCAAAATCGTTCTCTACTTGCGCACAACGCCAGGGAAGCACAAGCGGGAACAGCTACAGTAGCTCGCGACGCTCTAGTGGAAGCTCTTATCCTTTCCGGCTTTCGGGAGGTAGGGGCTCGTCTCACCGGAGAAGGTCTACGAGTGGCTCCATTCCGATTTCGCCGCCCTCTGCCATTTCACCAGCGCCATCCAGACCAGTAGTACAGCAGAAGTCTCAGTCACCATCCAGGCGTGGGAGTGACGCTGCGCGCGAGTCTGCTTTCTACCCCTACATTGCGTCTCGCAAAGGCAAAAGCAAAAGTCCGAAATCCAAGCGCAGCAAGGTCACGCCACACATACCTCCAATGCCGCCTCGGATAGCTCAGAACGTCGAGGGAAAGGTTCGAGCACCGGCAATACGCACCTTCAGCCTTGATCATTACGAGTATCCTCGCCGTGATAGCTCCAACATCAAGCCCAAGCAGCCTCTCTTCCAACGTTTCGCAGAGAGCGCGGCTAAGTACGCCGACCTGTTGACAAGTCCGGCCGAGCTGCCCGAGCGACGCAACTACGAGCCTATCACTTCTGCAACCGTTGCACCTGGCTCACCGCATCTCGTCTCCACTCAGGTTCATCTACCACCAGCACAAAACCATCTTGGCTGGTCACCACGGACCAAGATGGCTTTCGACGAGACTCGTGCTTCTATCATATCACCTAGACGCTTACTCGGGCATCCGCAAACCCCTGCCGTCCCAGATTACACACACGTATCGACACCTGCTCGTCCATTGGATGAGACCAGGATGGGGCTCAGGGAGCCAGAGAGCCCAACGAGCAGACGCGGAAGCATCTTTGGTGGAATACTTGAGAATTGGAAAGACACTAGGGCCGAAAAACGGAGGGAGGAACTCAAGAAGGCGATCAAGATGGTTCCAAACGACGGATATGTTGCAACAGGTCTCAAGCGCCGGTCCACTACTGGCTTCATGTAATGGTATAGTAGGCCAGATAGCAGGAATCCACAACGACGTTACCTAGGCATGGATTCTTCGAGCTCAAAATGCCTTGCTATTCGAAATACGTACCACTTGTTGCCTATCAAGCTGTCTGAACGCGAAAGCGAGCATTGCTCACGCCACTCCATTATCGCTCCACTCCGCATACCACGTATTGCTCGACGCCTTGTATGTTGGTCAGTAGTTGATAAGCTGCATTGTTTCGAAAGCATGGCGCCTCCGACTATACAGACCAGTAGTAGGCTGCATCCTCTATGTGAGTCACGGCAAGCAGCAAAGGACATAAAAGGCTGGCCGTGGCAACGTTGCATTCATCGTCTTCCGACCCATTGCACACATCATGGCCTCTTATCCACCAAGTCAATGTTGCATTGTTGGAGTGAAGCACGAAGGCGAAGCAGTCGGAACGATCGAGAAGGTCGGGGGCTGTGAGTCCAGCCGTCACGGTCATGCCATATCCATATCATACTTATATCGTTCAGATGATGCATACATCGCCCGACCTGACGACAAGAGCACTCGATTTGGCGTGGTCCTGTTCCCAGACTTCATGGGCTACGACCTGATCAATGCGAAGCTGTCAGTCACCCTTGACGGCTAGACACTCGTCTTCAAGTGCAGTTCGCTGATCGAAATGCTGTAGTATCGCCGACCAGTTCGCAGCGAATGGCTATCTGACGGTCATCCCCGATGTCTGGGTAAGTACTGACGGGTAGAAGGTTCTCCGAAGCACGATCGGACTCCATGCAGTGCTCCGAGACTTTTTAGACTCCTCCACGAGGCTGAGACGCTTGCTGATCGTGTTACCCTCTATGCTTTAGGAGGGCGACAACGTGCCCCTCAATTGGGAGCCTGGCAACGATTTCAACATTGGCCAGTGGATGGGTAAGCACGGTCCTGACAGGACCAAACCCATCTGCGATGCGATTATCAAAGCAATGGGTGCGGACCACGGTGTCGAGAAGCTGGGAGGCGTTGGCTATTGTCTCGGTGCCAAGTTCGTCCTGGGTTATCTGGCGGATGGCAAGGGTCTCAATGCTGGTTATTTTGCGCATCCGTCTGCGACCACTGCTGATGAGTTGAGAAACATTGCGGGCCCGTTGAGCATCGCCGCTGCTGGTATGCTTTCTTTTTGCGGTCCTTTGACTCGCTACTGCGGCTAACAGTAAACGCAGAAACCGACAGCCTGTTCCCAGCGGCGAAACGTCACGAGACCGAAGCTATTCTCAAGGATATGACTGTCCCGTACCAGATCAGCCTTTATAGCGATGTTGATCATGGTTTCGCGCTCAAGGCTGATTTGAAGAACCCCAAAATCAGGTTCGCAACCGAGACGGCTTTCCTGCAGGCAGTCAACTGGTTTGATGAGTTCGTTAAGACGAAGTGAATAGTCGACTTGCGAAATGTTTGCAGATGTCGTGGCGACGTTGTCCGTTCTAGGAGTATCATGACGCTGCTTACTGATCTTTCCACAGCCTTTCACTCCTGTCTATCACGGCCTCGCAACCGAGCTTCGTCTGCTCACCCATATGATCCATGAATTGCACAACCCGGCTACCTTCTGGTCCGCATTCCATGCACTCCGCAGAACGCGTACTCTTACCAAGGTACTCATCAAAGCCGGCAATGATGTTACCGATAGGAGTAAGCAATCCACGTTTCTCCAAGTCGTCATACCACAAAGGTGTATGCTTGGAGATGCCGGTACGAACGATGTGTGGACAGATAGCGTTCATAGTGATGCTTTCAGATGGTAAGATCTGCCCGTAGGTCCGAGTCAGACCTACCATGGCATGCTTCGATGCAACGTAGACCGGCACGCCATGGATAGTGTAGAGGCCGCAAGTGGAAGACACGAGGACAACTGTCGTCCATATTTAGCTGCAGTGGCTATAATCGTTGATTCCCAATGAAGACCACGCTTACTCTTGCCCCGCATACCGCCCAGTTCGGGTTTCTTCTCCTGTCTGCGGAAGGCCTGGACAGCGATCAACACCAGGTTGATCATTCCTGTGGCATTCGTTTCGAATACAGTCAGATCTGGCTTAACGAAACCATGCTTCGTGACATCCTGTTGCTCGCTGGGTCTCGGAATGGCTTGTCTTTCAGTCAATCCCGCGATGGGAAACACATAGTCTATCCGATTGAACGCCTGTAGCGCTTCAGTGAATGCCGAGGTCAGGTCGTCCCAAGAGTTGACATCGCACTTCGAACAGAATGCTGTGTCGGAGGCCTGGCTGTTGACAGTGCTGCGATGTGCTACTCCATATGGATTCGGTTATATGGATATGGACCTGTTCTGACAGCTCCATATCCATATCCATAGCCTTTCCGTCCATATCCATATGGACTTATATGGATTAGCTATGCTTAGCGGTCTTATACTAGGTGTAGAGTGCCCGAAGGTTGCCTTTAGGGAGGATAAAACCTACGAATCCAGCGCTCTGATTGGCTAGCTAGGTCCGGCTTGGCATTAGTCCATACTCCATATCCATATCTATATCACTTTTCTCGAGCTCCATATTTATTAGTCCATATCCATACGGCCAATTTAGTCCATATGGACGAACATCGCAGCACTGGCTGTTGATCTCATCAACGAAGGACTGTGCGGCGTCAAGGTTGATATCAGCTATGAATACTCGTGCCCAGGCTCTACGTTAGTATCGTTGGATCAACCAGCTATGGAAGCTGTGGCATCGATACCCTCCTTTGATCAATCGCTGAGATAAGGCACGACCGACTATATCGACGGTCAGATCGTGTGGAATTTGCTCATTTAATCACAACTTACATCCACTAGCCCACCCCGTCACAAATGCTGTTTGTCCTTTGTATGCCATTCCGTCGTTTTAAGGTCTCCGAAGTCGTTTTGGTTTACGTACACTAGCTGGAAGCATTGTGATGGCCTTCTGTCCCAGCGTTCTTATTGTGAGACCGACCCCGCAGCCAGGTTGGCCGTTGAGGAGATCATAACCGAGCCATGAAAGACACTAAACACCACACCTATGCAATAAATGTTCATGTACCAAGGCTCAGATGCTGGACTCACTGTGTTATCAGGTTTCTCAACTGCATTTCATAATAGCCTGGGCGAGAAGATCCCTCGAATTGATTGGAAGGAGCGTCTTGAAGTAGTCGGATGCAGTTGAAAGAATGTTGCGGTGGCATTTGATTTCCAGATGACCAGACTTGATAATAACATCTGCGAAGGCGTCTTGGTCGAAGAGCCTACTACCATTAGCT
>JAABUL010003014.1_pt1 | contig 26131 bp, 30 predicted proteins | sample 5559151 | NCBI WGS metagenome assembly JAABUL01 (sample SAMN10711876, study PRJNA513368) | rock metagenome | isolation source: Antarctica rocks | place: Antarctica: Victoria Land, Pudding Butte sud | reverse complement strand
TCGCCCCGGCTGCGGCCCCGCGCGTCAACGACAACCTACACAGCCCCGCCAGCCGGCGGGAGAAAGGAGCAGTCCCCACCTTAAAGTGCCCCTCCCCTGTGTCTTGACAAAAGGGTCCACCATACCGTCGCGCCTCCCTCTCGCTACCGCGTGGCCGCGGGACACTCACATGCTGCAGCCGTTGCACTGTAAACGAGGTACTCATTGTTTTCTGCCCCTTCACGACGCCGCTACGCCTGGTACTCCATCAGTTGTTAGGATATCGTATTATAATAGGCAAATAGGCGCGCCGCAGATGAAATTTTGCCGCCGCTCCGTAATTGACGTCACGGTAAACGACGCTTACCGTGACAGGCCGCAGTCAGAGTCCATGGTAAAGACATATTCGTGACAAACGCACCGCACTTATTGCCCGACCCGCCGGCCGGTGAACGCGTTATCGTCGACACGGCGGCAGCGCTTTCCCAGGCGGCGAACGTCATCGCGCGCGTGGAGCGGCTGGCGCTCGATGTCGAGGCCGGCAAGCCACGCGGCGCTACCGCGACGGTGGCCGCGCTGATCCAGATCGCCGCCCCCGGCCACACCTGGCTGGTCGACCCGTTGCGCCTAGCCGGCCGTCTGGAGGAACTCGACGCCGCCTTCCGCGTCGCGCCGCCGGTCGCGCTCTTTGACGCCGCGGGCGACGTACGCTGGCTTGAAGCGGCCGGCATACGCCTGCCCGCGGTGACCGATCTGCTGCAGGTCACGCGTTCGGCTTATGGGGAGAGCGACAAGAGCTTGCGCGAGTCGTTGCGGCGCCATTTCCGCGTGGCCCTCGATAAATCGGGGCAGCAGGCCGACTGGCTGGCGCGACCCATCCCCGGTCCATTGCGCCATTATGCGGCGCGCGACGCCGAGTTGACCCTGGCCCTGGCGGATCGCTACGCCGAACTCTTCCCCACTCTGATGTCTATACACACCTACCCCGGAGGCCGCGCCCCCATCCCCGCGGACCTACCGCCGTGGTTACGCCGCGTCCTGAGCGGCGAGCGCGCGCCTGCTTACGAACTTGCCGCCGAGGACGGCCTGCCCCTTGATGAGGACGAGAGTATCCCGCCCCTCATTGAGGGCGCCAACCGCGCCCTCGATCTGGTGAGCGTGCCGTGGCAGCGCGCGCGTGTCTACCGCGCCATTGCCAACCTCGAACTCGCCGAAGTCGCGCCGCGCGTCGCCGAGGGCCTCACCTCCATCTGCGCCGTCGAGCGCGCCGGCGCAGCGCGCGCCCTCGGCGAACTGTGCGCCGAAGACTACGCCGATATCCTCGGCGCGGCGCTGCAAGACCCCGTCCCCGATGTCGCCCGCGCTGCCGACCGCGCTCTTTTGGCATTGCAAGAGGAGTAAACAAGGCGCCCTGGCGTGTGATGCTACACTGGATGCAAAGGCGGATTCCCTTGGAGCTAGAGAGGACGGCCAATGGCGAGACTCCCAAAAGATGTCAGGTTGGCGCCAGAAATGCCGCGGGCGCCGGAAGCGCGAGACGCCCTGGACGGGGCAGCGACGCCAAGCGGTGATCGCCAGGTCGTGGTGCGCTATCAGCACGGCCTCGATCCGCGCGGCGTCTTTCTGGCGGTCGGCGTGTTGCTTGGCGGTGTCGTCCTCCTGTTCATCCTGCAAGCTATTATTGGACCGCTCATCTTCATCGCCATCACCATCGCCGTAGCCGAGGCGCTGCGGCCGCCGGTCGAGTTGTTGCACCGGCGCGGTATCGGGCGCGGGCCGGCTGTCCTGCTCGTGTATGGTGTCATCGCGGCCATCGTGTTCCTGTTGCTGTCGTGGTTGCTGGCGCCGTTCCTCGCGCAGGCCGGCGCCCTCATCCGCGACATACCAACCTACAGCGGACGCCTACAGGTCGAGATCAATCGACTACAGACGCTGATGCGCGATCAGCATGTCCCCAGCGCGCTCAGCGACCAAATCGGTGCGTTCGCCGGGCGCCTCCTACACACGGTCATCGCCCTGCCCCAGCAGATATTCAACGTGTTCGTTACCGGGCTGGTCATGGCCTTCCTGGTCTTCTTCTGGCTGACCAGTACACCTCAACTCAAAGGATTGTTGCTCTCGATCACGCCCCCCCGCTTGCATAAGACGCTGCTGGAGTTGTTGACCGAAGAGAGTCGCGTCCTGGGCGGTTGGTTGCAGGGCTCGCTGATTAACATGGCCCTGCTCGGCACGACGATGGCGGTTGCCTTGTTCCTGCTCGGGGTGCCCTATGCGTTGCTGCTGGGGATCTTCGCCGCGCTCACGCAGACCATTCCCTACGTCGGACCCTGGATATCTGTCGTGCCGACCATCGGGTTGGCCTATCTCACGTCGGGGCTTACACACGCGATCTGGGTGCTCGTCGTGTTTGTCCTCGTACAGGAGGTATCCAGCATTGTCTTCACTCCGCTGGTCATCCACAGCACCGTGCAGTTGCATCCCTTTGTCGTCACCTGCGCGTTCCTCATTGGCGGCGCGCTGTTTGGTTTCCCCGGCATCGTACTTGCCGTGCCGCTGGCCGCCGCCCTACAGGTACCTGTCATGCGGCTGCTCCTGCCCGCCCTCCAGCGCAGGGCACGCGCGGGAGAGCCGGTCACACCCATCGCCGAAACGGACGTGGCCGACGCGCCACGGCGTGCGGCGTCGCATTCTAACGGCTAGCGACGCACAGCCTCGATGTGCAAGCGGGCGCGGTCGTGGACAAAGTTAAGCCATGTGTTGAAGTCGGAATCGTTCTCTGTCACGAGTATCGTTTCCTGCTCTTGCGCCAATTGAAGCGCCGTCAGCATTATCAGAACATCGTTCTGGTGATCGCGCGGCTGTATGGCGCCATACCGTTCGCGGTAGCGCGATAGAATGTGTCCGCAGGTATTCCATACTCGGTCGGTAGGAGTAACAATCAGCCGTGTCGTTTGGAATTGGGCAAAGAACATAGTGTACCGGCGACGTTCTGTCTGATCGCGGGCGCCGGCCATGATCTCTTCCGCGACAATGGAACACAGGGTAAGACGTTTCAATTTCAGCTGGCGTTCGAGGCGTTCAGCATACGTGCGTTGGACCAGATATGGGATGAGGACGGAACTATCCGGTAGGATCAGAACCATTCTTTCTCATCATCGGGTATGGTTCCAGGCGCAAGGTGGACTGGCAACCGCGAAACACCAGTTGTTCGTTCGTATAGGTCGAGAGGGCCGCCGCGCGCCGCGGTCCATGTACTCAATTCTTCGGCCCCGTGGGCCAGTAACACACCTTCAAGAGCATGGCGCACCGCCTCCGATTCACTCTTAGCGCTGTATAGTTTCTGAACCCGCTCTAACACTTGCGGGTCGACGAGCAGGTTGCGCCGCACAAATCCACTCGGCGTTTGTTTCGTGCGCGGCCTACCACGTCGCGCCGGCTGTGCGTCATGCTCCTCGATAGCGCTCATAGTCTAATCTCCTTGCATCCAGGGTGTCATGACGTGTGAATTATATACCGATCTGATTGTCGCGCGTGAAGGCCGCGTAGAGTTCGCGGAAGTGGCGCGCGGGGTCGTCGTAGTAGTCGGACGGGATGTCCAGCGTTAGCGGGGGCGGGTCCTGCACGGTGTGACCCTTGAGCGCCAGGAACGCCGCGAGGCACGGCTTGGCCTGCCCATCGTGGCGCGTCAAGCCGAAGTAGCGCTCGTGGACCATCGTGTCGAAGGGCGGTGTATCGTAGAGCGAGGGGTCGTAGTCCGAGAAGATCCACGCCAGCGCCCCGATTGCCCCCACGCGCGACAGACCCGCTCCGACGGCGTTGTAGTAGGCGGCGGCCTGCTCATCGCTGGCGAACAATTGCCGCCACGAACGTCCACCCATCGTCATTGTGCGCGTGTATGACTCTCGGCCGTCCGGCGATGTGCAGACACCGAACTCCTCGGCCATCACCTCCTCGCCGCCCAACGCGCGGGCCAACGCGACGCTGAAGGGCACGACAGCGGGGTCAAGCGGATCGCGCGCCCACTTGGTATACAGCGAGTAGGCGTGAATTGAGAGGTAGTCGTTGCCCTGAGCCAGGTCGGCCGTCCGGAAGTTGCGATAGCGGTCGTAGTCCTCAATGTGTAGGCCCGCCGTCACGGGATGAGTGGGGTCGAGACGGCGCGCCTCGTCACATAGCAGCAGGTTCCATAGCCACGCCGCGTCCGGGCTCGGCGGCGTCAAGAAGTTGTCGTTCTCGTTGGTGATATTCCAGGCATAGACCGCGGGATGCGCCGCGTATGGCCCCACGACCGCGCGCAATCCGTAGACCTGCGCGCGTAGCAACGGAGGCGCCTCATAGAGGTCGGCCGGCGCGCGGTCGACGGGAACGCCGCCCGACCAGGTGGGGATCGCCCCGGGCTTGGCGGTGCCGCCGAGCGCCCAGCCCGGCGCCCAATTGATCCCGCTCATATGGCCCACGAAGAAGGTGACGATGACGCGTAGACCGTTATCGCGCGCGCTGTCGAGAACCGTGCCAAGGTCGGAGAGAGCTTGCGCGGACATCTCGAAAGGACCCGGCTGGAAATCTTCCCACATTAGCATCACGCGCACGAGGTCAAGCCCCCAGGAGGCGATCTCGGCGAACTCAGCGCGTACCTCGCCCCCATCGAAGCGACGCCACCAGAACATAGCCTTCTTACGTGGCCAGTAGTTGACGCCGAGCAAGAACGGCCTGGCGGTTATCGGGATAGTGTCCATCGTTCGTCCCCTACTCGCCACTCGCCACTCGCCACTCGCCACTCGCCACTCGCCACTCGCCACTCGCCACTCGCCACTCGCCACTCGCCACTCGCCACTCGCCACTCGCCTACCGCGCGGCCCCAGTGACCTCAGAAACTTGGCGAATCAGGTCGTCGTAGCGCTCGGCCACACGCGCCCAACTCATTTCACGTCCATAAGCGTAGGCTTGATCCTGCATGTGCTCTTTGAGCCCAGGGGTACCCAGGATCTGGTTGACGCAGTTGGCGATGGAGTCGCCCGAGCGGAACTCGGCTAGCAGCCCGCGTCCCTCGGCCAGGGCTTCTTGCGCATACAGATACGGCGTGCTGATGATGGCCTTGCCCGCGCCCAACGCGTAGGCCAGCGTGCCGCTAGTGATCTGGTTGCGGTTCGGATAGGGCGTGATGTAGACGTCGATGCTCTTGAGGTGCGCCACCAATTCGCCCTGCGGCAAGAAACGGTTGTTGAAGCGCACATGCTTTTGCACACCGAGCTGACGGGCCAGATCCATCAGGTAGTCGCGGTAGCGCTCGCCTTCGCGCCTGCGCACGTCGGGGTGCGTGGCGCCCAGGATCAGGTAGGCCGAGTTAGGGTGCTGCGCGATGACCTGTGGCATGGCCTGGACGACGTACTCCAGCCCCTTGCCCGACGAGATCAAGCCGAAGGTGCCGATCAAGTTTTGCTCCTTGAGCGCCTTCTTGAAATTGTACGAGCGGCGCGGCATCTCCACCTGCGGCACACCATGGGGGATCGTGTGAATTTTACGCGGCAGCACGAACGGCTCGTCGGGCTTGTTCTCGGCCAACCCGTAGTCTTCGGCCAGGATCAGCGCGGCCACGTTGACCATCACGACGATGGCCGCGCTGCGCTCGTAGACCTCACGCACCCAGGCTTTGAGGTTGTCCGACGGCTGCGGCAGCACCGTATGCATGGTCACGATGGCTGGCTTCTTGAGCTCGCGCAGCATCGGCAGCAGATGGTCCTCGGTGACCTCTCCATCCTTGAGGGCGCCGAAGCGGCCAAACTCGTGTTGGATGCTGACCACCTGCACGCGGCTGCGGTTGAGATAGCGCGCCGCCTCGACGTAGCTGTGCGGGTCGGACTGGTCGATCTGGAAGACGACGCGCCGCGCGTAGGCGTACTCCGCGTCCTGGTCATTGATGGCCACGATCAGGCTCTGCTGGCCGTGGCGCACCTGGTCGAGGCCCGTGTGCAAGTCGCGTGTGAATGTGGCGATGCCGCACTCGCGCGGCACATACGAAGAGACGAAGGCGACGACGGGGCCGCCGTGACCCGCTCCGCGCGCGCGCGCCGTATCGCCCTGCGCCTGCGCGGCGCCGACCGTATGTTCAGCGGCGCTCTCAGTCTCGTTTGTGGCTGTTGTAACCATATGTATCCTATCGCGGGCGCCCTGCTGCTGGAGCGCTGGGGAGCCGCGTCCCTCCTCTCGGCTAGACGTTATCCATCGGCGCATCGGCGCCTGAGTGTATCGCGGATTATTATTCTTGACGTAACACTACCTGTATAGTACTCGACGGCGCGATACCGCCCGTGTCACGCCGTCCCGTTCCAGGCCACGACGATGAGGGCGATACCAACCACGACGGCGACGCCGATGAAACGGCCGGCGCGGCTACCCTGTCCGTGGACCGCCAGCACGATCGCTCCCACTGCAAGGATCGTTCCCGCCACAACCAATCCGATGCGCGCCGCGGGCGACAGGGCGCGTCGTGAACGGCGCGCCGCTGCAGGCCGCTGGGCGGCTCGCGTGGCTCGCCGCCGCGCCCGCCTATTCATATTCCTGGACATGGTATTATGCGTCCTGGGTCCAAAGGCGCTGTTCGAGCACCTGACCGGGCGCGAGAGCGTCGATTTGCAGGAAGGCTCCCGCGGCGTCGAGCAGCGCCGCGAGGGGGATCAGCCCCACGACCTCCGCGCGCGTCACAGCGGCGCCGTGGCGCGCCGCCTCCGCCCGGATAATGTCCATCACCGTTACAATCGAACTGGCCCGGTAGTCCGTTAGGTTCATCGAGACCTGCGTCTCGCCCGTGCCTTTGAGTTCCAACCCCAACGCCTTGACGTAGCGCAGGCCGCCCGAACGCGCGCGCAGCCGCCGGGCGATGCGTGTCGCCAAGGCGGGATCAGCGGTCCCCAGGTAGACGTTGTAGGCAATCAGGATGCGCCGCGCCCCTATCTCGATCGCCCCCGCTGTCGGGTGGACGGCGCGCGGCCCCACGTCCGGCGCGTAAGCGGGGTCTACGCCAATCAGTTCACGCAGCCGCTCGAACCCGACGCGCCGGATCGTCTCCAGGGCGCGGCGCTCCTCGCGTCGCGCCGCCGCCTCGTAGTAGTACGCTGGCACGCCGAGTTCGGCGGCGACGCGCTCGCCCAGGGCGTGAGCCAGCTCCACGCAGCGCGCCATCGGTGTGTCGCCCAGCGGAACGAACGGGAAGACATCGAGCGCGCCGATGCGCGGATGCGCGCCGTCGTGCCCGCGCAAGTCGATGCGCTCGACCGCGGCCCGCACGACAGCGACCGCCGCCTCAAGCGCCTGGGCGGGCGGCGTGACGTAGGTCAGCACCGCGCGGTTGTGGTCGGGGTCGCTGTGTACGTCGAGCACGCGCACGCCCGGCACAGCGCGCGCCGCGTCCACAATCGCCGCGATAACTTCGGGGCGACGCCCCTCCGAGAAGTTCGGCACGCACTCGACAAGTTCCACCGCCACCTGTTCCCCGCCCTCTAGCCTTGCGACGATGCCACGGGGGGCGCCGCATCGGGCTCCCGTGGCGCGGCGTACGCCCTGGCGGTCTCCACCGCGCTCGCCGCCGCCGGCAGCGTCACGCGCTCGTGGATGCGCACGCCGAGCGCGTCGACCACGGCCTGGACGCGCGTCAGGTTGGCCCCGGCGTAGCGCGTCGCCTCGTAGCGCTGGATCTGCTGCTCCTTGAGCCCCAGGCGGCGGCCCAGTTCCTTCTGCGTCAAGCCGGCCGCTTTGCGTGCGCGGACCAGCGCCTCCGGCAACTGCGTCAGTGAGTCCAGTTCGAGCACCGCGATGTGGTTGTCGCGCAGGGCTTCGTACTCGGCCAATTGCACCTGTAGTTCCTCGGCCTGGCTCTCGTAGCCCTCTCTGACCGCCTTGCGAAGGGTCGGGTGTAGGTGTGCGGACTTTTCTTCCGTTTGTGCTGCCGCCTGCGCGAACTTCTCCGCCCATTCTTTAGTTGTTTGGTACTGCTGCTCGTTTTCGATCACGGAAGCCCCTCCAGGTCTATCGCGATAATCCCTTTACGTCTCCTATCGGCCTCTGACTGAAAGAAATCCACGTAGTATGTGCCGATAACGTCTGCTACCACGTCCGCTGGGAAAAGTTCGCCGCCAAATTTCGCCTTTTGAGCAGCCCGTCGATCGGTAAGAACGAGCAGTACGGGGTCAAGAAGCGACACATCGACATTCGCTGTTTCCCAACAGCCGTCGAAATCCCTCGGCGCTTCTTTATTGCTAACAAAACTGCCATCAACATAGGCGCGCTGGCAACCGGCAATCTGCAAAGCGTCGAGGGCGGCTTTGAGGCCCGCCAGCAATCGAAGGCGGTGCGGCGTGTAGCCAAACTGGGCAACCATGTCTTCCCACGTCGGTTCATGGATGCCGGGCGGCAGATTTCCCGTAAACGGGTTGAATCGCGGGATCATGGCACAATTATATTGTTGTGCCCCCCATGTTGTCAAGACCGTTGCCTGTTACTACTATACGGTCGAGAGACTACGCAGCTTGGTGACGACGGCGGGCAGCACTGTTAGCGCGCGGTCGATGTGCGCGTCGGTGGTGCCACGGCCGACGGACAGGCGTAGCGAGCCTTGCGCCAACTCGCGCGACAGCCCAAGCGCTGTGAGCACATGCGAAGGGTCGAGCGAGCCCGCCGTGCAGGCTGAGCCGCTGGAGGCGGCGATGCCGTGCATATCCAGGTTGAGCAGCAACGACTCGCCATCGACGCCGCGGAACGACACGTTGAGGTTGTTGGGCAGGCGCTCCGTCGGGTGCCCGTTGAGCGACACGTCGGGGATCGTGCGCATGATCTCGTCGCGCAGGCGGTCGCGCAGGCGCGCGCAGTGCGCCGCCGCACGCTCCATCGACTCGGCAGACAGGCGTAGCGCCGTGGTCAGTCCCACGATCCCCGCGGTGTTCTCCGTCCCCGAACGCCGCCCGCGCTCCTGCCCGCCGCCCGGCTGCTGCGGCAGCCATGGCGTACCCCGCCGCGCATAGAGCAGGCCAGAGCCCTTCGGTCCGTAGAACTTGTGCGCGGATAGGCTGAGTAGGTCCACCCCCATCATGTCGACATCGATGGGCAGCGCGCCGCCCGCCTGCACCGCGTCGGTATGGAAGGTCACGCCGCGCCGCTTCGCTATCGCCCCAATCGCGGCCAGCGGGTGGATCGTGCCGATCTCGTTGTTGGCGTACATCAGCGTGATGAGCGTCGTGGTAGGGCGGATGGCGCGCTCCACCTCATCCGGGTCGACCTGCCCATAGCGGTCTACCGGCAGCACCGTCGTCTCGAAGCCCAGGCGCTCCAGCCACTCGCACGTATGCAGGACAGCGTGGTGCTCGGTCGCGGCCGTGATGATGTGGTTGCCCTCGTGCTGACGGGCCATAGCCACGCCCTTGATAGCGGCGTTGTCGCTCTCGGTGCCGCCGCTGGTAAAGACAATCTCGGTCGGACGCGCTCCGAGCGCCGCGGCCACGTCCTCGCGGGCGCGGTCGATCGCCGCGCGCGCCGTGCGCCCGACGCCGTACATGCTGGACGGGTTGCCGAAGTGCTCGTAGAGGTACGGCAGCATTGCCTCGACCACGCGGGCGTCCATCGGCGTCGTCGCCGCATGATCCAGGTACACCGTGTCCATACTCATCTGCTCCATCGGCCTGCCCCCCCCTTTTTCTCCTTAAAGGATACCTGATCGCTCGATCTATCGGCCTTGAGCGAGGAATGGAGCAATGTTGACCGCGTGCTGTTACTATAGGGATGATGAACCCCATACGCGGAGTACTCTTTGACCTCGACGGCACGCTGGTCGATTCGATCGACCTGATCGTGGCCTGCTTCGACCACACGTACCATACCCATCTTGGCGCGACCTTGCCACGCGAACGGATCGTGGCTACGATCGGGCGCCCTCTGATCGAGGCGCTAGAGGACACCGCTCCCGGACGCGGCTCTGAACTTTTCGCCACCTATGACGCCTACAACGACGCCCACCACGACGACCTGCTGCGGCCCTACCCCGCCGCGCTCGACGCGGCGCGCGCCCTCCACGCGCGCGGCCTACCGCTCGGTGTCGTCACCTCCAAGCGCCGCGCCGGCGCCCTGCGCGCTCTGCGGCTCTACGACATTGAATCCCTCTTCCCCGTGCTCGTGGCCCTGGAGGATACGCAGCGGCACAAGCCCGCGCCCGACCCGCTGCTCGAAGGAGCGCGACGACTCGGCCTCGCGCCCGCCGACACGCTCTACGTCGGTGACAGCGTCTACGACGTGCGCGCCGCGCAGGCCGCCGGCATGCCCGTCGCCGCCGTGCTATGGGGCGCGGGCACGGCACGCGAGTTGCGCGCCCTCACGCCCGACCTGCTGCTGGCCGAGCCCCGTGAGTTGTTAGTGGCGAGTGGCGAGTGGCGAGTGGCGAGTGATTAGCGGGACGCCAGCCCGATGATTTGTATCTTCCGGGCACGGAAGCAACAACCTAGCAACTACGGTCGCCACCTCCTATACTGCACTCGCCACTCGCCACTCGTCACTCGTCACTCGTCGCTAGCCGCTCCTCTTCAAGCGCCCGGTACGCTTGGCGTAGCGCTCGGCGCGCTGGAAAACGAGGAAGCCGAGCGGGATGGTCAGCGCGCCGATGAGCGCCAGCGGCCAGATGTCCGGCCATAGCGCGCCCAGCCCCGCGCCGCGCATCACGGCGCGCCGAATCGCGTTGAGGGCGTAGTTGGCCGGGCTGATCGTGGCGAGCAGTTGCATCCAGCGCGGCAGCACCGACACCGGATAGTACACGCCCGAGATTAGCAGCAGCACCGCCGACGCGACCAGGGTCATCTGTGTGCCGCGCTCGGTGAACAGCAACGGCAGCGCCGCCGCCATGATGCCGATGCCCAGGAAGCTCAACGACGAGAGCAAGATCACCACGACGGTCGCCCCAAGATTGGTATGCCGTAGGTCGAGGTGGAAGAACAGCCCCAGCACGACCAGAATGACCGCCGTGCGCAGCAGGCTGTAGGTCACGCTGTACAGGCTCGAACCGAGCAAGTGCGTCACGCGCGAGATGGGCGCCATCAAGGTGTACTCGATGGTGCCCTCCCAGCGCTCCCACGTAATCGTCTCACTGATGGCCTCGAATACGACGCTTAGATAGCTCCACAACAAGGCCCCGATTGCCAGGTAGAGAATCACCTCGTTGTGTTGGGCTGCCCCCATGGCGCCCGTCCCGCCACCAAACGAGGCACCGATGTACAAAATCGACAGCGACTGCGCGACATTATACAAGAGGAACACGACTTCCCAGCCGAGGTAGCGTTTGCTCAGATTGAAGTTGCGCTCGACGAAGGCGTAGCTTGCCCGCGCTTCACGCCGCGCCGCCGTGACCATACTCATACGCTCACCTCCTCTTTCTCCTTCTCATCGCTCTTGTCGTCGTCCTCTTCGTAGTCCGCGTCGCCCAGCGAGCGGCCCACCACCTCCAGGAACACATCCTCCAGCGATGGCAGCGTGTCGCCCATATCGTGCCGCCGCGCGTAATCCTGCTTCAGGGCGAGTGGGGTGTCCTCGCGCACGAGCCGGCCGCCGTCGATAAAGGCGATGCGGTCGCACAGGCGGTCGGACTCCTCCATGTCGTGGCTGGTCAGCACGATCGTGGCGCCGTGCTCCTCGCGCACGCGCAGGATAAACTCCTGTACGTCCTTCTTGGAGCGCGGGTCAAGCCCGGTCGTCGGCTCGTCGAGCAGCAGCAAAATGGGCGAGGTCAGCAGCGCGCGGGCAATGGCGACCTTCTGCTGCATGCCGCGCGACATCTTCTCCAGCGGCTCTCCGATGCGTGACGTCTTGATGCCGAGCGCGTTGAGGATACGCACGATCTCGCGCCGCGCGTAGGCAGGGTCGACATTGTAGAGCCGCGCCGCGTAGATCAAGTTCTCCATCGGGCTCAGTTTCTTAAAGAACGCCGCCTCCACACTGACGCGGTTGATCATGCGCTTGACCGCGGCCTCCTGCGTCACCACATCGTGTCCGAACACGGTGATGACGCCTGCGTCGGGCAGGAGCAGCGTCGAGACGAGACGTATCAACGTCGACTTGCCGGAGCCGTTCGAGCCCAGCAGGCCGTAGATCTCGCCCTTGCGCACGGTCAGGGACACGTCATCGACGGCGCGGGCATCCTCAACCGTGCGCGTCGCCTTACCGCGCGCGATGGCCCACCAGGAACCGGACCGTTTCGCGCCGCGGAACGACTTACGTGCGCCGTCGATCACCAGAGCGTCTTCGCTACCCTTAGTGTTTTCCGTCGACGGTCGATGGTCGATGGTCGATGGCGCCTTGTGGACTATTGATTGGTTCATCATGATGATACTTGCTTACCTACACCCTCTCGTCTTACTATCGACCATCGCCTATCGCCTATCGCCTATCGACCATCGACTATTGCCCATCGCCCATCGCCCATCGCCCATCGCCTATCGCCTATCGCCTATCGACCATCGACCATCGACCAATAAAAAAGACCGTGGACAGAACTCCTCGCTCTGCCCACGGCCATCGCGTTCGCGACGATGCATTATGTCAGGTGACTGGCGGACCAAACCTGGGCAGAGTGAGACATGGTCCTCCTACGGCGAAGACGCGGCGCGCGCGCGGCTTCACGCTAGCGGTCGCCACGGCCTTGGTGTTAGTCATCCACGTCATAATCCACTCTCCTCGGAGACTCAGATTGCTCCAACGGTAGCATAGGGTGTCGCAGGGTGTGTTGTCAAGGCGGCTCCTGATCAGGGCTCGTGAATTATTGTAGGGGCGTATGGCATACGTCCGTGCGTTCGAGACCACGGGCGTATGCCATGCGCCCCTACACCACGCCGGGAGCCTTGGCAGCACGGATAATTCACGAGCCCTGGGCTCCTGATTGTTGGCGGCGGCACGCTATCATGGAGAGGTGATGTGATGACGATAGGACAGGATGAGCGGACGAGCATGGGCGTGGGCGATGGGCGGCCGCTGGCGGGCCAGCGCGTGCTGGTGACGCGCGCGGGTCCGCAGGCTAGCGGACTGGCCGACCTGCTGGGGCGAGCGGGGGCCGCGCCCGTGCTGTTCCCTACCATCACCATCGAACCCGCCAGCGACTATACCGCCCTCGACCAGGCTCTGCGCATGGCCGAACGCTACGACTGGATCATCTTCACCAGCGCCAACACGGTGACGCACGTCGAACACCGCCTACACGCGATCGGCCGCGATTGGGCCGCCCTATCGTCGCTGAAGGTAGCGGCGGTTGGCCCCAAAATAGCTGAGGCGCTGCGCGCGCGCGGCGTCAAGACCGCGTTCGTGCCCACGCCGTACACCGGAGCGGCCCTCGCCGCGTCCCTGCCCTTACGCCATGATGAGCGCGTGCTTCTGCCGCAAGCCGACCTCGCCGGCCCCGCGCTGGCCGAGGCGCTGCACGCGCGCGGCGTGCGCGTCGATGTGTTCGTAGCCTATCGCACGACGCTGCCCCATCAAGACACCGCCGTGTCGCGGCACCTGCTCGCCGCCCGCGAGATCGACGCCGTGACCTTCGCGAGCCCGTCCAGCGTCCACAACCTGTGCGCCATCCTCGGCGACGACGCGGCGGCCCTACTATCCAAAACGGTTATCGCCTGTATCGGTCCCTCGACCGCGGCGGCCGTCCACGCCCAGGGGTTACGCCCAACGGTCGTGGCGTCCACGCACACGGTCGAAGGGCTGATCAGAGCGCTGGAGGATTACGCTATGTCTACGACAAATCGGGACGACCTCACTGGATCGTCGCACCCCACCGAGTCACCCGCCGCGGGGCCGCGCGACGCCGAATCGCCGCTGGAGCGCTCGCGCGACGCGCGCTCGGCGGAACTGTTCGCCGAGGCCCAGCGCTATATTCCGGGCGGGGTCGATTCGCCCGTGCGCGCCTTCAAGGCGGTCGGCGGCTCGCCGCGCTTCATCGAGCGCGGGGCCGGCGTCCATATCTACGACGCCGACGGCAACCGCTACATCGACTACGTGCTCTCCTACGGGCCGCTCATCACCGGCCATGCCCAGCCGGAGATCGTGGCGGCGATCCAGGACGCCGCTACGCGCGGGACCAGCTATGGCGCGCCAACGCGCCTGGAGACCGAACTGGCGCGCCGCATCAACGCGGCCGTGCCGTCGATGGAGCTGACGCGCTTCGTGTCGTCGGGCACCGAGGCGACGATGAGCGCGCTGCGCGTGGCCCGCGCCTACACCAAGCGCGACGTGATCGTGAAGGTCGAGGGCGGCTACCACGGCCACTCCGATGGCCTGCTGGCGCGCGCCGGCTCGGCCGCGACGACGCTCGGCGTGCCGGATTCCCCGGGCGTCCCCGCCGCCGTCGCCGCCACGACGGTCAATGTGCCGCTCAACGACCTTGACGCCCTGGAGACAGCGCTGAGGACGTACGACGTGGCGGCGTTTATCCTGGAGCCGGTCCCCGCCAACATGGGCGTGGTCCCGGCCGCGCCCGGCTACCTGGAGGGCGCGCGCGCGCTCACCGAACGGTACGGCCCCCTGCTCATTTTCGACGAGGTGATTACGGGCTTCCGCGTGGCCTACGGCGGCGCGCAGGGCCTCTACGGGGTTACGCCCGACCTGACCTGCCTCGGCAAGATTATCGGCGGCGGCCTGCCCGTCGGCGCCTACGGCGGACGGCGCGACGTGATGTCACTGGTGGCGCCGCTCGGTCCTGTCTACCAGGCCGGCACGCTCTCGGGCAACCCGCTGGCAATGAGCGCCGGTATCGCTATGCTCGATACCCTGGTCAGACCGGGCGTCTATGCGTATCTGGAGGACAAGAGTAAGGCGCTGCACGAGGGGCTGCTAGAGCGCGCGCGCCGTCACGATATACCAGCCTATGGCGCACGCGTGGGGTCGATCGGCACGCTGTTCTTCACGCCGGGTCCGGTCACGGACTACACGGGCGCGCGCGCGTCGGACACAACGCGTTACGCGCGCTTCTTCCACGGCATGCTCGAACGCGGCGTCTACCTGGCCCCCGCGCAATTCGAGGCCGTCTTCATCTCGACCGCGCACGGCGACGACGACATCGAGGTGACCCTGCGCGCCGCCGACGAGGTATTCACAACGCTGTAACCCTTTAAGCAGCTTCTTGTTACAATAGCGCCAGGAGGACGACGACGAATGATACATAAAAAGGGGTCTTCGCGGACGCGCGCGCTAGTGGTTCCCGTGGTTGCTGTCGTGTGCCTCGGCGGTGTCGCCGTGGGCTACGGCGCGTTGCACGCGACGGCGGGGACGCGCACGGCGCCGGCGGCGTCCAAGGGACGCGTGTCCGCCGCGACGACAGCCAGACAAGTGGCGCCGGCGGCGGTCACCGGCTCCTGGGTCTACCGTGACGCGCTGACGTATGAGTTGTTGCGCCTGAAGGTGAACGCGAAAGGCGTCGTCAGCGGCGACGGGACATCCACGGTGAAGTCCGCCACGAATCCACGCCAGACGGGGCAATTCACGATCAGCGTGCACGATGGGCGCCTGCGCGGCAACACGCTCACGGCCTCTCTCTACGTACAGCAGCAGTTCGGCCTGTATTACACCGCTATCGAAGGCTTGCGTTGCACGACCGCAGCGAGTGCGCTGCATTGCCACATGCACACGCAGATAGCGCAAAAGGTGTTCGATAACGCGCAGAACTTCTATCGGCACTAGCGCCATAAACGGCTGTGGCGCTCACGCGGCGGGACCGTAGACGCTCCGGCTCTGTCCGAAGTACGAATCGTAGACGTGCCGGTAGATGGCGGCGCACTTCTGCTCATAGAGATCGGTCGTATACGCCTCCGGCAGGCCGCGGTCCAGCGCGGTCTCTATCGTGTCGCGCACCTGGGCGCGCCTGCTGGCGCTTGCGCCAGTCGCGCGTCAACGTCTCCCACTTCAACGTTTCCAGCAGATCGCGCGCGGCCCGTTTAGTGCGGACGCGCTCCTCTCCGGTCAACTCCGGCGCCGGCTTGGTCAGCAGGTCGAACACGGCCAACTCCTCCTTGGTCAGATTCTCGGCGATGGCGCGCCGCTCCTCGCCGTCGAGCTTGCCATTGAACACCTGCAGCAGGGAGAACATCAACTCGACGTCGACCGCTCCATTGTTATAGTCGTCGATCAGCCCCTGGAACTCCACCAGGTAGTCGGTCCGGCTCTTGTTGGCGCGGACCATGCGTTGCAGGCGGCTGTTGATGGCGCCCCTCAACTGCTCCGTCGCGGTGTGCGCCCCGCGGCGAACCGCGCCTTGAGCGCCGCGACGTCGATCGCGGCCAGGTCGATGCGGCCGCCCGCGTCGGTCGCGTGGGCCACGGCCGGGTCGCGGATGATATAGCCCTCCGTGGCAATGGACGCGTCGAGCAGCCCGGCCACATCGTCCATCACGCCCGTCATATCGACCTCTGGCCGCAACGTCAGCAGCTTGGCGGCGAGCACCCCATAGAGCGTGACCAGCGGGCCGAAAGGGTTGGCCGCCGTGTCGGGCAGGACCGCGCGATATAGCCAGCTAACGGCTGCGGCCAGCGCGAGGTAGAGGTTTCGGCGCGTCCCCTTCTCCTCGCCTGCCGCGTCGGCGGCCAGGATCGCCTCCACGGCGTCGTCCAGCCCCCTGATTTTGTCGAAGCCTGCCGATGCGAGGATGACCTGCGGGTCGATCCGCAACGGCGCGCAGAACACCCTGATGTCATCGAGCGCCACGCGCAGGTCCGCCACGAGCGCGCCTTTGTCCTTGACCGGCCTCATCGCGCAGACGAACACGATGCGCAGCGGACTGTTGGGGTCCTTGAACGCGCCGGCCAGATCCTGCGTGTCCATGCGCTTGCGATGCCCCGTGATGTCGAGCCCTTTATCCTGGAAGTCCCGCGCCTCGTTTTGCGCCGGCGAAACGACGACCGCCATATCGGTCTCTTCCATGTACGCGATCCTGGCGGCGATGCTCACGCGGGCCTCGTCCGCGCCACCAGTATAGAACGCACGCACAATAAACATAAGCATGAAGGGGTAGTCTTGACGGGCGGCATCCTACTAGAGTAAGATAGTGACATGAAAGTCCAGAAAGTTTCCTTGACCTTACCAAACGACCTCGTCGAAGAGGCGCGCGCCTATAGCCCCGACGGGAACCTCTCGGCCTATGTCTCCGCTGGTCTCCGCGGAAAAATCCTCTCTGATCGCCTACGACACTATCTGGATGCGCTTGCCGAAGAATGCGGCGCGTTGACGGAGGAGCAGATAGCGGCGGCGGAGGATGAATGGAGGAACGCGCGCTAATTCTCGACACGGGAGCTGTCCTGGCGATCATCCGCCGAAATGCCCGCGTCCTGGCCTTCCTTGAAGTCGCGCAGCGGCGCGGTATCCCCCTCGTCATCCCTCCCGTCGTCGTCACGCAGGTTATCCGTGGCGGCCCTGGGGATGCGCGGGCGAATCGCCTATTCGAGACCGCCTATCTTTCCTTTGTCGGACCAAGGTTGGCGCGCGTGGCGGGTCGATTGCTCACGGAGAGCGGCCTGTCCGACGCCGCCGACGCCCAGATCGTCGCCGAAGCCATGCGCCTCGCCCCATCAGCGATCTTGACGTCCGACCCCGACGACATCCGACGCCTAACGGCGGGCGCGCCGCGCGTGCGCGTCATCGTCGTGTGATCGCCGATGAACTCATGAGCATCGGAAAGCGATAGATACGACCCGGTAAGTAGTGGCGCCTATAAGTTAAGTATGGAGGGACAGCTAGTCATGCACACCATAGAAACAACGGCGACGGTCGCCGCGGATGGATCCGCGACTATAGACGAACCGCTGGATCAGGGCTCGTGAATTATCCGTGCTGCCAAGGCTCCCGGCGTGGTGTAGGGGCGCATGGCATACGCCCGTGGTCTCGAACGCACGGACGTATGCCATACGCCCCTACAATAATTCACGAGCCCTGACCGCTGGATGTCCCGGCTGGACGCCATCGTGTCGTGCTGATGGTCGACGAACAAACAACGACAAGCGAAGCCGTCGATGAATTGGGGTGGCCGCCAGGTTACCAGGTTACTTTGAACGAACGTACGGCTCTCTAGCCGATAGCCCGTTAGAGCGCCCGGAACAACTGCCCTACAGAGGAGCGGGAGCCCATCGAGTAATGACTAGTCGCCGTAGTGCTGGCTGGCTTCTAGCAACTCCTTCCGGCCGCCGTCCAAGCGGCGAAAGATGATGCGCAAGTTCCTGGACGCATAGGCCATCCAGGAGCCCGCTTGTTGCCCTTTAAGTTGATGGACGTTGAGGGAACGTATCGTTTCGTCGGTATCGAGTTGTTCGAGCGCTCGGAATATGCGACGCTGGTCGGCGTGCGAAAACAGCAAGAGGCTTTGCGCGAACTCGGTCGTAAAGACGACTGTCTGATAGGCCGGCATCTTAGGCGTATTTGGCGGCGCGAGCAGCCAGCCATGCGTCGAGGGATGCGCGTGACTCGCGGAAGATCGCCTGCTGCTCTTCGGGTAGATTAATAAATCCCTCTAAATCCTCGGAGCCGAGACGATAGACGCGGCCAGCCGCGCTATCAGCCAGCGCGCGCTCAATGCCGGCCTGCTCTTCCGGCGTGATCGCATCGGGGTCGCCGGCGTGCGGGATGCGTTCGGTAGCCATGTCGATTACCTCTCTTGCTATACCGTTCGTTGGCCTACAGTGCGCGCTGTGTCGTTGGACTGTCACACAAAAGTGGAAGCCTTTGATGGCGCGCATGGAGCGCCGGCCGCAGCCGGGGGGCCAGTCAGCCATGGGCGGGGGGGCGAGAAGGAGGAAAAGGGGCGTGCAAGATCGGTGAGTTTCGCATCATGCGCCCGCATGATACTCCCCTTTATGCTACGTGTGCATAGCGTTTCTATGCATGTCATCATGTCGCGCCACCCTTTGTAGGCGGCGTGTTGTGTCACGTACGCACGATGGGATAGAGTATGCGCCCTCCTTTTGGCCTCACACGCGCCCTGATGGCGCGCCTTGTCCTCGCGGCCGTCGTGGCCCTGCTCGTGCTCGTTCCGCTTAATCCAGCCGCGCGCCGGTCGCCCGCGCACGCCGACGCCTGCGGCGCGGAGGGTCTGGCCCCCTATCTGCATACCTGCGGCGCGTCGATCGTCGACGCCACCGGCGCGCCCGTGCGCCTGCGCGCCCTCAACTGGTATGGCTTCGACTCCAACGACTTCGTCGCCGGCGGCCTGCACTATCTGTCGTACCGGACGATCGTCGACCACATCAAGGCGCTCGGCTTCAATACCCTGCGCATCCCGCTCTCCAACGAACTCGTCGAGCGTAACCCCGTGGTGAGCGACCTGTCGTCGGTCTGCGTCAACGGCAGTTGTATCCCCGTCCCCGGCACGACCAACACGCCGATCACCGGGGCCTATCTGCTGCGGGCGATCAGCGACACCGTTCAGAACAACAATGACCTCGTGGGGCTGCGCGCCCTCGATGTCCTCAAAACGGTGGTCGACTACGCCGGCAGCCAAGGACTCCATGTGATCCTGGACGACCATCGCTCCGAAGCCGGCTGGAGCCCTGAGGAGAACGGCCTGTGGTATACCAGTCTCACCTGCCCCGCCAACGCGGCGCCCTACACCTGCTACAGCGCGCAGTCGTGGCTCGACGACTGGCGCACGCTCGGCGCGCTCTTCGCCCATGATCCCGCTGTCGTTGGCATGGACTTGCGCAACGAGCCGCACTCGCGATTCGGGCCGTCGGACTGCCCCGACTATGTCACGTCCGCCCACTGGGGTCCGTGCGGCGGCCCTAACGGAATCAATAACCCCGACACCGACTGGCCGCAGTGGGCGCAAAGGGCAGGCAACCTGCTGCTCACGATCAATCCGCACTGGCTGATGATGGTGGAGGGCGTGTCGACCTACCCCCAGGCCAACGGCGGCTTCCCGCCGGACGGGTGGGGCGAGAATTTGCAGGGCGTGGCCGCCGACCCGGTGACGTTCACCGCCCCCGGCGGGAACGACCACCTTGTCTACTCACCGCACGACTACCGTTTCTCCAGCACCAACGCGAACGTCGACGTCCCGACAATGTACAAAGCCTGGGACCGCGACTTCGGCTACATCATCGCGTCCCCGGCGCACGCCTACACCGCGCCGCTATGGGTCGGCGAGTACGGGACGTGCACGCATGCCAACAATTGCATCGTAGATACAACGTTCGGCAGCGCGGGGACCTGGTTCAGCGCCTTCGTGCGTTATCTCGACAACGGTGACCCCGCTATGAACGTGCCCGGCGCCATCAGCTGGAGCTACTGGCCGGTCAATGGGACCTACTCCGACGGCTACGTCTACGGCGGCGCGCCACAGTGGCGAACTTGCTACGGGCAGCGCGAGGACTACGGCTACCTGGGCGGCGATTGGACGACACTTTCGGCGACGCTGCTCTACAGCACGACCTTCGACCTGCCCGTGGCGGGGACACCCGCGCCGCCGAGCAGGCCGTGGCCGTCGTATTCATGCAAGCCCTACGCGGTGAGCGTGACGCCCGCGCCGACGGCCGTCCCCGCGACGGACACACCGGTCCCACCAACCGCGACGGACACCCCCATCCCACCAACCGCGACGCCAACGAACACGCCCATCCCAACCATGACCAATACGCCGGTCCCGAGCGCGACAAGCATACCCACCAACACGCCCATCCCAAGCACGACGAACACCCCTGTCCCGCCAACCGCGACAGCGACCAGCACGCGCGTGCCGCCGACGCCCGTCCTCCCCAAAGCCACGAGCACAGCCCGCCCCAGCGCCGTTCCGACGCGGCGAGCCACGCCCACGCCGACCCGTAGCGTCGCGCCGCCGCTAACCGTCACGGCTACACGTCGAGTGACGAGCGGCGCGACGCTACGGGTCGGCGTGCATACAACGGGGCGTGCGGGGATCATAGTCACGCTGCGCGTCACCGTCACCCGCGTGACGATCATTAAGAACAAGCGCCACACAGGCGTCACGCGCACGGTCGTGACCGTACCCTACCAGGTCGTGCGGCGGGGTAGCGCGGACCGGCGCGGTGGGTACATCACGACGATGCGCGTCACCTATAAACCGGCCGGAGCGGTAACAGCCACCCTGACCACGACGGCGCGCACGGCGCGCGGTTCGGCCACCCGCACGACCGGCGTGACGATCCTACCGCTCCCATCGCCCCACGCCCAAGCCGCCATGCCCTCTGGCGGCGGTAGCCCTCGCCTGCAAAGTCCTATCGTTTTCGTGGCGCGACGCCTCTAATAGGAAGTGACAAAAGTTGTTATACTGTCAGAAGAAAGAGGTTATGCCAGATGTAAGAAGCTAGGGCTAGAATGGGTGATAACGGACGTGTCGTGATTCCAGCGGCATATCGTAAGGCTCTCGGTCTTTCACCCGGCGATGAGATCATCCTACGGCTCGGTGATGGAGAGGTGCGGCTTATGAGCCGGATGACGGCGATTAAGCGCGCGCAAGAGTTGGTGCGGCGTTACAACCCCGAGGGACGAAACCTTGTCAACGAGCTCGTCGCTGAACGGAGAGCCGAAGCAGCCCGCGAATAGGGTTGTGCTCGATGCCAGCGCTATTCTCGCGTTACTTTATAGAGAGACAGGCCACATGGCTAGGATGCGTGTGCAAGAACAACGGGGATATATTCAACCTCACTCCCGTTATTGTCGTTTGCCACAGTAGCGTTGGCTTTGTCGTCGAGTGTGAAGCGTATCGCCGCTATGGCGGCGCTCTTGGCTTTGTCGCGCGTATCCGCCCCGCCGATTATGCCCAGTGTTGGTACCTCAAAGCACCAATCACGGCCCTCAGGATCGTAGGTGTATTCTACGCGAATTTCCGCGATATTGTTCATGTCTATCATCATCCTACAGTTTGCGTAGCTCTTCAATAGTATAGCCATATTGACGCGCGATTTTAGCCAGCACGACCTTCCCAAGGTCGCGCCCATCGTGGAACGCCCACGTCCGCTCGTCGTCCCCTTTCTTGAGTCGCCGGATCTCGCTCCAGCCATCACGCTTGAGTGCGGCGAGTACCTGCGCCGCTTTTGGCATCGCGTGACTCCTTTTCGCTATTTTTACTATGCGCTATGGTGCCGCCGCAGCCACGCGACCGCGTAGTCGACGGCGGGGCGCTGCCGCAAGAGCCGCGCCTCGGCCAACCCGACGCGGCCGTGGCGCACGAGCCCCGCGCGCTCACGCTCGAAGTCCACGCCCAACTCCGCGAACGGTTCCTCGTTGAGGTCGATGTCCGTGTATTCCCGCCATACCCGCTCTCCCGCTTCGAGCACCGGCGCGCCCTGGGGTATCCGCGCCGCGACAAGGGCGCGGTACTCGGCCAGGTGGAACGACGTGTTGCTGTCGTGCCCGGCGCCGAGCAGCAGCACATAGCCGTCGAGGTCGTAGACGCGCGCCAGGGGTGAGCCCTCCCCCAGGCTGTCGTCCAGCGTGTGCCCCTCGGTCACCAACGCGGCGTGCCGCCCCCACGCGGCGAAGGACACCTGCGGGTGCGCGCTGCGCGCTGCGCCCGGCCACGTCCTGAACGTTTCGGCGATGCGCCCCATGCCGCGCGTCGGGGTGACGCACGGATCGTAGGCTGGCAGCGCCGCGCGCACGACCGCGACCCAATCGTCGGGCACGGGCGGGCTTTGCCACCGCGCGGGGTCGGACAGGTCGCCCGAGTGCGCCGGCATGACGAGTGTGCCTGCCGGCGTCAGCGCGTCCAGCAGCGCCTGGACCACGGCGACGGGTCCGCCCGCGACCCACCCGATGCGGCTCAACGACGAGTGCACGAGCAAAGTCATGCCTGGCTCCACGCCGAGGCGCCGCAGGTCGCCCGCGAGGCTCGCGCGGGTGTTCGGCGCGGGCGTCCGTGCGATGATGTCCGCTTCGTCCATTATTTTTTATAGCCGCCATAGACCGCATGGCCCGCTCGCTCCCAGAAAACGTTCGCGGCGACGAAGCCCGCGTCCTCCAGCCACGCCAGGTGCTCCGCCACAGTCGAAGGCGTGTCCATGGGGTCGGGATAGGTGTACCAATTCGAGTGATCGTCGACAAACTCCCGATAGGCGTCATATGAGTCAGTCAGGGCGAGCGACTGTCGCTCCACCACTGCGTCCCACTGTCGCGCCATGTAGCGCCGCTCCCGCTCACTCCGCGGCGCCATGAGGTCGGCGATGAGCGCAGCGCCGCCGTCTTCCAGGTGGTCATATAGGTCGCGGTATAGCTGTCTCTTGCCTGCCGCGTCGAGGTGGTGGATCACCAGGGAACTCACGAAGAGGCGTGCATGTCCATTGTGGCCGACGCCCGCGAGCCAGGAGCGGTCCTCCAGCCGAAATTGACGTAGCTCGAAACGACCGGCGAACGGAGCCAGCCGCGCCTCCGTTTCGCGCAGCATCGTCGGGGAGCCGTCGAGCCCCAGCACGCGCGCCGTGGGGAAGCGCTCCAGGATGGCCGCGCACAGCCACCCGCCGCCCACGCCGAGTTCGACGGCGCGGAACGGCTCGTCGCGCTCCGCCGGCAGCAGCTCCAGGATCGTCTCCTGTATCTCGTCCCGCGCCGGGATATGGACCCGCCCACGTTCAATGAAGCGCCACGAATCCGCCTCGCTCCAAGGCATCCCTGTGTCGTTAGAAGATTCCATTGCGTCTTCCATCCACTCCCCGAATACGTTGCGCCGCCGCTCGCCGGATGTGTCGCCAATCCTCCAACTCGCGCTGTATCTCCTCGGATTCTGGCTCGGCGTACTGAGCCTCAAGCTCTGCCTCGATCTGTCGCTGCCGGAACTCCCGCACGGCCATTTCCACGACACGGCTGCGGTTGAGCGTTGGCCGCGCCGCGACATACGCGTCGAGATAGTCCACCAACGCCGGGTCGAGCGACAAGCTCACCTTGACGCGCCTGTCCTCCGTCGTTTGAGTTGACATCACTGATCCTCTCCACACGACGTATCTTCACCACAATTGTAGCGTGATCTAGCGGCAGCCAATCCGCGCGGCCAGGATCGCGACCGTACGCGGCGTCGTCAGTACCTCCGTGGCGCGCAACCGCGCGTCGTTGAGCCAAAACTCGCGCACGACATCGGGCCGGCCCTGCCACTCCGCGGGCCAGTATTCCTCGGGGGTGAGGTCGTCGAGCACGACGAGGCCGCCGGGCCGGAGCGCCTCCACGACGACCGCCGGCTCGTCGTACTTGGCCGGCGAGGCGTCGACGAACAGGAGGTCAAACGGACCGTGCGCGAGGATGGCGTGCCAGTCGCCGTGCAAGACTTGGACGTTGGAGTGATCCCGGAACAGAGCCGCGGCCGAGGCGACTCTCTCGCCGTCCGCCTCAACCGTCACGAAACGGCTGTCCGTGGCGAGGCCACTGGCGAGCCACGCGGCGCCGACGCCGCACCCGGTTCCCACCTCCCCGACCGTTCCGCCGCGCACGCCAGCCGCCAGCACACTCAGGAGCCGCCCGACCTCGGGGATACACGAGTTCTCAAACCCCATCCATTGCGCCAGTTCGATGGCCTGCTGTACCAACGGAGGAATCCAGGTGCGAGACCGATACGTTGTCATAGTTTTTCTCTCGCTCATGTCTTATCGCTAGATTGTATCAGGACGGACCTTCTACATATGATGCGGCATCGCGCCGATCACAGCCAGCGTCTTGTATCGCCGCGAGTCTGGCCCCCGCTCGACGCGCACCGTGAAGCCGCTTTGCTCCATGGCGGGGATGATGCGCTCGTGCACGATGGCCCCGAAGCCTGTGTCCTCCGGTGCCCCGACCTTGCCAGGCGAGAACGTCAGCGCGAGCAACCCGCCTGGTTTGAGCGCGCGCGCGAGTTCGGCCACGGCCCGCGCCGGATCCGGCCAGAAATAGAGCGTGTGGATGCTCAGGATTTTGTCGAACTGCTGGTCCGCGCAAGGCAGGCGCGCCACGTCGCCCTGCTGTATCGCCACGCGTCTCGCCTCGATCACTTGGGCGTTGCGGCGGCTGGCCGCGCGGACCATCGTGCGCGACAGGTCGAGTCCGGTCACACGCCCCTCCGGCGCCCGCACGGCGATGAGTTCGATGGCCCGCCCGGCGCCACAGCCAATCTCCAGGACATGGTCCGTCGGCGCGACGTCCAGGAGGGATATCGTCCACAATGTCTCGGAGGCATGTTGCCGGGCCATGCGCGCGCCGACGACCCAGCCGGCGAGCCCCGTCGGGCAGCGCTGCTGCCGGTCCATCAACGCGTCAAGCCTCTGCTTGAGATTCACCATTGCTTGCATCCCTCCCCGCCTAAACATTCCTCGCCCCTCAACGGTATCCTCTAGCCTATTATCCCTCAAGGGGATAGTGGCTATACTTGTCCTCATTGTGCCTCCCGGTAACCCCCTGGACAGACGAACGGACGTACGCCTGTGCGATGTCGCCGAGGCTGCGACGCCGCTCTACCTCGTTGAGTGGACGGCGGGGCTGCGCGCCCTCATCGACGAGGCTGTGCGCCCGGCGCGGGCGCTCGTCGAGATCCCGTTTGAGATGGCCCATCGGTTCGTGGCCAGCGGGCGTGGCGCGACCTTTGCCACGCGCGCCATGGTCGCCGACGACCTCGCGGCGGGCCGGTTGTGCGCCGTTCCGGTGTCGGACCTGCCGCCGCTCTCCTACGAAAACGCCGTTGTGTCCCTCCGCGGTGTGTCCCTGCCGCGCTCGGTGGCCGCTTTCCTGGACGTATTGCGCGCGGAGATCGGGGCGGGCGCCGATGCCAATACGTGAGGGTGTACCCCATGATTGTGAGAGGTGGCCTGACCTTGAAAGGTCATGGCAGACGACGGACCGTGAAAGGTCGGTCTGGGCGTGAGACGCGCGCCCTACCGTCAAACGTCTAGCGGCCATGGCGGTCGCGGCTGGCCGCCGCGAGACCTTTTAAGGTCCGGTCCCTGCCATGACCTTTTAAGGTCAGGCCCACGGCGGGCGCCATCACAATCACGGGGCGCACCCAATACGTGATAGCTGCTTGACATGTACGGCAAGTTTTCGTACCTTTTAAGCGCATGGTCCTGGTTGAGGGAAGGAAGGGATAGAGTTATGGCCGCGATACAAGCGCGAGACCCGCGTGCGCGCGTGCGAAAGACGGCCCGTAAGAGCGAGCGGCTTGAAACGCGCGTTACTCCCGAGCAAAAAG
>JAABUL010003013.1_pt1 | contig 26141 bp, 1 predicted proteins | sample 5559151 | NCBI WGS metagenome assembly JAABUL01 (sample SAMN10711876, study PRJNA513368) | rock metagenome | isolation source: Antarctica rocks | place: Antarctica: Victoria Land, Pudding Butte sud | reverse complement strand
ACCGCGGATTAAAGTTTAATATTAAAGAAGAACTTATATAAACTAGAGTATAAATCGATAATCTTAATATATTAATAGCGGAAGTTATTAAGGTTAATAACAAGCTTTATAAGTTAGTAATAAAGAAACGATATAATAATAGAATATCTAGAATAGGCCGATTAGGAGCCTTTACTAGTAATAGACTAGGAAGATAATAGTATTAATAACGCGACCTATATAGATATATATTAATGGAACTGGACTTCACTTAGAAATAAAATAAGGGAAAATTCAGGGGTAAGAAGTAGCTTAAAAAGGATAAGAAAGTAATAACCTACTATAATTATAATAAACTAGGCCACTTCGCTAGAGACTACTAGTTAAAGAACATAGTACCGCGACTACAGTTAAACATACTAAGAAGAGTTCCATATAGCGAACCTTCTAAGGATCTAGAAAACCATGACTTAACTTATAAGTAAATAAAGGTAGAGAAACTATTAAAGGAAGTTATAAAGGGAGAACATTATTTTAAATTCACACGAAAAGTATATTAATTTATTAAGAATTTAAAAGATTATAGAATATCACCCTAGGATATTAATATAAAAACCACGAGGTATCTTATCCTAGTAGGTCGAGAGGACTAGGAGCTTGAAGAAGTTCTAAAGGACCTAGTTATTAATATCTAGATAGAAGTGGATTAATTATAATAATAACTTAAAGACATTTAAGATATGAAGATAGAATAGGAATCTTTAGATAATAGTAAGGTTCTAGAGTACAGCTTAGAATAGGAATAAGAAAATTAAGAGAGCTTAAAGGAAGAAGAAACACCGCGCTATAAAGTTAGCGGGGATACTCTAAATAACTCTTCATCTTATCCTACTACATTATAAGGATTAAACAAAGGAAAAGACTCTAAGAAAACGCATTATAAAGAAAAGCTATATGTTAAAGATTATAGATTTAACTTAATATACCTAGAACACGGTGTTATATATTAGACAGCCTACGCCGACGACTACTACAAGTATTACTCCCAAATTCGGATGAAGCTAGGAAGATAAGTAGTAGGTGCGTCTTATAAACGAATGAACTGGAAAGATTATATAAACGATAGTTGTAACTAGTACTTAACTAGTAAACGAAGTAACATATAGTTTTCAGGATCTACCGTAGACTAGCACGATAGTGTGAAGAAGTAACTGATGTATAGCCTAAACGAGGAGTATTACTACCTGTTAGAGTAGTATACTTATATACATAATAGATGCTAAAAACATGTGGAAATCAAGAAGATATACGGTTTTCTTCCTAAATAGGGAAAAGAGTAATCTCTTATATCACGGGGAGATATAAGTAGATTAACATACTAACCTTAAAGCAATTCCTGTATACCACGTAATATGATATATATATGAATATACCGGTATTAGTTAATAGTTAATGAACTATTATAATAATAGATTCTAGAGTAACTAGTAACTTTACTTCCTGAGATCTAGTACGGTCACTAGGCCTACTAACTTGAAAGAAGAAAGAATAGTATAACTTATATATAGCTGACAGGTTAACGCTATTAATAGGAAGGATAAACGAGGAAACACGCTCGCTACCTATAATAATTTAACGCTACTATAAGGAAATAACCTTTAATATAGTTAAGATAACTACTTATTATATCATTTTAAGAATACCTTAATTAAAGAAGTATAATCTAGTAATTAATTAGAAGAAAGGAGTACTTATATTTATAAATACTAGAGACGGTATATAACCTATACGTTAATAGCGGATAATAATAGATAAGAAATAGAATTAAAGACTAGTTAAAGCTTATAATACTTTAGTTTTAAAGAAGGATAACCTTAAATAAGGGTCTAATTTAATATATACTAATAAAGGTTAGCTAGATAACTAAGCTAGAGTTATTAAGGGAAAAGACGAACCTCCTAACATCTTATAAGAGTATAAGAAATAGATATATCTCTTTATAAAAGAGATAATAGTAAAAGCTTTACTTATATACTAATCTTAGGATTATAAGATCAAACTTAAACTAGGAAAGGAATTAATATTTAGACTAATTTATATATTATTAGAGAAGGAACTTACTATACTACGCGAGTATATTAATAAGAACCTTAAAAAGGGATTTATTTAGGAATCTAAATTATTAATAGGTTATTTAATCCTCTTTATATTAAAAAAGGATAGAACGCTTAGGCTATATATTAATTATTAGAAGTTAAATGATATTATTATTAAGAATTAATACCCTTTACTAAATATTAACGAGCTATAGGATAGACTCTCTTAAGTAAAGATTTTTATTAAGCTTAACTTATAAGGAGCTTATAGCTTAATCTAGATAAAAGAAGGAGAAGAATAGAAAACTATATTTAGAACTTGATATAGATATTATAAGTACCTAGTTATATTATTTAGACTTACTAACGTATTAGTAACCTATTAAGTATTAGTTAATAATATTATTTAAGCTTATTTAGATTATATTATAATCGCCTATCTTAATACTATCTTAATCTACTCTAAGATTAAGGAAGAATATATCTAGTATATATAGGATATCTTAACCTGCCTATTATAAGCCAGATTACTCCTTAAGCTAGAAAAGTACGAATTTCATAAGGAATTAATAGAATTCCTAGGATTTATAATAAGTATTACAGGTATTTATATAAGCCCTAAAAAGATCAAGGCTATATTAGAATAGCCTATACTATATAATATAAAATTAGTCTAGAGCTTCTTAGGATTTATGAACTTTAATAGAAGGTTTATTAAAGGGTATTTAAAGATAGCCTTACTACTTACAGATATTATCAAGAAAGAAAAGGGATTTTAATAGGGAATAAGTCAATAGAAAGTATTCATAATATTAAAAGAAGCCTATTAAAATCCATTAATACTCTGTACCTTTCAAGTAAATAAACCTACTTATATTGAAATAGATACCTCGGATCTTGCGATCAGCGCTTATTTATATCAAGAAAAGGATAGTAAATAGTACCTAATTACCTATTACTTATAGAAGATGTTAATAGTAGAATAAAACTATAATATATATAATAAGGAGTTATTAGTAATAATATATATACTCTAGAATTAAAGGGTATACGCTAAGAGTTACTTAGAACTTACTATCTTTATTAATTATAAAAATCTTTTGAACTTCACTATAATTAAGGAGTTAAACTGAAGATAAGTCTATTAGTTAGAATTACTTAGATAGTATAAATTCAAGATATTATATATCCTAGGAAAGGATAATAGTCGAGCGGACGCCCTGAGTAAGCGTACGGATTATATAGAATTCAAGGATATTATAAAGAAGCCGATTCTTAAATAAAAAAAGGATAGATCGCTAGTACTAATATAGAGTTTAGTAATAATTATATAAATTATAGTCTAGGATATTACGCTAACCTTAAAGGAAGGCTATATTAATGATAACCTAGTATTATAACTAAGGAATTAGTAACTAGGACAAGAGCTACTCTAGTATAAGGGAAAGATATACTTACCTAAGAAATACGCTGAAGAAGTAATCTGGGATCACCACGATAATCCTTTATAAGGATATCTAGGAGTCTCTAAGATAGTAGAGCTCCTCTAATAAGAATATATAACGCTATAACTACCGACGCAAGTTAAGAAATATATTAAGGAATATATTTAATACTAGTAGAATAAGTCTATACGCCACGCTAAATATAGGTAAATATAGTTTGCGCCAGTTCTAGATATACTATAGAAAGATATAATAATAGACTTTATTATTAAACTATTAAAATTAAGAGATCTAGTTATAGGAGATACCTTTAACTTAATAATAGTAATTATTAATAAATTAATAAAGTATATAATCCTGATTCCTTATAAAGAAATATATAAAGCGTATTAATTAGGATTTATCCTATTAAATAAGCTAATAAGGGATTATAGTATACTTAAATCTATTATATTAGATAGGGATAAACTCTTCACCTCTTATTATTAGAAGACTCTAATTGCCGTAATTAGAATAAAGCTATAAATATTAACCGCCTACTATCTAGAAATAAATAGTTAGATAGAATGTACTAATTAAATAATAGAAGTATACCTAAGATATTACATTAGTTATAAATAGAGTAACTAGGTCTTATTACTTCTTATAAAATAATTAATACTTAATAACAAAAGATTAGATATAATTAAACTATCTCCATTCTTTATAAATTATAGAAGGCATGCTAATTTGTTTCTAGAACTAAGAAGGGGTTCTAGGGTAGAAAGGGTAATAGTATTAGTATCTAATATAAAAAGACTGTATAGTAATATATAGTAAATAATTAGTAAGGTTAATATTAAAACTTAATAATAAGTTAATAAAAAGAGAAAAATATATCCTTAACTAAAGAAGGGGGATAAAGTATACCTTTATATAAAAAACTTGAAGAGTAAGAGACTAAGTAAGAAACTAGACTATATAAAAGTTAGACTATTTTTGATTAAGTAAACTAAGGGATCTATTAACTATAAGTTATAGTTACTACCTAACGCTAGAGTATACCTAGTATTCCATATCTCCTTATTAGAACTAGCCGACTCTAAAATACCGCTTTAAGAAAGTTAGAAGTTCAAGGCTAAGACCGAAGAGTACGAAGTTAAAAGGATCCTAGATTAGTAGGATTAGGAATACCTAATTAAATGGAAAGGATTTAAGGACTTAGAAAGTACCTAGGAACTAGTTAGAAATCTTAAGAGCTATAAGAACCTTCTATAATAGTTTCATTAGAGAATGGATAGAGAGGTAACTAGTTAAGTAACTCTAATAATACGTTAGTATTTAGGAAGTCATCTATTAACGACGCTCCTACGATATAGTTCTAGAATTCTTACGCCCTCTCTAGATCCTCTAGTCTCTCTAACTCCTTAATATCACTTAGACCCTTATTAAACATTTATTATTCTTTCTTTTTAAGAAAACGCTTCTGCGCCTATAAACGCTTAAGCTTTAACTACTTAATACAAGCGATTTCATTAGTAGCCTCCTAGGTAGCCTCCGTCTTAATCTCCTCCTGTTTAAGCTTCTCTATAGCCTTATTAATACTACTAAAATTAATTACCGGTTCTACTAGCTCGCATTTCTTTCTAGTACGAATATACTCGCTATACTTCTAAGATAAAGAGGAAAGTCGATACTCCTTCTATTATTAAGCATAGCGAATATAGGTAATTATAGCTAGTACGCCTTTAAGAAGAACTTGCTCCGCTAAGTTTAAACGTTAGGAAGTCTTATACGAAGATATAAGTATATCTTTAAGGATAAAGAAAGAAAAGGAAGGAGGGATAGTATTATAATTATAGGTTCTATTAAACTACTAAGGAACTAAGTACGGCTTAGTAATATAGGTTAATAGGTCGATTATTAGCCAAGGACTATCAACCTAGTAAGTAGGTTACTAGAACGATAGGAGCGTATAACGAGCGATCTAGTTAACCTAGCGAGTATACGGATTTCCTATATCTATATAAATGGCGATATTTCCAAGTAGATAGGAGCTCTATATTTAATTTATATTATAATTCTAATAATCTCTTAAGTACTAAATATAATACTTTATATTAGACCTGTTTAATATAAGCCTGTTTACCTCTCTTCCTTAATACTCCTCTTCACGAGAACTAATCATAGGTCTATCCTATCCACGGACGGAGTAAACCGTAACACTTAGCTTATATATTAATTAATTAATAAATAGTAAGTAATATATCTTTAAGGCTAATAAGATATATATCTACCTAAATATATTTAATAATATTACTAAGGTAAGTATATTAAGATATATAAATAAGTTAATTAATAGTATTATATAATTATATAAAAGTTAGAGAAGAATTAATAATATAAGTAAAGATACCTCTATTAAATCTTAGGTTATCCTTATATTAAGATTTAAATAAAAAGATTTAATTAATAACTAATTTTATACCTTAATAAGAGATAAGTATAAAGGTAATTATTATTATTAAAATAAAAATTATTCCTTTAATATAAATTATCTAGTAAATTAAGGATATTAATTTAATTATTAATTTAATTTTTATTATTATATCTTAATAAATATTAATAATTATATATTAACTTATAAAATTAAGATATGTTTTTTAAGATATAATATTATTATGTTAATAAATAAATTTACTTAAAGGTTATTAATAATATATACTTTAATTATTATTTTAATTATAATAGGTTTTCTATATAATATATCTTTAATAAAAATAGAGATTATTATATATATATTTATTTTATATATAATATTACTTAGTCTTTTGATTAAGATTAAGGATAATAGCTTAAGAAGCTTTAAATTAAGTATAATTTAAAATAATAAAATAAAATAAAATAAATATTATTGAATAGTTTATATTTATATATACCTTAAAGACTTTTAATATAATTATAATATTAAGAGTTATATAATAAAAATCTTAAAAGGTATAACTTAATCTTCTTAAATAGGATATATTATTTAAGTTAATAAGTATTCTTTTAATTATCTTAATATAACTAATAATTAATAAAGTATCTACCTTAATAAACTTTATTAAGGTATATTTTTCTACGTTTACTTATTTAATATATAAGTATTAGAGTAACTTATTTTTAAAGGTAAAAGCCTTTAAGTATTATTAATAAAAATAGAGTTTAAATAGATTTATAAAGTAGATATTAGGGTCTTAATTAAAGTTATTAGATATATCTAAGTTATTATCCTTATTATATTCTTAAGTATTATTATTATATTCTTAGTTTTTACAATTATTATAATAGGTATTATAACTTCTATTATAATTATCTTTAAGAATATCTTCTAGGTTTTTATCTACCTTATTATAATAAACCTTTAGTTATAATAATAACTACCTACGGTTTTACTATTATTATTAATTACTATTATTATTATTCTACCTAAGTAGTAAATTTAATAACTCTAGATTTATAAGACTAGCTATTATTAGATAGTAATCTAGTAAAGGTAATAAACGCAGGGTATTTAAGGCTAAATTTCTTATTTGTTAAAGTTAACCTTAATATTATTACTTATACTAATTAAAATAAATATTATTCTAATAATTATTTAGATAATTAGAGTATTACTATTATTAAAAATTTAGTTAATACCTATATAATTAAGATCGTTAATAAGATATATACTAACTATTTTTAATAAATTATTTAATTCTTAAATAGCTATCTAATAAAACTTCCTTATTACTTAAGGTAATAGTATTCTATTTATTATAAATAATATATATCTATTAATCTTATTTAAACTTATTTAGATTATCTAGGAAATCCTTTAATTTTATATTTACCTTAAGATAATAGATATTATAATAGAATTTAAGATTAAATTTATTACAAATTATATTAAGTTAATTATTAATAAAGGTAAAGTTAATATCTTTAATAGCTTATAAGATCTTCTAAGTATATTCACGTGGTTCCTAGTAATTAGAAGTATTATAAAGTATATATTACTTATAAAATACCTAATTAATAATAATATTTATAGGCTACTTAAATTAATTAATAAGTACTTATTCCTATTTATTCCTATTATTAATTAACTTTATAAGTCTCTTATTATTCTTAAATAACTTACTTAATTATTATAATAAGATATTACCTTTTAAGTAAGTCTAGAGATTAATATAAATTAATTTATTACCTTTAATACTTATTATATCTTAAGTATACTTAAGAAATAAATAGATATTATAAAAATATATCTCTTTAAAAGTATATTTTATTATTAAAATACCTAAGGTAATAAGTTTATCTTTATAAAGGGGGTTAAAGAAGCTAATATTACTAGGATTCTAATATATACCTCTATTTCTATTATTACTATCTAATCTAGGAGGTCCTTAAAGGGCCTTAAGGCCTAATAGATTTAAATAACTTATTACCTATTAAATAGGCTACCTAATAAGCCTAAATTATAATAGTTATAACTTCCTAGATAATTTATTAGATTACTAGGTTATTAATACTAGCTATAACTTCCTTAACTAATTAGGAGTTAGAACTACTAATTTCTTAATAAGCTAGGAGTTACCTCTTATTATATTAATAGGGAGTTAAGATTTAATAGGCTTAATATAAATTATCTCTTTAATAAATTATAAGATATTCTAAGAAGTCTTAAGAGTTAAAGTAACTAATATTATAAGGGCTATTAAGGTAGATATTAGTAAGGTAATTATTATAAAGGATTCTTTAAGATACTATTGAATAATTATAATATCTTATATAACCTTAATAACTATTATATATATAAATACTTAATCAATAGCTTAATTTAATAATTAAGATAACTTAAATTCCTTAATATTAATTAAATTAATAAATTTAATAAAAGAGGAGTAAGAATATTATTTATTCTCCCTTATAAAAAGTTAATATATTTACTTAAAAGGCCTAAAATTATCTTTTATAAGAGATATAATTATAAAATAGCTAATTTTATTAATAAGACTTAAGTATTAATATCTAATCTTTATAACTTTATATAATTAGAAGGCTAAAATAACTATTTTATAACTAATTAAAGAAGTTATAATAATAAATTTAGGAAGCTATATTACCTTTTATTAACAATACCTTAAGATAATAATAATAAGGTATAACTTAATATTTAAGGGATAGATCTTAATATATTAATATCAATTTAATATTAATAAGATTATTAAAGTTAATAGGAATTCATCTAACCTTATAAATAGGTATAAATATCTTATAATTCTAGGATTTTACCTTATATAAGAGTAGGTAGCTTTCTTAGAAGTTAGTAGGGGTCTAATATTAATATTAGTAGGCTCTAGATCTTACTTAATAAGTAATTAATTAATATTTATTAAGGTTAACATAGTATTACTACTATTAATATATATATATATATATAAGTTTCTATAATATAAAGGATAAAGAAGCTATCTACTTATATAATAAAAGCTAAATATACTAGAGTACTAAGATAAGACTAAGCCTAATCAAGATATTAATAGTTATAACATAGATACGTATATATTACCTAGTTATTAATAATCTCCCCTTTATAACAATATAATCTTACGTAAAAACTATATTATATTAGCTTAATCTAACTATATATTAAGGATCTATTATATCGTAGTATAATCATGTATTTGTTAACTATCTACATGGATGAAATCTATGATATAGACGTGTTTACAGGATCTATAAGATCTAACAGGTAAGGCTTAACGTTCCCGAGGACGAATATCAAAACATGATATACCTAGTAAATCTATACCTATAATACTATATAACTATTCTATCTCTTATAAAAGACTATGTAAACTTAATTAACTTAAGTCTATATTAACTTATAGAATTACTACTAAACTATTACTATAACTTTATAAAGATATTTAGAAAATATTATAATAATTATATATTATTAGTATCTAATTAATAACTACTCTATCTTTTATTAATAACTATAATTAGTTAGTAATAATAAGTTTATATTAATTTATTTAATTATTATAAAACTATTACTATAATTATATAAGACTATTTATAAAAATTATAAAAATTATATATTAATATCTAATTAATAATATCTTTATCTTTTATTAATAATTATATTAGCTTAATAATTATAGGTTTATATTAATCTATTTAATTATTATAAAGTTACTCCTATAACTTTATAGAAGTATTCGTAGAATATATATATATATATATTATATACACCCTGAACTTAGGATTAATAATTACCTTTTTAGATCGGGAAAGGGAGTAGGGCCGCTTTAGAGGGAGTATCAAGGGAGTAGAGGGAAGTACGAAGGAGTAAGGGGAAGCATTAGGGGAGTAGCGAGGGAGTAGGAAGGAGTATCAAGGGAGCACGGGGCGTAGCACAGGGGCATAGTACAGAGGAGCCTGAATTGGCTGCCTTGTATCCGGTTAAAGCTGCTCACGTTATTTATAACAACATTCGTGAATACTGTTACCTGGCTCAGCCTCCTGCTACCTAAACTCCGCGCGCCCTCTGTTAATCCACTTCAGCCTGCCTTTGTAGCCTGTCATTGAATACTGTAAGTTGTCCGAATTGAAGCTTGATCTCTACACAAAACAGGTACTGATTAATGAAGCTGAGACTTGCTTTGATCACGAAACAATATGAAATTTCGACTTTACAGAATAAGGTGGCAAAGACAAATGAGTGTTCTACACGTTCACTACAGATGTCTACAACATATATGTTATAATTCATCATGATGGAATCTGCAGTACTACTGATCAGCTGCCTGATCTAGAAGTTATTCTTAACAAGCCCCTCTTACAGCAGTCAAATGCGGACTTCTTTAAACAAGATGACAACTAGTTGACGTTCTTCATACTTACAAAAGAGTACTCTGGAACTTCCTTCATTTCAAATGTCTAAGCCTGAATTGAAGAGATCAAATGGAAAAGATATTAAGTAGTAACATTCAGAAAATAAGAGGAACATACACACTATTAACATAGATTGAAGAGTAGTGTGAAGATGTAGAAAGTTACTAACGATGAGGTTCGAAGGCCTAGTAGGCACGCGAGGTACATAAATACTGAATGATAGACTGAATAGTAATATACACGAGAATCCATCGCCAATACTTTGCCACCACCACCGCCTACACCTTCACCGCAGGCTCCACCACCATCGCTGCTGCAGGTCTGCTACCACCGATGCGACCCGGTCATGAAGGCAGAGGCAGAGGCTGAGGCTGAGGCTGAGGCTGAGGCTGAGGCTGAGGCTGAGGCTAAGGTAGAAGCAGAGGTAGATAAACCTCTACAGTCTCTATAGGGTGCTACAGCCCTTGAGTTAAGTAGAGAAAGAAGTATAAGCAAAGTCTAATCACCAAAATTACCTTCACATGGTCTATATCAAAGTTTTAAATTTTGTAAATTTATTGATTTACAAAGATTGTATGAATTCTAGATAATATCGCTTATCCCGGTGAATTTATAAAGTTCGTTCAACTTGATTAGTAGTTAGTAGGTAGTTCTTTTAGCGTATACTATATCGTATACGCTATTAGTACGGGGATTTATAGCCTCTTAATAGGAGCTTATAGGTAGTTTCTTTCCTCTATCTCCTATCTCTCTATATCTTTAGTAAGAATAGTAAAAATAGTGATATCTAGCTTTCTCGATAATTATTTTATCTATCCTATTAGGATTTATGTATTATTTATCCTATTAGCTATTAATAAGCGAATTATATACGTATAATAACTCCTAGACCCCGTCGCTCTCGTAACCCGTTATTAAAGGTAATAGATAATACTACCGGTATTAATAACCCTTTTATTATTACCGTCAACGACGTATTAGCTAATAGTAGTTCTACTATCTTTATTCGTAACGTCTTTACCGATAATATCCTTATCGATAAGTAACTCGCTACGTAACGCGACTGTCTACGACGTCTATAAGAGATTAAAAGCTTATATAAGAAAGAGCTAGAACTAAATAAGGACCTAACTAGTATCCGTTCTCGTCTAAAGACTACGGATATTAATAAGGAACGCGAGATATCACGCTCTCGTCACCGTCGTAGGAGAGACGATAAGTCGACTAGCTCTAGTAAAGATAAGACTATAAGAGTCTCCTTCCTATACTATAAATACGATAAGATATCGATCTCCTTAATTTTTAAACGCTACCGTATTATCTCTAGGAAGTATTTTACTAAGATCTTCTATATAACGTTTAACTCTAATAATTTAATTAAGTTATTTATCTATTTAAAATCTAAAGACTTTAGAAAGAATAAAGATAAGAAAGCTCTAGAAGCTAGAAGTATAAACTATTTACTCCGCTACTTCGAAATTTATAGCGAAGTTATTTATTACTTCGCTAACCCTATCAAGACTCTAGCTCTTTAAGAAGTATTATTTAACTATCGAGTTAAGCTTTTAGATAACTTAATATACTATACGTTCGAATTATTATATTCCGACCTACACGCGAATAAGCCTATTTACTAAATATGGCTTATATTTCGCAAATCTATATCTATTTCCTAAATACACGACTTTTTCGTAAATATAACTACTTGTTCACGAATATAGCTCTTAGTTCTATACTACTATAAGCCTATATCGTACTAAGCCTTACTAGTCTAAGTAGGTATATACTAATATATACTATTTCAAGCCTTCTACTTATTTACTACCTCTTTTCGTCCTTTAGTATACTTTCTAGACTCCGGCCCTAGCGACGATAAGGTATATACTATAGTCGAGGCGATGGTAGGGTACTTAGGGTACTTAGGGTTCTACTACTATAAGCCTCCTATAGGTGGGTAAGAGCGACGTATAGATATTTAGGAAATAATCGACCTATTAATAAATTGGATATACTATTTAGTAAATAACTATATATTTAGGAAATTAAAGCCGTATTTATGAAAGTAACTAGGTATTTATAAACGATATAAGGGATTCGCGAAATAGGGGGTATACGATTTACGAATAGTTAACATTCATGTATAGTACGGAATAATTACGGGAATTCTACTTTTCTTTTATATATAAATCTATCCTTTACCGCTAGAACGATTTAAATAGCTAGAGGGATATCGTAGAAGATATACGCTAGAAATTAAGATGAAAAGATACTACCGCCCCGAATACGACGCTATATAAATAAGACTTCCCTATTATTATTACCGCCGTAAATCTATAGGTAGTAGCCCTATATCGTAACTTCTAGAAGAGGGAGTATACGCGGGGTGATAATTATAGATATCGATACGCGTACGAAAGATATAGAGTAGTTAGCTACGGATCTAGCTCTTATAAAGTCTTACTAGTAAATATAACTACTCTAGAGTAATATATATCCTGATAACTCTATAGCCCGCTAGTCTTATCGTTAATACTCTTGATAACTAAAGGGTTTTTATACGACCTTATCGTATTATTAAATCCGCCGCTAAGTAAGTCAAGGCTACTAATTACTAAAGGATAGAAGGTTTTATTAAAAAATTATCTAGATAAGATATTCGCTAAGATCCTAGTTTTAATTACTAAGTAGGGCGTAAAAGTCGAATATTTAGAACCCTAGCGATTTCTATTCAATACGTTCTATCCCTTAACTCTTAACGTATCGAAACTACTTATCGTAGACCTTTAAAGATAAGTCCTCTATAATCGTCTTACTAAGATTCATTATCCCCCTGAACCCCTATTTATTTCGTCCTCTCTAGGACTCGTTGAAAAATATAACGACTAATAGAGAAGAATATACGATTTATCCTTTCCTTATAATAAATCAATTAATAACGAGATACCGTAAGAGGATAGGATACTTAAATACGTTATATTTGATAATAGAATAACTACCCTACTTACTTAAGATCTAGGATTAATTCTAGTTAAAAGAGACCTCTTAGACGCTTTCCGCTATATATTAGTAGTTATATTAGATTTTTAGCTCTTAGACTTCTTCTACGACGATAGCTATTAAATCGATAAATTCCTTTTATTCGGTCTACGTACCGTATCGTATATATTCGACCTATTCGCTAAGAGACTCTATTAGATCCTAGCCGTCCTACTAGGCTAGTATATTATCCTCTATTACCTAGATAACTTCTTAGTTATCCTCTTACTATATATTAATATAGAGTTATATTATCGATAGTTCGACGAGATATATAGGTAATTAGACTTTACTATTAATTATAAAAAGGATATCTAAGCTACGATAGCTAAGCTTTTAGAAATTAAACTAGATAATATTAAGATATAAGCTAGACTTCTATCGAATAAACTTAAACGCGGGAGAGAAGTAGTTAAAACGCTACTAAGTAAGTCTATTTTCTTCTACTAGAAGCTTAAATTCCTAGTCGGGTTCCTATTATTCGCTATAAAAGTTATTATCCTAGGAAGAATCTTCCTAAGGCGATTATTTAACGTACTACGACGTTAGAATAAGCTAATTTATATGAACCGATATATTAAGACTAATCTTAAATAGTAGTAAACTTTCCTATAAGACTAGGACGATATTAGACTCTTACGTCTTACTAAAGCTAGGGAAATAATATATTTATAAATCGACGCCTCCGGTAAATATAGTATAGACGGGTATCTACTAAGAGACTTAACTTAATTAAGAAATATCCGGTATATCTTTAACTCGCGGTTCTTATTAAGACTAATTAAAAAGGATATCTAGTATAAAGAGATAAAAGCTATACTCTACGCTATTTAAAAATTACTCCGCTCTCTCTCGGATAGGTAACTAAATATCTACTACGATAATAACGCCGTCGTCTAGGAGATTCGTAGTAATACGGGGTATATATAGATATTTAAATATAGTAGTATAGTAAAAGGATAAGGAATTATCTAGGTATAAAGGATCCTAATATATAGAATCTCAGCTCTAAGAATAGCTAGATCGGGTAAACTCCTAGACCTTAGCTAATATATAATACTTAATATATACTATATATAGTATATACCTAAGTCTACTCTATAATACGTACTTAAATCTACTATACAAGGACTGATAATATATTCTCTACGGTTAATTATATTACTACTCGAAAATAACGACTCTAGTAGGACTCGTAGCCTTCGAAGCGCGAAAGCGTATTATATAAAAGAGGACGGCGGGGACGAGTCGAGGATTCGAAGTACCCGAAGAGAGAGGTAGTTACTAGGATAATAGTAGTAGTAGAGGCGATAACTAGAATAAAGGGACCGCGACTTAAGTCCTACGTACGACCGGTCTAACCTTAGCTAATAATAATATAAACGCGGATAGGGAAACAAAGAAAGTAAATATTTAAGCGGAGATAACGATTACGATCTTCGAGATTATTAAAAACGCGCCTTTTATAGACTTAAACGCGTCTATCTAGACGATTCTAACGGGAGGAATTAGCCTAGTATAAACGTATATAACGAAGCTATAATTAGAGGTCTAACGATAATAAACTAAAGAGTAGAGGCGTATATAAAATAGAGGGGGGAGCTAGGCTAGTACGTCTACGAGGTAGAGTTTATCGATTAGTAGATAGAGTTAGGGTAACTTATTCGCGGCGGGATTTATAATTCTACTAGCTAGTAACTAACTCGCGAAGAAGTAGAGAATCGAGGATACGAGGCGGATAAGATAAGTACTAGTAAGATTTTTAAATAAGGAGGAGAGGAAAGCGACGTCTAACGTAACTAGCGAGATACTAGTTATAGAATTCTAGAATACCCGAAATATTTATATAGAGAAAATTAACGTAGTAAGTAGATTAAAGAGCGGCGATATTCTACTATAAACTATATTAATAAAGGCGAGAGAGGCGTTAAAGAGGAATCTATTATAAATAATAAAAGAATATAAGTCGATAGCGGTAGTACGGAAATCGTTCGAAGTAATAATTTATAGGATAAGGATATCCCTCTTCGATACTTCTAACTAACGGGCTATTAAGGAAAAGATTAAGAGAAATAACTAGAATCTCTACTTTAGTCTAGAGGTAATATTTATACGTTAAACCTCTAGCGCGAGAAGGCTAATAATTTAAGAGGAGGCGAAGTAGTACTCTACCCTTATCGTAAACGTCGCTACCCCCGAGATAGTAGACGACCTAGTAAGACAGCGGCTAGTCGATGTAGTCGAAATAAAGATAATAGAGAGATTCGAATAGTCGACTATAATAATATAGTACTTTAACTACTAGAAATACAGGTATATAACTTATAGCTATATAAATAAGCTATACTATATAAACTATAAATAAGTATATAGTATAAGAGACTACTAGGAGAAGGCGAGAGGGGTACTATAAATATATATAACGTATAGATAATAAGACTACCCCGCCTAGTACTCTAAGTATTCGGTACGGATAAAGGAGAAATATCGTATAGCTTAAAGAATAGTTAATAAGATATCGCTATACGATATTTAAAGGGAGTAACTAAAAATAACTATTAACTCGAAGAAATTTACGATAGTAGGAGTTAAGAAGAAGAGGAAGTTAATAAGTAATTAAATTATCGTTAATACTCTAGATAGTTAGGAATTTATAGCTATAATAACGATAAGGTCGATTAATAAACTAGGGAGACTAAAGAAATTTATAGTAAGAGAGTAAAAATAATAAACTCTAATTATAAAGAAGAAAGTAGATTAAGGTAATATAAGATCGATATTAACGGGTAAGGACTTAATATTAACTATAGTTAATATAGGTCCTATAGGTAATATATTGACTATAAATAATATAAATCCGCTATCTAGTAATAAACGTTTCGAGGTATTTAATAAGGAGGTAAACTTTATTAATATAGACTAGGCCGACTAAATTATCTTTAAAGTAGAATTAAACTAAGTCTTATAACTATAAAGGATACGCCTACTCTAAAAATATTATAGTATAATATTAGGAATAAACTAGATACTATAACTACTCTTTTAGTAGATGGAACGATCTAGAATATAAATATTCTAGCGATCTAGAAACTATATTATAATATTCGAAATAGGATAATATAGCTACGCTAAAGCTCTAACTAAGAGTAGATAATAATATAATACGACTAGTTAAATTCTAGTTATATAGCGTTTATAATTTAAGCCTAGTATTAGTAACGAACGAAAACCTATTTAGCCTTTTTATTATTAAAGAGAGACTATAATATCTAGAAGAATATATCGTACTCGACGACTTTAACCTCTACTATTCTAACTAGAATAATTATAGACGGTATACGATCTATTAAGAAGCGGACTAGCTAATAATAATAATAGTAGCTAATAATATAGAATTAATACTATTTAATAAATTAATAATATAGAGAGCTTAAGGATACGAGAGTACTATTAACTTAATCTTCGCTACTCTAGAGATAAAGGAAGCGATTAGAGTTTATCAAGTTCGTCCGGAGTTATAGTATAAATTAGACTATTTACTAGTATATATTAAGATTAATTTAAGTATCGAAGACTAGTTTACTATACTCTAGAGAATATAAAAGATAGCGATTTCTAAGAAGATAGAAGAGGAGATCTAAGTCTTAGGCTTTATATTACTACTAACGCTACTCCTAACGAAAGAATAAATCGATTAGTATCTAGTAAGAATTTACTAAGATTTATTAGAAATTATCGAGTTAATAATATTATAGACTAAGTTTCGAGGACGTACTAAATTCTTCTAGAACTTTAACTACCGCGAGGCTATAAGTAAATCCTTTAAGAAGGCGAAGTTATTCTAATAAAGCCGTTACGCGTACTTCGAGAGCGAATAGCGTAGTATAATTAAAGAGAGGAATAAGATACTTTATAAAATTAAGGCCCTATATTTCCGCGAGGGTAATTATATTATAATAAAATAGACGAAGGGAATTTAAAGCCTAGTAAGATAAATAAGGAATAATAATATACTACTATAATCTCTTTCGAAATTCCCCCCTCTAAAGAAGAGTTTAACGGAAATAGTATATATATTTAAGAAGAAGGTATCCGTTCTACGCGATACCTTCTTTCTACCGCCCTTATAAGTAGATCTTACTAATATAGCGAGAACGATCTACCTAGAGCTAAGGTCTACGATAAACGTACTTTTAATAGATAAGATATACTAGGCGATCTTTTAACCTAAATAGGATAAGGCTCTAGAGATTAATAGAATATTAAATAAATTTTTAAGAATCGTAATAAAGAAGCTACTAATAAGATTTATTTATCTCTTCGATATATACTTCTAGCTTAAATATTACTTGAAAGAATTTAAGAAAATAAATATAATTATTTTTAGAAAATTAAAGAAGAACGACTACTTCGAGTTAAAAGTATATTAATTAATTACTTTATTAAGTATACTCGATAAGACTCTTAAAGCGATAGTAGTAAGATATTTAAGTAACTACGCGGAGATTAATAATCTTCTATTATTAAAGTAAATAAAGATGAGAAGAAAGAGATTTATCGAAACTACCCTTAAAATTATAGTAGATATAATATATACGATCTAGAATTATAATAGAGATAACATAAATAGTCTTCTCTCGCTAGATATAGTAAACGCTTTCGATAATATATTATACGAGAGGCTAATTTATAACCTTTAGAGTAAAGGCGTCTTAAAACGAATTATAAGATAGACGAAGAGCTTCCTTATTAATAGATTAATATCGATAACTCTAGGAAATAGGATTAGTAGAATTAAACTAGTAGGAATCGATATTCTATAAAAATCGCTAATATTACTAATACTATTCCTATTCTTTAATACTCTACTAATCGAAGAATACGTAAAGACTAAGCTTCGATTATAAGTAGACGAGTTCGTCGATAATATCTACCTCCTAGTATATAGAAAGAGTATAATACTTAATTATAAGATCCTTAAATAGGCGTATAAGATTTATCTTAAATAAATATTAATATACGAGACTAGCTTCGCCTTAAAGAAGTACGAGTTAATTTATTTAAGTCGCTACTCTAAGCGATTTAATATAAAAGCGGTAGTAGATTTAAACTAGATCTCTACTCAGTCTAAGATCGAAATTTAAATATTAGGTTTATATATAGATGATAAGCTAAAATAGAGTTCTTATATTAAGAGGGTTTAGACTAAGCTCTCTATATAAGGACTAATTCTCTCGATAATAACTACCTTAACTTAAGGCGTAATACTAAATCGAGTAAGAATAGTTTATAGTACGATAGTACGTCTTATAATAATATATATAGCGATCTACTAATATACTCTCTAAGGTTTATAAGACGCGAAGAAGATATACGTTAAGAAGCTCGAGATTATATAAAATAATTATTTAAGGAGAATTCTAGAGGCGTATCGTACTACCTCGATAAGAGTTTTATAAACGGAGGCGGGTATCATCTTAATATAAATTATACTAGGCTAGACGATACTCCGCCGATAAACCCTATAGAATATTTATTCTATAACGAAGATTAGAAATACTTATATTCGACGGAAACTAAGACTAAAGCGAGTAAAGACGCGAGTAGTACTAGAAATAGTAATAAAGGCGAAGAAGTAGTAGACTCTACGCTCTCTATATCTTAGTAACTAGAACGAGGTAATCCGAGAAGATAATACCCGAAATCTAAGAAAGATTAAGAAACTAATATAACTCTAGTAAAGTTCTAAATAGAACGCGGCCTAGAGTAACTATTAGCTAGAGATTCGAAGTAAAGAAAACTTCTCTATTTAGTATAATAATCTTTAAATAAAAAGACTTATATTTTATAGAGAACTTATAGAAGCTGAGAGCTTAATACTTATTTAAATAAGAATAAGATAGATCGGTCTAGCTAACTTCTTATATAAGTATAAAGTCTCCGATATATTCTCCGTAAGCTATAAATACGGCTAGCGTCGATAGAATATAAAATATATCCTTAGAAATTACTCTAGATTCTAGGACCGTCGGTAGCCCTTAATTAATACCGCGGGGACGAATAATCTATATAAGATATTTATAATAGCTAGAGAGGCTAAAGCTACGATAAGGTAACTAATCTAAATAAATCTACTCGGGTAGTTCTTACTTACTTACGAGTAACTCTACGACTTCTATAGCCGCGAAGATAGGACTTCTTATAAAGGAAGATTTATTAAATCTAGCTAACCTTGAAGTCCGTTTATTAAATCTAGTCGACTTCGAAGATCTAAACGAGTACCGTACTTAGTCAGCGAATATAATCGAATAACGTACTCGTCTATTAATTAGACGTTAAATATAGTTACGCTACGTAGCGAGACGAGTTTAACCTAAGATCTCGTTTACCTTTACAATAATAGAGCTAGGCGGTTATATAATTTTATATATATAAAAGGACTAAATACTTCTAATTATTATTCTAACTATCTTTTTAGTAGAATATTACGTTAAATATTTAGTAATTTAAGACTAAAATACCGGCTATTATTAACGTCTATTAATAAGTACGATATATATAGGTATTATAAACGCTAGATTTATAATACAACTACCTCTTTTTTTAAGTCTATATCGTATATATATTTATAAGAAAGTATTAGCTTCGTTAATATTACGCTTAGTATATATTACTAACCTTAACTACCTAGTCCTATACGTAGCGTATTAACGAGTTATATACTCTTAGTTTAAATAGTAATACGCTTAGCGTAGATTATATATAAGTTTATTACTAGAGTCTTTAGTTAGTAATACCTGATATTAATTTTAGCGATAGTACTACTTAAAAATTCTATAACGAGAAAGGCTTCAACGACTTCTTATAAATATACGATAGCTATTACTTAAAATCGAAGACCGCCCTTATAATCTTCCGCGATTTCGCGTACGAAACGCTAGAAAAGAAGTTTTCTTAATAGAAGTTATATACTCTTCTAATAGCGCTTAATTCCCGTAGAGTAATAGCTAATAGCGGATAATTAGAATAATAATTAGAAGTCTAGTAGTAATATTACTTACTATCTAGCTTCTATCTACGCTACGTAGCGAGGCGGAGGTAACTCGTTCGGGGCGGGTTCGAGGCGGGTTCGGGGCGGGTTTTCGGGGCGAGGTCTAACCCTTAACGAAAACCCGCCCCGAACCCGCCCCGTCGTCGAGTTTTCGGGGTTTAAACGGGGACCCCGTTTACCCTTATAATTATAGAGCTAAGTAAGAGTATAATATTTATATAAAGAGCGATTACTAAGATCGATCCTCGCGAATATATAATTAATTAGTTATCTTCGTACTACTAGAGTATCGCGATAATTAGAACGATTATTAGAAAGACTACGCTAAATTATTTATATTAATACCTTATCCCCTTTCTTCTTTAAAAGATTATTTATTCTCGCTATTATTAAATATAAATAATTTACCCTCTTATTAAACTTAGGATTAAAGTATTAAGAGTTAGTAATCCCTTCGCTATTTCTTATATAATCTCGCTACTTAAAAGTCTTATTTTAAGTAATTAGAAATCGCTTTTCTACCCGCTTTCCTAAATATTACGACTTACTTTAAGTTGATAAATCGAAGACTTTATAATTCTTACCTCTCTTATTTCTTATCTACTAGTTATTCGCGGTAGATAATTATACTAAATACGATCTCTTTAACTAATTACCTCCGCTTAGTAGATTAGTAATAATCGAATTCGTAATATCTATTATTATAGAATCTTCCTATATAAAAGACTATTAGTCGATTCTTTAAGCTAGATTTATATTAAGACGTACCTTAAGCGGATCCTTCTCGATATCGAAGTCCTTATCTTTACTTAATTTCTTATAATTACTAATATACTTCTACTTTATAGATTCTTTAATCTCTTCTTTATACCTAGTTATCTCCTTCTTAAGCTATTACTTAGTTAATTCCTTATTATAAACTCGATCTAAAAATCGATATATCTTAAGATTTTCCTTAAAATCGTAGCGATTAATAACTGTTATAGCTACGAATATCTCGGGATTGAAATATTAATTTAACTTATATATATCGTCGGTAATACTAAAGACTCGTTTATAATTAATACTAATAACGAGCGTTACTAAGATTATACGAGCTAGATAATTTATTCGACTAAAATTTAGATCTATTTATTTCTAATACTCGAGGATATCGCTAGAGATATTATATACTAAAGTCTATTAGACTATAGCGATAATTAGAATAATAATTAGAATCGCGGATTTCTTACTTAAATTCCTATAATTCTTAAACTTATCTCTATTTATACTCGACTTTAAGTCGTTAAGAATTATATCTAAGTTAGTTACTTTACGATAACGTTTTACTATTAACGTATTTACTTATAATAAAGAGAGATTAGGATCGATAATTATATATTTATTAAAATCCTTCTTTAGCGCGCGCTAATAAAGGTCTATTTAGTTTATATTATCTTTTTATAATTTTAACTAAAAAAGAAGATCCTTTTTCTTAGAATTTAGTAATACCGCTTTACTATAGAGAAACTCTAGAGAGGATTAAGTCTTAATATAATACTTCCATAGTTTTATATTTATTATATTAATAGCTTTCCGTATTTAAATCTTCTAAGATATATACTTTTTAGTAAGTAAAGCTTTAACCTCGTCGAGATATATAAAGAGTTTATCGTAGATATTAAAAGCTTAATAAATAGTTAGAACCTTTATAGCGTCGATTAATTATATATATCTATAAAAGGGTTTTACTATATTAATTAAATACTCGACTTAAGACTATACTACGTTTTCTAGCTTAAGGAATATTCTTATTCTAGTAGTAAAGAATTATACTAAATCTAACTTTAGCTAATAATATCGTACGAGTATATACGTTATTAAGTCCTATTTACTTTTAACGTCCTAGAATAGCTTTAAGACCTTTAAAATTTTAGATTTATTTAATTTTAATCTTTTAAACGCGTTGAGCGGTCGATAACTAGACTTTAATTTCTCGCGAGCGACTCTCGTTTCTTAGATTTAATTAAAAGTCTTCTTTCGTAACGAGCTTACGTTAATATAAATAGTAGTTTTTCGAACCTATAGTAGAGTTCTTTATAAGTAATATAAGATAATTAGAAAAATAATTAGAACTTATATTTTAGCTAAAGTTAGCGGAACGCTAAATTTAATCTTTTATTTAAAATCTCTTCCGTTCTTATTATTATTCTATATCTTTTAAAAATCTTTATTTATAAAATTAATTCGAATCCGTTTAAATAAATTCTAAACCGCTAGTTAGATTATATATATAAGATATAGAAGATACTTAAACTCGCTTTCTCCTTCCTCTATAGTATTAATATTAATATTCGACTATACTCGACTTTATTAAATCGCCGCCTTTATACTAGTATTTATAGTCGAGTTATTCGAGGTATTATTTATAGTTATCACCGCGATTAGATATTTAAGCTTATAAAATATAAGCTCCTCTTAATATAATAGACGCTAATTTCTCTCTAGTATAGTAGCTCTAAATATATTAAAATACTAGAAGAACTTTATAATAATACTAGTTATAGTTAAGAAAGTATACGTTTAAGACTAGATAATATTACTTATTCTTAGAAGACTAGCTATCGTAGGATAGTAAAATCTTCGTACTATTACGTAGAAAGGTATTTAATAAAGTAGATCGGATATTATAATAATGTTTTAGTATCTTAGTTTTTATTATATTAGGATACGGTAGTTCCACCGTCGAATTAAGGTACTTATAAGATCTTTAGAACTTAATATTATTAACGTAACGGAGTAGAAGTCGTAGAGAAATAATTATTCGAATTATTTAATCCTCCTAGTCCTCTCTTCGTACTAGTCGGTTATATAAATTTTATTTACTAGCTTTTATATTTAGTAACTATTATTTACTAGTTAACTAAATTCTAATTATCTTTTTAATTATTTATACTTATAGATTATCTAAAAGTTAGTTACTTATTTAATTAACCTAGTCCCTTTCGCGTCGATATTCCTATATATTTCGACGATATTAAATAATCTATTATTCCTAAGATTCTATATAGGTAAGGATACTTAAGATTTACTAGATATATTTAATATATAACCGTTAATTCTCCTCTAGCCTTTATAGCGGCTTTAGTAAAATAAATTTATATAAGGGATTTCTTTTCTATTTTCTATAGAACCTACTTTTTCTTCTCTTTAATCTCGTTATTCTAGTACTACTTAATCTTTTTCTACTAGTTCTAAAAGATATTATTTCCTATTATAGAACATATATAGTAAGATTTATCACCTTATATCTAAAGTTACTCGATACTTATAAAGGCGGGAACGAATTCTTTAGAGTACGTCTACTCGCTAGAATTATAGAACTAGTTAGAATCGAATAAAGACTAGCTATTTAAAACTTCGATATCTAAATATATCGAAAAAGCTATATTTATTATATATATAAGAAAGAGGAATAGAAGAGACTTTTATTTAGAGTAGATAGAAACTCGAATTATTATTCTAATTATTTATACTAGAGAGAAACCTACTTTTATAAAGGGTATATACTCTAATTATTAATTTTAGTCTAGTAGCTAATATAGGTTAAAATTATAATAACGTTATTTAGGTATTCTTAAATAGAGTAGAATTCTAACTATCGTTCTAATTATTCTAATTAGATAAAATTCTACCCTTATTAGAGACTACTACTTAATAAGCTCTAACGTCGAACTAAAATTATAGATTATTATCTAGACCCGCTATTTCCCCTCTTTCTCTTTTCTTTTCTTCCTCTTTCCCCTAAAAATATATTAACCGTCGAAATACTACCCGTAGTTACGGAAGATAATATTAATATCGATAACCTTATTAATAATATAAACGATATTATATTAAAGGTAGTTATAGGATTAGGAGTCGAATCGATAAAAGGAATTATAAAAGCGCTTAGCTAAACTAAAAAGATTATAAAAAAATCTTTACTAGAAGTAGAGACGTAATAGTCGCTCCGCGTTTCTAATACGTTTTAAAAAACTATATTATTATCTTTAAAGGTAAAGCTAAAGGCTCGTTACTTTAAAAAAGGTAGTAAGTACGTAAAAGCGCTACTTTTAATAATAATTAATAATATATTAGTCGTTATATTACGCGAGATTAAAAGATATTAGAAGTCGATTAATAACTTACTTCTAAAAAGGCCTTTCGCTCGAGTTATTCGTAAAATAATTAAGGCCCTATTATTAAAAGGTAGCTTACGGATTTAAGTCTTAATATTAGCTACTTTATAAGAAGTAATCGAAGTGTAGCTTATAATCGAGTTCTATTATAAGGCCGTAGCTCTTTTAGTAGAATAAGACTAATATATTCTACTAGTAAGTAATTTATATACTATTTATTATAAGAGAATTACTATTACCCCGAAGGATATAGAACTTATACGAATAATACGCGGTATTATAGTAGGGGGTAAAGAGTAGACTTCTAAGGATTTCTTAATAGGAAGTTCGAGATATAATAGTTATATTTACTCGAGTTAAAGGATATATTTATATTACTAGAGTAATAATATAAATTCTTTTAATTATCTTTCTAATTATTTTTCTAATTATCTAAATATAACTTAATCTTAAAATATAGTTAAATTAGATTTTATACTTATTAGTTTAATTATAAGTAATATTTTATAATAAAATAATTCTTAGCGAGATAACATAAAGTAAAATTAAGACGAGACTCTTTACTACTAGAGGATAATATAGTCGAGTTAATAAAGCTAGACTAGGAGGACTTCTTAGAAGGAAGAAGAAGGATAGACTAAGTAAAGCGGATTCTATACCTTATAGTATTATCGTAATTTAAGGATTAGAAGTCTTTAATAATCTCTAAGGTAATAATTAAGAAAATTTCTAATTATTACTTTAATCGTCTATTAATTTCTAATTATTAATTTAATTGTTAATTATCTTATTTTAAGACGCTTACCCCTAGGTAAGATACTTATAAAGTCGAGTAGAATCTCGTATCTAAAGCCCTACGTTATAAGGTTATATACTACCTCCGCTCTATTACTATCCTTATCCGCCTCCTATTTATACTTCTAGTAATTATAATCTTTAGATTACTAAGACGCTAGACCCGGTAAATTAATCTATTATAATATAGAATTTAGATCCTAAGTCGTAAGATTATATTATATAGCGCGCTCGATCTTCGTAAAGTAAATATATAATAGAGGGACCTTGAAAAGTAATTTACTAGTCTAATTATCTCTTAGTATCTATTACGGATAATTAGAATAATAATTAGAAATAATTTATCTAAGAATTCTAGATAATAATACTAAATACCTCGTCGGTCTAGAAGTATCTAAGTTAAGATATTAAAATTTAAAAGAATATAAATCGCGTATCTTATAATTAATCTAGAGACTAAAGACTCATAAATTATATACTTAATACTAGTAGTTAATAATCTTATAAGATACTTTATTATACTTTAATTCGAAGTATTTAATTTTATTCTTTAAATTTAGAATTCCCTTCTACTAATACTTACGAGTTATAATTTATATATTATATAACCCCTAGTCTTTAAGCTCCGCTATTACTTATAGTAACTTTATAAACGAATCGTTATTCTTGA
>JAABUL010003011.1_pt1 | contig 26149 bp, 32 predicted proteins | sample 5559151 | NCBI WGS metagenome assembly JAABUL01 (sample SAMN10711876, study PRJNA513368) | rock metagenome | isolation source: Antarctica rocks | place: Antarctica: Victoria Land, Pudding Butte sud | reverse complement strand
TTCAGCCAAGCTTCCACGTCTTCATTCATCCATCTTGGACACGGTTTGTCGTGACGCTCCCTCACAGGATCGCTGTCGGCCGGTTCGGGCATGGCATGCCCAGGTTCGCCGTCATCCTTTAACCGCCGCGCTTCGGCATGTAAGCAACCTCGAGTCGAACCGATCCGTGAAGAATTTCGTTACCCCACGGCGAACATGCGTAAACGTAGGAACATTCAGATGGATTGAAAATGTCATGTCGTGTGTGTCTGTCTATTCATGTTGGCATCCGGAATCACCGAATCGAGAGCTGGCCTTGGTGCTTGGGCGGCTTCCCGCTGCTGCGGAGAGTCCACTTCCTCGGGACTGTATGACATATCGCTGTCATTCTCCGAAAACTCCGAACCGATGGGATTTTGTGGAGTGCGGAGCAGCATCTCCACAGGATTCGGTCGAACCGTTATTGGATTTGCCTGGAAAGAAAGCAAACCAGCTTATCCCAAGGCCAAGCGCTCCCCGGATGATCGCAGACAGCATTCTGTTTGGGTCTTCAATGGGCTAATCGAAGTCGCTGGAAGTTGCTGCGTCGTGGAAATGCCTGCGCTTTCGGCCGATACCATCGAATGTCGGGACGCACGACTCAGACTCGGGGGAACGAGCGATTAGCTGAGCCTGGAGGGGGAGGCGCGTGGGACTCGTCTAGGCTTGATTGAGAAAGATCATTCGTAACTCGAAGTTGAAGACGAGATCGGAATGTTGAAAGCAAGTACTGTGAAAGCATAAGCGCCTCAGATTGGGCAAGCTTCCTTCCTTTTCCCCAAATATTCCTTCTGTCGAAAGTGGACGGCGTATGGGCTGGACAAAGCGATTCACGTGAGTTCAAGAGGTTGGGCGAAGAGAGTGAGTGCGTCAGCCGTTTGGTTACTATCCTTGCATACTGCATCTCCGCGTTGTAGCATAAAGGAGGGACTTCCCGAATCGCGACGAGGGAGGGTGCCGACCATCTGTAAGGAGCTGCATTCCGCTGTTCAATCCACGACGAGAAGAAGCGAGTAATAGATCCCAAGAAGCATAGACACGAGCTAAACTGCTCGTCAGCTTGCCACCACCAACTCACCCAAACCACAGCTAAAGCTCACCATGACTGTTCCAAAACAGCCCACCTCCATCAGCTCCGTCTTCTCATCACGGTCATAGAAAAGGAGACCCACCCAGTCCACTAGGCATGAACTTCTCCGTCATGACGAATCGGTACGACGTGACCGCGCACAGGAGCCACCAGACCACTGTCACGCCATCAGAGTCAACTGCTTTTCGGCTACACACCTAGGGAGACGTTCACGTCATGCGAGTCTTTGGAGACTAGGTACGCCCCATATCCGGCCCCTGCTCCACTGCCACCTCCAGCCCTGGATCCCGCATCAAGATGGTGCAGTAGGGGTTTTGGGAAGGAAGTACAAGAGTGAGATGATGGAGCCCCGTCGGATTGCGCCCACTAGACCGCCGACTGCTATCAGTGCAGCGGAGCTGTAACCTGAAGCGGGGCCATGTCAGCTTCACAGCGACAGGAGATACCAGGAGCTGACCAACGTAGTCTGTGCCCGAAGTACCCGGAGTAGGCATGGTGACAATGATGAGGGAAAGGAAACAACAATGCGGAGATGAAAGTGGGAAACACCGGTAAATCACGGACCGGACATCGCGGTTTGACTGCTACAACTATGATTTCACTGTGATGCTTTGTCATTTGGCAGTTTCGCTATGCTCTTCGTCCCCCTCCACCTCCTAAGATCAACTTCTTCTGACCCTTCTTCCCTCCCTTCCTTCCTCCTCCGCCTCCCTTCACGCTCTCTCTCGCCGTCCCCACATCTACCTCGTCGGTCGCACCGACCGAGAGCCGTTCGAATGCCTCCCACGCCACATCGGCTTCCATCTCATTCTTGCCTGGATCGCGTCGACGAGTTGGTGTCGGAATGGAAACAGCGTGGGAATGAAGAGCGGAGGCGAAGGTGGGCCGGGGCTGTGGGTCTAGACCCCAGATGGAGAGGTTTGAGGGAGATGTTGACGGCGAAGGACCGGGAGCGGGAAGCGTGCCAAGATGCGACGCGGAGGACGAAGCTGAGCCAGGCTGGAATGTAATTGTCGACTCTATCAAGGTGGTCTCGACTGTCGATCTCGCCAGGGCCAGGGAGAACTCGCGGTCCTCTCCCGGCGTCACCGCCATGACCGGTATCTTCTTCCTCTCCGCTTGTTCCCACCGTGTTTTCGCTCGATCCTCTCTCTTCACTCTCGCTCGTCGTTTCTCCCGCCGAGCTCGAAGCGGCTGCTCGAACGCCACTAAGCCTTCTTGACCCACAAATTCTTCCAGTTCCGCTTCGACGAATACAACTTCTGTTCCGGCGGGAAGGTGTGAAAGGTACTTGCACCGCTTACGCAGCTCGTCGTTGATTGTGCCAGGATCAAAACCGGTAGATCGGAGTGACAGAATGTGGGGAAAGAGGGAATACGACTTGTAGTGGGCAAGGAGGATTCGAATGTCGAGTGGATGGAGGAAGACGTTGGCGCCGAGAGAGGACTGGTAAAAAAAGTAGGATGGGCTAGGGGGAATAGGAGCAACGGGATTTGTAGCCGCAGCTCGGCGTCGAGACCTCTTAGGTGAAGGCAATGGGTTTGGCTCAACAGGACGATGGGGTGGAATGGTGAAGGTCGAGTCTTGCGTCGCAAGGAATTCGGTGGGTATGTCGCCGGGGACATCCCTCTCCAAATCGCGGTTGCGAGCCAAGCGTTCTCCCTCCAGCCGTCGCTCTGCCTCACTCCTACTGTGACCCGCCGCCTCATCGCAGGCCGCTCGACTCTCCTTCTCGCTTCTTCTGACCATCTCCGTCATCAGCTCCGCTTTGACCTTGCCGACCTGGGTCTCCACCTTCTCCCTAGCAGCTCGCACAAAATCACGTCCTAGAGTGTCTCCACGGAGCAATCCCCATTCATCTCTGAGCTCCCCAAGCTCTCGCTCAAGCTCGGCGAGCATGTACTCGGGCGAAGCTAGGACGAACCGAGAGTAGCTGAGGACATCCGGAAGGAAGTGCCATGGCGCAGTATGTGGTGGAATAGCATCTGACGGCCAGGTCGATGAGGAGGGAAGTGCGAGCGTCGTCATCTGTGGCCGTTGTATCAGGCGCATGTGGATGCGATGGCCGGACTCCTCCTCTTCCACATTATCGACGGCTTTGGCCTCCTCGAAACCGTCCATTTCGCCAATGATCCCAGTCTCATGCTCTGACGCGTCTTGGGTTGACTCGTGACCGTGGGATGCAGCGAGCATAGTTGCGGCGTCGAGATATCGTACCGACTTGAGCATCCTCTCGTGTACCGTGTCTCCGCAGATAGGGCATTTCGCCGACCTCGGGACATCCGAGAGTTGAATGAAATGAAGGATGCAGGGGAAACAGAAGATCTGGATCATCAGCTCCACGATTCTTTACGAGACTTACGTGACCGCATTTCGTCATCCGCCCAGCGACAGGCTTGCCAAGGCAGATCGGGCACATCCTCCCTCTCCTCTCCTCCTCCACGCGTCTTCGCCGTTCCGCTGCTTCCTCTCCCATGCCGTCAACTTCCCCCTCGTCAAAGGATCCCGCTAGATCCTCGTCGTGATGCGGTGCGGACGGATCAGAGGAAACATAGCCCTGAGCTACCGAGAACGCCGAGAGCGTCGGCACCAGTACCTGCAGGATGTATGGCCAGTGCAACGAGCTACAAAATCAGCCGTTTGTCAGACAGCGTCACTTACATATCCGGATCCGCAAAGTGCGCGCCATAGCTCAGCGTCTCGGTCGGCTTGAGTACGAATCGGAAGTTCGCGTGGACGTATCGCTCCCTAGTCATCACCCCGCTTCTCCATGACTCACCCTTACGACTCCGCCTAGGTGTACTGCCTGGGACAGGGCGAGGTTGACGCGGCGGAAGAGAGAAATTGAGCCATTGCGACGGATTCACCGGACGATCCATGTTGAGCGTCGGCTTCTTCGGCGGGGTCTGTGACGTGTTGTGAGGCCGAGGAGCTGGCACGTTCGGCATGGCGGACGAGGGTTGAAACCAAGTGGATCCAAAAGAGAACGTGGTATTGTCGTCACGGAGACCGAAAGTCGCGGATCGATCAAGTGTAGGTAACCGTCGACACAAAGGAAAGCGGAAGTCCTAGAAGGCAGAAGCGCTTCGTCGATCTATTTGATCTCAGCAGCAGCGAGAGCCTTTTCCGACGCTGACGATGACCTAGCGGACTCGATGAGAGGAATGACCTCGCCCTCCAGCGTGGACGACCTGGAGAGGCGATGAGAACAAGCACCAGAGCACGGGATATTGCGATCGTGCACGTTTCCGATACAATAAGGGTACACACATTTAAAGCATTCCTTTTCGAATATAGCCATTTCAAGCGTCTTGGTTAAAAACATGCTGCCCCCATGCATTCATTATGGCACTACTCGATACCTCTTTGGTGGCTTGAATCGACCGAGCTCTACAGGAGTGTCATAGTTGACGCTGATGAATCAGCAGTGATCTCTGGCGTACCGAACTCACGAATCTCTGTATCGTCGAAGATACTTGATCGCGTGCTGCTCGATCAAGCTCGGCTCGATGTCCAGGTCCGCCCAGCTCTTGACAGGCTCTCCATCTATTCCCGTCATTGCGGCTTTCCCAACCGGCTGACCCCATCCACCCGGCTTCGCATCTTCCTGAGGGGCAAACAACGCCTCCAAACCTGCATCATCGATGTATTTGCGCTCGATCTCGTCCGGACTGACAGTGGGCCACCAAATGCCTCGGTTCATTGCCGTCGCGACGAGCTTCGCCAGGGCCTTAGGCGGGGTGGGATAGTTTGCGGCGGGTTTCATCGTGAAGAAAGTGACGAGGTTGATGAGCTCATTGTACGTGTACGCTTGAGGGCCAGGAAAAACGAATGTCGAGGCGGTAGATGTGACCGGTGCGTTGAGCATGGTGCAGAGAGCTGAGGCGACATCAAGGACATGAGAGGGAACAGTCTTGGTATTCCCGCCGTTCAGCTGGTATAGGATAGGATATTCTGTCATCAGCCCAGGCGAATTTGGAAATCACTCACGAGCAATAGCATTGAGTAACCAGTCTTCAGCCCCAAAAAGGGTGGATGGCCGCACTATTGTTGCCTCTGGGAACGCATCCCGTACGGCTCGCTCGCCGTGGTATTTTGACCGGTAGAAAGCCGAGGGGGAATCGGGCGAGGCATTGAGATGCGATACGTGGATGAGGCGAGGAGTGGTGGATTGGGTCGCGATGGAGGCGATCAGACCGGGAGCTCTGACGGTGAGTGAGACCCCAGCGCGACGACTTACGTGACGTTGACATCCTCATAAGTGTAGTTTCTAAGCCACATTTAGCAAAGCATCTACACCGGTTGAACCTACCTAGTTTCCCAGTCCCGTCCAACAAGATTGTATACCACATCTGAGTGACTCAAGCATTCGTGTATTTGATCCGGGTTCCGCGCATCCCATTCCTTCTCAATCAGCTCAGATACCACCCCCACGTACCATTGGTACAATCTGCCCAAGATCCCCAGTGACTTTCAGATGCCGTTTCTCATCCTCATCTCGATACGGCACAATGACCTGTGTCCCTATCTTCGCCAGCTTGGCGACGACGTAGCGTCCAAGGAAGCCAGTGCAGCCAAAGACCGTAGCGGTGTGTCCTGAAGCCGCAGCCCGCCCACCGGTGGGAGGGCCTTTCTTAATGATGGCTGAGGATGCGCGTTTTGGATTCGGGGACTGCTGGATGATGAGGTCGGAAGCATGCTGCAAGTTGATCAGCATGACACGTACAGCCAAGTCGACGTTGACCTACGCGGACGGCAGTTCGAGGGCCTCGAGACGCTGCTGCGCTCGCTCGAAGGGGAGCTGCTGAGCAGCTGATCTCAGCGAGACACTGCGATTCATCAGAGGATCACTAACCCAATGACAGCGGCGCCATCCCAACTCCTTCTCCTATGTGAAGATGCGTGAATCAACAGCTCCAGCAAAGGTCTCGAGTAGGAGAGACTGTCGATTATAGCGCTCTCTGGGATGTCTCACCTTGGCTAAGGGTGGGTTCGAGGACGGCTAACCTTTAGTCGCAGCCTGAGACGACCGGATTCTTCGGGATCCGGCGGGCGTAGAACCTCCTATGAATGTCTTGGGTGTTTAGTGCAATGGTTAGCAGGCCTATAGGAAATCCGGGTCCAATCCCCAGCTTTCGATAACTTCAAGGCAACAGAGACGGCGAGATTCATCAAGTTTGCTTCCGTCGACTCGTCACGTTGCCCCTTGTCTAATTCCAATGCGATGCGTCTGCTCTCTCTGTCGGACAAACTGCTGGGTAACCGTATGCTCGAGGCTCGGCCGATTCACCCTCCAGCTCGGCGCTCCCAATCAGCTTGTTGGAATCAAAATGCTACCCCTTGGCTCAGGACGCCCCTGGTCGAGCTTGTCGCCTGTACACGCTTTAGTCGGTAAATTCTGCGCATCGGTTTTCCTCTCATTTTTTGAGTCTCCCAAGCTCCATTGACGTGACATCTTAGAGCAAGCGTGTGATCCCACTCTTCCCGAACCCAATCACGCCGTCAACATCGAGCTGGCCGAGCTCATCAACCGCAAGAAAGCCAACAGGTGCATAATTCCCTCATTCCTTCCGCTGCTGCTTATGAAACCTCAAGCGCCCGAGATGCATGTCACGCCCTACTCACTCACATAAATTCCCGAAATCCAAACCAATCCCTTCTCGCCCTCAGCGTCCTCGAACGTCTCGTCCGGGATTGCGGCTATGCTGTTCACCTTCAGATCTCGACCAAGGAATTCCTCAACGAGCTGGTCAGAAGATTTCCTGAACGCCCGCCGATGGTGACGGGACGTGTAATGGGGCGTATACTAGAGGTGAGCCTTCATTTGAGGCCGAGAAAGACACTTGGCGAACGCTGACCATCCTATATTAGCTCATACACGAATGGAAGAACACGCTCTGTGTGCAGTCGAAGTACAAGGAGGACCTCGTGCATATTCGGGATATGCACCGGTTATTGAGCTATAAGGGTGGGCTCGATACTATCCAACGCTGATCTGCCTAGCCAAGGCAGTCGATCTAAATCAGCACATGCTGACCCATTTGTTCCCAGGGTATCGATTTAAATCGTTCGACGCGGCTCGAGCCATGGCGGATACCAATCCGAACGAGGTCAGTGGGACTTTCACGAGCGGACTCAGGTGATGAACCCACTTCCAGGCCCTCAAATCGCCGGCAGAGTTGGAAGAGGAGGATCGAGCAGCGAAGAGTGCCGTTCGTCATCAATCCAAAGCCTAGTCGTTCTCGAGCTGAAGTCTCTATCCTTTTCGCGTCGCGCAGAAACTGCAAGAGCTCATCCGTCGGGGCACACCGCGCGATCTTGCTGTTGCTCAGGATCTGATGAAAGCGCTTGCAGGAGCGGTACGTCGTTCTGTCTTTTGTTATACTATCGCTCTTCTGCTGACTCTTGGCAGGAACCCGAGAAAGCCCCGGACTACGCATCTCAGACCTTGAGCGAGCTTGACAAAGTCCAATCGAAGGCGATACTTCTAAATGATATGCTCAACAACGCACGTGAGGGGGAACGAGTCGGTCTCGAGGGCGACGTCTATTCGCAGGTTGCTTCGGCATGCCGGGGCGCGAGACCGAAGATCGTGAAGTGGATCGAGGAGGAGAATGGCCAGCGGGAAGGCATGATGGGTATGTGGCCTGCACTTCGGTTCACTAACAGCATAGATCGCCTGCTGTTGTGCAACGATCTAATCAATAATGCGCTGGACCGGTTTGAAGCCTGCAAAGCCGGCGATTGGGCAAAAGCGCAGGCTCTTGTGGAGTCGTGTGTCGCCTCTTCTTCTCTGTTGACACTGATGTTGACGTCTCCCAGTGCGAACCCAAATCAAAAGGCGGCGGACCTTATCTCCTTCGACGCCTTTGCCGACGATGCCGACGAGACTCCACTGTCGGGAAACGGCGGTCTTTCCCTTCCTACCGACTCCCTTTCCGCAGCGCCATCCTCGTCGACCAGCGCCATGACATCTTCTGGCCTCCCTCTAGATCTCTTTTCCGCCCCATCACCGTCAAGCTCGCCCGGCATCCCGGCGTACTCATCATCCTCAGCTACGCCTAAACAGGACCCCATGGCGTTCTTCGGGCAGAACCCGCCTCCTCAGGCTCAACCACCAGCATTCAACTCAACCTTCGGAGGCTCAATACCTAGTCCCAGAACGGGTCTACCAGGATCACAGCAAAGACAGGCGATCTATCCAATGGGCTTCCAGAGCATGACACCGACAGGGTTTTCGTTGTCTCCTCAGCCAGCTCAATCCAACGGAGCCGGTACGGGGCAGCAGTCACAACAGCAACGGCAGCAGCAACAGCAACAGCAGGGCCAGAAGAAGGACGCGTTCTCAGATCTCGTAGATCTCATGTCTTGATGGCGAAGGAGCGGGATGTATCAGATGGAAAAAGGTAGACCTCAGATCCTCTTAGATTATTGCATGATAGCATATGCACCAATCGATCATCTGGACTGAGACGGTGTCAACGCTCACCGATAACCGACTTGTGGCCATTCTGCGAAATCGCTGCGGTCTTTCTTTCTTCCCATTCACGCAATAAAGCCGCATAACGCCGAGAGGTGTGAGATGTCACATTCCTTCCATAGCTAAACATACATATCTGCCCCCCATTTAATTATGCCGGACTCTTTGACCTGATCACTGCTCCCAAAGTCACATATCATTGAGAGCCCTTCTTCTGCCGGAATCGCGACCCTCATCGTTTTCCTACCAAGCAGTCATGCTTGGTATGATGTCCTCACCAACTCCTCCACTTTCCGCCTTCCCGCCTTCTCCTCATCACTCAATGTATCACCAGGCATCACCACTTGCATCTCCCATTTCCTCTTATCCAACATTACCCATCGCGACTTCTTCCCGACATCCATTGACACCCAGAGTGAACTCCCTCAATAATGCTCCCGTCGCCGTCCCGGTATCAGCTAGTCCGGCGAAGCCCGCCGGCTTCGGAATCCCTCAACTTCCCTTTCCAACAGGCACAACTAATCAAGTCCTTGGCAAAATCTCACGCTCATCACAACAGGCTCCAATAGCAGCTGGGAGTAGCAGCAGACAGGAAAATGAGTGGTCTGAGAAAACTTGCACAGCTCACACCTTTCACCGGGGGCGGATCTGCTTGATCCGTTGTCCCTGGCAGAACAAGTCGGGATGCGATGCGGAGTTGGCGAGTCTCGAACTCTTCCGATTGGTAAGCTTCTCTGTCCTCGTCCCCACAGAAGGTGAAACTGATGACAACTCTCAGCATCTAGAGAGAATACACTTCTCTGAAGTGAGACGTGAAGCAGCCAATCGATTCGGCACCGCTCGGACATCCAACTTCGTTCGATGTCATTGGCACCGCTGCGGGGAACAATATCCCATTACCGGGCTCGAATACCATGTCGAGCGTGACCACCTCGCTGCTTTGGTTGAGAAGCATAGTTTGTCCCACAGTAAGGTACATATCAACTTAATTTGGGCAGCGCTGAGTCTCTTCCTTCTTTCGTCCTTAGACAGCGGCAGCTCGGTCACCTCGTCTAGCGCACGACTCAGCAATGGCGTCTCGCAGCCATGGAGAGACCCCATTATTCGGCAGGAAGCTTGTCCGAAGCTGGTCGACGCAGTGCCTCGGCCTACTCCACCAATCCCGACCGACGACACCGTCGAGCCCCTCGCATTCCTCGCTTCCGTCCAGCCCTTCCACCAACCACCAGCACCTAAGCTACTGTCTGCATCCTCCTCGATCCCTTTGCGTCGCTCCCGGTCGTCTCGCTCCTCCCAGGGCAAGCTGCAAGACGTCAAGGACATCATTGCGCCGAGGAGAGATGAGGAGACACCATTCTGGGCAGTCCTCGGTGAGGCGACTGCTGGCTATCGATCTGGCGCGGCCACTTCTAGCTCAATCTTTCCTCATCCGTGGTACCACAATCCACTGCACCGGGTCGATTCGGACACGGAGAAGTTAAGGAAGATGTTGGCTGCTGGAAGGAAGGTCAAGACGAGTGAGGAGATAGCGGTGGATGAGGCGAACAACGGGAAGGAGGATCGCTCTCCGCTTGATTCGCTGCAGCCGCCAGGAAATCACGATGCCCTCGGGTCACCGCTCGTTGTCTCCCCAGATCCTGCGAAACCTCGCCGTCCGCCCTTTGTCCCTCCAGTCGACGTCTACGTCGCATTCCGCAAGTACGAGCGGAAACGCAAGCGTGCGCAGGTCGAGAAGGGCCGCAAAGGGAAGGCAAAGGCGGAGAGCGAACGTATGGTTATCGATGAGAAGCCCTCAGCATTCACCTACGAGCAAGTGACGAGAGCGGCCAATCGCTATTCCGTAAAGAAAGCTAGACATTCAACTGGTCAAGGCGTTTTCGCAGAAGGTATCGGTTTCTGGCAGGAGAAGATGAGGTTTGAGAGGAGGGGAAGGAAGCTGGGTCTGATCCGATTGGGAGAGGGAGGGTCGAAAGGCGTCGCACATTGACATCGCTGCACTATATGAGTCCTCATGACATCGTCATCTATGTTCAGCTGATTCGATAATGCGTGACCGTTTTCTCTCATAACGCTGTCGCCTCTTCTCCGCTCTTCGCTCGATCTCTAATTCGACGTTAGCGGGAGTCGCGCGGTGTGACTAAGCGGTACTCGCCAGCTCTGGACTGATGAGGTCGCTTTATAGGGTCCGGTTTGGGCAAGACGGAAGCATACAGTGATTTCGCGAGATTTGATGAAGCGCGATGAGCGGTCGCCCGAGACGCGATCTTCAGGCGATGTGGCATCACTATGATACTTATGCATCAGCCAGCGTCTTTCGACGGCAGAGAGGCGGCTGACAGTCTATGTGAGGTTGTGAAGGCCTGATGATCTTCCTCAGTTTCTCATTCGCTCGCAGAACCACTCTACAGCCATCAGCGAACTTGTTTGTCGCTATGGCGATGCAACCACTCACTCCTGGTCGTCCCGTGTCCAGCTCGCAGCACTTATCACAGCTTCCCATCCCATCTGTCGCATCCCTTTCCGTTTCTCCGCGACGGCCACTGGCCTCATCCCGGCCATTCTTACAAGGGTCGCATTGATGAGCTCCCTCGTCCTGTCGACCATGCTTGGCGGAAGTGTCAGATCCTCATCCTGCGTCGTAGAGAGCGTTCGGCGAGGCAAGCTGAGGCGATGACTCCGTGTGTAGCTCGATACGAACGACATGATGGCCTCCCCAAGTGTCGCCGTCGGCTCCCGTAGCTCATCGAGACTGAGCGGCCAGTGAGTCGACAATCCATCGATTCGGCTCTTCCGTTTCGTACTGTGCGACGCTATATCGGTTTCCGAGGTGGAGCTCCGTGCTAGCCTGTCCGATCTGATGAGATACCGAGCGAGATCTCCTTCGTCCCGCGCCTCGAGGTCACGGAGCATCGCTGTGTAAGCGGCATATTCGGAACGGGTCGGTTTCGGCGGAAGAGGGGCATCGAGTGAGGAAGACCTCGAGGATGGAGTGGGAGATGAAGTGGAGGTGAAGGAGACGGAAGAATCCAGGTGCTGCCCGGATCTACCAGTGAGGGCGGACATGGCGCTTGTGTTTTCCCCACATTTCTCGGTCGGTGGAGGACAAACGGCAGTAGTAATCGAGGAGACATGAGTGTCTCCGTCACGTGACTCCTGCGTTTCGGGCAAAAGCCAACAGAGGCGGGGCTTGAATTTGACTCCATCTCTTTAGCTTCTCTTCACATCTCTGCCAAGCTCGTGAAGCTTCCATCGCCTACCATCAGCTCCTTTTCAGATACCACTCTTCCCCTCCACCTCAGTTCACAAGATGCCACGAGGAGGTGGAATGTCTTCCCGTGGACGAGGGTACGTGTCTTGGTCTCCTCTACGCGTTCTTGCCCAAAGAGCCCTTGCTGACTTGGCTCATGCAGCAAATTCAAGATCTCCCGAGGGGGCGGTCGGCATTTCTCACGTGATCTTGACCCACGGATCGCCGAGCGGAACAGGTTGAATAACCCCGAGGACGAGTCGTCTGAAGAAGAGGACGAGGAGTCTTCGGACGATGATGACGGGAGGACGGTACCCATCCGACCGGACGCATCCACTGCGACTTTACCAAAAGAGATGGCGGGAATGAATCTGAAGCTGGGAAACACAGAGCCGGTGCAGGAAGAGGAGACAAGTCGGGCGGACAGGAAGGCGATGAAGAAGGCGCAGGCGGCGAAGGAGGCTATTCAGGAGGACAACGAGGACGAGGAGGATGGCGAGGACGATGATGACCTGTTGAATCCTCAACAGGCGACGGAGACAAGGCAGGGGGAGAAGGCAAAGGCCAAGACGGCGCCACAAACTGCGGTACCAGAGTTGTCGCGGAAGGAGAGGTTCGTGATCCCATCTGGTATGAATGCACCAGGCTGACATGAAGGTACAGGGAAGCCGCGGATAAGAAGGCTGCTGCAGACCGATATGCCAAGCTGCATGCGCAAGGTAGGGTCATTTCGATGAGACCGTCTGACGCTCCCAAGGCAAGACGCAGGAAGCCAAATCTGACCTCGCCCGACTGCAAGAGGTTCGTCGAAAACGTGAGGCAGCAGCGGCTCAAAGGCAGGCGGAAGCGGATGGTGAGTGTTTTGTGTCATCGCATCGATAAGTCTGACGGTATTGCAGAGGTAGCGAAGCAGGCCGCAGCAAAGAAGGAGAAGGCGGCAGGTCGAAAAGGTCAGATTTGAGGTAGCATTGATGGACGGCGGCGTCGAGGGCGTGGTCAATATCCTGGGATCAGTATACCAACTCGATCGGCATTGCAGACTATGCATATACTTCTAGACTCAGCTTGCCTGATCTATAGGTTCCAGCTGTATTTCCCGCACCATCCTTTGATGTGGAGCTATACCGTACGGTTCAGCGTGATTTAGCGGACGAGCAGGAGTCTCACCTCCATCTTCATCGAATTCTGGCCCCTCGGATATGTATCCAAACTTCCTATAGAACGGGATGGCATAGATCTACAAAGTCACCAATGCAGACTCTCGCTCATTCGGCTGAAGCTCACCTGAGAATGGAGACGTATCTTCACTACCCTCTTCCCCTCCTTCTCCTCAATGACTTCCCGCATGTCCTCGGAGTATCCACTTTCCACCACCCGCTCATGTAGTGCCTCCATGAGCAGCCTGCCGAAACCGTATTGTCGATACTCGGCCAACACCACTAATCGGGAGAGCTTCGCTTTCGATGACGTCCAGCGGATCGTACCAATCACCTTTGGGGTGGACGACGTGTCGGACGAGGAAGCGGTGAGGGAGGCCGTCGACTCTGGCGGTGGTGATGTGGTAGGAACGGATAGAAGGAAATGTGTCGAGATGGGATCATATCTATGCACCATCATCGTCAGCCGAGGCTGAAGATGCAAAGTAGTCGATGTACTCGTCTATCTCGACTTCGGCTGGAAAGCCCTAGTAAGTCACTGATAAGACCGGTTGGAGCATAAAGGTGTGAGCCGACCTGCTCGACGACGAAAACTGTCCCAGCAGGATTAGTACGACACTTTGACGGTCAGGATGTCCAGTCTCACCCTCCATCCGGACGTCATAGCACGCCTCGATCTCATCTTGGGTCTGGGCGACCTTGAGTGAGTATGGATGTCCCGATGAAGTAGCGTAAGAGGTGGACATGGCTCTCTACAGGTAACGTCAAGGGCGAAGACGTGAAGCGTAGAACAACTTGTGGAATGAAAATTTAGTGGATGGTTATTGCGGCATCTGAACAAGTAGGACTGCGGAGAGCCGATCCTGATCATGCAAAAGGAAAGAGAAGATGCTTTTAGCCGTCCGACATGGATCTCAAGAACCGGCTAAGGGACCAACCCTCAACAAGGCGAGGGCGCAGGACAGGGCTCATCTCGGTTTGAAGCTGTGAGGGTAGATATGAGACTGACGAAATAGTTGATTCTTTCGTGGAGGAGGCCTTCATACGCTATGACATCCCGTCGGTCTCAAGCGGTGTTGTGCTGTGTTTGAGAATCCTCTGGCGCTCAAAGATGATCGAACCAGCTGCTCTCTGCCCTGACCATAAAGAACCCTTCGAGGAATCGTTGCCATGTCAACACCTCGTTTATCGTCGTACAGTCGTGATCACAGTGTCTAATTATGACTCCGGTCCAGAATGATGTCGACCTTCGCAATTTGATATTTGCCTCTCATCAAACTGGCAAGACCGACACGTCAGCGATGATCACCACCCCGCAAGCTCAAACAACCTCACTCTTATTGAGCAAAATAATGGCCGCCAAGACCGCATTGACGCAAGGCAGCCAATATGGTATCCCCATCTTGTTCTGAGAATAAACCCCAGCCAGGCTCAAGCTACCCGACAAGACACTCCCGATAACCCTTGTGCTTTGACCAAGCAGTAGCGCTCCGGCGAGTATCATGAGTCCGCCAATGAAGTTCGAATGCCTAATGGGATCGGTTATGGGGATGAATGAGAGGTATTTCCGAGTACCGTCCGCTTTTGACATTGCTCGTTTGTATAGGGTCGGCGTGAGCAGAGGGGTGAGACGGGCTTGACCGCCTAGGAAGAGCTCGAAGGAAAGGATGTAAGTGACAGTGGAGGTGAAGATGTTGGAGGCCATGGTGGGAGAACCCAAGTGAGATTGATGTTTCAACTTGTTAGCGAGGCCCAAAGCTCATAGACGAGCCACACACGTCACCTGATAAGGTAGCCTAACCGCTTACGCGTCGTTCATACAATTAGATGGCCAAGATTACCCAATTTGGGTAACTTTCAAGACGACCAGAAATACTGTTATGACCGTATCCAGCCAACTATGATTTGGATCGAACTCACGCCCAAGCTTCCCTCATGCCCCATGGACTATCAATGAATGGAGACGATTGTCGAACACAATCGTGGGTATGAAATGGTCTTGACTATAAAGCTAAAGACAGGTTGACACGGTCAACAATTGTCGAACACAATCGACGGCGAGTGCGGGTAAGACGTAGACTTACCAGTCTAGTCTTGCACAGCACGAGAGATCGCTCAACCTGAGGGTGGACACTTCCACCGCCAAGCTGCTCGTCGGTAGGGTAGGTCCGCTAGTTACACGACGTTACATAAACTAGCTGCAGGAACCTTGCGGATATCAGCCAATCTGGTTTTGTTATACCTTTGTGTACCTTGGCCATTTACGCTCTTGCCACCTCCAAGCCCGAGGCCTCAAGATCCTTCTCTCCGTTTCTACGGCATTCCAGAGGTTTACCGACCTGCGGTCTCTGCTCGTCCGCCGGACTTATGAACCATTTGAAGGTGCGGACATAGCCGGCGTTCAGGCAAGGAGCCAGTGTAGTGGCGAGGGTGATACGGAGCTCGGCCTGGAGGGCGGCTATGAACGCGCAGTGGCTAAGAAGTTTTACCCGCTGCCCGGTGTGGATCAAGGTACCATCAGTAAGTTAAGTCTTGAAACCTTGATATGCCCGGATATCTTTGGTCGTAGTCCTTCAGTCGTGGAATGTGCTCGACAGTTCTGGACATCGATCATGCTTGGTCCGAGGGGTTGGTCCCGCAAAGTTGACTGTTCTGGGTACGAGTCCATGGGTGTGTCGGGAAATGTCGAAGACAGTCGCGGACATGCGGAGCGGTGTTATCGTATGGTGGCGTAGGTCGCGGTTATGACGGGATGGAGTCATAACAACTAGCACCTTGCCACCCAGTGACAAGGCATATACGTTGCCCTTCTGGCAAGGTCGACAGACTTCCCAGAGATGAAACATCACATGTTACTTCTTCCATCTACTCGCAAAGAGACACCTCATTATACTCGTCCATCAACCAATGTCTAAGTGTCACGATGCTCCGATCCGCCTCCGATCAAGTAGCCCAATCACACGACGAACAGACAGGGAGGTACTACGAGGTCGTCGAGATCGACCAAGTCGTCGAGACAGGCGGGACGTGGGTCTAAGCGAGGACAAATGAGTGTAGCCGCGTAGACGAGATCGGAGAACAGGACGAGTCAATCGAGGATCACTGGGAAACCTCCTACAAGACGAGGCTAGCTGTGTTATATATCTATTCCTTCTCCGTAGACGTTCAACCAACGAAACGGAGCGAGTGGACGTTCAGCTAACGAAAACGGAACGAGGTCGAAGAGGACGAGTGGCTGTGATACTGAGCCATGACGTGTCATTCGGGGTGCGTGGTGGTACATGACCATCACCACAAGGCTATACGTACAACCCTTCGTCCGGTACGTCCACGTCACATCCCACTACCTCTGTCTGTGTCACGTGCTCTCGATATCTGGTATAGCTGGGCCATTAGAATTGACTACTCAATCAGAACCGAGTCGAGTCCCGGACAAGGCGTCAAAGATTCAGGCGTCCGAAGCCCGAGGCAAAGTCAACAAGGGGCCCCTAAGCCCCCTTATCCCAAAGACGATATAACGATTTGCGCTAGCTTGGACTCTTTAATGGGAAAAACATTCGAGCGAGCGACCCTTCGAGGCTGAGAGGATTTAGTCCGGACACGCTCTGCCCGATCGATAGCGGCGTCTCTGTTCGGGATGTAGGACGTAATTTATGGCGGGGAATCTTATTCCCGGGAAAGGCGAACTAACGCCCAGAGTAGTGTGACGTGGATACCTCACGGCATGCTCTCACGCTGAATTTTACGCATGCAACCCCCTGACACGTCTCTCACGCGACTCTTATCCTCTGTCCCCTTTCCCCAGCCCACGCCGTCTGCATACTGGACGACACGAGGGGGGAGTCGGTTCCGGCGCTTGCGCCCAAAATAAATATACTTCCGTGACATTCCCTCGGATATCCCCGGTCCTCCCGACCCCACTTGTTATTCCCTCACGGCCGTATCACCCCAAGCGTCTCCCCTGCTCATGACCTTCCATGACTATCGCTAAACGTACATGGTCACATGAACAGTACCCGCTCCACTGGCCTTTCCTTCGGATGTCCCAAGGGTCTTCCCCCCCCCACCCTTGTTTTGACTCTTTCCTTCACTAGCTCCCATCATCGCTGTTGTCGCATGGAGTACCCTCATTTAGAGTCGCTGGCTGTGATTAACAGGGATGACGACCGCATGTTTTGAGGTACCGCTAGCCCCCTTCGCTATCGCCGCTGGTAGCGGCGATCTTGCCGTACGTGTCCCTTCTACTTCTATCTCCCTCGTTCCGGATCTCGGGCGTGGATGGTTACATGAAAGTCACATGCACATCGATTTACCCTGCAGCTCACTCCTTGACGCCCTACTAATAAGCATGTTTGATTATCCTTGACAAAATTTCGTCCCCTCAATCGTCCACTCATGATGCGGAACTTCTGCCTCCTTGTAGCCCTCATCGGGCTCGTTCTACCATGGGTCGCCATGGCAGACCCATATGAGCAGCTCCCCTTCAACACATTCACCCCCTCGACATACCTCAATTCCACAGGACTGACGGACGATGTGCAATGGGATGGCTACAGTCTGTTCGTCAAGGGCCAGAGAATTTACCTCTACTCTGGCGAGATACACAGTAGGTCACACCCTTCCTCCCCACAAGTTACGGCTAACATCACTGAGCAGACTTCCGCAACGTCAACCCGGCACTCTATCCCGATCTCATGCAGAGGATCAAGGGCCTCGGCTTCAACGGAATTTCCGCCTATTTCTTCTGGGCTATCTACAGCGAATCACCGGGTGTGCTCGATTTTTCGGGATGGAAGGCGTTGGGACCTTTCCTTGGGGCTGCGAACTATGCTGGACTTTGGGTGATTGCACGGCCTGGGCCATGGGTCGTACGTGTCCTCGCTGCCCTACTTATCTGAGTGACTGTTGACGAGAGGGACCCACAGCAAGGCGAATTCTCAGCGTCAGGTACCCCGGCTTGGGTCACCGGTCTTCAGACCTCCCTTCGAACTTCCGATCCCGTCTTCACAGCTGCATATACACCCTATTGGCAAATGATCGGCGAAACCTTAGCAAAGTACCAGATCACCAATGGAGGTCCTGTCATCGCCGTTCAGATGGAAAACGGTGAGTACTCACAGCTGGAGGTACCACTGAAGGATGATCTTTCTAGAATACTATCTCGATGGCTCTCTTTCCGGCGATCTTGACTTTAATTACATCCAGAACCTGGAGGTCACGATGAGGAGTTATGGGATTGTCGTCCCGCTCACTTTCAACGATGTCAGTTTTGCCTCGTCACAGCGGGGAGGAAAGGCTGATAAGAAGGAAAGAACCCTGAAAGCGATAATCTGGTCAAGGGCAAAGGCTCGGTAAATCTCTGTGAGTTGACCTCTACTTCACGCGCTTCGCTCTGACCAACATCAAGATGGCGCGGACAGCTATCCGCAAAACTCGGACTGTTCGAAGCCTGATTACTGGACCTCGGTCCAGACGTACACTCGTGGTGTAAGTAGGTCAGGTCTACTCTTCCTTACATGCCCTACATCATGCGATGCCGGCCGTACACGTCTAATTGGATGTCGACTGATCATTCGCAGTACTTCCAAAACGTCTCTGGCGCTGTTGGAGAACCTTTCTTTATCGTCCGTACCCTTGTCGGTGGCCTCTACCACGCTCACCCCTAGTATAGCCCGAGTTTCAAGCCGGGTGGATCCCCGGAACCGACACGAAGGGATTAAGCCAATGTCTTCCTCTCTTCAGCAGTCAATTCGAGCGCGTATTCTATCTCAACAATGTTGCGCAATGTACGTCGATGTAGCGCCGATGACCTTGGTCTGATCCCTTGATGTCAGCGATCAAGCTGCAAAATATATACATGGTCTATGGCGGGACCAACTTTGGGCACACCGCTTACTCCCGTTAGTGATTTCGCCACTGTCGCTGGAAAATCGAGCTGATGGCAGACAGGCTCGCTCACATCGTATGACTATTGGGCCGCGATCGAGGAGAACCGGGCGCTGAGAGACAAGTATTACGAGCTCAAGGTGAGTTTTACTGACTATATTGGAGGATCTTAGGCGCATTCTGTCGTCAGAGCTGACCATGTCCAGCTCATTGCTCATTTCATCCGCTCCGCTCATGACCTACCGAAGACGTGGATCGCCGAATCGGGCAACTCTACGGGCACTTCTGCCGAGGAAGGCCTAATCCAGGTTGACGAGCTCCGGAATCCCGACACCCACGCCGGCTTTTACGTCGTTCGCCATGCAAATTCGAGCGCGTTGACCGTCGATAGCTTCGATCTTGATATTAGCGACTGGCAGGGTAATACTACGCTCCCCGTCACACTGAACGGTCGGGTACGTTCTTTGGATCGAGTCAGTGGAATCTGCTGACACTCCTCGAAGGATTCTAGGATTCTGACGACCAACTACTGCTGGGGTTCTTCGTGTATCTCCCATTCCGCTGCAGCGATCATGACTGCGACGAGTCTCGGGGATGTGGACTACCTCGTCGTCTATGGCGATCAAGAACAGCCATATACGCTCGCCTTCCCAGCCCCGAATTGCAAGATCGACCAGTTGACCGGATCGCCCCAAGTGTCCACGAGCTCAGCTTACGGGCGAACGGTGGTCAACTACAATATCTCTGCTGGCGAGACCAGTATCCTGAAGGTTACCGGTGGCACACGAGAAGTTCGGGTAATCATCCTTGACACCGATACCGCGTACTTCACCTGGGAGGTTGTGGTCCCCGGACAGGGACCGTTGGGCAGTCATTACTTGGTCGGAAGCAATGAGACGGCCCTCGTCGTTGGCCCGTAAGTTTCTCTCATACGCATTCACCTTATCAGGCTCGTGCTTATCATGGCTTTCAGATACTTTGTCCGCTCAGCCTCCGCTTCGGGCTCGACTCTCAGCTTGTACGGCGATCTCAATACAACCACCGACGTATATATCGCTGCTTCGCCCTCGTATACCTCCTTCACTTGGAACAACGCCTCGATCGCTCCGACAAAGACGTCCTTCGGGCTCATGAAGGTCACCCTCCCCGGGCCAAGCAATGTCCCAACTGCCCCGAGTATCACCGGTTGGAAATGGAAAGATTCTCTCCCCGAGATCGCATACGGCTTCGACGATTCCGATTGGACTCGACACTTTCACGAATAATACGAACAAGCCGTTCGATCCGGACTACACGGGAAGATATGTACTTTACGGCCAGAATTACGAGTTTGCCATCGGGAGTATGATCTGGAGGGGACACTTTGAAGCGACGGGTAAAGAGACAGGCATGAACATCAGCCTCTCCGCTGGTCCATTCGGCGTAGGCGCATTTTACGTGAGCATGCTGTCTTCTTGTGCGGAACGGACACTCAGATTGTCATGAACAGCTCAACGGGCAGTACCTGGCTTCGGCTGTCGTGAACAACACCGGTGGAACTGAAGGTGGGATTTCAGTCCCCTTCCCCAGTCGATCACTGGATGGCTGAGAGGTTCTGCGCAGAGGTCAACACCACCATCAGTTTCCCACCAGGATCCGTCAAGGCGGACTCCGACAACGTCATCGTCCGTATCTTCGGACTTGCATTAAGTGATATAGGTCTGACATCCTCGTAGCAGATCGTAGTAGACAATGCCGGGCTAGAGGAAGGATCATCATTCACGGATACCCCTCAAGACGCTCAATCCCCTCGCGGCATCAGAGGCTACTCCCTGCTCGGGGGAGATTCATCGGGGTACGATATGAGGTGGAAGGTTCAAGGCAATCTCGGCGGCTGGACAAATTTCCCCGATAAAGTCCGAAGCCTCTACAACGTCGGAGGACTGTATGGCGAGAGGCAGGGATGGTATCTCCCGGGCTTTGATGATTCGAATTGGCAAAGTGGCGGGCCGGACGAGTCACTCGGGACACCAGGTGTCAGGTTCTACAGGGGCAACGTTGAAGTCGACTACCCAGCTGGACTGGATGTACACTACAGGTTGGTCGGAGGTTGCGATTCAGAGGTTATCAGCTGATGCGAGAGATTAGCTTTGTCTTCCCAAACGTCACGGGAGGGTATCGGGCGCAGCTGTTTGTGAACGGTTGGCAATTTGGAAGGCATCACGGCGACCTTGGTCAGTGATACGAAGCCACACTTCATTCCCTTCCCCGGACCTATTCTCACCAGAACCATGCTCTTGACCTTTTAGTATGATCGCGCTAACTTACGGATGATAGTCAACACACAGCAAGCCTACCCAGTACCTCCTGGTGTTCTCACCCAAGGCAGCAATTCCATTGCCCTTTCCCTCTTCGCCTACAACAATACGGAAGCATCCTACAGCATCGGTGGCCCATTAACCATTCAAGTGGATGATCCGGTCACCACGACCTCGCTAGACCTGAAGAGTTCCGGCGTCGACAGTCCGACGTACGATCAGCTGTTTGGGAGTGGATCTTCGTCAAGATGAGAGGCAAGAGATCTCGTCGCGAGGTGTAAAAAGTATAATAATACCAAGTCGAGAATGCAACTCGCTAAACAGTTGTTGGTACGAATCACCACTTCAGTCCCTTCAAAGTCCGTAGTGATTCTGATCTTCACGACTCGCGAGAGATGACGGGATCTGCGAAGAGATTCTCTTCGACAGTCTTGGCCTTTCACTGTCTTAATGCCGGGCCGAGTTTTGGTTGGTTTGATTCCGTGATAATGATAGAACCGCAATCAGTAACTTAAGCTATGATGACACCTCGAGAAGTTTAGGTTGGCTCTCCCTATGAGATTCTGAAGAGACGCCCTTCTCAATCTGGTGCCATGGTCTCAACAGGTCATTAGCGCCGTATCAAACTCGACTGAAACATTTGACGCCACCTGTCCGAAATGTCTCGAAAGAGTACACCCGTATCGTTTGCGAGCAAGGGAAGATTCGATGTGCTTGGTATGGATGGCGGTGAAGAGGTAGACGAGGAGGAAGAGATTGTCGAAGAGTAGGTCCGAAATGCATATACTATCGAGCCTTCAAAAGGTCTCGCTGAGCTGATACTTGATGATGATCAAGGGAATCAAGTTCCGTAACCGAGACCTCCGTCGCTCCTCTGTCAAGGGCGGCCCGAAAACGTCTCGCCAAGCTTGCAGCCAAGACCTTTGAGACCGCTGCTGGCGTCGTCCCCGAATCCGTCAAAGATGCCATCAGCGAGAATGCGGGAAATCTGCCGACGAATAAGGAGGAGATCAATGGAGCCACCGAAGCCGTGACCCACAAAAGCGCCGACACCATAGGAGGGGGGACAGACGGAGTAGCGGAACTCATTGGACAGGCAAATGGCGTTGGGGAATCTGTTATGGGTCAGGCCAATGGCGTGAAGGAGGTGGCCGCGGAAACGGCGGAGAAAGCGGAAATGGCTGCGAAAGCGGTCAAAGACGCTGTGGTAGAAGCAACCAGCGGGGCAACAGCGAAGATCTCGGCTATCACCAATGGCACGCTCGAATCTCTGACCGAATCAACAGCATCGGCATCCGCGGCCACTGCCTTAGAGCCTGTAGATGAGCCACAAGCGCAAGCTTCCAGCTCTAGGCTGTTCGGCTCCACATCTACCTTCGCCCCGACACTCCCAGAGGCCCTTCCCACTCCCTCAGCTAACGTCTTGCCCGCCAATCGCAAGCGCAAGACACCGCAGGATTTCACTCCTTCCGGTCCAGGTGCGACGGTGGCCTCGTCGAGCCCCAGTAAGCTCGTTGTCAAGTTCGAGGATGGAGTTGCACCGGGACAAGGCTGGGAGGGGGAGAGAACTATGATCCAAGTGAAGAAGAAAGACCGAAACGCAATCGAGCGGACGGTCTGGACGTTCATCATGATTGGAGGGTTCATCAGTCAGTGATATTGCATGACATCGCCTCAGCTGACAGTATGGCCAGCTCTTCTGTGTCTAGGACATCCTTATATGATTCTGCTGGTCATGCTGTGCCAGATGCTCGTGTACAAAGAGGTCACGGCGCTCTTTGAACTCCGAGATGGTCAGCACCTCACGTCCAAGGACGAGTCATCGGCTGATCCATTCTGCTGACCCAGAGGGCACCCAGCAGCTGGGTCCTGAGCAGGGCGATAAGTGGAGCAAGACCCTTAATTGGTGCGTGTGACTCTCGGACGTGAAAGGGACTGACCAGATGATGAGTAGGTACTTTTTCGTCGTTACAAACTATTTCCTTTACGGCGAATCGATCATCTACTATTTCAAGCACATTGTGTTCGTCGACGCGTATTTCATCCCCTTCGCCCGCAATCACCGGTTTATCAGCTTCATGCTCTATGTCGTCGGTATGTGTGACCCAAGGTTTGATGAAGTCAAGTTAAAATTCTGCCTTAGGTTTCGTTGGATTTGTTGGGAACCTCCAAAGGCAGTATCTCCGCCAACAATTTGCCCTTTTCTGCTGGGTCCATATCAGCTTGCTCCTCATTGTGGTCTCGAGGTGAGCACTCCCCTTGATTCTCAATCTGGTCTGACGAGGCAGTCACTTCATCATCAACAACATACTCGAGGGTCTCATCTGGTTCTTCGTCCCAGCATCTCTTGTCATTTGCAACGACGTGATGGCTTACGTGTGTGGTAAGCCACGATGACTGAGGTAGATGTGCTTTCCTCATCGCTCTGTTTAGGCAAGCTGTTCGGACGAACGCCGCTCATCAAGCTAAGCCCCAAGAAGACCGTTGAAGGTTTTGTCGGAGCTTTCATCTGTACCTTGATATTTGGGCTAGCCGTGCGTCCTTTTCTGCTCCCGGGGCATTACGACGTGGCAAAGACTGACTCGTCTTCGGTGGAAGTGGGGAACTTTTTTCATGCGTTATCCATACATGATTTGTCCGGCTCGCGATCTTGGCACAAATGTCTTATCGCAAGTAACGTGCCGGCCAAACCCCGTGTTCCTCTGGCGAGACTTCGAGTTTACTGGTCCAACAAAACAACTCCTTCAGACCACGGTGAGTACAGAGTGCGGGGCCTGTATAGTCGCGCTGATGCCCACCTCGCAAGCTTGGTCACGCACCGCCCAGCATCCCCTACGCCCCGTTTCAGCTTCATGTCCTGGTCATGGCGACATTTGCTTCACTCGTCGCACCCTTTGGTGGCTTCTTCGCCTCCGGTTTCAAGAGAGCTTTCAACGTCAAGGACTTTGGCCACTCGATTCCCGGTCATGGTGGCATGACGGATCGGATGGACTGCCAGTGAGCTGGAAGATTTATGGCTGATCTAGAGGGATACTGAAGAAGCCCTTAGATTCATGATGGGGTTGTTTTCATACGTCTACTATAGCTCACTCATCCGAGTCTGTCAAGCCTCTTTGTCTTCGATAATGCTGACTCAGGGATGCAGATACAAAACGTAACGGTCGGCTCGATCATGCAGACGGTTGTGACCTCATTTACCACAACCGAACAGCTCGAGCTCCTGGCGGATTTAAAACGTTTCCTCGAGGGACAAGGCGTGAGAGTCAAGTGAGAGTCAAGTGAGAAGTATCAGCAGGAATGCATGTATGCTGCAGATTGCAGGCATGTATGGATGTCTGAGTGTTCCCGAAGGGATTTCGCACATCGAGCTCGGACCTCGGTGCCACACGAGTTTGTTTTTGTTTTTGGAAACCGAGATCAATAAACATGATGATTCATGTTTGGGTTGATGATCCTTCAAAAGTCAATCAAGAAAGTCATTCAAGCTCGACTGTCTTGATGGATGAGCGAGTCATTCAAGCATCACTCCAGACGGACTGACCGTCCGACGCCATCCCTCCCACTCCTCCACGCTCTCCTACGAGCTCTTCACATTCCAATCTTTCCAACGACCCTCTCCGCTACATCCCCCTCGCTTCTCCTCATCATCCTCGAAACATTGCTCGCAAAGCGTCTACCCTTACCTCCTTCCGTCAGGCTTTGCTCCGCTACCTCGGACGAGATCGCGGTGATCAAGTGTATCCTCGGTGTACTCGCTCACGATCTCCTCGCAATGGATCTGACCCTCGTTGATCCGGTCAAGGTTATGCAGGGCGGCGTACAGGAGCTGGCAGTGGTCATCATGGCCCTGGCGGTGGTAGCGAAGCGGAGTGGAGTGAGGCTGAAAGTACCGACCCCAGAGGAGGAGGAGGAGGAGGAGGAGGAGGAGGAGGAGGAGGAGGAGGAGGAGGAAGAGGCGTTTGACTGGGAGGAAAGCCTGGCCGAGGATGATGATCTGCCGCCCCCGATACAACCAGACACATCATTCTCGTCATCGGAACCACTCAGTCCATCCCCCTCCTCTTCCCAAGACGTCTTTGGCGTCACGCACGATCGAGCAAGGCCTTCTTCATCTTCGCTCTTCGACCGAGGCGCGGGAGAGGAGACCGAGTTGCATATCTCGAAACACACTGCTGGCCGTTCAAATCCTTTTCGAGATGTGTCCTCCCCCAGCTTCTCCCCCCTCGATAACCTAAGCTCATATGTTACTCCTCTCCCTCCTCGTCCGAGTGCCGAGCACGACGATAACCGTATGGGGAACTCGCTTGGAGCGGAAACGAGATACTCTGTGCACACGGGCTCGAGCAGTAGTCAAGGGAGCAAGACGGTGTTGCAGCATATGCTGGAGGAGTTCGGGCTAGGGCTGGGGACTTGATCCGCGAGTTCCTCTCACGTCTGCCGTGGAAGGAAAGCTGATGATTGCCTCCAACCAAGCCAGTTTGAACCGCCATCTGCTGTGCCATGTGTACATAATCAGTCTGTATGGGCCAGATGGTTGGAGACACCCGGATCAGCTTCGCTTCAGGCCGCCCAGCGCCATGGAGAAGGCCCCGCCCTTCAGCACCTTCTCGGCCTGGCGGAACGTCAAGCTCGTCCGAGTACCTCTCACCCCGTTCCAGCTCCCCTTATCTCGAAGGCTGTCAATGATGGTCGCGTCACCCAACAGATCGGCATTCGCGATGGCGACGACTTCCGCGTCCGGCAACGCCGGTACTGAGCGGATCACGTCCTCGGTCCGAGCGGAGATGCCATGGAGGTGTGAGGTGTACAGACTGGACGAGAGGATGAGGAGGGATCTGGGCAGGAGCAAGAGATGCGCTAGAGGGATGGCGGCAATGGGTCTCGCCTGGCCGTCTGTGTCTGCTGGAAGTGCTGTTGCGGTCATGGGTGGTGATGGGGAGGTAGCGGAGAGGTAGTGATGGATGTCGATGACGG
>JAABUL010003010.1_pt1 | contig 26150 bp, 26 predicted proteins | sample 5559151 | NCBI WGS metagenome assembly JAABUL01 (sample SAMN10711876, study PRJNA513368) | rock metagenome | isolation source: Antarctica rocks | place: Antarctica: Victoria Land, Pudding Butte sud | reverse complement strand
TTCGCTTTCGCCCTGGCTTGGCCTGCTGTTGGGCCAAGCGGCGGGCGAGCAGTTCGGGTAGCACGGCGGCCAGAAGCGGGCTGAGTGCGGCGGGTTCGAGGCCAAAGAGGACACGAACCCGATCTTGAGGAAAGGATTGCAGTTGCTTGAGGTTCATGCCCCAATCTTCGGCAAACACAAACCAAATCTTTATTACACGGAGTATCTAATACAGAAACACCCCATTTTAATACAGCCGCAATACAGCCGCAATACAGAACGCATACAGAAATCATACAGACGGCACACTGCCGGGGCCTAGATTTGGCCCTGCTCAAGACCCTCTTTGGGAACGCGAAAGTCTTTCGTTGAGCCGCCCCGCGCGGCGGCAGAAGGCGTATGCAAAGCGGCGCCCCCCCCGCATTTCATAAGTATTCACAAAAACTTTATATAAAACCTTGTTATTTCGTGCAAAATAGGGAACAATAGAAGCGCAAACGAAAGTCTGTCCACAACCACAACCTTTCCCAACGCACAGCTCCGGGCTACGGTCCGAACCCGGCGCATCGCTCTTTGATGCGCCACACGACACGAAATGGAGCGATTAATGTCCCTCATCCTGCGCCGACCCGCGCCCAAACGACAAACCCGGCGAGACCCTCTCGCCGCCGCCCTCGCCCGCCGCGAATTGGAGCACCCACGCGACCCGCGCAAAGAGCGTCAGTCCATGCTGCGCTTTCTCGCTTATCTTAAGCCCCACCTGCCCTTGTTTATCTTCGCAACCCTGTGCGGCGTCGCAAACTACGCCCTCGGCGCGCTCATCCCAAGCGTCACAGGCTATGTCATAGACCGCATCCTGCCGCATCCCGGCGCGCCCCCGCACTCGGGGCGCTCCAACCCCCTGTACCCTGTGCTGGACCATATTCTGCATCGCCTGGCCCCGCACGCCACCGCGCCGGGGCTGGTCAATGCCCTTCTCGGCCTCGTGATCTTTCTGCTTCTTTGCACCGGCGCATTGGTCTTTTTGCGCGGCTGGCTTGTAGGCTTAGGCGGCCAGCGCGTCATCTTCAAATGGCGCAACGACCTCTATGAGCACATTCAAAGCCTGTCGCTGTCGTTCTTTCAAACCAATCGGTCGGGCAGCATCGTCTCCCGCCTGACGTCCGATGTCGCCCTCGCGCAGAACTTTATCGGCAATGCCTGCACCCTCCTGTGGATGGACAGCCTGGCCGTGGTCGGCGTCGCCGTCTGGATGTTCATGCTGTCGCCGCGCATGGCCCTGGTCTCTCTCGTTGTCCTGCCCATCTGGGTAATCAGCGTGCGCTTCTTCGGCCAGCGCATCCGCGCCGCCTCGTTGGAAGTCCAGGAAGGCTTGTCCGAGCTGTCCGGCCAGGTCCAAGAGAAAGTAGCCGGGGTCACAGTCGTGCAGGCATTCGCCCGTGAGAAGCGCGAAACCCGCCTCTTCCACCGCACCCACCGGTCGTTGTTTGACCGCCAGGTGACTACTGTTCGCTACCAATCGCTGAACATGGCCGCGTCCAACGTCCTCACATCGGTCGCGCCCATCACCGTGATCTTGTTCGGCGCGCACGAAGTCCTCGCCGGACGCATGACCACGGGCATGATGATCACGTTCTGGACCACGCTCGGCATGTTCTACTTTCCCTTGCAGCGCCTGACCGACATGGCCGCCGTGATCGCCAATGCCGGGGCCGCCATTGAACGCATTTTTGACATCTTTGACCTCACGCCCGAAGTGCAGGAGGCTCAAGACGCCCTCACGCTCCCGGCACGCATTGAAGGCCGCATCCAGCTTCAAGACGTTTGGTTCGGCTATGACCCCGACCAGCCTATCTTGAAAGGCCTCAGTTTAGACATCAAGCCTGGCGAAGTGGTCGCCTTTGTCGGCCCTTCGGGTGCAGGCAAAAGCACATTGGTGAACCTCGTCCCCCGCTTTTACGATGTCACGTCGGGGGTCATCAAAGTAGACGGCCACAACATTGCCGATGTCAAAGTGAAGTCCTTGCGCAACAACATCGGCATGGTTCTCCAGGACAACATCCTGTTCACCGGCACCATTCGCGACAACATCCTGTATGGCCGCCCCGATGCCGCAGACTCTGAGATCATTGATGCCGCGATTGCCGCCAACGCCCACGACTTTATCCTCTCGCTCCCGGACGGCTACGAGACCGAGATTGGCGAGCGTGGCACCAAGCTCTCCGGCGGCCAAAAGCAGCGCCTCGCGATCACCCGCGCCTTTCTGCGCGACCCGCGCATCCTCATATTAGACGAAGCCACCTCGGCCCTAGACAGCGAAAGCGAGCAGCTTATCCAGTCTGCCCTGAACAAGCTGATGGTCGGGCGCACGACTTTGATCATCGCCCATAGGCTTTCCACGGTCATGCACGCCGACTGCATCATTGTATTGGACGGAGGGGAGATTGTCGATCAAGGAACCCATGCGGAGCTGCTGAAGAAAGAAGGGCTGTACTACGATCTTTACATGGCCCAGTTCTCGCATGCCCTATCGGTTCACGACTCCGCCAAAGCAATCCTTGACGATCAAAGCGACGCGAGAAGCACAGAGTACGACAACGCGCGCGCCTTGCACCAGGCCGGCGAGCGCATGGCATTGTCTGCACGCTAGTTCTTATTAGGACGGCAGCCGGGCAGCACTGAGGCGCGGGGAGTGAAAACCACCCGCGCCTTCTCACGCAAGCCGCAGGGGCGGCTGTGAAAGAACCGATTAAATTCTGTCGTCCACAATAACTTTTAAGGCGCGCGGCTGAACGCTGATCGTGACAGGCGTCGTGCCCGCAGCACCGTCATCAGCGTGAACGTTCCTGCGGCTTGCAGACTCAATCGTAACCTCCCGCGCGCGATAGGCATGGACTTTCGGCAGTCCCAAATGCATCTGGGCACGCAAGGCACGCAGATAAGCAGGAAGCTGGCTTCGCCGAATATCGGCTATCACAATAACATCCAGCAGACCGTCCTCAATGCTCGCTTCCGGGGCAATGGGGATTGCCTGGCCGATACGATAAGTGTTTGCGACTTCACACAACATGACGTGCTCGGCGTGAACCTGACCATCCAGGGTCAAGGTCACCTCCCGTGCGCGAAAGGCAAGGGAAAGCCGGGTGAAGGCATAGACGCCCCGCAGGAAGTTCTTGTTAGAACCCTGCCCGTAGAGAGCAAGCGCGTCGGCAAACAAACCCACGCCTGCCGACTCGGTAAAGTAACGATCACCGACTTTCCCAAGGTCTACCGCGCGGACAACGCCATTTTTCAGCGTTTCCAGGGCAGCGGGAAGATTATGAGGCAGACGCAGGGTAGTCGCAAAGTTGTTAAATGTCCCCTGCGAGAGGATGCCAATCGCAGTCTGCGTGTGCGCCAGCTCCTGCACGGCCAGCTCCACGGTACCATCCCCGCCGGCGACGGCAACGCGTTCCACGCCTTCCGCGACCAGGCGCCTGAGCGCCTGCTTCAACTCATCGCGTGACTGGGTGTGAATGATGTCAATGTCCAGGCCGGCATCCTGGGCCATGCGCCGCAGCTGCGCTTGCCCCGAAACGGCGTGCATCGCGCCTGCTTTAGTGTTCATCAGCAACGGGATGCCGCTCATAAGGTCCGCCTTCGCAGAGAAACGCGCGTTTGTGTCCGGCGCAGGGCATTCGGCAGGACAAGGCAGGCCCATGCCCAGGGAACACCAACCGCAAAGCCTGCCAGCACATCGGAAGCATAGTGAACGCCAAGATAAATACGGCTAAAGCCGACAAGGGCAATCAACGCGACTGCAAACAGCCAGCAAACACAGCCGCGCCCCGTGCGGGTGAGCCAGTAAGCGAGCAGACCGTAAACAGTCACCGCGAAAAAGGCATGCCCAGACGGAAACGAGTAGCCAAGATGAGCAAAGACCGGTGAGGGACGTGCCCGGTGGAAGACGATTTTAAGGCCATTGACCAGCAGTTCGCCGCCGCCGACAGCAAGGAGCAGGCTGACGGCATGGGGCCGCGCGGCAGGCAGGAGCCAAAAACAGAGGAGGCAAAGCAGAACGATCAGCATCAGCATAGAGCCACTAGCGAGAATTGAAAGCCGTGACATAACCGCATCAAGAACAAACGTGTGATGCATTCGGAAATACTGATAAATCGTGCCGTCAATCGCGCGCGTTTCGCCCTCATAAACTTCATGTGCGAAAAACACAAACACGGCCATGCCCAAGATTGCGCCCGCCACAGCCAACGTCAGCCGCGCCGACAGCGCCTCCATTTGAGCTTTTGGAAACAGAAACTGATACGAACATTTGCGCATCTTGCTGCACAGATACCCAGAGAAGCAGGCTTCGTAACCGAACATGCCTTGCCGCCGCGCTGTTGACCAGGAGTGGCAAAACCAGAGACGGTTCTAAACCAGCGCTTCCATAGGATGAGGCCGGTGCAGGCGCCCAACACCCTGGGTGAGCAGCAGGGATGCCATCGCGGCGGCAACGCCCGCCCAAAAGGGAGCGTGGTAGCCAAAGGTGTTCCACAGCAGGCTGCCGGTGATGGGGATGATGACGGCGGCGACATGGTTCATAGTTTGACCCATAGCAAGAGACGGCATCATCTCGCCGGGACGCACGACTTTGTTGAGATAAGTCGTGATGCTGACGCCAAAGGAGAAAAGAACGTTATCGATGATATACAGGCCCTTGAGAACCACCACATCGGTGGTCAGCGCGTACCCGGCAAAGGCAAGAGCGATGGCAAAGTAGTAAAAGGTCATCGTTCGCCGCTCCCCCACCCGATCAATCAAACGCCCTATCGGCCCCGCCACGGCGAAGGAAACGATGGCGTTGAGCAGCATCAGCGTGGAAATCTGGGCCAGCGGGGTTTTGTAATGCTGGACAAGGGCGAAGATGGCAAACGTGGAAAAAATCTGGCGGCGGCAGCCTTCCAGGAAAGATAAACTGTAGTACAAGCCATATTCACGGCGAAACAGCAGGCGCGGACGGTTCAAAGTCGTGCCGCGCGCAGACATCGGCAGCAGCAGCAGCCCTCCAGCGAGGATGAACAAAGCCGCGACCACAAAATAGAGGGGGTATGGCACATACCCCGCCAGCGGGCGCAGCAACAGGAATGCCAGCATGGTTCCCGCCGCCCCGATAGCGCCCATGCGCCCCAAATGCCGCCCACCGTCCTTGCCCTGCGACAGCGCAAGGGGAATGCCGGACGATGACGTAAACCATTGGTGCATAAAGACAGACCAGAACACAGTCACCGCCACCAGCATTGGAAATGTATGGACAAAGCCGGTTGCAGCTACGCCAAAGGCACTAAACAGTAGGCAGACTGCCCCGATGCGGGTTTCCGAGTAGGCCGCCACGGCCCCGGCAATAAAGACCGCCAGCAGACCGGGCACTTCGCGCAGCGACTCCATCGTTCCCATCTGCACGGGCTGCACCCGCAAGACCTCGGTAATGTAGTTGATGAAAACACCGCCATAGACGGCGAACCCAAATGCGAACAAAAAGGTCGCCGCAGACATCAGTCGCCAGTCGCGGCGCAACTCGGCAGGCGACTCGTCGATAATCATGATCATGGGTTAATTATACCTAGTCGGTTTGGGCCGGAAGCCCTCAAAAAGAAGCGCAAAGGCCACTTTTTGGCATGGTTTATGCATGGGAGACAATGACCCTGTTCAGGATACCAAAGACGGCAAAAAACACAGCACGCAGCGGTGTGAGGTCAAAGCAGCCTGGGTAAACAAGAGTGTCAAAGAAGAGATTTTCCGGCACAGCTTTTGGAGCGGCACGGGAAACAAACTTAAGCAATCCCCGAGAGAATGAATACGATGCAGTTGCCGTTCCAAATCAGCGAAAGGAAAGTCCATCATGGCCTATATTCGTGCCGGCAGGGCCGTCCGCAACGGACGGCAGAGTTTTGTTCCCGGAGGCGCGGCCTGTGCCGCCGCACGCCGGTTCACACTGAGCCTCGCGCCGGTGTTTGTTTCCACGGCCTCTGAAAACGCCGAGAAACAGCCTATGTTTCTGTTTTCCAACCAAGTCACGCTGGGCATGGCGCCCTCCCTGGCAATCCAACCCGCGACATGACTGTTTATGCCCTACTTGTCCAAATAGCGCTTTCTAAAAAGCGGCTTATGTACACGCGCCTGACAGAGAGTCGGGCGCGTGTTTGCATCAATGCCCCGAGCACGTTTGGCATACTTCATGCACTGTAGTTTCTGTGTCGGCATCTACAAGGACATCCGTCCCCAAAGGGCACAGCGGAAACAATTCGCTGATTTTGATCGTCGATGTTTTGAAGAAGGCCGCACAGCAGGAAAGGAAAGCAGCGACGTTCGCTTTCATACTTTTGTCCGCTCTGCGTTTGTCAGGAAATTTTATGACCTACTCTAACGGCAATGAACAAACACATAAGGCCTCGGGCATGCAGCAAACCCTGCCACAGCCGCCGGCCATGGGAACAATCACCGGGGAAACAACTATCCCGCGTGGCATTGTAGACAGTAATTTGCATAACTTGTCCCAGGTCTTCGCGCAGACACGGGATTTCAGCACGCGCGAACTGTTGATTATGCATCATCAAAAACTAGTGCATTATGTGGCGGCACGGTTTATCGGCAGCGGTGAAACGCTGGAAGACCTTATTCAGGTCGGCAACATCGGGCTGATTAACGCTATTGACCGGTTCGATCCCAACCGAGACATTAAGTTTTCTACGTTCGCTATGCCGACGATTGTAGGCGAAATCAAGCGGCATTTCCGCGATAAAACGTGGCATGTCAAAGTTCCGCGCTGGCTGCAGGAGCTTTCGATCAACTCCCGCAAAGCCCAACAAACGCTCTCCGTGCGACTTGGGCGACTGCCAACCGTACGCGAAATCGCAGCGGATCTTGGCGCGTCGGAAGAACACATCCTAGAAGCGTTGGAGATTGGGCAAATCGCCAATGCCGTCTCGCTGGACACACGCCTGGACCCGAACGGCAGCGATGGCGCGACCTTGATGGATATGATCGGGCGCATCGACAATGCAATGCATGACATTGAAGCCTACACTGACCTGCGTCGTGCCCTGGGCTTCCTGGACATGCGTGAGCGTCAGGTCATTCAATTGCGCTTCTTTGAGGAATTGTCTCAGGCAAATATTGCGCGCAAGATGGGCATCTCGCAAATGCATGTTTCCCGCCTTCAGCAACGCGCCTTGTCCCGTCTGCACGAACTGCTCGCCGAGCCGCTGCCGTCGAGCAGGCGCACGTCCCGGCGCATGGCCGCTGACGGTTCTTCGCGCACGTCCCGCCCAACATTCACCTCTCCTTCGTAGGGAGTGTTATTACACTTTGAGCCTGGAAAGGCCTTAACGAGCATTAAGATGGCAAATATGGCAAATTGCAAGACGGCCCGCGTTTTAGGAAAGCGCTCGTAATCCTTCAAGCGCCGAAACCGTGATTTCCATTTGACTTTGCCAGGCGTCATGGCCCGCATAGGGCAGCTCTAGATGCCGGACTGCCAAATAGGCTTGTCCAAAATCAGGCACGGGGCTTGACCCTGCGCCCGCCTGCGATGCGCAGGGTTAGGTAAGGGGCCACGAAGGCCCATGCGTCCTCGGAAACGTCCGGGGGATAAGCCTTGCGGGGTTCATGCGCAGGAATAACAGCCGCTGAACCGTCTTAAGTTTACAACACAAAGGCCATGAGCGCGGTACCTGTGCTTGAAAGACAGCACCAGTTATCGGCATCGCTGCCGGCATGCAGCAGCGTATCCACGTTTATGAAATCAGGGCGAGATATAAGAAGGGTTTGCTGCTCCCTCGGCAGTGCTACTCGCCTCCTGCACCTACGCCCGGCTCGGTCATGGCGCGGGCATTGAGAAGCGCGTCCAGTTGGTCAGCGGGCAGAATGGCTTCCTCGGTGACAAGAGCGCGAACGGTCTTGCCCTCATCCACAGCGCGCTTGGCAAGCTTGGCAGCATTGTCGTAGCCGATGATGGGGGCTAAAGACGTGACCATGCTCATGGACCACTCCACCAGGCTTTCGGCGCGCTCCTTGTTCGCCTTCAGGCCCATAACCGCTTTGTCGGTGAACACGTCTACCGATTGGGCCAGATAAGTCAGAGAATCTAGAACATTGCGGGCCATAACGGGCAGCATGACATTGAGGTCTAAGTTGCCGTGCGTGTTGGCGACCGAAACAGTCACGGCGTTGCCAATGACCTGCGTACAGACCATCATAAGCTGCTCGCACATAACTGGGTTGACTTTGCCGGGCATGATGGACGAGCCGGGCTGCACGGCGGGCAGGGCAAGTTCGCCCAAACCACAGCGCGGGCCGGACGACAGCCAGCGAATGTCATTGGCGATCTTGAGCAGGGAAGTCGCAGCGGTGCTTAACTGGTTGGCAAGCTCCACAGCCCCGTCCTGGCTGCCCTGGGCTTCAAAATGGTTTTCGGCCTCGCGAAAAGGCAGGCCGAAGCGCTGAGCCAGCTTGTCCGCAACCGCCGCACCGAAACCTACCGGCGAGTTGATGCCCGTGCCGACCGCCGTCCCGCCAATGGCAAGCTCCATCAAGCGCGGCTGGACACTCTCCAAACGGGCAATGGACAACTGAACCTGACGCGCCCACCCGGAGGCTTCCTGGCCCAGACGAATAGGTGTCGCGTCCATCAGGTGCGTGCGACCTATTTTGACGATGCTGTCCCAGTCGCCGGCTTTCTGTGTCAAAGCGGCATGCAGGCGATGCAGGGCAGGCAAGAGTCGTGCCGCCAGTTCGGTGGCGGCGGCAACATGCAGGGCTGTGGGAATGACATCGTTGGATGACTGACTTTTATTCACATGGTCGTTGGGGTGAATTGGCGTCTTGGAGCCAATCACGCCGCCAAGCACCTGAATGGCGCGGTTGGCAATTACTTCGTTGGTGTTCATATTGGTGGACGTGCCCGACCCGGTCTGAAAAATGTCCACCACAAAGTAGTGGTCGAGCGTTCCGGCAATCACTTCTCCGGCGGATTGACGTATTGGCTCGGCCAGGTCTTGTTCCAGTAAACCTAAGTCCTGGTTAACATCAGCGCAGGCATGCTTGATGGCTCCCAGGGCCTGAATAAACGGACGCGGAAAGCGTAGGCCACTGATGGGAAAGTTGGCAACGGCGCGCGCGGTCTGCGCCCCGTACAGGGCATCAGCAGGGACCAAAAACTCGCCCATAGAGTCGCGTTCAGTACGTGTGTTCATAATATTAATACTTCTTGACGGGATCGCTCGATAAATGGTAAGAAAGAACGGCAAGCTCCTGAAGAAACGAAACATTGCGGACAGTCACGCGGTCAGGCACTTTTAAGATGAGAGGGGCGAAGTTGAGAATGACGCGCACGCCGGCGGCAATGGCTTCCTCGGCAACATGCTGCGCGGCTTGGGCGGGAACGCAGATTATCGCGATGCGCGCGCCCGCAGAAAGATTGACGTGGCGCATCTCGCCCTCGGCGTGGATAGGAAGATGTCCGTGCCGTCGTCCGATTTTCGCGGGGTCGTTGTCAAACACAGCGGCGATGTGAAACTTATGCTCACCTAGGCCCGGATAGCCAATCAAGGCAGAGCCTAAGTTTCCTGCGCCGATGACCATGATAGCTTGATGCTGGTCAATTTTCAGGATACGGGCAATGCGAGCCTGCAATTCGGAGACATTGTAGCCGACACCTGGCTTGCCGAACTCGCCGAAGTAAGACAAATCTTTGCGAAACTGAGCGGCGTTGATGCCGGTCTGCTTCTCAATGTCTGTGGAAGAAATGGTGTCTACTTGGGACGTTTCCAGGTCAATCAGGGTGCGCAGGTAGGTCGCCAGGCGCTCCAGCGTGGGGATCGGGACTTTGGAAGGGTTGCTGTTTAACACGGGTGTTCCAATGAAAGCTGGGTATAAGCGCGGGTGGTGTGCGATGCAACCGTCTTGTGAAATAAGTCACGGGTATTATACTGCGTGGCGGGCGTGGCGTCAAGAGCAGACGCGGGGTTGTTTGACAGCGAACGGATTTTCTGTCATAATTAAAGTGTCATGAGTATGGATGAACGCAAGCGGAAGATACTCGGCGCAGTCGTGCGCGACTATGTGGAAACGGTGCGCCCGGTCGGCAGCGAAGACCTGGCACAGCGTCATGCCTGGGGCGTCAAGAGCGCGACCATCCGCAATGAACTCGCGGAGCTTTCCGAGCTTGGCTACCTGCGTCAGCCGCACACAAGCGCCGGGCGCATTCCATCCGACCGTGGGTACCGGTTTTATGTGGATCATCTCATGGTGACCGCGCCCATAGTAAGCCCGGCCCATGAAGACGAACACGGCACTATTTCCGGGCTGGAACTGGATTATTTGCTGCGGCGGACTTGTGCCCTATTGACCCAGCAGACTTCATATACTTCTGTCGCAACGCCGCCACGCTCATCGGACACCACTATCAGCCGTGTATTCGTGTCGGCGGCAGGGTCGGGACGATTGCTTTTGGCGGCACTGCTCAGTACGGGACAGGTAGAAAATCGTCTGCTGGGAGAGATGCAGTCCGTCTCGGCGAGCCAGGTAGAGCGTCTGGGCAACGCGCTGAATGCTGTCTTTGCGGGGCAGGCGCTGGATAGAGCGACATCGGCCAAAGCGCCGGATGCGCCGCTGGCGCTGGCAGCCTCCCTGCGGGCACAGTTTGAGACAATGGCGAAGGCAGTGCGCCAGATGCTCTGCCAGGCGGCGGATGAAAACAGCGCTTATCTGGAAGGCGAAAGCGAGATATTGCGCCAACCAGAGTTTCGGGATGGGGCAAAGCTGGACGGCCTGCTGGGAGCCTTGCAGAAACGAACGCTGCTGTTTCAAACACTGTCACGCGCGCTCTTAGGCCCAAATGTGGCTGTTGTTATTGGGACGGAAAATAGACTGGCGGCCATGCACGAGTGTTCTGTCGTGTCCGCGCCTTACTTTATCGGTGCGCTTGAGCGAGGAACGATTGGTGTTGTTGGGCCGACGCGCATGGATTACGACCGGGCCGTTCCTGCCGTTGAGTTTTTTGCGCGCTCGCTCACCCGGACTTTGACATGCCTGGGCCACTCATAACAGTGCTGTTTGTGATGCACAGGAGGACTTGGATGCCCAGGAATATTTTTCGTACTCCCTGCCAAAGGCTGCTGTTTGGCGTAGTGCTGATTGCTGCCGTGCTGCCCCGCGCTGTGAAGGCACAGGTGCCTAGCTCCCCTTCCCCGATCGCACAGGCAGTTCCTGCGCCTGTTGCCGCCTTGCCTGCCAAATCGCGCTTGAACTTGGCATTGTTGCAAAAAGTGCTTTCTCCTCTAGTCAACAGTCCCGTTGCCGACAGCGAGTCGGACCTGAACATCTCCGCGTCCAAAAAAGGGTCGCTCTTCAACCTGCATGAGCACCTAAAGATTACCGCCCGTCGTCCTGCCCGCTTCTCGTCGTCGGTGACCCTGACGGCCCTGCCGGGGGGCAAGCCGACACATTTCCTGATAGCATCAAACGGCATCAAGGTGACAACATTCCGTCCAGATGTGAACAAATACGCAGTTGTTCCGCTGGCAGACTTTCAGGCGGGTGATGATGCGCTTCCCGCTTTAGGCCTTGTCGTGGGCCTGCTGTATCTGGGAGACACAACCTTTATAAAGAACCTGGACGTACTCGCGAAGGACGATACGGGCCAAAGCCAGCGCGCGATGCGCAAGATGGGCATGGCCCTCACCTCGAAGCCGGTTGTGATAGGGGGAACGCCCTTGACGCTGTTTACTTTGCAGCTCGGTAAGACGGGCGCATATCGGTTCTTTGTAAACCCATCCACCAGCCAGTTGACGCAGGTGGAGCTGCGAACAATGCAGGACGGCGTGACCATCCGCATGATGGAAAAGATAGTCTCGTTTAACCCGCTGCTGTCTGCTCCCATCAAGACGTTTCTGATGGCCCCGCCCCTGGAAGCGCAGCGTGTGAAGCAATTGCCCGTAGGTTATTTTTAACGAATACAAATAAAAAGCGCCCTGTCCATGATTGGACAGGGCGCTTTTTGCATGGGCACCCCCTCTCCCTAGGTCCCCAGTCTGTCTGTGCATGATTAGGGCCGGAGACTTCGGGGCGGGTATCACGATATATTGGTTGACTTATGGAAGGGCAGCGTGCTCCTGCTCTTTGCCTTCCACGCGGGCGACATTGGACAGGAGGTTATCGGGCAGGCCCTGCCAAAGACGGTACAGGTGAACAATTGTCACCAGGGCGAGGGCAGTCACAGGAGCAGCAAAGAGAACCCCGACAATGCCGTCGATTTCCAGTCCGGCGAACAGCACAAACAGAACCAGAACGGTATGTAGCCCCAGGGCGGAGCCTACCAATTTGGGGTATAGAACTTTGGAGCCGCCTTCATTGATGATTACGAACAGAATTAAAACGGCAACGGCGGAAGCGATGGGGCTGTGCAGGTGGGTCGGTCCGACAAGGGCGGCGATAATCGCGGGCACGGCTCCGAGGTATGGCCCGAAGACGGGGATAAGCGAGGCGACAACCACAACCAAGCCGATAATCAGCCAGGGATGGATGCCGATCAACAGGCAGCCGATAGCGGCGGCGGCTCCGATCAAGACGGCGATGATAAGCTGGCCGCGCACAAAGCCGCCTAGAATGCGGTTGACATCGGTCTGCCACAGATTGGTGCGGGCACGAAAGTCGGAGGGCAACAGCGCATTAAACTTCTGGCGCATTTCCGCACTGAACAGGAGAAAATAAAGGGCGATGAGTAAGACAATGAGAGCCTCGCCGATGTCCGTGACCAGGTGACGCAGGGCGGGCACAACTTGTCTCCCGGCATTCGCCGCGATGTTTTTTACATCGGGAGGGGGGTTTTGCAGCGTATCGGTAAGGCTGAAGTGGATATTACGGGCAGCGAGTTTGGCATCAATCGTCCCAGCGAGAGTGAGAGCGCGGGCATGATACTGCGGGTAATCGCGGCTGAAAGACATGACCTGGCGCACCAAATCATCACTCAGCAGCCAAATGCCTGCGCCCAAGATTACGACCAGGCTGACAAAGACCACCGAGACGCTGGATTTTCGTCCGAAGCGGCTGCCGCGTATCTTTTCCACCAGTGGATCGAGGGCATAGGCGACCAATCCGCCCAGCGCGAATAAGAGCAGCGTATGGTGAATCACCATGCCAAGCCGAATGCCAACCCCGACAAAGGCGACCAGAAGCAAAACAGTCGCGAGAACAACTAACAGGCGTGTCCATTTTTCCATGCACGCCTTTTACCCCAATTACGGGCAAAGTAATAATGCAATCTGCGCCACGTCCTGTTTCATCTGCGCTATCAGGGCATCCAGGGAAGCAAAACGGGCTTCATCGCGCACTTTGGCGACGAACTCCAGCGCAAGCGGTTGGCCGTAAATGTCCTCGGCGAAGCCGTCCATCAAGAACGCTTCAACCTTGCGTACATTGTCCGTATCCGTGGTCGGGTTGACCCCGACACTCACCGCAGCGGGGACAATCCGGCCATCGGCAAGGTGCGCCCACGCCGCATACACGCCATGCATCGGCAGCGCCTGGCGCAGCAAAATGGGCTGAAGATTGGCGGTCGGGTAGCCCAGTGTCCGACCCAATTGCTTGCCGTGGACAACATTGCCCTGCACGATAAACGGATGCCCGAGCAGATTGGCGGCGTCGGGAATGCGTCCCTCGGCAATCAGCGCGCGAACCTGTGTGCTGCTGACCCGCGCGCCACCTCGTAAAAGCGGCGGCACGACAGTCACGGCAAAACCCTGCCGCGCCCCCGCACCAAGCAGCGTGGTGACTGTTCCCGCACGTCCTTTGCCGTAGCAGAAGTCGGCCCCGACTAAAATGTGCTTTGCGCCCAATTGTCCTTCCAGCACATCGGCAACAAAGGCTTTAGGGGAAAGAGCGGCGAACTCGGGCGTGAAGCGGGCGACAGCCATGAGCGCGATACCGCCGCCCAGCGTGTCCATCCAGTGGGCGCGCTGTGCCAATGTGCCGATATTAGGGGGGGCATAGTCCGGCGCAAAGAGAGCAGAAGGGTGGATGTCAAAGGTCAGCGCGACTGGAAATAGGCCCAGCGAGCGGGCCTCGCGGGCGGTCTGCTGCAAAATCTCCTGGTGCCCCCGGTGGACACCGTCAAACACGCCGATAGCAACAGCAGTGTTCTGGAGTGGAGCAGGGATGTTTTCCAGGCCGTGGATGGTTTGCAGCATGACAGGCTCGGCAGTCTTAAAGCATTGGGAAAAATCAAAAGGGTCGCCTGAGCAAACATACCCACTTCAGTCGAATGGGAATACCTTGAATGGGTGCAGCACTTCCTGCCCAGCCCGCGCGAGAGCGATCAATTGCCCCTGGGTATCCAGCACCTTGACAACTAAGTCGTCGTTAAACAGCGCCCTAATAGCGCGTCCATGCAGAATGTCTTCCCGCGCGTCGCCCTCGGCAACATACGCGGGCAGCGAGGCCAAAGCATCTGCGGGGGAGACTAAGTAGTTCGGCAGAGTATTGGGGGTAAGTGTGTCCAGCGGCACGGCATCGGCCACGGTAAATCGTCCTACCCTTGTTCGCTGCAAGGCGGCCATGTGCCCGCCCACGCCCAGTGCGCTGCCAATGTCGGCGCACAGTGTCCGAATATAAGTGCCTTTGCCGCACGCGACATCCAATGCTGCAAACGCGCGCGCGCCCGGCGTGAAGTCCAGCAAAGCGATGCTGTCAATCTGTACGGGCCGTGATTCGCGCTCCACCGTGATGCCCTGCCGCGCCAGCGCATACAAACGCTGCCCCTGGTAATGCACCGCGCTGACCATCGGGGGTATTTGAAGGATCGTGCCTATAAAATGCGGCAAGACAGCCTGCAAGTCGGCCAGGGTGATATGGGAAGCATTGGTCTCGGCAAGCACTTCTCCACTTGCATCTTCCGTGGTCGTTGTCGCGCCCAGAGCCAAAGCTGCCCGGTACTCTTTGCCTTCCTCGGCCAGATAATCACTGAGGCGGGTTGCCGCGCCCAGGCAGACCAAAAGAACGCCGGTCGCATCGGGGTCCAATGTTCCGGCGTGTCCCACCCGCTTTTGGCGGGCCAGACGACGCACCTGCCCCACCACGTCATGGGAGGTCATGCCTGCAGGCTTATGCACATTGAGAACGCCGCACATCATTGGGCAGGAAGAACCCGCCGGACGGCATCCACCACCACGCACTCAGCCTCGGCCAGCGGCAGGGCGACCGTGCAGCCCGCCGCCAGCGCGTGCCCGCCCCCGCCGAACTGCTGCGCAACCAGGGCAACATTGATCCCCGGACGCGAACGCAGGGAGATACGGATAGAAGGCGTGCCGTCAGCAGTCACCATCTCGCGAAACAAAATACCCACATCCGCCCCGCGCACGCCGCGCACGGGGCTGACAATGCCTTCGGTATCTTCATCTGTAGCCTGCAAAGCAAGAAAATCATGGGCGGTAATATGCGCCCAGACAATGCGCCGGTCGTCGGTTGCCGACAGCGAAGACAACGCGTGTCCTAAAATACGCGTGGCGGCGAACGTCTTGTTTTCAAACACCTGCTCGGAGATGTCCGCCGGGCGCGCGCCCGCTTCCACCAGGTCGGCGGCAATGCGCAGGGTCTGCGAAGACACATTCTGGTAACGAAACGAGCCGGTATCGGTCGTCACGCCCGTAAAGAGACACGCAGCAATTTGGGCTGTCAGTGGCAGCGCCATCGTTTGCAGCAGCGCGTACACAATTTCGGATGTAGATGCCGACTGCGTGTTCAGCACCTGAATGTCCCCAAAAGCCCCCGCGATGGCATGATGGTCAATATCAACCAGAGTCTCCGCGCGCGACAGGATCGGCATCACCCGGTCACCGATGCGCGCGAAGTCCCCGCTGTCCAGCACAACGGCAAGGTCAAAGCGGGGACATTCGCTGGACGATTGGACAAGATGAACTTGGGGAAGGAATTGGTAGATGGCGGGTACGCCATCTTGAGACAGCAGCGTCAGGTCTTTTCCCAACGGGATCAGAGCGAGAGCCAGTCCCAGCATGGAGCCGAGGGCATCGCCGTCCGGGCTGACATGGCAGGCCATAACAATAGTCTGCGCCCGATGAATAGCCTCAGCAGCACGGGAAAGAGTGATCGAGAGTGGCAGCAAGGTGTCTGGAGAAGCCGACGTCATAGCACGTCCTCGGCATCGCTTTCTTCTTCCGGCGGCTTGGGGCGGGCTTCGTCTTCCTGCTTGACACGCTGCAGCAGTTCAAACATCTGATTGCCGCGCTCAATGGCGTCATCATACTTAAATGATAGGTCAGGGACGTTGATAAACACCCGGCGTCGCTTGAGTTCCTCGCGCAAGACATAGGACGCCCCGCGCAGGGCCTTTAGCTCGTCCTGCTGCGCCTGGGCATCGCCCAGGACGCTGACATACACCGTCGCATGCTTGAGGTCCTGCGTGACTTCCACTTCGGTAATGGACAGCAACCCATTGCGAAATCGCGGATCGCGCATCTCGCGCCGGATCACGTCCGAGAGTTCGGTGCGCAGGCTCTCCTGCAGGCGCTGCTTGCGTGTGCCGGGCATAGTATATTCCTTTGATGTGCGTGGAAAGTGCCGCTACAAAAGCTCGATCTCACACGCCCCCACATCAATGCGCGGGTCGCCTTCCAGATGATCAATCACTTTATCCAGCACCTGGTTGGCGAATGCGTTATTGTTGGCGACAACGGCAATACCGATGGTCGCCCGCCGCCAGAGGTCGTTGTCGCCGACCTCGGCAGCAGAGACGTTGAACGCATTACGCAGATGCGCTAGGACACTTTTCAATACCTGGCGCTTGTCCTTGAGCGACTGCGCTTCGCCGATCCCGAGTTCCGCCGTCAGCACGCCGATAGTCATATTAATTGGCCCAAAGTTATCTTTGGGCCGGAGAGAAACTAAAGAGAGCGCTCCACGCGGCGCATCTCAAAGCACTCGATCTTGTCGCCCTCTTCCGGGTCAAGGCCAGGAACAAGAATGCCGCACTCGTAGCCTGCCGCCACTTCCCGCGCATCGTCCTTTTCGCGGCGTAGGGTTCCAATCTTGCCTTCCAGGATCATGCGGCCACCACGGTGCACACGCACATTGGCGCCGCGCACGACTTTGCCATCCTGCACGTAGCTGCCCGCGATTGACCCGCCCGCTTTGGGCAATTTGAAGACGGCCCGCACTTCGGCAGTTCCTAGGGCGGCTTCTTCGTAGATCGGGTCCAACAAACCCGCCATAGCTTTCTTCACATCATCTATCAAATCATAGATAACTTTGTATTCGCGGATTTTTACGTGCTCGGCTTCGGCCATACGCACCGCCGACGGCTCGGCGCGGCTGTTAAACCCGACAATCAAGGCATCGGAGGCGGCGGCAAGCTGAATGTCCGCGTCGCCCACCGACCCGACGCCCGATGTAATAAACTTAACGCGCACTTCGGGGTGCTTGATCTTCTCCAGCGACTGCCGAATGGCTTCCACAGACCCCTGCACATCGCCCCGAATGATAAGATTAAGTTCTTTGGATTCACCCTCTTTGATCTGCTGCTGCAAATCTTCCAAAGTAACCGGGCGGCGGGTCGTCAGACGCTCGTCGCGCACATCCGCCCGCCGCTCTTCAGCAATCTGGCGGGCGGCTTTCTCGTTCTTCGCCACTTCCAGGCGGTCGCCGGCCATGGGGACGGTGTTGAGGCCCAAGATGACGACTGGAGTGGCCGGGCCAGCGCTTTGCACGCGCTTGCCCAGATCATCGGTCATGGCTTTGATGCGGCCAAAGCTGGAGCCTGCGACTACGGCATCCCCCATCTTGACTGTGCCCTGGTCAACAAGAATGGTGGTGACAACGCCGCGCCCACGGTCAAGCTCGGCTTCAATCACTGTTGCTGTGGCGGGGGCGGTGGGGTCTGCTTTCGGCTCCACTTCGGCATCGGACACAAGAACGATGGTGGCTAATAAGTCGTCAATGCCCAGGTTTTCTTTGGCCGACACTTCCACCGTCTGCACGGTGCCGCCGTAGGCTTCGGGCATGACATCGTACTGGGTGAGCTGCGTCAACACGCGCGTAGGGTCTGCGCCTTCTTTGTCGATCTTGTTGAGAGCGACAATCATCGGCACACCCGCCGAGCGTATGTGGTTGAGAGCTTCAATCGTTTGCGGCATAATGCCGTCATCCGCCGCGACCACCAAAATGGCGATGTCTGTGACCTGCGCGCCACGCGCACGCATGGAGGTAAATGCCTCATGGCCTGGCGTGTCCAGGAAAGTGATCTTGCGCTTCTGGCCGCCTTCTTCCACTTCCACTTGGTAGGCGCCGATATGCTGAGTGATGCCGCCGAACTCGTCGTCCACGACCCGAGCCTTACGAATTACATCCAGCAGGGAAGTTTTGCCGTGATCGACATGGCCCATAATAGTCACGACTGGCGGGCGGGAAACCGGTCCGGCAGGCTTCTGGCGGGGCTTGGCGGCCACAACTGCGACTTTAGGGGCAACTGGGGCGGCAGGCGCTTCAGGGGCAGCAGGCGCGCCTGCCGCCGAGGTGGCGGGCTTGGGTGCGCCGACAGCAACGATGTTGATCGTCACTTTGTAGCTTTTAGCAAGCCGGGATGTCACTTCCGGGCTGAGCTTTTGGTTGAGCGATGCCAGCACGCCCAGGCCCATCAGCTTCTTCTGAATGTCGGGGGCGGGCACGCCGATCAGCGTGGCAAAGTCTTTCAGGGAGACAACATCCGGCACTTCCACCACGCGGGCCGGATCGGGTGCAGGTACAGCGGCAGGAGGCGCAGGGCTTGCGCTTTGCGTTGGGGGAGACGTCCCATTTGTGGAAGCCGCTTTTGCCGCGCCGTTGGCAACGGCAGCAGGACGCGCCGCGCCATTGACGGCAGCAACAGGAGACACTGCGGCTGCCGGAGCCGGGGCGAGACGCTGCCGAACAGCAACGGCAAGGTCGTCACTGACCGCGCTGCTCGGCGTTTTGGCGGTTTCTCCCAGCGCTTTCAGGGCATCCAGGACATCATTGTTGGAAACTTGTAGTTCTTTGGCTAAATCGTAGATACGCACACCAGACATAAAATCCAATCACCTTTTCTTTTGGGTCAATTCATAGCGCGGCTGCTCCTGATGACAACTTCGTAAGAGGCACTGCAACGCAATGCGCCATAAGTGCGTCCGCCAAATCCGGCGGCACGGAGGGGACGTTCAGCGCCCGCTCAAATCGTTTCTGCTTGATCGCTTTTTCTATGCACTCTTGGGCAGCGCACACATAGGCCCCGCGTCCATTAGCGCGGAACGTTGGGTCTGCGGCCAGTCCGCCGCCGTCTTTTTCGGGGCGGCGCACGACGCGCAGCAATGTTTTCTTGGCCGAGGTTTGACGGCACACAACGCACATGCGAATAGGGGTATGGTACGGCTTCATACTCTTAACCTTGCTGAGCACGCGAACGTTCCCCGCGTTTTACCCACATCCCCTGCCCTACTCTTCTTCATCGTCCAAAGCGGACAGCATGTCCGCCGTAATCATCACTTCGTCGCCGTAAGAGACTGCTTTGCCCAAGTCGTCGGTGGGCATCACTGCCGCGCCGTCTTCTTCGATCGCCACGCGAGAACTGCCCATCGCTTCTTCGCGCTCTTCGGCTTCCACTTCTTTGGCGGCCCGCGTGAATGCTTCTTTGGCTTCCTGCGACTCCGACCGTATGTCTATGCGCCACCCAGTCAGGCGGGCGGCGAGGCGCACGTTCTGCCCTGACCGACCGATTGCCAGCGACAGCATCGCATCCGGCACCAGCACCAGGCAGGACTGCTTGTCTTCGTTGGCGAATACTTTGACGCTTTTGGCAGGCGACAGGCTCTCCGCGACAAACTGCTGGATGTTGGCACTCCAGCGCACGATGTCTATCTTTTCGTCGTACAGCTCGGACACGACTGCCTGTACGCGCGAACCTCGGTGTCCGACACACGCGCCTACGGGGTCAATTTTCTCATCCTCGGTGGCGACCGCGATCTTAGAACGCGCTCCCGGCTCGCGGGCGACGCTTTTGATACTCACCGAACCGTCGGCGATCTCCGGCACTTCCAGTTCAAACAAGCGCCGAATGAGGCTCGGATGCGAGCGCGAAACAATCACCTGCGGCCCGCGCGTGGACTTGCGGACTTCCAGCAAGTATACCTTAATCCGGTCGTTAATCCGGTACGGCTCGCCCGGCACCTGCTCTTGACGCGGCAGCAAGGCTTCCAGCTTGCCGATATTAATGTAAACGTTGCCCATCTCCTGACGCTGCACGATGCCGGTTTCAATCGTTCCCAGCTTGGCATTGTACTCGTCAAAGACTTTCTCGCGTTCGGTTTCGCGGAACTCCTGCATCATCATCTGACGCATGTTCTGCGCGGCAATGCGCCCGAATGTTTCCGGCGACAGCTCCACGGGCACGGTCTCGCCCACTTGCGCATTGGGGTTAATCCGCCGTGCCCCAACCAGGCTCATTTCCGCATGGTCATCCAGCACGTCTTCCGCTACGATCTTGTCGCAAAAGAACTTCGGCGTGGGCTTGGAAGCATCAATGTGAATGGCGACATCCTGATCCAGCCCATACAGCTTCTTGTACGACTTGCCCATCGCCACTTCCAGCGTTTTGAGCAGGGTCGCGGTGGGGATTTCTTTTTCTTTTTCTATTTGCCGCAGGGCTTCGATAAAATCGCCGGTCATATGGTCTTCGCTCCCAGCCGCCGCCACAGCACCTTTGGCCCAGCGGCGCTCTCCTAAAACATGAAGAAAAGAGCGGGCGCGTGCCCGCTCTTTTCAGAAGGTTGGTTCCTGAAACTCTGTGTTTATTATAGCATATTCGGCAGCCGTTTGCAATCTATTGCAAGCGTCATTGAGTTGCGGGAGTTATGCAAAGAGGTCGTGCTGAGATTGGCCGGGTTATGTATACCGAACACATCGCAGAAGTGCGTGGCGTTCGGCAATAGCGGCCGCAGCCAGTCTAAATGGCTGAACGTGCCGCCGTACCAGCCGAACACGATGTGCTTTGCCATAGGTCTATTCATCAGGAAGGATTGCTCTGGATAGAAATAATGCTGCTTTGTCTATGCCTTGATCAAATATGAGGGTCTTTTGGCGGCGTCCCGCAATCACCACTTGGTTACCCAATGCGCGAAACGCTTCCGCAAGGCCGCGTCCGATGCCGGAGCCGCCGCCTGTGATGAGAATGGTGTTGCCTGTCGTATTCATATCTTTTCTCTTTTCTTGAGGCTGCTTATTGATGCTGCTCGTTACTGCTTTGGAGTGAGGCTGCTTTGGATGCCGCACAATACCAGCGTCCATACTTCCTCAAAACTGGCGTCCGTGTCCGGGTCGCTCCACTCGGAGGCGTGGGCCGGGTGATGAAAGCGCGCGGTGGCCGCCAGCACCGCCCGCCCTGTCGCGGCGGGATCGTGGGAGTGGAACTCGCCGCGCTGGACGCCAGCGCCGATAATCTGCGTGATTTGGCCCCCCAGGTGCTTTACATGCTCCCCGACCACTTCGCGGGCTTCCGATGCCAGCCCGCAGTAGGTGGCGAACATCTCCGGGTCATCCGAAGCCAGGCGGCGCTTGGTATTAATAAGCGCCAGCAGCCAGCGATACAGGCGCGGCGCGGCAGGACCTTCCTCGTCGGCAATCACTTGAAGCGGGTCGGTGACGCGATCCATCCAGATTTGGACGACGGTGTCCCGCAGGGCGGCTTTGCTGGGAAAGTGCTTGTAGACACTGGCATGGCTGACCCCCAGCGCACGTGCCACGTCTACAACCGTCGCTTTGGCAGGGCCAAAGCGACGAAGAACTTCCTCCGCCGCCGCCAGCACCTGCTCTGTTGTTAACGGGGTATCGCTCATCTCGCCTCGGCTTCTGCGCGCGGGCGCTCGCTGTCCAGCGTTTGCATGGAATGGGCGTCATAGCGGTCGCCCTTCGCCGCGTCCATCGGAATGGCCTGCCCAATCTGCGCCAGTTCAGACGCCGTCAGCGTCACGTTCAATGCCCCCAGCGACTCCGCCAGGCGATCACGACGCCTTGCGCCGACCAGCGGGACAATGTCCGCGCCGCGCCCCAGCACCCAGGCGATGGCGATTTGCGCGACTGTGACCTTTTTGGCCTCGGCGACAGCACGCAGAGCGTCTACCAATGTCAAGTTGTGCTCTAAGTTGTTCCCCAGAAAGCGCGGGCTGCGGGCACGGAAGTCACCAGCCGCGACGGCTTTGTCTTTGGGGAAGTGGCCGCTAATCAGCCCGCGCGACAGCACGCCATAGGCAGTAATTCCAATGCCTAGTTCGCGGCATGCAGGTAATATTTCCGCTTCCATACTGCGCGTAATCAGCGAATACTCAATCTGCAAATCGCAAATCGGATGTACGGCTTGTGCCCGGCGCAGGGTGTCTGCACCCACTTCGGACAGCCCGATATGGCGAACATATCCTGCCTGCACCATCTCTTTGATTGCACCCACCGTGTCTTCAATCGGCACTTTGGAGTCAAGCCGTGCCGGGCGGTAGATGTCTACATAGTCTGTACCGAGGCGCTTGAGCGTATAGGCCAGGGCGTTCTTGACACCTGTGGGACTGCCGTCAAAGCCGATCAAGCCGCCCTTCGGGTCGCGCAGTGCGCCAAACTTGACGCTCAGCACAACTTGCTCGCGGCTGCGTCCCTTCAGCGCCTCGCGAATAAGCAGTTCATTGTGACCCGACCCGTAAAAGTCCCCCGTGTCCAGCAAAGTGATCCCCGCATCCAATGCGGCGTGGATTGTGGCGATGCTTTCGGTTTCGTCAGCCGGGCCGTAGAAGTCGGACATGCCCATGCAGCCCAGGCCTATCTCTGAAACCTGCTGCCCTTTTATGCCAAGCGTGCGCGTGTTCATTGTGCTTTCCCCTCGCGAGTGAGTGATCATGCAGTATAGCCTAGTGGGTAACAGAATTGCAACTCTGTTACTTGTAGTTTATTTATGCTGTGCTGCAAGAACATTGCATGCGTGTTTTTAAGGCGTTGCCAGAGCATACCCAGCGCATACCAACGACGGAACGATTTCTTCCGTCGTTGGTATGCCGATGATACGCGTATGATCTGCCGAGAAGAAGCGCAGGCAAAGGCCGGGCGCATGCCTAAAAAGCAAACAGCCCCGCACTTGTGTGCGGGGCTGTTTTGGCTGCAATGCAGGGCGGGTTTGGTTATGTTGCCGCGCCGTTCACGCGGAGCGCTTGGCCGGTAATAAATGCCGACAGGTCGCTGCACAGGAACAACACGGCTTTGGCAATGTCGTCGGGGATGCCGATACGGCGCAAAGCGTTGTGCTCTGCGGGGCGCGGCTGATGCGCCTCCGTGAGGGGGCCACTGCCGAAGCTGTTGTCCGTGCGTCCGGGGGATATAATGTTGGCGCGTATCCCCTGTGGCCCAATGTCTTGCGCGAGGTCTTGGGTAAACATAATTAACCCTGCTTTGGTGGCCCCATACGTGGAAAATCCGCCGGACATGGGATCGTGGCCCGCGCCGCTGGCAATCGCGACTATGCTGCTTCCGTGCGGCATGGAGGGCAGCATGGCCTGTGTTAAGAGCATCGGGCCGGTCAAGTTGACATCAAAGGCGCGCTGCCACAGGGGGAGAGTGATGTCGGCAATCAGCGCCCCACCCTGTGCGGCGGCGTTGAGAATAAGGATGTCTAGGGTGCCGCCAAAGTCGGACAGCACTTGTTCGGCGAGTGTCTTTATCTGTGCGGGGTCGCCGGTATCGGCTTGATAGTTGCGGTGTTCAGCAGTGCCGTAGGCCGTGCGTTCGTGCAAGGACTCGTTGGCGCCGGCTTCGTCGGTGCGGTAAACAGCGGCGGTGCCGGCTCCGGCTTCGGCTAATCTGCGGGTGATGGCGCGTCCGATACCGCGCGTACCGCCGGTGACAAGGGCGTTCTTTCCGGTCAAATCTATGGTGATCATGGGTTAAATTTGGGGGAGGTTCTCGCTACTTATTAAACGTCGTCGTGAACTCATCGTACAGGGCGCGGGGCACGAGCTTCCACTGCTTGACGGCGTCTTCAATGGGGACGGCGACAATTTCCGTGCCTTGCTGGGCCACCATCTTGCCGAAATCGCCGGCATGTACCAATTCCGCGGCTTTGATGCCGACGCGAGTGCCGAGTATCCTATCAAACAACGTGGGTGCGCCTCCGCGTACCGTGTGGCCCAAAACAACGTCGCGGGTGGGGATGCCGGTGCGGGCTTCTATCTCTTTGGCAATGGCGGGGCCGATGCCGACATCGCCGAGTTGGTGGTGGCCGAAGGCGTCAAGCTGGGCATCTTCAGATTTTTGCGCGCCCGCAATCTCTACGCCTTCGCTCACGGCGACGAGGCCATAGGTCTTGCCGCGCGCATACATGGCGGTCAAATGGGCGCACAAAGCATCCATGTCGGCGGGGACTTCGGGGATCATGATATAGTCCGCGCCGCCGCCAATGCCTGCCCATAATGCTGTCCACCCGGCGTGTCGTCCCATGATTTCAACAACAATCACGCGGTCATGGGATTTGGCGGTGTCGCGCAATCTATCCAATGCTTCTAAAGCAACCGATGCGGCGGAGTCGAAGCCGAACGTGTAGTCGGTCAAATCTAAGTCGTTGTCCATGGTCTTTGGCACGCCGACGGTAGGGACGCCGTGCTGGGTGTACAGCTTGGAGGCGACGCCGAGCGTGTCTTCTCCGCCCAGGCAGATGAGCGCATCAAGCTCAAACTTCTTGATGTTTGCGAGCACGCCTTGAAGCTGCGCTTCTTTGCCGGGGGCGAAGGGGTTGGTGCGCGATGAGCGCAGAATGGTGCCGCCCTGGTCAATAATGCCTTCCACGGCCTGCAAAGTCAGGGGCATAGTATTGCCTTCCACGAGGCCTTTCCAGCCTTGCGTAAAGCCGATAACGGTGTCGCCATAGTCTAAGCAGCGCAGCACTGCGCCGCGTATGGCGGGGTTCAGGCCGGGGCAGTCGCCGCCACCGGTGAGCATTCCGATTTTCATTGTGTGGGTGTGTCTCCTGCAAAGTGTGGTACAGAGACGCTAGTTTACCCGATAGGGGGGAAGAACGCGGGCAAAACACAGGTCAATGCCGTGTGATGGATTTTATACACACTCTTAGCCCATTTTCAGTGTTGTTTGCGAGGCTTCCGGGTCGGCCAGTACACCCTCAGCAGCGGAACTGCCGACAATGCCTATGGCCAGCATGGTGGATGTGTGGTAGCCGCCGGGCGCGACGCCCATCAGTTCCAGGGCGATTTTGTAGCCGCTGCCGGGCACGCGAAAGCGCGTTTGGAACAGATCGGTGATGGGAGTGGTGAGGCTGAGGCCGGGCACGAAGCCGATTTTCTTGAAGGCGGTGCCTTTGTAGATGGCGTTGGCGGCGAGGACGGGACGGGCGGCTTTGATGGCGACCGGGTACGGATACGGCGCGTCGGGGAACAATGTCAGCGTCAGCGCGCCGTTGACAAAGGAGGCCTCCACGCGGATGGCAGGCAGCGGCGGGGCGGGCGCATAGGGCGGGGCGGTGGTCAGCAGGGGCTGATTGGTGGCGATATTGGCGGCGGACAGTTTGGTAAACGTGCTGTAAGCGTTCGTTTTGACGGGGAGAGTGGGTTCGAGCGCGGAGGTCATCAGGCCGGTGAGCTGGGCATAGGAGTTGCGCTCATCGCCATTCATGATGGCCCACTGGGCAGCGGCAATGCTGAACACAGGCTGTTCGGCGCGGACACGTGGGCCTTTGCGGGCAGAGGTTGTTTTGGAAGACGACGACGTGCTGGTTTTGGTGGTATCCACCGTGGACAGTTTGAGGGCCATTGCTTGTTTTCTCCTGCACAGGCGATAGAAGGAATAGGCGGGGCCGATTGCCACGCCTGGTATATTTATCGGCAGGAGAAAACAGGTTCTTTAGGGTTATTTGATGATAATTTTACAGGGACGCATGGCAGGGCAAATGGAAGTGTGATTAGACAACAAAAGGGAAAGCGAAATGTGGCGGTTGGCGTCGGGTGCAGCAGTTCATATGTTACTATGGGTGTGGGTGTAAGCCCGGAAAGACCCGGCGGGCCGAACAAGCACGGTGCAGCGCAGGAGACGCCAATCTCGCATAACAGAGCGTGCCCGGTCTGCCGGGGTTCTTTCAA
>JAABUL010003007.1_pt1 | contig 26180 bp, 50 predicted proteins | sample 5559151 | NCBI WGS metagenome assembly JAABUL01 (sample SAMN10711876, study PRJNA513368) | rock metagenome | isolation source: Antarctica rocks | place: Antarctica: Victoria Land, Pudding Butte sud | reverse complement strand
CGGGGTCCCTTGGATTCGTATTGGATCTCATTCTCGCGTGCCGGATAGCTGGTCGGCCGGATGTTGCAGTCATCCTGCTGAAAAGAGCAGTCTTTCGCCGTGACCCGTCCTCTACACCACGCAGCCCAGTCCGCCCTTTCGCCACCAGCGCTTCGACAATGTTTACACCGCCGAGGAGAAGTGCTGTTCCATTGGCAGATGATTGAGGGCATGTACCGCGGATCAACGAGCCGAGGATTCAGTACACTGGCAGGAACCGAGTCATCGGATGACGTCGACGGCGAACACCGGTCGGTTGCTGATTCCGATGCGTCGGCGTCGCTACCGCTATCATCTACGTCACTCTCGCTGTCATCGGACTCAATCTCGCTGGCTTCTGCATCTGCGTCGAGGTCATCCGAACCATGCGCCTCGGTGTTCTCCACTTGTATCTCGAATGTACAATAGTTGGGAGAGCCTCGTCCCTTGCACCAGGCCGCTTTTTCAGCCCTTTCTCCTCCTGCCACCTGACAAGGTCGACAGTAGCGCAAGGTGACGCCGTTTCGGGTGTGCATGACATTGGGGCAGTAAGGCGTTGAGCTCGACGCGAAGTTCTTCATCCGCATGTCGTCATTCCGCACACTGCCTGTATCCGAGTTTGCCGATGCCAGACGGTCGGCTAAGCGGGTGCCGAACGACGACGTTTGAGCGGAAGCGATACGGAGATTCGACATGGTGAGCGGAGAAGAAGGCCCTGGCTGTATTGTGGCGGGCGCAAGGTCGCACGGTGGGGTGTTGAACAGGGATCGCAGTGATGGCGGAGAAGGCGAGCGTCGAGGATCAGCGTGCCCGGGGAGTGGGTGATCAGGGAGATTTGATGGGGACGTCTGGGGGATCAGTGTCAGCTAAAGACCGCACGAGGATGATGCTAAGCGCACTTCTTCATGATTGATGGTTGCTGCGACCACCTGAATAGCCTGCTCCGCATCGGAGTCATGCCTGAGCAGCTCATCCTCTGACTCCTCCTCCATACGATCCTCATCCGCCGGAAAGAGATCTTCCAGACCCACCGAGATCCTCGTTCTCCGCAATCGAGGGGAGAGCGCATCCAGGCTATCTTCCCGTCCTCCCCAAGAAGACGTTGTCCAGCCCGTCCCCTCATCTTCGCTCGATGAATTCTCGCTCCTCTCCTCTTCCGGAACGTCACCAAGAGCCAACTTCCTTTCCACCTCCGCCCGCAAGAAAGCTTTCAAGTCATCCTCATCCTCCTGCGTCCGTCTTGGTGGGGAAGGTTCCTCCTCCAGCTCGGGAACCTGAATATCCAAACCCGACCGCTCATCCCAAGCTCCAAGCTCGTCCTCATCCGAATCGAACGATACCGTCTCCGGACCGCCAAGCACGGAAGATTCCTCGTCTCGGTCGCTGATCTCCCCAAACTCCCTTCTCTCTTGCCTCCTCAACCATCCTCTATCCTTCACGACTTTACCTCTTCGAAGGTCTATCTCATCATCCTCCTCCGGCAGCACAGATCCATACTTCTCATTAATGAGTTCCCATGTCGTACGAAGACGTTTGACCGATTCAGTCCGCTTCTTTCGCAGTTCCTCGTCAGCCCGGCTCGACACAACTGAGACAGAACGAAAGCGCTGTGGTACGAGGTATAGAGGAGTGGATGACCGCGAAGTGGTGGATGGCGGTCGACTCTCGGATATCCTAAATGGTGGTGGGAAGAAGAACCGGGGCTTTGACGGGCCGGCGACCGGAGATGGCTCGCTCATGGTGTCGAGCCCATGAAGGTCCGTTTCGGCCGGATGAAGCCGCTTCTTTCGCTGTTCTTCAGCTGCAGGTTCTTTGAGTATTCGTAATGATGCAAGGAGACGGCGAGAGAGACAAGGAAATCCAAGGTGATGGTTGATAATCAGATTGATTAAACGCGTCGTGGTCCGTGGGGTTGGATTAGCCGAGAAAGTAAGTCGTGCCTTGTAAGAGGATTGCCGACGTCCGGACCGCGATGATGCTCTTTGATTGATCTTCAGCGGTTCAAATCACTTTAAGCATTAAGAGACTCCTCAAACAGCATCGAGCTGGAGGTGAGACTTGTCGCAGGGTCGTGAAATTTCAGCTCGAAGCGAATCGGGGTGGATGGCATCATTTCTAGAGGGCATATGGACATGAAATGCCTCGGACGGTGACTCCACCTGCAATACCTTCAACCTGAGACGCCAAAGTTTGGTCTACGAGCATCATCTACCCCAGCAAAGCTGTCAAAGTCAGTCCGCAACTGGCCTTCAGCCCGCTCGATGGTCTACGCACCGCAACGGCGGCATGCCGTAGCCTCAGTACGTCCTCCTTTCATTGCCATAAACCCTGCTCATCATTCCTCAGCTCGCAATGACTACCCAAGCGATCGGCCTGATGCAGCACCTTTACACACCGAACACGCTTATACTCTTCGCTCGAGTCCTCGCGCAAATCCAGATCACAGGAGCCGCTTACATCCACCCTCACCGATCGCTGTTCACCCTATTCTTCATGCTCACCTTGATGAACATGGCGGCGGTAATGCTGCATTTGCTGGATTTCGTGGGTGGGATGAATGGAGGCAAGGGATTGATGTTGGACTTTGTTGGTCAAGGTGAGGCGCAAACTTCGAACTCGAGATAGCTGGCTGAAATGTCTTGCTCATAGCCGATCCCGCATCTCTCACCCGGGTCATCGTCCTCGACCTCCTGCTTTACATCATGCAGCTCACTTCGCTTATCGTCTCCTACATCAATAATCACGCGAAAGACCTTCCGTCGTCCTCTGTGTTCCTTTACGAGGATCTCCTCTTGCCTCCTCGAGACCTCTCCTCGGCCAGCTCGACCGCTCTTGACGAAGATGACTTGGATCTGGAAGGTGGAGAAGGCAAGCAAAGGCGAAGAAAGGGGAAGGGTACTGCCTACGAGCCGCTCGAGGGAGACGCGAATAAGCTATGGCTCAACGACGACGACGATGAGCCCGACTCGAGCGCAACGCGAATATGTAAGCCTGGAACATCGGTTCCCATCGATGCTGCTCATGGACCCTTATTAGCTTCGTCGAGACGTCCATTACTATCCCCCTCAGTCAGAAGCTATCGACGCCATCATGAGCCGCCTCTCATCTTCTCCCTGCCCTTATCCCATATCATCCAATTAATCTTTCAATTGCCCTCGCCTACACCCCCACCGCCCGTCCTCGCAGGCGGAACACCCGTTCCAGTCGCTACCCCTGTTACCGAGGAACCACCGCCACTGTCTAGTATCCAAGAGGGGGACGAGGAGGCAGAGTCATCAGAAGAAGAGGAAGAGGAGGTGGTAGACGGAGTGGGGGGGGGAAGCCCGTCGTCACGAAGACGAGGGAGAATGAGAGGTGCTGCGGGTATCATGCCAGATGTTGGGCGGATACCAGGAGAGTATCGAACGGGATCAGGAAGAGGCAATGGTGGATGATTCGCTGTTGTCGTCTACTGGACGAGGCCTGCTGGTCTATGCATGTATCCCTGGTATCCCGAATTGGTGTTTCAGGGGACCTGCGGCCGTCTACTCGGCTACGTGATAGCTCGTTCTTGAGGAGCGAGGCATTTTGCGAGTCATTGACCTCGGTGCGTCACGACTGAAATCACAAAATCAAAATCCCAGAAGTTCATTGCAACTGTGTCCACTTTCATAGCTCCTTTCACTTGTATTTTCCCTGTATAATTCTCGACCGCCGACATCCTCAGCATATTTGGACGTTGGGCAGGCATTTCGGTTGATCAATCGCCAGTATGCCAGTTCTCACCCTCACTCTCACCCAGAACCCCTCCTTCGTCCTCCTCGCTCTGGCTCTCCTCCGAAATTCCGAGATAGCTTGGGACACCGACTCCGGCGACCAAAGAGAGGTCAAGTACGGCAATTCCAAGGGATCTGAGAAAGTCCGAGCGGAGCTGGAGAAGGGTATCCCTGGCAAAGAGGCGAGCTACTGCCTGTCCACTCGAAAGGGACCCCGCTGATGAGCTCTACTCTACAGACCCCGCTGCCGCCTCTACCGACCCTCTTCGAGCCAGCTAGCTCCTTTCAAGATGTACAGGGGATCTTTGATGCTCTGGACCTTTACCTCGCCTACCGGTCAGATCCGTCGCTCCTTCTTACGGTTCAGATCTGACAGGGAGCAGGACATATTTCGCGGGACCGAAGTTTGGCTTTGGAGATTGTGTGATATGGGGGACGATACGGAGTCTGTCTCCTTTCCGCTTTCCCCTTTGCCATATACTGACGAGGTCATACCAATAGCGAATAATTCTGCTCTCGGAGCCATCAAGAAACCTGGCAGACCACACCTGTCGAGATGGTTCACCCATGTCGAGACCCTCCCTGTTCCCCGAGCGGCACTCGACTCGTTCTCCGAAGCGAGGAGGGAGCTTGATAAGGGGAGGAAGGCGAAGCGGACTGAGACTGTCGATGTGGTCCTCCCCAATGCTGTGCCTGGCAAGGTGGTGGTGCGTTTCGGTGAGTCCGCCTTTCGTGGCTAGACACTGGACTGATGTCTACTAGCGCCTGAGCCGTCTGGATATCTACATATTGGGCATTTGAAGGCGGCCATTCTGAACCGATTCCTGGCAGACCAATATCAGGGGCAATTCATCCTCCGCTTCGACGATACGAATCCGTTGAAAGAGGAGGTAAGCTCTAAGCTGCTTGAGCGAGATCCGGACCTCATGGGGAACAGGGCGAATTCGAGACAACGATTCAGGAGGACTTGAAGATGATTGAGATCACTTACGACAAAACTGTGCATACTTCGGACCATTTCGACAAGATTCAGACGTACACCGAGCAGCTTATCAGGCAGGGGGACATGTATATGGATGATACGGATGGGGAGACGGTCAGCTCTCACGACATAACGCATGGAATGCGCTGATAGGGGTCCTTGTTAGGTAAAGGAGCAGCGGCGGGCCGAATTTCCCTCGCGGAATCGAGATGCGACCATCGAGCAGAATCTCGCACGATTCAGGAAGTTGCTCACCGGGTCGGAAGAGGGACGGAAGTGGAGTGGACGAGCCAAGATCGACTACCAGCACAAGAACGGCTCGATGAGGGATCCGGTGGTGTTCCGATACGTCGACGGATCACATCATATCACCGGGTCTGCGAACCAGAATCCTTCGACTGAGCCATGCTGATAGCTGTTCTTAGGACGAAGTACAAAGCTTATCCCACATATGACCTTGCGTGCCCTATCATCGATCACATTGACGGAGTGACCCATGCCCTCCGGGCTAACGAGTACTATGCCCGACATGAGCAGTATCAGTGGTTCTTGCAAAGACTTGACCTGCCCAAGATCGAGATGTTCGATTTCAGGTCAGTCAAGCATTGACTTATTCGACCGGATTTGACTCGAGAGCAGCCGGATAGACTTTGTCTACACCGTATTGTCGAAGCGCAAGCTCAAGTATCTCGTCGAGAAGGGAGTAGTCAGCGGTTGGGAAGATCCTCGCTTCCCGACTGTTCGAGGTGAGCATCGAGGTCGGGGACATATGGTCAGAACTGACGAGACAACAGGTATTCGATCACGCGGCATGACTGTCAAAGGTCTCAAGGACTATATCATTGGTCAAGGGGCTTCGCAAATGCAGATGCAGCTCGAATGGGATGGTATCTGGACGGTTAATAAGCGGGTGATCGACCCGATCGCCCCGCGGTATTGGGCTATCTCTGAAGACAAGATGTGAGGAATCACCGAAATTGCCGTTGTCGGCTGATTTTGGGACAGGGTGCCAGTCGAGGTCAAGGGGCGGGACAAGGAGGATGTCGAGGTCCTTAGCAAGCCGCTACACAAAAAAAATCCCGAGGTCGGAGAGAAGAAGCTGGTGTATTCGTCCAAATTGCTCATGGAGCAGGAGGATGCCACTTCGTTCGGTGATAATGAGGAGGTGCCTAACGATCTGTCATATTTTTGACATGCTGATCATCGCTAGATCACCGTCATGGATTGGGGCAATGCCTTCGTTGCCTCGCGGCACCGATCTTCGTCAGGCGAGGTTTCCAGCGTTAGCCTCGACCTCCATCTCGAAGGCGACTTCAAGAAGACCTCGAAGAAGGTGACATGGCTCTCAGCGCCCACCTCCGAGCACAAGCTTGTCCCCGTCGTTCTTATCGAATACGACTACCTGATCACGAAGAAGCGGATGGAGGAGGATGATTCGCTGGAGGACGTGCTAAACTCCAAGACGGAGTACCGCATGAACGCGCTTGCGAGTGCTGAAGTGGCGGATCTGAAGCGATGGGATATCATCCAGTTTGAGCGGAAGGGATTCTATATCTGCCAAGGGACGAAAGACAAGGAGGGGAGATTGGAGTTTGGCTTCATCCCGGAGTCAGTGTCCCGGTCTTCCTGCTAGCCTCAAGCATTGAATCCCTCTTAGTGGACGTTTGCAATCGGTCACTTTGAAGGCTGCACCAGCGAAGGAGTCCGCGAAGCCTACAGGTGCCGCCAAGGGCAGCTGGGGCAAGCCTACTACGAAGACGGAGGGTCCTGAGATGAACGGTACGAGGACCACCCAGTCGGACGGGACGAGTGGGTTCGAGATCCCCGTAACGACAAGTATGTTTGAGGCGGATCGGATATAGTCAGTGTCAACTCTCCACATAGGGCTGGGAGTTGACCGAATGCTTAGCGGGAGTGATGCACTGAAGCCTGACGCGACTAACGTGAAGATGTTCGAGGTGGAGCCAATCTACAAGTAATGAGGGGGACGGGCTTGGATAGCACTGATCTTAGCGCTACAATATGCATTGCGATACCCATGCTATAGATCCCGGCACGTTGTCCGTCCTCTCGAGACCTGAGTGTTGCAGAGATTGAGCTCGAGTGGCATTGAGATGAGTGAGGCGAGTAGAATACCTTTTGTTTGACGCATCATCAGTACACTTTGCGAAAAGGTATTGTATGAGATCACAGACGCACCAGTCGAATCGGCCGCACCAACTGCACCTATCCGGAACTCCCTCTCCATCTTCGACCGCACATCCTCATCTCCCTGATCCGTATCTCCTTCTCGCCCGACGTGATAGAAGGTATTCACATAAGCCGAACCGCCACACAGTCCCTCAAGACACATCAAGAGGAACGCGAACGTGATACTTCGATCGACGCCGTACTCTGGTGGAGGATTGGGCGGGCTGTAAGCGGATGACGAGAAGATGAATCGGCTTGATTGGAGGGTGAGGAGGGAGAGGACAGAAAATTGGACGATTGAGGGTAGGGGCAGGAGGCGGCGTGGAACGGGCGGGAGGCCGAGGGAGAGGGAGGAGCGGGAGAGGAAGACGAAGGTCTGGTCTGCGGCCACCATAAGCTTACTTGACCGAAACATCGAGGCTGCCCAGACAGGTGAGACTCCAGAAGGGGTAGTAGTCGCGGGGGGATTTGAAGAGGGTTGCCCAAACTCCCGATGTGGGCAGAGGGAAGACGAGTGTCGGGGCGACACCCTGCTGCGCATCAGTCCAGCCGAGCATGACCAGCGACGGACCCACAGAATTGATGAGGTATTCCTCGATGTACACGGCGCAGAGAGGTAGCATGTACCGAAGCAATAATGGTCTCAAGAGCTGGATCTTTTCGGCATAGGTGAGGCGGACCTGGATGTTCTTGTCTGCGGAGCTGTTGGAAGAAGGGAGGGAGATGGTGACGGCTGGAGGTGTGACTGTTGGAAATATGGGCGATGTCGGCAGAGCTTGGTAGGCTTGGGTGTCTTGTAGATGTGAGAGAGGCGGAAGTAGGAGGAGGTATGTGATTGGGAAGAATAGGGGGAGAAGCTATTGAGCCTTGCTATTCAGTGATTGCTAGTGCTACACGGGGTGATACACGCACGCTTGATATGCCAAGTCCCTTTCTCACGCCCAGGCTGCGCAACATCCACCAAATCCCGGCACCAGCGATCCCAGCGGCGCCCGTCCCGCTAGACCAAGCTCCAAGAGCGGTCCGCGACGACGATACCGTCGGCAAAGTCGTGGTCAGTTGCAGGAAAGTGAGTTCTCCGAAACCCGACGAAAGTGAGGCCAAGGAGATACCGAGTAGTCGTGGGTAGAGCGATGTGGAAAGAGCGATAATCTACATTTCGTCAATCTAGGGTCTACTCGCTGAAAGATGGACGTACGACGATGCCAAGCCAGCTACAGCAGGTGCAAAACCAGACTCGTCGGCCATATCGGATCCTTCCACTCGAGAGGATTGGGTATGCGACCTTAGCAAGCAGGGCTGGGAAGACGTTGAAGAAGGCGACGACGCCTTTGGGGGTTGTTGAGGGGACAAGGTCGAGCGCGGCGGAGAGGATGATTACGTATAGGACTGGGCGAGATTCAGCAAGATCCCGCTTCGAAGTCAAGGGGTCTGGCTCAATCTATCGAGAGGGACTGACCGTTATTCAAGAGCCCAAAGATCAGAAAGGCGGCAAAGAGACCTAATCGAGCATGTTTGACCCCGGGCTGAGGTGCATCGTTCGCTAATATCTAAGCAAGAAGGCAATACCTCATTCGGCAGACATACCTGCTATCAACTCGCCGACATCCTCGCCATCAAGATCCTCCTGATCCGCGTCATGGACACTCGAGGCTCCGCCGTCTTGATCCGTAGAGTCTTGACTCCGTCGAGGTTCGGTCGGATCCGGGCTCATAAACTGTTTAAGCGGTTTGAGGTGCAACTCCTCCATGCATCGAGCGCGTAGCGAATCCTATCGAGATGTGAAAAATCCTTGGTGTCGGAGGCGAGGGTTCATAGGAGGTCTTTTTACTTGTCGGAATGCCGTAGGATTAGGCAAACAGGATGGGACAAGCTGGCTCTCTGAAAAGGAGATGGTTTCAGGTCCGTCACCGGGTGCCTGATTGGACGGAAAATGTTTGACGGACAAAGACGAACGATTTCGTCTCTACTGATCGTCTAAACCGTGATGGGACTGCCAATCAAGAAGCCCTAGCAGGGAGCAAAGAGCCAAGACGGATTCTGCTACTGCGCAACAAGACAACATCCCGAGCCGGGCTAGCACGAAGATCATCAGTCCCACTTCTCACCGCAGCACAGACCCTGCCCAAATGATGGGGGATCCTTGGGCCCAAACGCCTGTCTCACAGAAGCAGAATGCCGTCCCTACCAACATCATCACCTACAAGGGTATGCCCAGGTTTTCATTTGTGATACCTCCAATCTGATTTTCTCTCCAGGACGGCAGCTGCCCACGCGGATTGACCCAGACGCCGTCAGCCTAATCGATAACGTTTCGACAAGGGCTGACCTGTCTTCCAGCGTGTCGCGTACATCGTCGAGATCATGGCGACCTCCTTCGCGGCTAAGGAGCATCACATCACCCTCTGCCTACGTGATAATACAGACAGACTTGTCACGCAGTCCAACCTGGCGAGCAAGGTCCGGGACCATACTGAACTCAAGTGACTTCAGTTCACTCGCTTTCCTAACCCACCCTAATGCTGATGACTCCAGACTTCTCCCCTCGCCCACGACCGAAGCGCTCGCAGTGGTCACGGCCATCATGACCGCCTCCCGACGATCGTCCCTGAGCGGGTCACAGAAAGCATTAGCCGAACAATCGGGTGGCATGCCGCTCAAGCTGGCGCTCTTCAATCTCCAGAGGTACATCGGCGAAGACGAGTTTGCCGATGAATTCGTCCTCCGAGGCGGGGTCAAGACGATCGTCCGTCTGGTCGAGAAGAACGAGAAAGGCCTTGCCGGGAACACCCTTGCGGTATGTGGGCTGATGCCGGTTTGCCTCAAGCTGAGAATGGTTTAGTACGCACTGCAAGGCGTCTGCGGGATCCTCGACTTGCAATCTGGCTTGGGCGAGGTCTCAGATACTCTCATCGACCGCCTTCTCCTTCTCCTCGTGACCGCGACTCAGCCCAATATTTCCCGTCCAGCTACTGCTATTATCCGGAAACTGGTCATCCCCTCCCCGCATGCTGCCGAGGAGAATGCAACACAGAGGACAGCCCGAGATAAAGCCAATGGCAAGGGCAAGAAGAGAGCCTCGGATCCCGAAGGCTCCCATCGATATGGGTTCAATCGTATCTACGGCCGGATGGAGCTCTTGGGGTCGGACGAGCTGAGCGGGGTGAAGGGAGCTGCGAGGGCGATGGCGGTGGTCGTCAAGAGGCTGGAAGGGACAGGGGATCTAGAGCTTGTCGCGGAGACGTGGGCCTCCAGAATTGGGTTCGTTCGCTGCTTACAACGCCCAGTCTCGGTCTGGTGAATGCTTGTTTGAGATCTGCTGTCGGAGAAAACTGCAAGCAGTACCCCGAACTCGTCACCATCCTTGAGAAGCTAGGCATCCGACGCTACGTTTCGGTATGGCTCCCCTCACATTCTTCGAGCAAGGCCTGACGTCCTGACAGCGACTGATGCCAACATGCTCAAACAACGTCGTCGAATCTCAAATTCTCAGCTTCCAGGCTCGCTACATCACCATCCTACAGCATCGACAAGAACGAGCCGTCCGACCTGCACAAAATTGCGAGCAGGAGCGTATGCTAGCAGACATCTGGAGCGCGGGACGTCTCAGCTCTGATCAACGGGAAGAGTCGGAGAGACTGAGCGATACTCATGGTAACGAGCGGAGTTGGGAAGGATGGAAGAAGATGGGGCTGCATGTTGATGGGGAAGAAGGACAAGGGGATGCGCCTTCCCTGGGGGAGATAGATCTGTTCCGGGATGTGGGCGAGCTAGGACTTGAGTGCTTGGTACGTGCTCACCCGTACGCGAGTGTCAAGCTTATTTCGGTCTTTAGCATTGGTTCGCTTTGCATGAGGGCAGCTTCAGCAATGTCGGACCTCTTCCACATCTTTGTTTATGCGGGATTGACGCTCCGCCAGGATATCATGGAGCAGCGAGCTCGACCGCAAGATAGACAGTGCCCCATAGGTATCGCCAGGTAAGCTCATCTTACACACAAATGATCCTGCTGATGTCTCGGTTACCAGCAACGAATGCGTCAGAATCCTTTGCGAGCACTACAAGATGTCCCAACCTGGTCACCGCTCACCATCATCGTTCCAACTCTTCCTCCTCAACTTTCCCAGACTGCACTCCCTTGTGCTGACATTCTTCATGCGGTAAGCTTTTTCATCTCTCGTCGTTTCGTTGACGCCTGTACCAGCATGTGGCATGAATCGACATCTCGCCTCGGTGACTTCGAGCGTGTCAGCCTGCTTGTGCGCAGCCAGATCCGCATTGCCCTTCAGGACGAAGCGAGCAAGACCTGGCTGAACCTCGAGCATGATTTCCTCGAGACGGACTATAGGACGATCAGGGAGAGGCAGATGGAATTGATCGAGAAGGAAGATGGGATGCTTGCGCGACCAGCTATCCGAGAATTGAGGGAGAAGCTGGGGACGAAGGCTTATGAGGTGATGTCTGAGCAGAGGTGCGTCAGAAGAAAACAGTCGCCAAAATCTGATGAGATTCGCAGGATTGGTTGTATGCTGCAAGGGAGTTGGTTCAACCCGGCCATCCTCATCGGTATCGGCATTACGTCTTCGGCGAAGCCTAATCAGGCCAAGCCGTTGAGATTTTTACGACTGGTGAGTGAGTATTGGCTGAATGACACGCATCTGAGCCGCCTATCCAGTCTCCCAACCGCCGTACCATCGCTTGGGACGAGTTTGCGCTTCGTACACCTTCACCCCCTCCGTACGACAGTCTCCGAGAGCGAAGTGAGATTTCAAGCCGAGCTGTGTTCATCTCATGCTTACTTACGGCGCAGTCGACATTGCCAACATCTCCGCCGTGCACATGCAGACAGGCTGTGCGATCGGTTCCCGATCACCCAATCTTGTCTCCAAGCTCAGCTTCTCAATCATGGCGGGCAGTGAGCTGAGCATGCTGGATGTGGATGCCATACATGCGGCGCAGCTTGCGGAGTGGACGGACGGGATTCGGGTCTTAAGGGACGCGGGGATGGCGACGCAGGACTCAGCGAGCTACGTTCATGTCAGTGAACGAGCCTGAAATACTGGATAAGCTGATCGCGGCATGTCTGCAGATCTTGACGGAGCTAGCTCTGAAGGTGCGGCTGTTGGACATCACCGGAGATGGCGTGGACATACCGGAGAAGGTCTCATTTGGCACCGGTCAGTCGGTCGTTCCCCACCAGTCTCCGCAACTGAATGGACCACAGCTCCTCGAAGTGTCGACTTTTGGTTCGCCAAGTAAGCGGCTGGCCTCGGGCATATACCCAGCACAATGTATACCTCATGCACATGAAATGATGCATCATTCCTCCTCCATCCCCTCTTCCCCCTCATCCCCACTTCCCCCCTCATCCTCAGTCAACTCCCCCGCATCCAGATCCTCCACACTCGCGTCCAGATCCACCTCGTCTTCCCCTCCCCCTACCGCCCCTGCCTCCTCAGCGTCCCCGCCTACTAGAAGTGAAGTAGGAGATCCCATATTCTGGTCTTCCTGCCGTCTCTCATGGTCCGGCTCGGACGGCGTCGGTGACTTCTCCACCGTCAATCATAGGCAACAGTGATGAAGAGACGACTGACGGGCGCCGCATCCATCTCCATCTGTGTATGTCGTCGGCCGAAGGGGAGGAGGAAACGATGGCCAAACATATTGATGTTTTGCTGGTCCCCGCATCAGGTTTGCTCGAATCAGATCCATGGAAGCTGAGACGGACCTTCTCGTCTTCGAGTGAAGCCTCCTCGTCGCTGAGCTCCTCGGCTTCTCTCCCTAGAGCCACACCAGCAGGCCGACGACCCATTAATGCCCGCCGAGCGGCACGTTGCTTCGCGTTACGGGATTTGGCATTTTGCTCGGTGGATGGGCCGGGTCCGGGCTGAATGGATTGGAACTGTTTCTGGGTGGTATTGGAGGACGGAGAGAGGAGCGATTGATGCACCTTTGAACGGGGCAGGACGGGGTAGGGGTAGAATGAGTGGATGGGGTCGGGGAGGAGGGTAGGGAGTGTGGGCTGGGAGATGGGGTCGAGGAACATGGCTCTGCTACCTCTGTGGGATTCAGAAAGGCGGGCTCTCCTGGTTTCGTAGACGGCTGAGGTCACCAAGCCAATGCTTGGGTGGTTGGGATGGGAGAAAGTCAAATTACGGAAGCAAAGTGACTGCACAACCCGGTCGCTCGGACCTCCTCGGTCTCTTGCTCCATCATTCTTCTTCACATACAGATCCAAAATCCATTGAAACTGCGACGTAATCGTCGACCGAATCTTTCGACATTGTGCAGTGCACGCCATTTCTTCCCCGTTATTCATCCTGTCCCTCATCTCCCTCCTTTCCCACATTCCACCATGATCAACTTCATCCTTGTCCAAGTGAGTCCCGCCTTTCCGTCTTCCCCATCTCCCTTCTGACTGTAGTTTGTCAAGCAGCTCATGTCGTAACTTATCCCAGAATCGACAAGGCAAGACCCGGTTATCGAAATGGTACGCCCCGTTCGACGATGACGAGAAGGTGGGCACCGCTCTCCTACACTTTGAGCGGAGCCGCTCGAGGCTATCGTCTCACGATGGTCGCGGTGCTTAGTTTGATCCTATAGGTCCGATTACGGGGCGAGGTACACCGGCTGATCGCGCCCCGAGATCAGAAATACCAGTCCAACTTCGTCGAGGCGAGTCCGTTCATGTCCCTCATACTGCTGGAGTCTGACGAAGTTTCACCCTTTCCTCCTGCTATCGATCCGTCCATCTACTTCACATCGCAGTTCCGCAACGACAAGATCGTCTACCGCCGTTACGCCGGGCTATTCTTTTGCGTCTGCGTCGACTCGAACGATAACGAGCTGGCCTACCTCGAGGCGATCCATCTGTTCGTCGAGGTCTTGGGTGAGTCGACACGGGCCGACCACCGATCTGGGCTTTGAGAGGCTGGTCGCAGCCTCGTGGCTGACTCATGGAGCAGATGCGTTCTTCCAGAATGTCTGCGAGCTGGATCTGGTGTTCTCGTTCTACAAAGTGAGTTCTGGTTTCCCGCGGAATACAGCCGCATGGAGCTGCCTCGTTGGCGGTCGGACCCGGAACCTGTGATCTCAAAATAATTGGCTGAACAATGGCACCAGGTTTACGCGATACTCGACGAGGTTTTCCTAGCCGGTGAAATAGAGGAGACGAGCAAGCAGGTCGTGCTCGATCGATTAGACTATCTCGAGAAGCTGGAATAGGAGCAGGGGTTTGGGGTGGAGCGATGCATCTGGATGTACAGTATGTTGATACGACCTATGATGGTGGATATTGCAACTTCAAGACCTCATGATATCTCCTTCCCCGCTCTTCGATCCGCATTCCGTTGATCCATCTGGGGCCGAGTCAGCGTTTCTCCACCCGCATGTGATGGTCGGACCCACCCATTTCTTCTTACATTCTCGATATGCTTTGAAGTAGTCCATACACTGTTCGCCATCAGTGACATGATTCAGAAAGCGAGAGTAGACCGACCTCATTCCGGTTATAGTGCGCTCTCTCTAGACACAGCATCGAAGCTTTGCTCGCCGCCTCGCACGGGTCTGCGTACTGTGTCCCAGATCATCAGCTTAAACTCGAGCCCGATCATCTGTCAGACGGACCTTCGTAGCTGCCGATCGTGACTGCATCGCATCAGCTCAATCCCTCAAAGGTAGGGCAGGGAGATCAGACTCACCCGGAATTTATCCTTATAGTACTCCGGATGCTCCAGGTCCGCCGTGGGAGCGATCCTCCGTTCAGCCGGTAAGGTGTTCTTCGAGGGCTTCACTTGGCTCGCCATCTTGCGAGCTCAATCAGGCTGTTTTGGGGTTTGGGGACAGTGCGGCGAGAGATTGACGGAAGGCCTTAGAGCCCGAGTTGTTTGCGGGGTCTCCATCGTTGCGTTCCGAGGCATGCAACCGTCTACAGGGTCGCTCGAGAGAAGCGCCGCGGACCCTGAGTGACTACGTAATAGGGCAAGAATAGGGAGGGAGAGCTTCTAGCGAAGGCTACATACGCAGAACCCAACTAACCAACGAATGCGAGGTGATGAATGAATGGGACAGAGGAATGATGGTAATTGCTCTGATCCCCAACGACCTCGCATCACGTGCTCCTATCGTTGCTGCTTCTCCGCCTTCCTGTTCCGAGGAGGGATGCAAATGCATCGCGTCTACAGGGTCGCTCGAGAGAAGCGCCGCGGACCCAGTCCGCTCCGTCGCCCTCGGATCGGTTGGCAGCAGGGGAAGGAGAGAGTAGAGTGCCGGCATTAGCGAGCTCGGGGATGGACTGAGAGGGATGCGAACATGGGACGAGTTGTCGACGGGGAAAAGAGCGGCGTGGATCGGCGTGCCCACAGGGGCGGACGGCCTACAAGTCGGGGTCAAACACCGAGGATGGGTGTACCACACCGTCGCCTGATAGGGACGAGGTTTGCAGGAACATTGATGATACCAAGTCGTGTTTTCTGGAGTTCGGAATGTCGATGTACCGTTCGAAGGAACTGCTTTTCCATCTGTCCAGAGCTTTAATGTCCTCCGCTGAACAGCCCACCGATGCTGCCCATGTTGCGGCACCCCTGCGAAATGAGTGTCCGGAGAACTCGCCCCGGATGTCTGCCTCCCGCATAGCCAGGGACAAGTACCTGTCGATCACTGTCTTGCGCGGGAATGAAGGCTGCAGAGGGCTCAAAGTGAACATGGGGCTGTTGAGGGGGCCTGGGAATGATTCTAGGAGGACTCGTAAGGCCGTTGTCGGGGAAATATCGTCTGGGATGCCGGTGGGTAGGAATACATCGATGCCTTTCCGGAAGGTGTCGGTCTTGGAAGCAGGGATGTGGATGAAGGGTGTTGGTGGGTCGAGGTGGACGTGATGCCGGCACAGGTCGAATCCGGGATCGAACTTGTTCGTCTCGTATGTGAAGTTCCCTCCGCGGAGGAAGCAGGCAAATGCAACGGTGAACGCCGCAATAAGAGTGAGCGCACATCTTGTTCCTCCAAATAACGATGGGTGTCGCCTGTGAAGGCCGTGGCTCGACGAAGGATAGGCAAGAGTGATTGGTACCGCCTGTTTTGTACCCTTCTCCCCGTGGTATCGTTGTATACCCCTTATCAAACGTTGCACGCTGTCATTATTGATTTTTTCGCAGTCGAGGCCAAGGTCAACATGCCAAGACCTGAGTCCGGAGACCTTTGCCTTCAGCTGTTTTCCATCCATGGTCTGCCTCTTGCCCAAGCCCGCAATCCATGACTCGACCACCGATGTTGGGGCCGGAAGTACCGCGGCTGGGTGTCCCTGTGTTCGGCAGAAAACAGCATATGAGGTTTGCGCCCCGTCATAGCCATCTCTGGTTGATGACGCAATGCCGTGCCACTTGTAGAAGGCTACCAATGGGTCGCCGCCAAGGTCGCTGTACCACGAGGCCGAAGGGTTTGGTAGGCGTTGGGAACCAATGGTGTTGACGCCTATACCGGGGGAAATGAAGGGGAGGGTGATGGGGATTAGGAGAATGAGGAGGAAGCGGATGACACGGATGATGGTACGGGAGGGACAAAGGGTTCGGCAAACGGGGAAAGGTCGGAGTTGATTACGGCGCGGGTAGAAGGGGTTATGATGGGATGGGTCAGGTCGAAGCGTGATAAGGCGTCAGCAAGCACATTCTCGTGGGATGGGATCCAGCGAGGAGCGATTTTTACGTCGTACGTCATCGCAAAGTGGAAGGTAGACCTGATGACGGCTTGACAAGGGCGGTGGCGGCAAGAACCTGATGTGAGCGCGGCAGCCAGGACCGTGTTGTCCACAAAGCATTCCACCGTGGCTCCCCTCAATAGACCTGACCATCGCCTTAGGGATTGAGGCAGCGCAAAAGGGTCATGATGTCCCTGTTTTTGAGGCGAGCCGGTATGACCGTACACCAGGCCGCAGTTGGTCGGTCCTGTGGGCCAAGGTGACCTCCGAAGCCCACCGTGGTTGACGCGTCCGTCCATAACTCAACCCTTGGCCGGTCAGGGAGGATGAGGCGTATACCGTCCCAGTCTCGGAGAACATCCCTCCACCAACGCAAGTCCAGCTTCGCCGAGTGTGGAATTCTCCTTCGGCTGGGTATGTGGAGATCGTGACTGGCATCGTAGATTCGCCGCAGGAACGCCCGACCGGGCGGACATATACGACAAACAGACACCAGGTGGCCTGCTATTGCTAGTAGCTCGAGGGCGGACGCCGTATCCCTGGAGAGCGTGTTGTTCAGTAGGGCCAATAGCTTGACGCGTCTCTCGGGGGTGATAGAAGCCATTCCGTTGGCACTGTCGATGAGGATTCCAAGGATCTCCAGCTTGGTGCCGCTCTCGAGCTTGCGGGCTTGGACGCTTATTCCCAGGTGGGACGCAAGCGAGTTGAAGGCGGCAAGAGCCTCAAGCGGGTTTGCGCTGCATCCGAAGAAACCGTCGAGGTAGTGAGACAGCGGGATGCCATTGGATTCAAGGATCCAATAGAAAGCTTCGGCGTAGAGATTGAACAGGAATGGTGATGATCGACAGCCGAAGGGTAGGCGAGTATCCACGAATCGTTGCGATTCGAAAGTGAACCTACCGTGAAGTTGGCCTTGAGCAAAGATTGGGCATCCATAGTGCGAAGATGACAACGTAGGATCACTGATGGACGGATGGGTGGAAGGGGGATTGTCGTCGGGTTGACAGCTGTAGGTGAAACCTTTGAGAGGTGCGCCTAGAGAATGCACAAGTGAAGGCGCGTAGAGCTTCTAGCGAAGGCTACATACGCAGAACCCAACTAACCAACGAATGCGAGGTGATGAATGAATGGGACAGAGGAATGATGGTAATTTGCTCTGATCCCCAACGACATCGCATCACGTGCTTCTATTTCGCGGACGCTACCACGACTGCAATGCTAACTTTCTGCCTCCTTTTCGGCTTACATCAGCTTTGTATGTATGACGGAGAGCGCGAGCCGATCGGCCACATCCTGAAGAGCTGATGGAGCTTCGACTGTCAAAATGACGTCTACACTCGGGACTCTCGCTTCTATAGGCATGGCTGTGGGGTGAGCTTCCCTCGGTCCTGCTTGGACGGCGTTGATAGAGTGCTCGTGATCTCAGCCCTCCGCTGGTCTACGCGGATCAGGTGGGTTCACTCATGCGAGGAATCTTATGCCATGGTTGATGGACTGCCTCAGGCTTACAGTATCGTCAAGAAGAAGTTCGTCCCGCTACCCACGTTCCCGAAAACCTGGTATTGACCCATATCAAGGGACTCATCCGGCTTCTCCCATGGCGAGTATGATTCCTTGTCTCCTTGCATATCTGACGCCATGGACTAGATGTCTGCGGCGTCGTCATCATCGCCAACATCATCCGAATCTTCTTCTGGCTCGGCAATCGCTTCGAGATCCGTGAGTCTTTCCTTGCTTGACATTTTGCACACCGCTCTGACAGACGGCGGATGGTAGCTCTCCTGATCCAATCCCTCCTCTTGATCCTCTCCCAGCTCTTCCTTCTCTCCTTATGTCTTCACTTCGCGCCCTACGACGCGAATCTAGACTACGCCCCGCTCTCGCCCCTTCCTGACTCGTCAGGAGCGCATCAACAAGAGCCCAGCGACTACCTCTCCCGCCCGCCTGAGCTTTCACGTCGAGGGTGCGCCAAAAAGAGACCGTTTGATTTCTGGCAGTGGGAGGGATATGGGTCGTACCTCGAGTTTCTGGCGGGGTTGATCGTGGTGCTTGGGATCCTGCAGGTGATCTTCGGGCGGTGGATGTGGTTAGTCATTCCCACGGTTTGTAGCGGATCATGTAGCTGACAGAAAGCAGGTACATAGATGCGTGAGTCTCACAACTGGGCCTGATTCCTTGAGCTGAAAGTCCCCAGACTCGGATTTATCGCTCTCACAATAGGTTTGCTGTTAGGCCTGATATCGCTAGAACAAGCCGTTAACTTGACACCAGAATCAACACTCCCTATACCTCAGTTCATATCGAACTACCAGCGGAAATCGACCTACGGTCTGCGCGCTTCCACGCTTGCTGGGTGGTTCTTTGGTGACGTGTTCAAGTGAGACTCCACCTAGCTTTGGACCTGCGGTGCTGATAGCGAACAGGACAGTGTACTTCTTCCTCCGACAGGCACCGATACAGTTTAAGGTCACCGCCATCTTGACGCTCTGCTGGGACTCTGGTAACTCTCACTGTCATCGATCGGAGCTGGGCTGATGGGAATTCGCGCAGCTGTCGCGGCGCAGAGATACAAGTACGGGACCAAACCGCCAATCGGACAAGGCGGAGCTGACGACGAGGAACATTCGGGCCACCTGAACATAGGCGAGGGATGAAAGTCCTGGACTAAGTGTGCTGCAATTGCCCACGAAGCACAATCGTTACACGGTACATCGTTTCTCTCCCAGTCATCTAAGTCTTCTTTTGCCTTTCCACCTTCATCGAATCCCACATCGCCCGCTCCTCGTCCTCCTTGACCACATTATCGATGATCGGGGTCAAGTATCGTTGATCCTGAGCCACTCCGTCAGCCACAGTCCAACTCAATGCGACCCTCTCACCTCTTCAGGAGTGACCCATTGATCCTTTGGTAGGTTCCGATGGAGGATGGATTGCTGTATCGCGACGCGCAATCTAAACGCACGGTCATACGACTCTCTCGCGTTCAGCCGTCCTAGAGCCTGCAAGACATCGATATCAGCATCTTTCAACCTGATCGTTGTGGTCGATCCATGTGATTCACAGAGGTCGTGCCCACAACGAAGGAGGTAAAATGTGCTGGTGTACCGAACGTACCTTCTGCACATCCTCCCTCTCTTCCGGGATGAGATCATCATACTTCAATCCCATCTGCCGATGCCCGCAAAGATTCGCGTAAAAATGGGCGATCGGCTTGAGGGCATTGTAGATCCCGCCATAACGCGATTTGAGCAGGGGTGCGAGGCTGGCGAAGGGCCATGTCAGCTACACTCATCGGCATCACCGGGCGAGGACACGCCCGGCGGTGCTTGCGTTGGAAAGGAAGCTCACGAGATACCGAGAGGGCCACCGACCATGACGAATGATGTGGAATGGTTGGTGTGGGCTGAAGAGATTCGTTGCATATAGGCTGGGAGACTTCATGAAGCGGCAATATCGGGGATGCTGACTTCCCCGGCTCCGACAGTGGATGTGGCGGAATAGAATCGCCTCATTTGGACTGATTCATGTCGACAAAATGAATTGATTTCATATCAAAATCATTTGAGCTCCTTCCTTTGCCCTCCCGGCCCTCGATCCTTTACTAACATCGTGCGTCTTGACATCGATTTGTGACACCGCTTTGACACGGTTCGCCCTCGATTTCAGCCCCCTCACTATCACTCGCCCAGCATTCACACCATCTACGCCATCGATATATGTCCGTTCCCGCTCCCGCATCTCCCAGCACTGCACGACCAGAACCCAAACCCGATCCACCTAAGCCCCCATCCGAACGAATCCACCTCTCTCCGCAGGTCTTCAGACGTACTCAATGTACCTGCACCGATCTCATGGTCGAAGAGACATCGGATCAACCGCAACTAGAGCAGCAACCCTCCCGCCTGGAGGAGATCTGAGGAAAGGCCACACCGTACCCTCGTCCCCAAGAAGTGCAAGACGAAGCGGAGAGAGTTTACCGCCATCCTCTACAAAATGGACATATCCTCGCGCATCTGGCTGCCAAAACCATTGCTTTCCCAGGAGAACGCACCGCTATCAGTATCGTCTGGCTCGTGCCTGCATCAGACAGGTCGATCGGTCATGAGATTGTGGCCGAAGTACTGACCGCGCTGTTTGAGGGGTCACACGCGGGCGAGGTGGAGGGGGTCTCTGTGCGATTCGCGGCGGACTGGACGGATTGGACGGCCTCACAGCCTGATGAGCATTTCCGCGCTGACGCAACGACGACCTTCAAAATTCCTCTGCCCACCGAAGGGGACGCCACTGCTCAGGACATCCTGGGAAAGGTTTGGGCTGAAATCTTCCGCCTCTTTCAGGGAGAGTGCAGCCCGAAAGAAAAGGAGATGGTGGAGGATGGTACGGGAAGAGGATCTCTTGTGGAGGGAGCGTGATAGCGGGCTGACTTTCATGCATATATTGACTGCCAGTCCTCACATCCTGTGCTACAGAGACGTCATGGATGGTCCTTCCATTGCGACACTGAGTATCGTTCCTTTCTTCGCTGAGACGTCGAAAGCGAGTTTAAAAATTCCTCATTCTCATTCTCGTCGTCTCATTATCTTCGTTGCCCTCATCTACCATCAACAGGATGCCAGAACCCGTTCTGACTCCGGATCAACGTAATGATCCAAGTCCTCGGCTTGTTGCGCTTCAGCGGAACACCGGGACTGTCCAGCTCTCCCCGAGCATTCTCCGTCGCACCCGCTGCTCCTGCACCATCACGGACCCGGATCTAGTCGATCCTCAAGACCTCATCGATCACCAGCTCGTCCGGCTCGACAAAGTATGGCAACGGACGACGTCAAGCCAGCTTCCTCGTCAAGTCCGTACTGCAGGAGAGAGGATTTGCCACCACCTCCGCGTACACGGATGGGAGCTCGCCCATCTCACTGCTAGGGTGAATGCGGAGAGCAGTGTAGACCAGAGATCAGTATCCTCTGGCTCGTGCCTGTCCCTGGCGAAGAGACCGGCCATAGGTTCTTAGCGGAGTTACTGATCCAATTTTGTGGGCAGGGCAAGCATGGAGGCGCCATCGAGAATGTCGCGGTGAGGTATGCCGGATACTGGAATGATTGGACGGTATCTTTGCCCAACGAGTACTATCCTGTAGAAGGGATTCAGGCTGAGGGGACGGAGGATTGGAGGATCAGGATCCCGAAGGATGGGACGGTGAGGGACCAAATGATTCACGACAAGGTCTGGATGGAGGCTGTCTGCCTGCTCACTGGGGAGGCGTATCATTATCATCGCAGCTGGTCCTTGTCATGACCCGAGCGATCGAGGAGCTTCATGGTCAAGGGAAAGCGGTGAGCTACTACATCGTCGAGAAAGTCAACCGCCATTCGGTCAGCGGGAAACACAAAGCTCCAGCTATCCGGATCGCGATGCACACCCACGAGGGCGGAATTGAAGCGAGTGTACTCATCGATATGAGTGATCAGGGAAGTGTGAGCAAGACAACCCATGCGGCGGTGGTGTATGAGGGGGAGTGGCCGGTGTCACATCAATTATCGGAATTGGATTCCCCCACCGGATCTGGCGGGGCTGAAGGGGATAGTGGAGTACGATGGGGTATTAGTCTCGGCTGATACCTTTGAGATGTACGATATAGATCCTGCATGTAAGGTGTGGATACAGAGGAGAGCTACAGTCGTCATCGTCGTTGACATGAACCTGACCCTCCCAAAGATCACGCCAGAATGCTTTGTTTGCCGTGGATCCAAGAGCCGCATCATCGGAGAAGAGCGAAATGCGATATAACTTGCCCTTATGTAGGTCCTGCGAAGCTCCTCACTTCTTTCCCCTTCCAAGATCCACTACACTCCGAGGAAAGCTAGAAGCTCTCCACGATGGCAGACATCGTACACACCATCGGTCGGCCACCCAATCACTGGTTCTACATCCCGCCCGTATACGACTCCGACGATCCGGGCTTCGACCTCACCCGTCGACCTTTACCCTACATCGACACGACGCTTGCCCAAGCCCTCACATTCGTGACCACTCCACTCTCACAGCCGAATGGTACCACCTACCAGCCATGGGTTACTCTCAATCCCGACCTCACGGCGCTCGTGATCATCGATATGCAGAACTTCTTCCTCTCCCCAGCTCTCGGACGGGATTCGACGGGACCGGGACATAAGGCTATGAAGGTGCTCGAGGAGCTCGTTCCGTGCTGTCGAGCGACGGGGATGCAGATCATATGGTGTAACTGGGGATTGACGGATGAGGATATCGAGGAGATGCCGCCGGCGCAACTAAAGGGATTTGGGGGATTGAATGCCTTCAAGCGCGAGGAGGGTGAGGAGACGCCGAACATCGAGGGGGAGAAGATATTGGACGTGAAGCCATCTAGGATCTATCGAGGATTCGGCACGCCGATGGGAGAGATCACCCTCGAGACGGGGGAGGGAGTTGATGCGGGTAGACTCCTCATGCGAGACCAATGGAATTCTGCCTTGCCTCCCATGCTCGACGCGATCTACCAAGAAGGCGCTGCTTCACCCAAACGACCTGATGTATGGATCCACAAAAATCGCATGTCCGGAGCATGGAATCCACAGACACCACTACAAGAGTACCTCAAATCCACAGGGATCCGGACCCTCCTGTTCGGCGGGGTGAATACCGATCAGTGCGTGCAGGGGACGTTGGTGGACGCGTATAATAGCGGATGGGATATTGTTTTGGTGAAGGATGCTTGTGGGACGGGGACGCCAGGTGGGAAGGAGGTCACGGAGTGGAACGCTGGGAGGAGTTGGGGGTTCTTGACGGATTCGGATCAAATCATGCAGGGTATAGATACGATGTTGAGGGCGAGGTGGGCGTAGCAGCCAATGTGGAGCTAGATCGGACACGATAACCTAGACTACAGACTCACGATACAAGAATCCCTGTCCATTGTATCCATCATATCAGCGCACTTGCGATTGATTGCCTTCAAGGCCTGGCACAATCATGCAAATCCGATGTTCCGTCCAACCAGATCACCGAGTGTGAGTACATCGCAGACTCAAGAATACATCGTCGTCTCCCATACAACGGGAAAGCACCAAAATGGATCATCCCTTAATTCCTACGGCACAACACACCTGCACTCTGTCCCTCTCCTCCTCAACGAGCGAACTCGTCCGATACAACTTCCGATCCCTTATCGTATTACAATAACATCTCGCAGAAGTGGTCACGCCCCGCTCGCCTTCGAGCTCTCCGTGCTCTTCTTGACGGGCTCGGGCTCTGCGAAGGTGATATAGTTTGGATTCGAAGAATCGACGATCGGCATAGGTCCAAGCTTGCCGATCCCCTGACGAAGGCTGTAGAAGGCGAGTATCGACGGTCGAGGCGGAGCGGTGATCGGTGCTGCAGGACGGGTAGGGGAAGGAGGTGGACGAATTGCAGGTGCAGGTGGGTTCGTAGGCTTGGATGGAAATGCCGGCGTGGGTGTGGTGATCTTGGCTCCAAGCGGAGGAGATGGGCCCGACAGGATGATCAGTGCTGACGATTGCGGCAAGCTAGTTTCAGGCCGTATATGTTTCGCACCGATGTCTGCTGAAGGCTGCTCGCCCGGGATGGGCGACCTTCGCATTACGGGAGATTGCGGGGCTGACCGGATGGACGGCGAAGTCAGCTCGGTGGACAGTTCCGGGATCGTCTTTGAGAACGGCGTTAACGACGACGGGGCCTCCTGCATCCTAGCAGCTTCTGCGTCCGCTCCCTGAACCTCCATCTTCCGCATCATCTCCCTCATCTCCGCCCGCAGCTCCCCATTCGTCGTCTCGACACGCTCAATGACCCTCCTCTCCATCTCCCGCACCGCCGAAGTCCCTCGGGTACCCTGGAAGGCGGAGATGAGCCTCCTTGTAACGAAAGCGCCGGAGAGTAATGTGAGTGTAAGGGTCGAGCCGAGGAAGAAGGCCGTCGAGTACGGGTGTGCCGTCGCAAGGGATCTGAGCTGTGGAGGAATGACGGAGAGAGGCGTTGTAGGGGCATTTGGCGTTGTAGCTGCTCCAGGGAAATAAGCGCTTGGGAGGCAGCATGTCATGTGAGACCTACGAGCTCTATGTGTAGTAGGCCCTTCGTCGGATGTCCTTGATAGGCTGGCGGGTCTTGTGGGTTTACCAGTTTGTACGTCGAAGGAAACAGACACGACCATAGTGGCTCGCAACTTTGTAGGGTAGCTGATGGGTCAGCTCAGAGAGAATCTAAGTCTGAAGGGGTCGGCTGGATGTCCTACGTCGCGTGGGCGGAAAGTCTGTTCTGTGCTGGCCCGCATCCACACCCACATACCGGGCCTGCATACAGTATCGGGCCACTCAGGTCATTATATCGTAAGACTGTTGCTGGAGTATGTCGAGAGGACGGCGCACCCGGTAGCTATCAGATTTTAGGTCTACTCGAATCGCCCCACACAGCGCCTTCCTCTGTGAATCTATATGTGGCAGACGTCGTGGTCGTCCCTCCATTCTCAAAGTCCTCCTTTGTTGGTTCTGACACCATCGTGTCACAGTCTCGACTTCTCCTTCGCTCGTCCCAATACAGCTGATGCGATGCCAAGACCAGTAGCAACTCCCGCTCAGCCCAACCTAGCGCCTCAACCGACCATCCAGCCCAAACCCCTGTCAAAGGATTTCCAGCTTTCCCCCCACACGCTCCGCAAAGCGAAATGCTCCTGCGCCCGTACAATGAAGGATCTCACCTCCGTCCAGGACTTGATCCAAACTCAATCGAAGCGGCTCGACAAAGTCTGGCAACGCGTCACATCAACAGCCCTTTCTCCCGGTGTCCGTGAAGCAGGGGAGAGGATCTGTCACGAGTTGAGAGCAAGTGGATGGGAGCTTCCCCATATTGCTGGCCATCAGTCTCAAGCTTCGGGCACTAGGACAAGGTCAGAGATCAGTCTCCTTTGGCTTGTCCCGGCACCGGATGAGGAGATTGGACATCGGGTCTTGACGGAGATGGTGGTCGAGCTGCATGGTCACGGCAAGTGGCAGGGCACGGTGAAGAATATCGGGGTGAGATTCGCAACGGATTGGACGGATTGGGCGGATTGGACGGGATCTAAGCCAAATGAGTATTTGCCGGAGACAGAGAATCAAGGGGTGAAGATTGAGACCTTCAGGGGTAAAATTCCGGTGGAGGGGATGGTGACCGACGAGATGGGGCAGGGAAAGGTTTGGATGGAGACGATACGCCTGCTTGGGCAAGACGCCAAGCCGTCAGCACAGCAGTTCACGCGATCTCTCGGTCGTGCATCTGAAGAGCTCAGCGCTGAGGGAAGACCAGTACGCTGTTACGTCGTGGAAAACGTCAATCGACTGTCACATCAGCGCAAGATTCCAGCCATCCGAGTCGCGCTGCATCTGGATGATGGTGAGCTGGGAGCGAGTCTGATCACCGACAGGAGTGTCAAGTCGGGTAGGACCAAGCAGGTCAGAGTCGTGTATGAGGGAGAGTGCCCCATCACCCATCATTACCGCGAGACTGGTCCACCCACGGATCTGGAGGGGTTGAAGGAGTTGGT
>JAABUL010003006.1_pt1:0-25000 | contig 26183 bp, 26 predicted proteins | sample 5559151 | NCBI WGS metagenome assembly JAABUL01 (sample SAMN10711876, study PRJNA513368) | rock metagenome | isolation source: Antarctica rocks | place: Antarctica: Victoria Land, Pudding Butte sud | reverse complement strand
AGCAATAAAAAACCACGCTATCTTAAAAGATAACCAATTGGTCAGGTAAGAAAAAGCCAAACATTACTGGAAGGCTCTGCTTACCCCCACTCGGTTACCCTTGCAGCGCGGAGGTCGTTCTTGCTCTTCGGCGTTACTGACAAGGGTTATTATACATTCGTTTTAAGCGTTTGTCAATACCCTTTGTCCGATTTTTCAAATCTTTTTTCGGCTCCGCTTTCCAAGTTTCCTCGGAAGTGCTTGCCTGTGTCGCTTGCTCTTTGGCCCAGCGACAAGAGTTAGTATATACCAACTCGCATCGCTTTGTCAAGGCTTTTGAACATTCTTGCAAAATCTTTTTTTCGTCGGCTGCGCTTTCGCGTTTGCCTTCGTTTGTCGCTGGCTCTTTGGCCCGGCAACGAATGTTATTATGGCGACTGCCGCACCCAGAGTCAAGAGGTTTTGGATTATTTGCAAAGTTTATTTTTCGCAGCCTGTGTTCGCTTCTGCTGCAGAGGGATTGTATCGGCTTTTCTTCGGCATATCAAAGGCGTACCAACGACGGAATGATTTCTTCCGTCGTTGGTATGCGCTTACAACTCCTGTGCAAGCCCGAGGGGATATAAAGGCAGCGGCTTAGTCTCGTCTTAGTCACTGTTGTGACGCACCGAGAGCAGGCCCACTCAGAAAGAGCGTCAAGCCGGGGGTATTCAATCATTGGCTTTGGCAAGCGCCGGGGGCAAACAACCCCTGACAGAGAGTCAAGGCACATCCTTTGGACATAAGACAAGCCGCATGTGCCGGTTCTTATGCCCGTGAGGGCATGGCTTCGTCCCTGCCGGGGGTTGCTCGCTTCCGGCACTCGGCGTACCATCCGTTAATCGGAAGCACGATTAACAAACTCGTCCCGGCCCCAAACCCTTGCGCTTGACATATATCTCATTTCTATGTATACTTTGCCTGTACCTATAAATAGGAGGTAGATATATGGAGAGGTTATCCCATGAGACGTGATTTAGTGAAAGGCGACCTGCCTGCTCTGATCCTCGCCGTGCTGAGCAGCCAGCCCCGGCACGGCTACGCCATCGCCCGCGAGGTGGAGCGGCTCAGCGACGACGCCCTGCGCATGAAAGAAGGGACGCTTTACCCCGCCCTGCGCGTGCTGGAACAAGACGGATTGATTGCGGGGGCGTGGCAGCCGCAGGAGAAGGGCGCAGACCGCAAAGTCTACACGCTGACCGAGAAGGGCACGAAGGAGATGCAGAAGCGGACGCAGGAGCTGCGCGATTATGCGACGCTGATCCAATCGCTGCTCGCCAAATTGGAGCCAGGGATACTTGGGCAGAAAGGGAATGGTCATGCACAAACAGCTTGAAGACTATCTGAAAGAATTGGCTGTAGCACTCTCGCCGCTTCCTGAAGCGAAGCGTAACGAGGAGTTGCGGGAAACACGCCAGCACTTGCTCAATGCCGTGGTTGTAAACCGAGAGTTCGGCCAGTCGGAGGAGGAGGCAGCACACAATGCGGTCGGGGCGTTCGGTACCTCTATAGATTTAGGCGAACACATCGTTTCCGTGTGGCGGCGCGGGGTGGCACTGGATCGGCGTAACTTCTGGAGTGCTACCAATTGTACGGTGGCATTGTCGTTGATTATGATGGTTTTGACCACGCTAAGCATGCACGTATATTTTAATCGTTTTGGTACAGCACACTACCCAGCATGGAAATACCCAGTAGCAGATTTCTTGTTCTTTCTTAGCTGGGCTGTCCAGGGCGCAATTGTTGGTGCATTGTTCCCCAAAACTGCTGTAAAGGCAACGATGATAGGAATGGCAATCTTTGGAACCCTGTTTATCACCTTGACGGTGTGCGGTGCCCATGTAAATCATTATAGTAGGATAATACAGGAGCAGGAGATTTATGCTTTTGTTACTTTAGGGTTTACTCCTCAAGTTATCAGCACAGTCTTAGCCGCTTGGATAGGAAGTAGGTGGCGGAAAGCGAGAGGGAGAGCCGCACGTGCAGGTTAGGCTAGGCGGCTGACTAGGTGCGGAACAGGAGTTGACTATGCACACAGATTGAAGATTATCTCAGCGAAGTCGCCATAGGCCTTCTCGAGCTGCCCTCAGCCCGCCGGAAAGAAGAACTCAGCGAGATGCGCCAGCACTTGCTCAGCGCGGTCGCGGGCAGCAAGGAAGCAGGCCGCACGGAGGACGAGGCGGTGCAGATTGCCGTTGAGCAATTCGGAACGCCGCAGGCTGTGAGCAAGCAGATTGTCTTGGCGTGGCGGCGCGAGGCCTGGAAACAGGAAATGAGAACGCAGCCAGAGTTAATTCTCTTCGGAGTGTTCTCGATAGTAATCACTCTCTCCGAACTGTGGCTCACCTTTGCTGGCCCTAAGCTATGGCAGGAAGCGGTCATCCCTTATACTGACTGGATCTTCTGCGCGCCATACATGTTCAGCATCTCCTTCACCTGGCAGGCAATATTCGCCCAAGATGTGAACCTAAAAGCGCGGCTTGGCCCCATCACAGTCCTACTGTTCTATACTATCTCCGGGCTTTGTATGTACTTGTGGACGAGGCAGCAACCCAACTTCCACAACCCATACCTTACAGCAAGTCCGTGGCAGCCGGTGTGGACAGTGGTTCTTCCACTGGCATGGGCAGCCGTCCTTGGCGTCTCTCCGGTCATCCGGGGCCGCAGAGCTAAGCAGTCGGCGCGGTTGTGAAAAGGCCCTCGCCCCAATCCTGGGGAGCCGGAGTAGGAACTAAGCAGCCCTAGCCTGCGCGTGTTACGCAGTCAGGCAAGGCAAACCTGTCCTCCAACCCCCCAGGATTGGGGCGAGCGGCTTGCGGATAGTTACGCAGATGCGTGAGGGGCAAACGAATTCTTATGCCTTTGGGCAGAAGACTCTCCTGTGCCGTGGAGGAAGAGCGGTACGCGGCTGTCAGCGTTCGGCGGGCTCACGGCAGGACGTGGAGGTATCTGAGGGGCGGGCTTGCACGGCAGGGGACACGCGCAGGCGGCGGCCTCGCCACTCAATGCCCCGCCCCGTGATGGCGATCAGCCAGGTTGCCCAAAACATCTGCGCGACGCATAGGGCGGCGCCCAGAGGGCCGAACACGGCGCGCCAGGGCGCAATCCGGTGCATCCGGTAGATAGGAACAAGAGCGCAGGCGGACAGCAGCCAGCTTGCGCCGCCGAGCAAGGCCAGCGTCCAGGCGTGGCGAAAACAGGCCAAGGGAACACTGGCCGCAGGCACCACGCCGACAAGCGCCAGGGCAGTCGCGACAAGGGGGGTCGCGACCGGCCCGCAGTAGACATTCTTCAGGGCTCCCCGCCACAAGTCGCCGAAGGTCGGGTACATAGGCGTGTAAAGATGGTCCGTGGCAAACTCCACCCGCAGGCGATAGCCGCCGCGTTTGAGCAAGGCTGCCAGCTTGGTGTCTTCCGACGTTTCCGCGCACACGGCCTTGTAGCCGCCGACTGTGTCAAAGACGGCGCGGCGGCACAGGAAAAACCCGCCCCAAGCCAAACCCGTCGCCGTGCCGGGCCGGTTGACGCGGCGCGGCGGGGCAGCCACCAGGATCGCCCACAGGCCCACGGGGAACATGATACTGACCCAAAAGTCGCCTTTCCCGACACGCGGGAGCAGCGACAAAGCATCTAGGTGGAGCGCGCGGGCGTGGCAGACGGCATCACGCACGACGCTTGGCGCGTAGCAGGCATCGGCATCCACCATCAGCAGCCATTCGCCGCGCGCGGCGCGGGCGGCCTGCATGAGAGCGTGCTGCTTGCCGACCCACCCGGCGGGAGTGGGCGTGCCGGACAGTACAGTCATGCGCCCGTTCCATTCACCCGCAAGTTCCCGCAGCAGATCGCCGGTGGTGTCGGTCGAACGGTCGTCTATGGCGACAACCTCGCAGTGCGGGTAGTCCTGAGCGAGCAGGGAGCGGACACAGTCAGCGAGCATGCGGGCAGCCTCATTGCGGGCAGGCAGGAGCAGGGAAACAAGCGGCAAATCCTGGTCGTCGCCCTCGCGGGGAGTGCGGGGCAGATGTGTCGCACAGGCAGCTTCCACCCACACGCGGCAAAGCAGCCCAGCCCAAAGGACAGCGGCAGCTCCCAGGAAAAGCAAAACTAACGTCCCTGCGGCGTCGATCATGGGATGCGCCGATCCGCGCGGGGCGGCGTGACCGCAGGCAAAGGATTTTCGGAAGCGTGCCGGAAGCCTGACCCATCTCGGTCATAGGCTTCCTTCCAGGGCACAGTCAAATCACGCACAAGGTCACCGAGCAGCGCCCTAATGCTTTCTTCCAGAACTGTGGTTATGGAAGCAATGGTCGCTTTCCGCCGCGCCCGGTAATCGGGGAGCAAGGGAGCCAGATCGATCGGCTCGCCGACACGAAGGCGAGCCACGCGTCGCGGGAACCGATGCCGCCCCAGCACTTGTTCCTCGATGCGCCTCAGCACATCGCCAAAGCGTTCCACAGAGGGCCAGTCGGAAACATAATCTTCATCCAGACCCATAAAGCGGTTCAGCCAGACCACGTCTTTGTGCAGTGCCTTCAGTCGTGTCCACTCCGCCGACTTCGCGCGCGGCCCCTTCGGTCCGTGCGCGAGCCAGGCCGTTTCCCAGGCATTGAGCAGGGCGCGAGCGACCTGCGGGGGGTTCCAAGTCGCGTGGGGCGGGGGCACGCCAAGGCCCGATGCCGCACGCTGCCCAAATGCGCCGCGCAGCCGGTTCCAGCGCGCATTCCCGGCCAAGGGCTCGCCGCCTGTCAGGCCCAAATCCTCTTCTAATGCGGCAAGGTAGGCCATCTCAATGCGCTGAAGCCGCCACAATCCGCCCCGCTCCGGGCCGGCAGGGGGCAGATTGAGGCTGCATTCCAGTCGGGAAAGCGAATCGCGGACGCTGCGGGCCGCATCCCCGGTTTCTCGGTATTTAATGGCAATAGGAACAATCAATAGCGAGGCAGAAGGGTGGCATTCGGACAGGGCTTCCAGCCCCCAAAACGCGATCTGGACCGCGCCACGCTCCAGGGGAAGCAGCGAATCGCTCATACCAGAAATCTCGCCTTCCGGGAACAAGACGACAGTGCGGCGCGCACCCAGCATCTGCCGGGCTGTCTGGTAAGCCGGGTGGTCCGCGATGCGGCGTCGGATGGAAAAGCAGCCCGCGCCGGGAAGCAGCAGCGGGCCAAGGGGACCGAACTTGCCGTAGACTTCCAGCGCGGTAAGGTGCAGGTAGCGCAGATTCAGCTTGTGCCCGACCAGGAACATCAGCGGCCCCTCCGCGGGGGTCGGATGGTTTGGACACAGCAAGGCGGCGGTTCCGGCGCAGGCGCGCAGACGCGCGGCATCTTCGCGGGGAAGCTCAAAGCCGGAGGTGCCGATGAAAAAGGTAAAGCCGCGCATCAGCAGGTACCCAAGATGGTACACGCCCAGGTTTTCACGGGGAGGGTAGAAGGTTGGGAGGACTCGTTCCGGCATCTTTATTACCAACACGCGCATGACGTAAAGCCCGGCGACTATTCGCACGGAGGCATCTGCGCCCAAGCACAGTATACATCATTCCTACCCTTGCCGCAGCAGATCGGCGATGGCAGTCATGGTCGCCGCCCCGATAATCTCCAGGCTTGCTTTGCCTGCGCCCGGGTGGGCATCTAAGATAGCCTGGGCGAAGAAGGGCTTGCCGATGGTCACGCGCACACGCGAACGCCGGATGAACTTCGCGCCTTTGGGCAGCATGCGCTCGGTGCCTTCAATAGCAACCGGGACAATCGCGGCTCCGGTCTGGCGGGCGATCAGGGCGAAGCCTTTTTCTGCGGTCCCAAGCTGCCCATCCTCGGAGCGGGTGCCTTCGGGGAAGATCATCACGCACGCGCCTTGTTTGAGCAGGTCCACGGCATGACGCAGGGCCGAGCGGTCGGCGGCTCCCCGGCGCACGGGGAATGCGCCCACTCCTTTGATAATGTGCTTGAGGACGGGCACATGAAAGAGTTCTTCTTTGCCCATAAAGTAGATCGGACGGCTGGAAATCAGCGCCAAATAGGGCGGGTCAACATGGGCGCGGTGGTTGGGGGCGAAGATGACAGGGCCGGTGGCAGGGATGTTTTCCGCGCCGGTGATCTGCAGGCCGCCGTAGGCCCGCACCAGAATGCGGACGATGAAACGCACGAGACGGTAAAACGCAGTGGGTTTTGCGGACATAGGCGGGTTAGGGAGCAAGCGCGGGCATTTCGCTGCGGGAAGTCGCGTCGGCAGGGGAGGCGGAAAGGCTGTGGGCCAAGTCAAGAATGCGGGCGACCACCTGATCTGCGGTCAGCAGGTCACTGTCGATCAAGACGGCATCCGGGGCGGCGGACAGCGGGGAAGTATCACGGGTGGTGTCGCGGGTGTCGCGCTCGCGGATTTCGCGCTCCAAATCGGCCAGGGAATACTCAATGCCGCGCGCGGCAAGCTCGGCATGGCGGCGCAGAGCGCGAGCGTGGGGCGAGGCGGTCAAAAAGACTTTGACGGGGGCGTGGGGCAGCACGACGGTGCCAATATCCCGGCCTTCCATGACGACGCCTTGACGCGCGGCCATCTGCTGCTGCAACGCCACCATGCGGGTGCGCACGCAGGGCAGAGCGCTCAGGGGCGAAGTCAGGCGGCTGATCTCAGGGGTGCGAATGTGGGCTGTTATGTCATTGCCGTCGGTCAGAACACGGACGCCGTCGGGGGTGTTTTCCAGCACGACCACGAGGCTCTGGGCGAGGCGGCAGACGGCATCGGCATTGTCGGGCGAGATATGCTGCTCCAAAACCGACCAGGCCAGGGCGCGGTACATCGCGCCGGTATCCACATAGGTGAGGTCCAGAGCGCGGGCGACCTGCCGGGCGACAGTGCTTTTGCCCGCCCCCGCCGGGCCATCAATGGCGACTTGCAGGGGCACAGGGCCGAAAGAAGAAGGGGACGGACTCGTCATGCCCCATTGTAACCCGCCGAGGCGCGCAGTGTCAATCGGGGCGCTGCGCGCGTGGGGTATGATAAAGAAACTCGGCGTCACAATTCGGGAGAAGAAAAGCCATACACCAAGTTGCCATTGAAGAAGCCGGTTTTCAGCTTGCAGAACTTGTGCGGGAAGCGCAGAACGGCGAGGAAGTCATCCTCACGCAAGATAACGCCCCCGTCGCGCGTCTGACTTTGGTGGCGGGCGACAAACCGAGCCCGCAGTTCGGCAGCGCCAAAGAAGCCATTGTCTGGATGGCGGATGACTTTGATGCGCCCCTGGAAGATTTTGCGGAGTACATGTAATGCGCCTGCTGCTTGATACGCATATTTTTCTGTGGTTTGTGTATGGAGACGCGCAGTTAAGCGCAAGAGCGCGTGCCTTGATTGAAGACCCGTTCAATACGTGCTTCCTGAGCATAGCGAGCATTTGGGAGACGGCCATCAAGGTCAGCACGGGCAAACTGGAACTTCCACAATCTCCCGAGGTGTTTGTACGTGCGCAGCAGCAGGCTCTCGGCTTTAAACTGATGCCGATTGAACTGGCACACGCGGCGCGGGTTGCCATGCTGCCGTTTCACCATCGCGACCCGTTTGACAGGCTGCTGGTGGCACAGTCCCTCACCGAAAACATGCCCCTGCTGTCCGCCGATGCCGTGCGGGATGCCTACAGCATCGTGCGTTCTTGGTAGCGGCTAACGGGTAACAGTGAAGTCCAGGGAGGCCGCCGCCCCCGACGCGCCGAGGATCGCGCCGCGCAGGGTGTAGCGGCCCGGAGCCAGAGGCGTACCGTCCTGGGTTTGCAGAGGAATGTCCTGGGCGTAGCGCAGCTGATTGCCGGCGAGCGTGACAATGCGGATGTTATGCGGGACGGCTCGCCCGACAGAGTAGTCCCACACAGTCTGGCCGTGCGCATCCAAAATCTGCCACTGGGTCGCCGACCCGCGAATGTAAAGCCGCAGCGGCGTCTGCGAGTGATTGAAAAAGGTCAGCGTGGCGTGGATTTGCGGCGCGTGGGCAGACGCGGCCCCGGCAGGGCCAGCGGCGACGGCATAGGTATTCTTGTCCATGCTCATGGTCAAGCCGACTGCCCCGGCCTCCACGGTGACAGTGGGGGCGACGGCAGGGTGCAGGGGCGGGTGTTTTACAGGCTTTGCGGCCTTGCCGGGGGCGGCAAGCGCGGCGGCAATTGTTAAAACGCTCAAGGCGGCAATAAACGTCGGCAGAACTTTAAGCGACATAAGAAGTCTCCTGGTTTGGTATGGCTGAAAGTGAGAGTACCCGGTTTGGAGCGTATTGGAAAACACAATGCCGAGTGACAACAAAGACACAACTCTCAAAACCACTGTGCCCCATCTAGCGCAGAAGAAGCGCAAAGGCGAGAAAATCGTCATGCTGACCGCGTATGACTTCCCCACGGCACGCCTGGTGGATCAATCCGGTGCGGATGTTGTGCTGGTCGGCGACTCGCTGGGCATGGAAGAATTGGGGTTTGACACGACCCTCCCGGTCACCCTGGACATGATGATCCACCACACGGCGGCGGTTCGGCGGGGCACGACCAATGCTTTGGTGCTGGCCGACATGCCCTTCGGAACCTGCACGGCGGGGGCGGACGACGCGGTGCGAAACGCGGTGCGCTTGATGCAGCAAGGCGGCGCGAACGCAGTCAAGATTGAGGGCGGGGCGTTTTTGGCCGAAACCATCCGGCGCATCGTGCAGGCGGGCGTGCCTGTCATGGCGCATATCGGCTTCACGCCGCAAAGCGTCAATCAGATGGGGACGCGCATGCAAGGCAAAGGCGAGGCTGGCGCGCGTCAGGTCATGGCCGACGCGCAGGCATTGGAAGAAGCAGGCGCGTTCGGCATGCTTTTAGAACTCATCCCTCCTGCTCTTGCCGCCCAGATCACGCAGACGCTGTCTGTGCCAACTATCGGCATCGGGGCGGGGGCGGAGTGCGACGGCCAGGTGTTGGTCACCAGCGACCTACTGGACATCAAAGGCGGCGGCTACACGCCCTTCAAGCACGTGCGCCAGTACGCCCATATCGGCGACGATATTCTGCGCGCGCTCACCGCCTACGGCAGCGACGTGCGGGCCAAGAAGTTTCCTTAAGCGAAGCCCGCCCCCGTTTTCCGCAGACCCTCTGCCACTTGCTTGCTTTTCCCTGCCTAAACACGGGGCGCGAGCGCAATTTTATGCCGCGCACACTCCCCAACGCAACCCGGCTTTGCCCGGCTTGCTGCCATGTTGCTGCCGGGCTGTAAACGTAGCGCGGCCTCGTTGCCACGGCATTGCGGAGGCATATCAAGCACGTACCAACGACGGAACAAATCCTTCCGTCGTCGGTCATGGCTTGAAACAAGCAAGAAACGCTGTCGGCACGCCGTTAGAGCGAGAGGCTTATGATGCAGGCGCGGCGTGAATAAACGGCAGCGCGGGGAAACCAACTGGTCACAATCATAGGTATTATGCTTGCAGTGCCACAATATGCGGCGCAGCAACAAAGCGACAAGTGGTATTAGTTTCAACAAATCAGTGCTGGACGATGACAGCGAGGGCTTATGAGTGTCTATCGCGTGACAATGAAGATTAACTTTCTTGTAGAAATTGATGACAAGAATGCCCTGGCCGACCCGCGTCCGGCCCTGCAAGGCGATACGGCTCAATCTGCGCTCAACCGTGCCTGTTGGGTCTGGCTCAAAGGCAGCCGTGAGGTAAAGCCGTTGAACAAGCGGCTTGGAGTAAAGCGCGCGTTCGCTCGGAAGAAAGATTGGGAAGCGATTCGTTTTGAAGACGCGGGACAAGAGGCCGCGCCGAAAGTGCCTGCGGCCTAGCAAAGCGTTGCCGTAGACAATAACAGGGAGCATCAGTGATGCAAATGCAGCGCGTTGTCGTGATTGGAACAAGTTGTTCAGGAAAGACCACGTTTGCCAAAAGCCTTGCCCAAAAATTAAGCGTGCCGCACATTGAACTAGATGCAATCCATTGGAAAGAAAACTGGACGCCCACGCCGACAGAGGAGTTCCAGGTGTTGGCGCGGGCGGCGACTGCCCCGGAAACATGGGTGTTGGACGGCAACTACAGCGCGGTGCGCGACATCGTTTGGGCGAGAGCAACCACGTTAATCTGGCTGAATTACCCGTTTCCTGTGGTTGCGTTCCGGGCATTGAGGCGAACCCTGCGCAGGGCGCTGCTTCAAGAGCCACTGTGGGCAGGCAACACAGAAACGCTCCGCGGAGCATTATTCAGCAGGGACTCGATTTTATGGTGGGTAATAAAGACCTACCAAAAGCTGCGGCGCGAGTACCCGCTGCGGTTCCAGGAGCCTCAAAACCACCACTTAGAAGTGACGGTCTTCTCGTCACCGGCGCAGGCAGAGGAGTTTCTCCAACAGCAGCACACAAAAAAGACTGGGGCATGATGCCCTGGCCTTTGCTTTATGCGATGGCTTGCTTCAGAACGACTGCAAGAACGAGATGGCGAAAAGGCGGCGGCGCAGGCGCTGCCCGTAGGCCGCGCCCCCAAACTGCCCCGGCACGCTGGGCGACTGGCCAGCAAACGGCTCCTCGCGGTAATCGGACAAGCGCAGGCCCAGCGAGCGCGAGGGAGCCAGTCGGTAGCCCAGCAGCACATCTATGGCGCGCTGATTGGGAGCGGGGAAGTCGTCGGCCACGCGGCGGCGGTCGCGCGCTTCCACAGCGATGTCAAGTTTTGCCCCCAATCTTTGCCCGATCCGCCCAAAAATCTCCCGCCCATTGGGGCCGACAGGATTGCCCTGCGGCAGGTCGTTGTCAAAGAAAGCCAGTTCTGGTTCACTGTCGGTAAATGTCGTCCGGTCGCTGCGGTTGTATTCCAGCACGGCATCGGTCCCTGACTTGGGGAACGATTGCGCATAGCCGACAAGATAAGCGATCTTGCGCGGGACATTGTTGCCGAACCCTAGCCCACCTGGCGCTTTGATGTCGTCCACCAAAAGTTCGCCATACACGCGGCTGTTGCCGTTGGGGCCGTCAGGATGTACGGTGAGATTGGCATCCGCAAGGTAGTTGAAAAATTGACTTTCTACGTTGTTGTGGTACGCAGCTTTCTGGAACCTGTAGAATGGGATAAACAGCACCAAAGGGTTGTTGAACTGATTGGACTGGTACGCTTCTTCCAGCGAAATAGTAGTGCGGTCGCCGATCGGGTGCTCCAGCCGCCGTCCCCCTTGATAGATCGAGCGACCCCCATTGGAAAAAGTGCTCTCGTACTGCGTAAAGTCGTAGCGGCCTAAAGTGCGTCCCAGCGAGAAGGGAAGCTCCACTTGCAGCGTCGGATGGGCCGGGCCGTTGTCCCCGACCAGCAATGCGCCCCGGTACGCAGGGCTCCAGCGCTGACGAATAAGACCCACAGTCGCCCGTAGTCCATGCCCGCCCAGGACAGTCGCATACGCTTCGTCGATCCCATTCAGCCCGCCGGGGTTGTCGCCGCCCGCTGTCCCATTGGCCCGCGTGGTAAATGAGCTATGGTCGCGGAACTGCGTGTAGAAGTTGGTCGCGCTGACCGTGTAAGCGCCGTCGCGCCCCAGGGTGCCGAAGATGCGCCCTCGCGCGAAGATGTTGCCTTGGCTATGATACGCCAGCTTCTGGTCACTGCGGCTGCCGGTCGCGGCTTCCGCCACCCCGGACGCACCAAACGCCGTATCTTTGCCGCCCTCCCCGGATTTCAATTCCAGCTCCGGGGCGAGGATGTTGCGGGCAAAGGCCAATGCCGCCCGGTCGCGCGGGTGGGTCGGCGCAGCAGTTTCTAGAGTTACAGCGCTGATCGCTCGCGCCAGCTCGGCGCGGGTATACAAACGCCCCTGGACATTGAGCAAGTCCTGCACATCGGGTGCGCCGGGTGGCAGCAGATGGTCCTGAGCCAGCACGGCCAGGGCATCATACAGGCCCGACGCGCGCGGCACAATGTCTGTGGACGAGGCTCCGTGGGCAGGGCCGAGCAGCAGAGCGGACAAAGCAAAGGGAATAAGTTTTTTCATAGGGTGACCGTAGGCGGCGATGCAGAATAGCCAGGTGACGGAGCGGGCGAATGCGGAAAGGGAAAGGGCAGCCCTTTTTGATGGGCCAGAGCCAAATAGAGGGCTTCAATTTGATGCACCATGTGCGCTTCGCTGAACAGCGGGTCTGCCAGAGACAGGCCGCGCGTGCCCATCTGTCGGCGCAGAGCAGGGTTGTCCAGCAAGGACAGCACGCGCGCGGCGAGAGCATCCGGGTCGCCGGGCGCGGTGAGAAAGCCGTTCTCGTTTTCCATAACGGCCTCCGAGGCGCCGCCCGCGCGAGTCGCGACAATCGGGAGCGCGGCGCACATGGCCTGAGCAAACACGGCGGGCAGGCCTTCCCAAAGCGAGTTCAGCACGAACACATCCAACGCCCGCAGCAGCAGCGGCACGTCCTCGCGGTAGCCCAGCAGATGAACAACATCCGTCAGCCCCGCCGTGCGCACGGCGTCCGCCATCAATTCGGCCAGCGGGCCGCCGCCCACAAAGACAAAGTGGACGTTGGGACGCCGGGCATGCACAGCCGCCGCCATGCGCACAAAATCCAGCGGCGCTTTCTGCGCTGCCAGCCGACTGACAGTGCCAACGACGAGCGCGTCGGGCGGCAGCCCCAATGCTTCTTTGACGGCACGCGGGTCAGCAGTCACATCCCGAAAGCGGGGAATGTCAATGCCGGGGCGCACCGTCTGATATTGCCCCAGCCTGCCAATTCCGTCGGCAATTCCCCGTTCGCGGTCACTGTCGGCGACCACAATCAGCCGGTCTGTGACACGGGCCGCGCGCCGCTCCGCAGCGATATAAAAGCCGCGCACGAGGGGATGCTGGCGCGCGTGGTGCCCCCACCCATGCACCGTATGAACAATCACCGGCACGCCCGCTTTGGACGCCGCCAGTCGCCCCAAAACGCCCGCTTTAGAACCGTGCGTATGGACAACATCTACGGGGTGCGCGCGCAGCCAGTGTACCATATCCCAGTAGGCAAAATAATCGGCTAGGGGACTTAGTGGACGGCGCAAGCGGGGCAGCAGGTGAACGGAAATACCCCCGCCTTCCTGAGCGCCGTCCAGCATGGCCTCATCGGACGCGGTCGCGCCGCACAGCACCGCAGGGCTGAAGCAAGCGCGGTCGCTCAGGCGGCACAGGGCGAGCAGGTTCTTGGTCGCCCCGCCCACCGCCAGATGCGTGATGATATGCAGCACTTTCAGCGTCATGCTCCGCTCCCGACCACATGCGCGTACAAGCCCGCATAGCCCGCTGTCATGCTCGGAATGGAAAAATGCGTCACGGCCCGCGTGCGGGCGCGCTCGCTCCACTCTTGACGCTGGCCCGGCGTCAGGGCCAGTATCTCCTGCCACGCCTGGGCCAGAGCGGCGGCGTCGCCGACCGGCACCACTTGCCCCAAATCACCCACCACGCTGACCGGGCCGGGCATGTCCGTGGTGACACAGGGCACGCCGCAGGCCATCGCTTCCGCCAGCACAAGCGCAAATGCCTCGGAATACTGCGAGCAGCAAGTCGCGGCGTCCAGCGCGGCGGTCAGGCGCGGCAGATCATCGCGCAGGCCCAGCAGGTGCGCCGATGCCTCCACGCCCGCCGCGCGCAGCCAGCCCCGCAGCCGCACATTCTCCGGCGTGATGCCTTCGCCGCACAAAACAAATCGGGCCGTGGGGCAAGTCTGTCGCAGGATACCCGCCGCCCGGCAAAATGTTTCATGGTCTTTCGCCGGGTCAAAGCGCGCCATCAAGCCGACCAGAGGCGCGTCCGGCGGCAGGCCCATCTCCCGGCGGACAGAAACGCGCGCCTCGGGATCGGGCTGAAAAGCATCCGTGTCCACGCCATTCACGACAACCTGCAACTGGTCGGGAGCGTAGCCTTGAGACAGACAGTGCGCGCGCACGGCTTCCGAGACACAGACAACTTTGGCGCAAAGAAAGCGGGCAAGACGGGCATTGAGGCGGGTGAGCAGCGCCGTTTGAGGCTTGCCCTTGACGGGGTCAATCGCGGCATTGTGGACGCTCCAAACCACAGGGGCAGGAGTGCGCGCCAAGCGTGCCGCGAGGCCGCCCGCAAGGTCCGCATGGTGCAGCCAGGTTTGGATCAGGTCAGGCCGAACGCGGCGGATATGCGCGGCCAGAGTCGGCAGCAGGCGCGGGTCGGGAACCCCGCGCGCAAAGCCCAGGGCGCGCACCGGAATGCCCTGCGCGCGTATTTTTTCGCCCAAGTGCCCCTCGGTCGTCAGCGACACCACCTCGCAGGAGAACTGTTCTTTGCTGAGATGTGAAACCAGGTGCAGCAGAATGCGCTCCGCGCCGCCGCTTTGCAGCCCAGTGATAATATGCAGCACTTTCAGGGGACGAGCGGCAGGCGGCAGATCAGCCCCGCCCTGTGCTGTTTTTAGAGGCAGTGTCATGGATGCTCGCTCCAGACCGGCGGCTTGCCTCGCAGGCGGCGCAGCTTATCGGCCATGCGGCGGAAGCCGCTGTCCCCGGCAACGCGGTAAATCCAGGCGCTCAGCAGCATTTTGATCCGCACTTTGGAGGGCAGCGCCCAGCGGGAGAAGCCATGCCGGGCACGTGCGCGGCTGATTTCCTTCAGCATGGCCGCCATCGTGCGCGGCGCATTGCTGACCCCGCCATGCCCGAAGCCGACCGTCACGCGGGGCACAAAGAGGGCTTCACCGCTCGGGCCATGCGGCTTAAGCTCCCGCAGCAGCAATTCATAGTCCCCGACGATGCGATACGTTTCATCAAACAGCCCGTGGTCATCAAACAAGCGGCGATGGTGCAGCAGGCCCGGATGCGGCAGGGTCAATGTCCAGGCCAGGCCCGCGCGCGACTGCGGCCACGGACGACCGTCATGCCGCACCACCTCGCCCGATTGGGACAGCACGGCCACCTGCCCATACACCACGCGGATGGGAGAGTGGGCGGGAGGAAGATGCGCGGCCAGCGACGCCAGCGCGTCCTGATCCCAGAAGAAGTCGTCTGCGCCGAGAAAGCAAATCCAGTCGCCCTTCGCGCGGGTTAGGGCTTTATTCCAGGCATGGTAGATGCCTCGGTCGGGCTGGGTTTCCCAGTACGTGATTTCCCCCGCGCGGGCTTCGAGCAGAGAGACAGTGCCGTCGGTAGAGCCACCGTCCATCACGATCAATTCTGTGTTTGGGTAGGTTTGCCCGGCAATGCTGTCCAGGCAGCGCGGCAGCGTTTCCGCCCCATTGAACACGGCTACCACAATAGAGATCAGCGGCGAGGGGGTCATTCTTCGCCTGCCTGTACAAGAGCCGCAGACCCTGGCTGCTGCTCAGGAGCGGTCATTGCCAGACGCTCACCCGCGCACGCCAGCCCGATCAACGCCGGGAAATAGATCAAAAAGAGGTTTTGCGTGTTCCAGTACTGAATAGCGCAGCCGACCAGGGCAATCGTCAGCCCCGTCAAGACAGGCACTTGCCGTGGCCCCCAGCGCAGAATGGGGCGGCACAGCGCGGCCAGCCCAAAAATGCCGCAGAGGGACAGCGTGACAAAACCCAGCACGCCGCTTTCCGCAAGTGTCGTAATATAAAGATTATTCACAAAGTAACTGATCTGAGTATCGTTCATCGAGCGGGCGGACGGATTATACACGGGAAAGTAAAACGCGGTCATGCTCGGCCCGACGCCAAGCAAAGGATGGTTCTTAAAGATGCGCAGGCCGGTCAGATTTTCTTCATAACGCATCTTATAACCGCCGCTTGCGATCTTCCCAAATGTTGAGTTGATCACACTGGCAATCTTGGGGTTGACGAAATAGAAGATGCCCGCCAGAAGAATGGGCAGCAGGGCCGGCACCAGAAAAGGCAGGGCCTTTTTGTAGTCAATGCTTCGCGGTCGAAACAGAAGCGCCATCAAAGCCAGTCCCGCCACCAAAGCAAGCCAGCCGCCTGCGGAGAACGTCAGCACCAGAGCGATCCCCATCAGAAACAACGCGCCAAGCACGACCCGGCGTGGCATCCAGTCCTGCTTGTACAGCGCGACTGTCAGCGCAACCGGGATCACAGTCATCAGGTAAAACGCAAACAGCAGCGGCTCATAGCTCACCCCTGTCAGCCGGAACGAGCCGCCGCCCGAAAAAACCATTCCTCTGCTGTTGCCTATCGCCGTGAGCGCCCAGCTGCTGCCGCGCAGCGTGGAGACGTATGTCGCAATTCCGATCAAAGAAACGATGGCGCCTGACCAGATATGCGCGCAGACGCAGCGCCGATACAGCGCCGGACTGCGGCCGACCACGTGGTACAAACTGACGACCAGCAGCCACGACAGGCACAGCCAGAAGAGAAGCCCAAAGGAGCGTGTATTCGGCGACAGGAGGCCGCTGAACCCTCCCCAATAGGGGGCGGGAATCAGGGGCGAAACAGCGGCAGACACGGCAAGAACGGCAAGAAACAACAGCACTTGAAGCGTGGCGGGGGGCAGAACAATGCGCTCGCGACGCAGCAGCGCACGAGCCAGCGTGGCGGCCATGAACAGGTAGCTTGTCAGCTCCGGCACTTTCAGCGTCACCCCCCCTGTGGGCAGGTTGAGGATCAAATACGGCAGCAGCCAGAACGTCAGCACTGCCAATCCGTTGACAAACGGCATTGCGAAAAGGACGAATGTCAACGCAGCGATCAGCACTGCGGCTATCGAAAACTTGGCGATTACGCAGCCTGCTACCGCAGCCCCTGCCAGCCCCGCGAGGACAGCACCCCAGGAAAGCCGATTTCCGGGCGGCGAGGCGGGCTGCGTGGAAGCTGCCACGCCCCCAAAGGGCGTGTTATTCATGGTCTTCCGGGTTGGGCAATGACACAGAACCGCCGTTGCGAATGTCGCCTGGCGCGGCTGCGAGGCTGTGATTTTGCTCAAGAAGCTGTTCGTAGCCGGGCGGCTGCAGCCTTTCCGGGCTGCTGGCGGCGGGTTCCATCATTTGGTACTTGTCGGCAATTCGCCCGAGCATATCCTGAACAGACGCCTCGCGGATTGCGGTGCGCCCGACCAGCCAGGCGAGGCCCAGCAAGAAGCCGGCGATTGTGGCGAATGTCGTTGTGAACCAGATGCGTGGCAAGACAGGCTTGTTTGGCAGGCCCGCCCCGTCAATCACCTCAAAAGCGGGCGCATTGCGGTCTTCCACTTCCTGGGCACGCCCAACATCCAGGGTCATGGCTTTGACCAGCTCCGTGTCCATGCCGACGCGGGAAAGCAGCCGGGCCTGGCGCATCTGGTCCAGCGGCAGCGACTGCAAATCCGAGCGCAGGGGCGCGGCGGCCTGATGGATGCCGTCCAGCTTGGTTTGCAGGCCCGAGACATTCGCCATCAACTGGGCGACATCGGGGGTGATGCCTTTTTGCACGGCGACTGTTTCGCGCTTGACTTCTTCTTCATACTGCGCCTGCGCCTGCTTGACTTCGGCCTGCTGCTGCTGGTACTGCGGATAATCCGGCCCATAAACCGCTTTGGTGGCGGAGAACTGGGACTGCAGATCATTGAGCTTCTGGCGGGCAGCCTGGGCATATGGAAGCTGGGCGGGCAGGTTGACGGCGTTGCTTGTCGTTTCTTTGGCCGTGCGCAGCCGCGCCGCGAGCAGGGCTTTGGCCTGCTTGAGGTCGATCTGCGTCGCCTGACGCTCGGCATCCAGGGCCTGATACGCACTTTGTGCGCCTATGCCCAGCGGCGTGGACCGATTGGCCTGCATCTGCATGTTCGCCAGGGCATTTTGTTCAGACAGCAGCCGCGTGTTCAAGGCATCCAAACGCGCCTGCAGAGCCTGGCGGTTGCGGCGCGCCAGCAGGGTGGTCAGCTCCGTGGAGACCTGCTGCATCGCCTTGACATAAGCATTGACGATCTGCACTGTCGTCGCGGGGTCGGTGTCCTGCGCCTGAATTGCCAAAAAGCCGTTGCGGTCAATGCCGCTAGAAACGCTTTTACTGAGCCGCGCGCTGGCTTGGTCCATCGGCAAATGCCAGCGCTTGTCCAGGTGCAGCTCCGTCATCACTTTGCCCTGTACGCGGCCTGTCGCCAGCACGCTCATTGCCATGTTGATATTCGTTCCCACTAGGGGCGATGAATACAGCCCGCCATCCTGAGAGACCGCCGGGTCGCCGCTCGGCGTGCCGGTGATCTGCTGCAGCAGGCCGCCTCCGCCCCCGGTCGCGGCGGGAAAATACAAAGTCGCGCCGCTTTGATACCAGCGCGTCATGAAAAAGCTGGTGACCACCCAAGCGGCCAGGCCACAGGTCAGGGCAAGCAGGAGGGGCAAGACCAGTACGCGCCCCAGCATCACGCGGCGCGGCGCAGGGGCTGCCGGATCGGGCGTGGAGGGCAAAGGCACGGACAGCGCGGTGGAATGGTGCCCGTTTTTTTCAGCCGAACGCGGGGCCGGCACCGGCTCTCTGCTCCCAGCGGGGGGGGTATGATTGTTCATAACACTTTGTGTCCTTGAGACATCACTGTCTTGTCCTCTGCTCGGCGGCACGCCAGCTCCAGGCCGCCCGCGCCGACATTCCGGGGCGGCTTTTTACCCTGCTTAAGTCCAGCAAGTTTTATCCGCGCTTTGATAAACCTGACGGATGCCGTCTTCCAGGTCGATGGCATGATGCCAGCCTAATTCCTGCACGCGGGAGACATCCAGCAGCTTGCGCGGCGTGCCATCCGGCTTGGTCGTGTCCCATGCCAGTTCTCCCTCGTATCCGACAATCGCCTGAATGGTTTTCGCCAGGGCGCGAATGGTCACATCTTCGCCCGTGCCGATGTTGACAATCTCCGGGCTTTCGTAGGTCTCCATCAGGAACACGCATGCCCGCGCCAGATCGTCCACGTGCAAGAACTCGCGCCGCGCCGTGCCTGTCCCCCACAATGTCACCTGCGGGGCGTGGGCTTCTTTGGCCGTGTGCATCTTGCGCAACAGGGCAGGCAGCACATGCGACGACTGCAGGTCAAAGTTGTCGTTCGGGCCATACAAGTTAGTCGGCATGACAGACAAGTAATGTTCCCCGTATTCCCGGCTGAAGGCCTGGCACAGCTTGATCCCTGCAATCTTCGCCAGGGCATACGGCTCATTGGTCGGCTCCAAAGCGCCTGTCAGCAGATACTCTTCTTTGATCGGCTGGGGGGACATCTTGGGATAGATGCATGAGCTGCCCAGAAACATCAGTTTTTTGACATGGCTGTTATGGGCGGCCATGATGACATTGTTCTGCACGTCCAGGTTTTCTACGAGAAACTCCACGGGAAAGTCGCGGTTCGCCAGGATGCCGCCCACTTTGGCCGCCGCGAGAAACACATAGTCCGGCTTTTCGTCCGCGAAAAACCCGCGCACGGCTGCTCCGTCCAGTAAATCCAGCGCGGCCCGCGTGCGCATCAGCAGGTTGGTATATCCCTGCGCCTGTAATGTCCGCACCAGTGCCGACCCGACCAGCCCCCGATGCCCTGCCACATAAATCTTTGCGTTTTTATCCATCTTTGCCTTTGATCAGCCGACAAGAGCGCTGCTCATTCGGCTGACTTTCCTATTCCCCAGTCCTAGAGCCGAGAGGGTTTTATTCTAGGAACCTACCCCCGGCCCCTCCCTCAAGGGAAGGGAGTAGGAGAAGTTGTCTTTTGCCCTCTGGGTCTGCAAGCCTTCCAGGTCAGCCAGTGCAATAAAGGAAAACAGAGGCTTATCTGACTCCCTTCCCTTGAGGGAGGGGCCGGGGGTAGGTTCCTAAATGGCTGGGAGAGGGGGCGGAAGGCTAAGGGCCTCTTTCTCGCCAGGCTGCGCTTCGCTCAGAACAGCCGCCTGCACCTCGGCCCAGACCATAGCCACCGTCACGTTTTCCACGCATGGAGTCGGCTCGCCCGGCGCGACCGGATAGATGCACTTCCAGTCACAGCCAAAGCACGGCATCGGGAACACCACGGGCAGCGGTACGCGCCGCCGCGCCGCCAGCTTCGGAGGATACGGCAGGAAACGGCCCCAATGCCCCCCGCCGGTCACGCACACCGCCGGTGTCCCCACACTCGCCGCCAGATGCACGCCGCCGGTCTCGTTGCTGACTACCAGGCACGCTCGGCGCATAATCGCCGCCAGCTCGCCCAGGCTCGTGCGCCCCGTCCAATCTTCCATTGGGACCGGGGCCGCCCGCACAATTTCCTGCCCGCGCTCCCGGTCGTCCGGCCCGCCGCAGACCACGCCCCGCCAGCCGGTCTGCGCGTGTAGATGCCGTGCGACCTCGGCAAATCGGGCCGGAGGCCACCGCCGCTCCGCCCGGTCTGCGCCGGGAAACAGCACATAAAACGGCGGCTCGGCCAGTTCCGGCGGGCACTCGGCGTGTTCCGCAAGCGTCGGCACATCCGCCTCAAATCCATCCAGCCCCAGGGCACGCACCAGGGCGGCATTGCGCTCCAGCTCCATCCACGCCGCCGGGACAGGCGGCACCAGCCGCGTATACACCCGCTCACTCAGCATCCGGTGCAGCGGCGAAGCGCCCCCCTCGGGCCGCGCCCACCCAATGCGTTCGCCGGCCCCGGACACGCGGGACAGCGCATCTTCTCTTAGCAGCTCGCGCCCCGGACGCACCTGCACCACGATGTCAAAGCCGGCGCTTCGCATGGCTTTTAGCTGCGCCCGCCGGTACGCACCGTCCCGCACAAACTTGTCTCGGCTGATCGGCCACACCCGGTCGATCTCGGGGACACTTTCCGCCAAAGCAGCCCACGTTTGCTGTGCGATAAGCGTGAGTTCATGCGTTTCGGGCGGAAACAGCGCCCGCCAGCCCCGCAAGGTATCCTGCCACAGCACGAAATCGCCGATATTGTCCAGCCGCACCAGGGCCACTTTGCGCCGCACGCCGGGCTTTGGACGCCGGGTCGTGTGTTTCACCCAGAAATCGGACACCAGCCGGGCCGCCATCTCACCGGGCCGCAGGCCATAGTATTTCGCCGGTGACGACACGTTTCGTCCTTTCTAAACTCTGCCTGCGCTTTGCGTTATCTTACCACGAACTGCCCTAAATTGCAAAACAGACACTCCAAACGGGCACGGCAAGAGGCCGCCGTCTGCTTGGCCGCAGCCTGATTTCTTCGCAAGCAGGAGCAGTTTTATGGAAGGAAGAGGGCGAGGGGTGAGAAGGCGGCAGGGGAGCCTTGCGGGCAGTTTCCTGCCTGACTTGGGGCGGCTCACTTTGCGCGTTTAGGGATGACAGTTCGGATCATCCACCGTGAAGTTGTAGACCGTGAACGCAGGCGTCGTCAATCCAGGCGCTAATCCCGGCTTCGTCTGCGCCAACCGCTTCCAGTCCAGGCTCTTGACGGCAAGCGTAGGCCCGGCACGGGTGACAATGCTTGTCCCGATCCCCAGGCTTCCGGCTTCCACCCAACCTGCTTGCCATTGATGATCGGTCAAGTCGGCGGAGTAAGGTTTGCGTTCCATACTGTTTCGACATAACCTAAATGCCTCCACACCACAAAACACCCCATTTTGTTCCTGGCCAGTCAGCTTTATGAAATACTAAGATTTCATCGCTGTCGCCCACAGTAACAGTTTTGTAGTATAAACCAGTAATTATTACCAATGTATCGCTAGGTAGTACAAGATGTATAGCTTGAGGAATATCTGAATAGCCTCTTACTTCGATCGCTTTAAATGGTTGACCAATAACCAGCGACCACTGTTTAGATTTCGACGCATCCATCACTTGTAACATTGCATCAGCAGTTAGCAGGGTATTAATGCTGCCAATATGAGAACTAATGCAGTAGCTTGCAGAGTCACTACCATAAACGTTTGTCCAACTCCAAGTTAGTTGTATACGACTATTTGTAGTGGTCAATTCTACTGACTGAACCCCGCCAGATGTATTGGGGTCTTCTATATCAAAACCAAGTCGATCACTTTCTAATATCCAGTATTTTGCGCCAATGAGTATCTCACCTACTAATGGAGTTAATACGTGTTCGAATTGTTCATGAAAATGTACGTTCATGTTTTATCTTCTATGTTTATCTCCGAAATGAAAACAAATCACCATTGTCATCAAAACGTAATCCCCTGCCATCTGGCGCTTTAAAATCATATCCTCCCATAGGATTGGCTTTCATGGTAGTACCAGGATGAGTTAAAATATCGTCAACCGCGTCTTGGCCTGCCTGGTTGTATGCGCCAGCGGTTCTGGTTGCAGGTAAAGAGAAAGGATCATTGGCTCTAAACCCATGTTTTTGTAGTGCGCGCCCTGCTCGTGTGAACCAGTTCCGATCTGGTTTAGCAGCAGCTTGCGATAAAGCATCTAAATCACAAGTACTGTTATGCGTCCATGCCCCACCGTTGGCAGTGCCCACGAAGAACGTGTGGCTCGCATCGACGGTGAAGTTGTAGACCGTGAACGCGGGCGTACCGGCCCCGGCGTGGTGCGCTGACCGCTTCCAGTCCAGGCTCTTGACGGCAAGCGTAGGCCCGGCACGGGTGACAATGCTCGTGCCGATGCCCAGGCTCCCGGCCTCAACCCACCCCTTGCCGTCCACGAAGAACGGGTGCTCCGGTGTGCAGACGATGGCCTGCGTCTTGCCCTCTGCTTCCATCACCAGCGTGGGAGCTTGTATAGATGATAGCTAGGTTTGTCTCAGGCCATGCGTTTGAATTGCTTTACTCTGCTGCGCACAATCTGCTCAGCTTTGTGAAAAAGCTCAAAATCACCCTCTAAAAGGGCGCTTCCTAACTGTTTTAAGTGTGACGCGGAGAGACTAATTGCGTGTTCTAAATTATCAACGTCAATAGGTATTTCAGGCGATATTAGATAGGTTTCATGCTCTAGACCTTTAGCGGATAGTAAATCATTTATGTTAAAACCGTCCGTTAGATTCTCTGTTAATTTCCCGTCTTTCCAATAAAATACTTCTGGAATTTTGCCGTTAATAAGTTTATAAGCAAAAGTTGATAAATAATTTTCTCTCCATTCGAAGCTAACTTTAATGGCTACGTTTTCACTCTGATATACAACAAAACTTTCACCTGCTATGCTTTTCTTATTCTTGAGACGGTAGTGGTACTCGGTTACAAGAAAACCAAACTCAGATTGGCAAACCTCGTAAAACTTGTTGTTTATAAACTTATTCATAGCCGATTGAGTTTTATGGCCAATTTATAGGGGTCCGGCCAGGGTATCCCGTAGTTTTATTGTCCTCCATGTCATAAAAAGGACTGCGATTTGTTCGATTTGGATCTCGACCAATATCTATTATTTGGTATCCTTGTCTTTATTTGTCCCTAATCCACCGCATATTACGTTTCATCATAGTAGCGAAATCGGGGTTATCACCCCAAGCTTGATACCATTTACCGCCATTGGCCTTTGCTGCTGCTCTAACACGTCCCATTGTTTCGCCTATGACTACAACGTTACAAGTGCCATTATGCGTCCAGGCCCCACCGTTGGCAGTGCCCACGAAGAAGGTGTGGTCTTGATCAACCGTGAAATTGTAGACCGTAAAGGCTGGTTTGGTCTGCCCTGACCGCTTCCAGTCCAGGCTCTTGACCGCAAGCGTAGGCCCCGCCCGGCTGGTGATGCTCGTCCCGATGCCCAGACTGCCCGCCTCAACCCAGCGCTTGCCGTCCACAAAGAACGGGTGCTCCGGCGTGCAGACGATGGCTTGCGTCTTCCCGTCAGCCCCCGCGAATGTCACCGTGACCAGCGTGGCTGCCGGGTGGTGGACTGTCGCCGTCACCTCCTGCGCCTCGATGCTGCCCGTCCTCTTGTCACCCGCCAGAGACTGAGCGCTGGCACGAATAGTAAACCGGGTTTTCTATAATAAATTGCGCTTGATGGGCCTAATCCCGACCTCTCTAGAGGTCATTATAAGTTCATCAATTGTAGTAATATCAAGAACTGTTACAGATTTTAGTAGGTCTATATCTCGTCTTTGCTGTTTTAACTCTGCAAGCATCAAAGGGGTTTGTAATAGCCATTCTGCAAAAGCCTGATCCAGCTTCTTGCCTTCACTCAACCTATAGGCGACTTTCTCTTTATCAGTCAATGAGCCCCAATCACCAATGAACGCACTCTCGATGTCACGGACTTTTTCACTTGTTTCCAGATAACAATTATTGACCGTCCAAAGGTAAACTGTGAGCGTTTCTACGGGGAGACTTCTGATCAGCGATATTTTATTCAAGTCTGTGCGTAAACAGCATTCTAATGTTGAAGCTATTGCTCCTACTGCATTCTGAGCTGGTCTCACAAACATCGATGAAAATTTATCTGAGTCGGGAGCCTGCTTTTCACATAACTGGATGTATTTATTAAAATTCGTTAAATCGTGGGCTGGTAAATTGTTTAGGCGAAGTGTATCCCAAACAAGATCCAGCGCCTGACGCAAAACCTTAGATTTGCCCCAGCTTTCAGATAGTGAAAAAGCTTCATAGTCAGGTAGTACCCTTTCACAACAAGCTGCAGCAAAGGCAACATGGTGCTGTCTTGGTAGCGCACTCAGCTCTTGAACAACCTCATCTTCATGAAACATCTATCTAGCCCTTTACTTAACTCAAGTTGCTACCTTGCGGCAGGCTGAGCCGCATGGCTGGTTCTCTGGTAAAGTGGAAGTATCACCCACCACTTCCCGGAGGCCAGCCATGCACCACGAGTTTACCACACAGATCATCACGATCTACTGCCTTTGTGACGACTTTCTGCGCGCTTGGGGGCACAAAGATGACCCGCAGGCCAAGATGGGCACCGCCGAAGTTATGACTGTTACCCTCACTGCTGCTGCGCTCTTTAGCGGCAATCAAGAAAGGAGCCGCCGCTTTCTTTCCGAGCACGGCTACATCAAGCCGATGCTCAGCAAGAGCCGCCTCAACCGGCGGCTGCACGCCATCCCGGAGACGCTCTGGCAGGGTCTGCTGGCCCTGCTGGGCGAGGCGCACAAGCAACTGGGCGAGGCGCACAAGCAACTGGGCGAGGCGCACAAGCAACTGGGCGAGGCGCACAAGCAACTGGGCGAGGCGCAC
>JAABUL010003005.1_pt1 | contig 26186 bp, 33 predicted proteins | sample 5559151 | NCBI WGS metagenome assembly JAABUL01 (sample SAMN10711876, study PRJNA513368) | rock metagenome | isolation source: Antarctica rocks | place: Antarctica: Victoria Land, Pudding Butte sud | reverse complement strand
GAGTCGCCATTTGGCGCAGTGTACCGTGAAGTAGTCTGTGAAAGCATTGGATGGCTTCACATTCAGACAGAAGTAGCAAGGATAGTGATTGGGAGGGAACACATAGGCGCACGTTGATTCTGCTCTGGAAAGACGCTGCGCGCGCAACTCGCTGTGGCTTATGCCACAAACGTCGGCTGGGGAAATGATGCTGTTAAACAAGCGATGAGTGCGCCGTAGTATGGCAAGGCTTGGCTCTGGATCCTGTGCCAGGTATTCAATGATGTGCTGAAGAACTTCAAGAGGAAGTGCGAGGAGTAGAGGCGTGTCGAGACTGGCAGGCTTCCGAGAGAAAATGAAAGGATACTTCAGGTGATGGTTCGAGAGATCGAAGGGAACAGTTGGAACAAGCAAAGAATCAAAACTCATTCTCGTAGCCATTCTCCTGCATGTGAAGTGAAAGACGCTGGGAATTGATGTAAGAAATACTGGATAGCTGGACCCAACAAATCAGAAATGTGATCCTCATTAACTCATGCAAGAGTATGTCCCTGCATGAAGGCTGTGTCGCCCCCTTGCATTCCAGCAACCGGTAGCCGGAATAATATCCCGAATGCTGATATGTCAGAGTGGGTCGTAAGGCAGACATGGTGCCGTGTGAGCTGACCGTAGGAAGCCATGTAAGGAGACTAAACGTAGGCTGGGGTGGATTTATGCCAAGACATGTTAGCGCTAGTCCCATTATGGACGAGGGCGAGAGCGACCTTCGATCCAGTAATAGCAGCATCACAGAGCATCTACAGCGTCTTGATATCACGAGCTGTCAATCCCACGAATTTCCACCTTCGATCACCACAAGCACGCATACTCCTGCACGGCCATCGGCTGCAACTGACCAGGCTGAAACACGAAACAAGAGACGCAAAGAGTGGGCAATGAGAGCACAGGTTCATCATAGTGCAAGCAAGACAGGGTATATCGACCGAGCCAGCTTCTGAGCATGCAAGTTACGCGGCTTGGAGCAGCTTGATGCCATGACTATCAGCACAAGAGGGACCATCAGAACATTTGGGCGAATGTGGAAGGAGAGACAATATACGTACTAGTGTGTGGGAAGAGCATCTTGAAGAACTCTCCCGCAACTACGACGTTGTACAAAGAGGATCTGGGTCAGATCGCGAGTACTCAGCTCCTTGAGGGTGGGCGTGGCTTTGGATGACTACTACTTTATCGCCAAAATCGTACTCGTTCAATCCACAAGTGAGCCCGATTAGTAAGTAGCGGCGGAAGAAGCCACCAATCCATCAATGCTGAAAGGCCAGATCCTGATAAATGGATTGGTGGCTTCTCCCGCCGCTACCTACTAATCGGACTTACTTGTGGTTTGAACGAGTAAATGCAAGGGAGGTTCTACGATGTTGCGAGGTAATGATTCCGAATTTAGATTCGGTCATCTGTTGCTTCTACTATAAGACCTTGTCCTCGAATGACTGAGTCGTCAAGTTGTGAGAACGCTTGTTCTCTCCTTGAAGACGAACGGTCATTGTGCTGGAGGGTATTCGCAAGATTGATCTTGGATCACTGCAAACGGCGTTCTGCGGCACCCTCTCTCAACCAAACAATAAATCAATTTTACTATTGCGGTATTCGTCCACAACCTCGTCTTCGCCGTGTATCACAATGTAGCAATGCCACATTCCTACGAGCCACAAACTTTCTCGCTTCATCCGAGCTCGCTCAAGCGCCCTCCGATTTACTCCCATCAAGGTCTTTTCGATGATTTAAGCACTAATTCGGCTTCGGCGCAGATCCTGACGCCTTGAATCTGCGGGATGGACAGCCAGCTCTTCAGTCATTGGCGATGCCGGCATGTTTCACAGAATCATACGGTACCTTCAACGAAAGAGTTTCCATATCGAGTATGCGGAATGTGAGAGAATACTTGTGCGCCGACCTTGATATGAGGCGTTATAACAAACTTCAGCGAACCTGAGCTGGTGCCGGGTTGCTCATCGCCAGTCAATTCCAGTCTCGAATTTGCGGGTCATCGCCTCTCTGCTCTTGTGCATGATGAGTGCAGCAGGGATTCCTCAGAGGGTCATTGAGGAGACCCTGGTGCACTCATCATGCACAAGAGAAGAGACGAACCACTTTGAGTACACCGATGCTGAACAGGGCTTCTATGCGTTGCTGGGAAGCATAATGGATGAACTATCTGTTGATGATTCTAGCGGAGACCAAGAGTGCCAAAATGGAGGCCGAGCTTGAATGGAGTCGAGGTGGACGTGGAGTGCAGCTGGGTGGTAGAGCACTTTGCCTGGAAATGTTTGGTGAAGTTCTTAGGCGATGGACTATGTAAGATAATCCCGGAGATTTAATCTAATAGATCCTATTCATTATGGGAATCTTCGGAGGCCCTCCACCTACAGGCCCCCCTTTATAAGTTGATTTTCGTCACCGGAAATGTTGAGCACCACCTGGTATGAGGAGGCAAACGCCTGTGTATCAAACCCTTACCAGAATATCTGCTTTGCTACTGAGTATGTGAATCCTACCTATGTAAGAGCGACGACTTGTGTGCCAGTGCCCTTGGCTTACTGCGGTCATACTTCCATCTCGTCAGATCCAAAAGTGACCTGAGAATCAGGTTCGACACGTTTCAAGAAGGACAAGGTAAGATACTGGCAGTAAGGCGTCCCGTGTTGCCACGATTATGACTGAATCCTGCAAGGCTCGGAGGTGGATGATGAAATCGTGCAAACGGCGATTGCGAAAGGTTTCGGATATACATGTCACAAATCGGCATTATATCTGAACCGCAACCTATCGAGACGATTAGCCCCAATCCTGAGTCGTTTGATTTTGGGCATTCGTCTTGCTGAGAGCTCAGGGCGCCTGATCAAGTATCATTTGTTGTTCGTCCTTCCAGAGCTGTAATCCCGTAATGGTGCGAATTCTACTCCACCACCCTTCAGGATCCGTCTGGAAGGCCCGGAAATGATACGTCAGCTTTCGTGAGGTTTTTGTTCTTCCGGTCGGCTGGATTCATCCGCAGACAGCAAGGCCAAGCTATCCACCTCACTACTTCTACTCTGCACCAGAGGCGCCTTATCCAGTCGGGGCTGCAAGCATCACCGGTGACGGCGAATCTGCATGAGAGGCAAAAGTGCATCTTTGCCACGCTCGACCACTCCAGCACACCAAGCCAGTGGATGAGGGGGGCGCTTGATTCTCAACGAGTGACCCTCTCTACATTTGCTTCGCTTAATCGCACAAGCTACGCAAAGGCGTACACGTCGATCTTTACCGCCGACGCGTCGAGGCCCAAACACGTCCGGGTCGCTGAAATCCCCAAGCGGTAGGACTCGAAGGCATGAGAAGCAGGCGAGGCGACCGAGCGGGAAGAGGCTCGAATTCTTGTCGTCCATGCCAAGGTGGTCGGCTGCGACGAGGAGGGCGCGGTAGTCAAATATAGATAGTGTGTCTCCTAGGTTGACCATTGGGATTATATTGCGGAAGTGAGAATGCGTGCGTCGCAAGACAATCAATGCTGGCTCCGGTGCCTCGAGATAAGAGAGAATCTCCAATGTAATTTCTATTGGTAGCGCCAGAAGAGGAGGCAAGGTCGGCGAGACAGCGCCTGGGATGGTCGGCCTAGCTGGGGCTGAGATACAGCTTTGAGCGGTACCTGCGTGTTGGCGAGCAACTGTTGAAGGAGATCTGGTGGATGACGCAGATTTCGAATGATTGATTGTGGAGATGGAGGAACGAGCCATAGCCCGATGCAGGGGACTTCGTAGAGAGTATGATACCAAAATGTCAACTAAGTAGAGTGACCGAAGACACGCGAAGTCGAATTTGGACGCAGAAACCGGAAAGACGTAGATGCGGATGGCGTTTTTGGTGTGTCGTACAGTAATTGTCCCTACCTTTCAGACAATATGGATCTGACCAGGTATAGATTGAGTACTTGTGCAATATAGAATGATAGAGAAAGACTAGGCTTTGATCGATGAGAGCCACGTGATATATATGAGTCATCCTGTCAAGCCTGCCAAGCGTCACGTGACGTGGTAAAAACAGGTGCTCGCTCGCAATTCCCACGCATGATGCTGTGATTGATCTCGTACACTGCTAAACCGGCATTCAGTACGAATTGGTTCTATTCTACCTACTCCAGGACTACCTAATGGTTACCCAAGAGCTGTATAGGTTTTTAGGGATATTACGTTGAAAAAACTGGCTTTCCATGATAACGAGCCCAAAATCTGGAGCTTTGTCGGCATCAGCTTCTACAGTCGTGCTCGCGTCTCGATCTCGCCACCACTCATTCCCCTTGCTATGCCTCTCGAGATCCAATCACTGATAGCCATATTCGTGACCATAGGATTGACACCACTAGCGCTAGGAAACACACTCGCATCGGCCACATAAAGACCCTCAACACCCCACACCTTGCCTTCCGGATCAACGACACCAGCTTTCTGCGTAGTAGCCATGCGGCAAGTCCCCATCTGGTGAGCACTGCCCCACCCAGTCTCAGGAGGATTGACGCCACGCTTCCGCATCTCAGCGAGCCAAGCCTGAAAAGCAGGGTCATTGATCCCATCGCCACTGTCTTTGGCAGCGACGTCGGGGCGGGTGAATGTCGGCATGCCAGCTGTGACAGTGAAAATCTCCTTTGCACCTTGCACATACAATATACGAGCAAGAGCCAGGGCGCCCTCCAAGCAGTGTTTCTTATCGAAAGAACTAGGCGTGTATGCGATTCTGCATTTCCCATCCACAGGATCTGGGTATACGCGGCCGGTGTCACGGTCGCGTACGAGGGATATGTGACCAGTCATGTGGGGAAATTTCGAGCATAGCGTTTTGTATTCGAGGCCACCATTCCATGGTATGAATGGCAAGAACCATGACGGCAGCATGGTCATGCATTCGAGCTTGGCACCATGGCCATGACCGTCCAAATTCTGGAACTCGTCTACTAAAGTGGTCAGTATGCCACCTTCCCAAGGATTCGATCGGTCTGGGAAAGTGGCAGCCATGAGGGTGACTGGGTGCAGATAAAGGTTCCGACCGATCTGAGGATTGTTGAGACCGCTTCTGAGCAGAAGCAAAGGGCTCTGTAAAGTTCCTGCGGACACCTGTGATGCTCCGAAGTCAGCCTTTCCCATCTAAGCAATGACTAAAGCGACAAGACCGAAAGTACAATACCCCTGAAAATGTCTTGCACCCTACGTACTCGTTGGATAGAGAAGAATAACTCGAGAAGATCGCTTACAATTACTCGCTTTGCGTTGATGATCACATCGCGGCTGTATCTATCACTGCCACCGACGCCCCCAGAGCTATCTCTTGAGGTCCAGCGACCTTTGACACCAGTCGCAACCTTCCTGCCTTCGACGTTCTCGAATAGTACTTTGTCTGCCTCGCAACCTTCTATGAACTGTGCGCCTGACCTCTCGGCATCAGGCAGGAAGGACACAACAGGTCCCTGCTTTTCGGCGGCACCACAGCCTAGCGTACAATATCCACAATAGTGCTTGTTTCCTCCAGTGTTCTGAGGCACCATCTTATGACTATAGCCAAGCTTCCTAGCACCCTCAGACAAAGTCTTGTTATTCATATTGTGCTCAACGTGTTCCGTGGAGACGCCCATTCTGTGACATACACGATCCAACGAGTCCTGAAACTCGGAAGACGTGAAGAAAGCCAGACCTTTGTCTGCCCACTCTTTCCGCACGTATGCCTGTGTCTGCAGCGATGCTGACCAATTGACAGTTCCACCGCCACCCCATGCCTGGCCCGCAATGATTGAGATGCTCTGATCATCCACAGACTCTATACCGCCATTCGCGAATAATTGAATGCCCGCATCCCGCTCCGTCATGGGGAGATGCTCCGGGGGCCAATGGTATGCCTTCTCCACCACCATGACGCGATGGCCAGCTTCTGCGAGATTCTTTGCACATACACCACCTCCGCATCCGCTCCCCACGATGACCACGTCGGTTTCAAGGATCTCTGGCTCGGGACCTGGAGGGAATTGTATAAAGCTATAGTCGAAGCCTTTGCCGGGTTTGCCATGCACAGGAGCTCGAGGGAAGCCTAGAACAGGACCGATTGTAGGGCTTGTCTTCACCCATGTTGAAGTCACAATGGCCGCTAGGGCTTTGGCACTTTGTCTGAGAGGTGTAAGGTAGGATTTGGCCCAGCTCTGCAGGATCTGTTGGCGGATATTGACAGGTTGAACATGGAATGAGGTCGTATAGCCGGTTGTCAGCAGACATCCTGCTCGAGTGCTGAAGTCTGTCAGCGCTGTGTCTAGAATTTCCCCGGAGAATACCTTACTCCAACGCCGACAATATAACCCTGATCCCTTTCCTGGCATCCTCCCTCACAAAGTCACTCAACGTCCTTCGCAAAAGCTCCTTGAATCCAGGAACAGAGCTAGCGCTTTCATGCAAGTACGCCTGGGGAACATTGTCGTCGGCTTCAGCCGTCACGCCCCTCTTGACAATGCTCATAGCGCTCGTATACTCAGCCGCTTGGACACATAACCTGCTGTTTGAAGCGTTCGAGGAGACTTCAACAGCTGGAATGATCGTGTCCGCAATCGCCATCAAGGTAATCCATTGGGCCGCCGTAAGGACTTCGCCGTCTGAAGGAGGAGGGAGAGGGGCGTCCAAAGGCGCAATGAGATTCAGCTGTGTGCTCGTCATGGCGGGAGTAGAGCTATGGAGGCAGTGGGAGAACGATGCTCCGCTGGGGAGGATTCCAAAGGTGCATCTTCAGGACGGGAAGACTCTTCTTGCACCAAGAACGAGTGGGCCATGGCTAGATGGGATGATGGCATGGAGGAGCAGTTGCGGGGAAGGCCGAGGCTTTCGATCTACTAGTATGTGCAGATCATCTATAGACCCGATCGGGTTAGAAGAGTTCACATTCCTTCGGCACTGGCCTCGGCTAGGCCGTGGAATAGGGCTGACTATCTTACTTGGGGCGTATTGATTCCTCGTGGGTAAATGATTTCAGCAACCCTCATATGTGAGAATCATGAGATCCACCAAACCATAAGACTTCCAAAAGGTAGACAGCAAGGTCACTTGCTTGATCTGCAATATAAACTCTCTATGTGGAACTCCTAATTCGTCTCTTGTATTCCAACACAGGGGACGGCACTTTGCAGGATGGAACGTGAGTCAATTCAGCAAGGGCTTCATCCTTCTAGAGATCGTGGCTTTTTAACTTCGGACACCTTTGCATATGAAGCACTCTCCTGGACTGTGTCTACATAAGATCAGCCCCAGAAATCTCCTGTCTGAATTCTACAGCCTTGTCACATTTTTGCCTGCGATTACTGGTCCGTTGCTGCTTCTAAATCGAGCTTTCAAACCAAGAAGACTTACGCACTCTGACGATATCATACGCTCCATGGATCCAAGACAAGGTAAATTTCACTGGCGAGATGCCCCCGAGTCTGCGACGATCTGCCCTCCACGCTCGTTCTCAATGCTTCGAATCTCATAAATTGGGCTACGATCAATGTTGACAATGTCTACCAAAGCGACATGCCACCTCATCAACGCTACCCTTACCCCCGTCTACCGTCTCTGACTACCCTCAGCATCCATCCAAGCGATATCGACTTGGTCTCTTCCATCAGGCTCGAACTTGGTAGTTGCTTTTTGCTGAACTGTATGGCCAGTCTTGGGTAGGAAGTTTAGAGGGAGAGGAGAGCGTTGTCAAGGCGTGCACGCCCGGTGGTCTATGTTCTTGGAACGGCAGAATTCGACTGTCACGTAGCCTCTGGCATAACATTTAGACCCCATGTGCACCGCGAGGACTGTTAACCCCTACCCCGGTGACGTCGGTGTACGCAACTCGTGCGGTCCGAATCAGCGAGACTAATTTTGCTCAGGCGTACTCTTCCTAATAAAGCATTCTGAAATAGCCATCTCCGCTTCTTCATGCTTGGTCTTTCTCGACATAACACCCAACACTGCTGGCTTCTGCATTGGTGACCGGGACCCTTCGCTCTTCTTTCCGGTTCTGGACTGAAGCATTCTCCAAGCCACTCACTTCCGCATCGGCAGTGTCATAATCAAGAGTAAGACTTGTAATGCGCCGTCATTCAAAGAACTACTGAGCGCAAATACCGCTTCCTACCAAGAGCACAGCACAAGACTTGACAAAGGAAAACCAAAGGTCAAAGGTCATACAATCGCATCAGCATGCCAAGCAAAAGACTCCGCTAGACTCAAGTAGCGGAATCGGCTTATTGTTCACAGAAGAAACCACTCTCCAGCAACATTGACACGCTATGTTGACTGTACAGTGCCCCGCTGACACCCTATACAAGATAATAATCAGAGCCCGCAGTAGAACGCATCGAGATGGCACAGACGCCGCCAGTGAATCCTGCAGGATGCGCTGCTACCTGGCTGGCGAAACATGTCTCGTCACGTAAGTATTCGGGTATGCAATGCTCAGCCCCAGAGCTGGAAGAACCTGACACAGCTGGATGTGCTAAGCTGGAAAGGATGAGCCATGCCTTCACTTTCCCCTTTCTGGGCAGGAAGGTAGAAATGGCCGAAGATTGGAAGCGACACGGAAACCATAGCTAAAGCACGACAACATGAACTCGCCAGGCATTGGTATGCACGGCGTTCGCATGACTATTACCACAGCCTTTACATCGGTGATAGGTATACCAAGAGCGAGGATGCAGCTTCGCTCTCGTAGTTAGCAATAGCATTTGATATCAGCCTATCAATTAACGCTGGGTTTCGCTGCGGTTAGGGGCTCGGGCCCTGCGCCAGCGCCAAGCCAGTCACGTGAGCAATATTTACCGCCGAAAGAAAGCTGAGCGCGAAGGATGTGTTTCAGTGCGCGTACCAGATGTTTCATGGTCCACGGAGAGCCAATCGTAAAGCGTGGATACCGATACATCCATGGTGTCGTCGCCCTATCATGGAGTCCACTTTTGGAAGGATTCAGGATCCAGGATCTGACGTGCGCCGCCGGGCACAGGCTGCAGCGAGTTTCGACATTTGGCACGGCGTTTGCAACGTGTTGTACAAGACTCGTCGACCGGCTTGGGAAATGTAGTCTTACACGTATCTGATTCCAGTAGTGTTCATTCTAAATCCCAAGTCTTTGCAGTCATGATACATAACTTTCGAAGTGGTAGCGGCATGGGAGGAGAATGCGAAGAAAAGGCTGTGAACAATACAGCTCGAAGACCTTGGCTGAAGCCGCTACTCATCACCATCAGCGCGGTCATCATCCTCCATTTCCTCACGCTTGTCTTGATCTTGAACGTGATCGATCTGCCTAACATTACAGCGTCTCATCGAGATCTTGACAGTCGAACAGGTCTCGAAAATGCTCCGGGTGTTGGCTTTGACTTGACGCCGTCCTATGGGACTGCAGCGGTTCGCCATCACAATGGCTCGGTAACGAACGTAGGGAGGGTCTCCGTTGACCCAGACTATGAGGAAATGATGAACAGACTCTCAATCGGAGGGCCTGTCTTGTAAGCCAAAGGACCGCCTACCAGCGTCATGCTCAGCTGACATTCTATAGTCAAGATCCCTACGCAAGTTACGGTACCCCTGGAGGCCTCGCGGATGGATACAGCTGGTCAAGCTTGAGAAAAGCGATCAGAAAATCTCTCGGTCTACCATCAACGTACGACGTCGGCCGATTAGCTAAGGTCATTCGAAACCTTCGAGAAGCGACGGAGAACCACCTTGGCCACTCCATATCGAGAGTAGTAATCGCCACACCGAACTTTCCTGTCCTGTGCAACTACGATGTTGAGGAAGCAATTAGGTATAACGGGCTAAGCCCTCTCAATCCTTACAAGCATCCCTATCAGCCTTACGAAATCGCGACAGCTTACGCTCGTCACGGTTTCGGGCTTTGCAAAAACAACACCTCCATCAAAGCTTGCATTGTAGAGGAAGACCACCTACCGTATCAACAGACATTGGCTGTCTCGCATACGAATACGGCGTTCATCGCTACATTATGGACAATGAAATCGGCGTTCATACCCAGAGACCTTCCCGAGGGCCAGTACGTTACGAACTACGAGCTAGGCTCGCACTCGCACCTCAAACGGGACTGGAGCTTATACTGGGACCGTATACAGCTCCACGTGGAGGAGCTCATTCTCAGAGATATTTTCCGAACGCCCATCGCCAGAGTGTTGTTACTGGGCGAAAGTGGGCTGGATCCGAATCTCCTGAAAGCATTGGATGAGGCTATATCTCGGCACCAGGATAGCATGCCCGAGGTTTACGGTGAAGATTCACTATATGACGCTGCGCGAGGGGCGGCCGAGTTCGCCAACCGAGCGCAGGAGGACCAAGCATTTCTGAGACTCAGCGATACTCCTGCGTTCGAGCTGTAGCATCGAACGGATATCTCGACCAGGATATGATGTGTGTTTGATTGGGCGGTTGTGTCAATCATTCATGCACATAGTAGAACACTGGGTCATTTGTTCTCCCACCACTCATCCTCTTCAGTCCACGGCTCGACCTCGGGCTTTGGCCCTAGGAGATATGCTTCTTGGATTGATGTCCCTGTGGGCGATACTAGAATTTTCTTATGTGCTCACTTCGCGGTCTCCTTTACCCCAGGTGAATTCCAGTGTGCGTTCTCAGCCTTCGATTCAAGCTTGGGTAGCAATATCGCGTCCTGTGCATCACATAATTGGAATGCTGTTGGTATATGGTATCGAACCTCGCCAGAGCAGTATAGAGCTTGACAACGATTCCTGTAGACCACTTGGTCCCAAATACAAACACGCTCTTATGTTCTGCAAGTATACCCTCAATTCTGTCCAGACTTTCGGAGAGGATACGGCAGCTCCAATCGTAATTTCTAAGAGCACCAACGAAGCCAGCTTGGTAGACACCATTGTTCATGCTCACCTCATCGATTTTGCCCCTCGAGTCCTTCGCGGAGATTTTCAAGCTTCCTCTTTGCGCTATCATCGGGAGAAATCCGTCAAAGGCAGGATTGAGCATGCGCATTGTATCCGCTATTCCATTGTTGAAGTTTTGATTCGTCTGCTTGTCCCAAGAGCCAAGTACCAACTGCTCCCCCTCTTATTTGGAATCAGAGCGGAGGTTGAATGGAACAGGTAGTTGGTGGTGCTGCTAGGGTATTCTTCGTCTGCTGCGAGCAAGCGTCAACCTCGGCCTTCCTCAATGTAGGGTGTGACCACGCTCATGGGCAGGACCACTGGGAAAATGAGAGCATGGTAAGCCCAGGAACACAAGAGGCCAAGATAAAGGTGATCGCGATGCAATGCGGCCGGAGAACGTGCAGAGGGAATAGTATGTTGCGGTGAGCCGGAGCCATGGCTGGATAGATGATTGGACCTGATAGACGTTGAGAAGGGCAGGCAGGAGGTCAAGTGATGAAGCTCCAACGCAGCTATCCGCCAATTCTGCCAGCTAGGACGGGAATGCTGGAGCAGCAGTGATTGTCAATCGGCAATCAGCCAGTCCAGTTGGAAAGGTCAATGCATCTGGAATGAGGTCGATGCCAAGAGCAACAAGAGAGCGGTGACAAGATCGAAGTTGTCAGAATTGGCGCAAAACGCGATGGTGGTGCAGTTAAGAAGAGGAAGAAGGGAGATGGGGGCGAAGGTGGACGATGGTGACAGCTGAAGTGAGCTAGAACTAGTTCTAGCGGGGCCCACATCCGAAGTCCCCGCAGGATCCGGATGGACAACGGGTGTTCTAGATGGCTCGATTGGACAGGGATTGCTTATCTATGCGACAGCCACAAGGAGTCCCTGCATCGGCACTTGGGGGGTCCCCTTTCGGGTGACTGAAAACGGCAAACGGCTGTCATTGCTTCATCCAATCACTTTATGACAACTGATTTTCACTCAATTTAGTAAGCCTCTCGCATCAAGGGCGAGGCATCCACACTTCTGCGCTGACATCCACCTGTTGATCTTGCACTCATCTAGGGCGACGTCGCGAATAGTGGCACCCCTGCGCTGCCATGCGACGGCTTGCCCGACATTTCCTCGTCGACTTCGACCATCCTTCACTTTGTATATCCCTCCACCAATCAGACACGCCACGAATGACACCATTCTACCGGCCAAACAAGCTTAAGGAGCTCCCATGAAGAGTGAAGCTTTGGACGGTACACCACTTGGCGGAAGTTTAATCCAGATGGGGCAAGCATGAGGATCCCTCCAGCCGCGGGATTCGATGCTGGGAAACTCGGAAACTCTGTTGATCGTGCTTCATCAAAGTGAATTCGCATATCGCTCTCTCTCCCCTCCACCATCTCTCTTTAATCGTGAAGAGACGTTTCATATACTTCCTCCTCCCCTGTTTCTCCTAGCTCTTCAAATTCGTGACATCTCCCCTCCGACTGTTCTCTGTATCTTCCGGCGCAAAAAGTGAAATCCAACATCGGCTGCGTCATTGTCAACAGAGAAATCTTATCACTTTCCACTACTAAGAACAACACTTTCAGTCACCGCTTCTTCAACTTCCTTATCGCTCCTTCACTTCATCCCTTGCAGCGAGTGGAGCAGCAATGGGCCTCTCATAGAGACAACCGCCCGCGCTGTTGCATATCACAATCTACCAAGCACGTGGGTCGCTATCTGTGGATCTGGTACCAGCTCACCCTGCATACCACTTCATCCCCCTCTCTCCCAACCATTAACACCGCACACCGCACACAACACTCCGCTCTCCTTCTCTCTTGAGACCGGGATTGCTGTCCTGCCATTCTGAGAAACAGCCTCACTATCTTCTGTCTCTCATCCGGGAATACTTCTTACATCTCAGACATCCCTCCTGCGCCCACCCCCATTTCTCTTGAACATGGCTACAACTCAGCCTACGAGCTTTCCTACCCCTCGACCTCACGCCCAAGCATATGTCACCCCTCCAAATTCGCAAGGATACCCACCACACATCTTCCCCCAATTTCCTCAGCAACACCCACCGTTCCCGCCAATGGACCCCTCTCAATCACCTGCGAATCTTTCCCCTACCTCACCGAGCCACGTCTTCCAGTTACCCCTCGCCAATCGCCAAATGCGCCCACCAAAGTCACCTATGTACGTACCTGCGGCTCTGCGCCCAACCGAGCGACTGCGCCCCTCCCCTCTGACGCCGCCGCGCTCTGTCCACGGCAGCACCGATAGCTTGGACAATGCAGACCCAAACCGCCCGATCAGCAGACGCTCTACGACAGCAGACAGCAAAAGGAAGGGCGCTTTAGGCAAAGTGAGCGAAGACGAGCCCTCAGCACCACCAATCCCCACCGACGATCTCCCCGCCGTGACCGGGCTCCCCGACCGGTCTCACTGGAAGCTGGACTCCATTGCCCCCATCTGCGACGCGCCAGTGTGCCAAAAGCGTTTCGGCCTATGGGAGCGGCGACACCATTGCCGCCATTGCGGCAACGTTTACTGTGGCGAGCATTCCGGGTGGCAAGTGCCACTTGATCAGGATGCAAATTATCATCCGAGCGGAGCACAGTCCAGGGTCTGTGGGCACTGCTGGGGGCAGTACGACCAGTGGCTCGAGGAGAGGAGGCAGAAGGCAGAGAGTGGGGAGCTGACAATGGCGAGTACGCCTGTGAAAGCTGTTGCAGGCCGAGGCAAGGGGGTGGAAGGGTCAGACAAGAGGGGGAGTATCGCGCAGTCTCTGACCAGAGATTGGAATTGGAGCACCTTCTAGCTCGCGATCACCTTCCTCGACTACTCACTCAACCGCAACATCTTCGCCAGTACCACGACCCTTACAAAGCCGCACTTCTCCCGATCCCGTCGATATTTTCGTGCGCGTCGCTCCCTCTACACCAGGACATCCAACGCCTCCCAGCTCTCCACCAATCTCATCCGCGACACAGCCACACCCACATTCTCAAATCCCCCATCCCACCAATACACTAAGCAATTTCGCACAAAGCTTTAATAGCTAATTTCATAGGCGCACGGACATGGCATAAACAACAATAGACTGCGATTTCAATTCTCAAGATACCCAATACCCAAGCGCTACTAGAGCTTATAGAACGGAATCCGGAATCTGTCGCCAGATGGCAGGAGCAAAGGCGTTAATTATAGTTTAGAGAAGACTTGATTTGCATACCTACATAGCATGCGTCCGTGCGATTGCTAGCTTCACGCATTGCTTAATAAGACTATGAATTGCACACCTTACCCATTTGCACTTTTACAGCCACAGTCCCACCCCCACCCCCCAATGATCCAAATCGTGTCACCATCACATCGCACACATCTCCAAAACCCCAACCCACCCCCTCCAAACCAACACCATCCCCCCCTTCTCTAGTCATCCTCATTCACAGCCAAGTATCATCTCCCACCACCCTACCACCCTCCCCATCCTCAGACCAAGCGCGTATATATATATATACGCGCACCAATCCACCTACACAACACACGAGTTGGACCGGTGTGTGCTTTTCATGTTTCAGATTGTGGTATTTTATTGCTTTGTGGCGTAGTTAGGGGATGTGGAAGTTTGTGTGTGGATTGGGTTTTGATAGATAGGTGAGGGAGGGATAAATAGATGGAGAGATGATGGCAAAGGGGTAGAGGGAGAGAGGGAGAGAAAGATGGAGAGGTAATTTGTTTGTTATCTAGTGATGCTGGTGGCAGGTGAGTGAGTATATCGAAATGAGAAATGGGTGGGGAGCTGAGATTTAGGATCAGCTGTTTGTTCCAGAATGTGTGAGATTGAGGGTATGGTCGGGGTGGTTTTGGTGGGTGGCATTGAGGTCTTGTTTGCATGGTTTGGTTTGTATATTGAAGCTAAGCTAACTTGACATAGGTAGCTGATTGTTGTACGGAAAGTAGTATCATATGTGCATTTACATATTCCCAATCATCTCCCAATAGCGATAGGTGAATCTTTTCATGCATGATGTTCGTTAGTATGTGCAAGAATGCAAGAGCGTGTGCTCGGGTATATTGTTGAACTCGTAAGCCTGTTTCGCCGTCCCAAAAACGCCGGATATTTTTCCTAGTATTAGTTGCGCAAGTTGTTCCCCTGTGTGGGAGGTGGTGTGGCATATGTGATGATGTGAAGATGTGGTGGATGCGGGAAGAATGCTCAGAGTTGGGACCGATTAGAGGATCACCTCGCCGAGATATCCGAGGTCATCGAGGAGTTTTTCGGAGCCGTCGGTTCAGGAGTGGACCAGATGCTGTTTGCCGCTTTGTCGGGAAAAGGAGGGTCTGGCATCAGCTGTCGGGAATGTGGTACTAGGGAGTTTCCTGATCGTCAAGACAGACTTGTAGTCGTCCTGCGGAAGGCTGTAACCTTGGAAGCCGGGAAATGCTGAGCGTGGAGTCATGGGTCTCGTCTGCGGTGGAGGCGGCGGAGGTGCTCGTGAAGGCGGCGGTAGTACGGTAGCGTCCGATATGTTGGAATCTTCTGAAGCTAGTTCTGCAAAAGACTTGGAAAAGCGTTGCAGCTGCAGGCAGTCGCTATCGTAGTCATCCTCGAACTCGCTCATGATTGGTGTTTCTGGCTGTGAAAGGTGAAGAGGGGACATGGGACCTGAAGAGGTTGTGTTGGAGGCCCAACCGGGTGACTGATCCTCACTATGAACGTATGAAAATGATGACGATCCAGAACAGGCGTAGGTCGTAGCGTACGATCTTTCCTCGACTTGCCCCGGTTCCTCGGCCCTTCGCAGCTCGTGAGTCGACCTCCCGATAGATGCTTGCTGGTCGGTAGGCAATTTGATGGGGACCAGCTGGCCGGCAGAATGTTTCAGAGATGATAATCTTTCTGCATGCTCTTGCATACTCGGTAGCACGCCGTCCCCAACAACCGCGGAGAATTCCGCAAAATAGGAGTTGTGAGCCATAAGATGTTCGAGCGGGGTAGAACGGCTTGATTCGAAAGAGGTCTTGGACTTACCCCCAACAGACCTGGGTTTGCCATCGCAATGGGAGTCTTGGCCACAGGGAAAGTCTGGCTGGTATTCACCGAGGGAAGTGCTTTCTTGAGGCCAAGGAACGATTACGAGTTCCTCCTCGACTTCTGTTGCTGCTTGGGCAGCTCTGCCACTGCCGTGCGCTAAAGGTAGCCGCATGGGCAGCTCAAGCTCGACGTCCTTCGCTATCGCAGGTCCACCAGGTATCAGAGTGGGCAGCTTTGGGACCTCTGGGATATCCTCCGCCGCCTCGATCTTGGCTAACTGTCCAGTCCTTGAGAAGATTTTGCGGGGCCACGCCAGGCTGGATTTGGGGTTGGAGCCTGCGGACTTGGTTTGGCGCATCCGCTGAAAAACAGATCTGAGCGAGCGCTGTCGTTTTAGAGTAGGCGGGCCCGCCCGACTAGAAGTTGACGTCTTTGGGGGGGCTTCAGACTGCAGCGGCGTAGAGGCTGCTCGGTGAAGGACCTTTGGCACAGCGCTCATGCGTGCCTTTCGTTGCTTGATCGCAGATGTCGTAGCCGCACGGCGGACGTCCGGCGGCAGATACTTGTCTTTTGGGTCTAGAGTGAACACCAGGGAATCGATCGAGGTTGAGGAGACGTTGCGGCCGGCTACGAGGTTCGCTTGCAGAGGCACGTCGAGAACGTTCATCGTCTGGCCAGGGAGAAGCGGGCATGATTTTGTCTTGGGCTCTCCGTCGCTAAAAGTCTCGAGATCGCCGTCGATAGTGTGGAGGATGTACTGCATAGACATCAGCTACTGTAGACCAGAGACCGAGGGCTGGTGGTGATCTTACGTAGTACCAGTACGTGCCGCCCATCTTCAAGCCACCGTCACGGCTAGCTGATGTCTCCAAGGTGACGCCATCACAGACGATATTCTCAAAGGCGTAACAACATCGCCAATTGCCCGTCTGGTTATCCTTCTTCAGCTGATAGGGCTTCTTGAAAATGTCCCAGGATCCTTTCATCTCGACCGAGCGTACCGGAAAATCTGGCGCTGGACTGAAGAAATGTGAGCTCCCCGAACATAAGGGGTAGCGAGATTAGGGCTTACAGGAAAAAGGTGTTGAGGGTTGTAGAGGCCATTATTGATTAGATTAAGTTGTGTAAATAACGCTAGAGGTACCATGGACTTGTTGAAGGAATGGGTTGTTGAAAGCGAGTAATAATAGGCCAGCCTAGGATACCAAAGAGAAAGAGAATATTCTTGCTAGGGCAAATGGGTAGAACCTTCGAAGTCGTTCAGTGATTTTTGGTGGAGGTCGGATCTTGGCAGGTGTAAACTCACGCTCGCTGGATCCCGCAAATTCTCGACCGTGTCTGATGTTCCTGCCAATGCTTTTCTTCACGCTCCACTTGCAATTCCGGTACGGCGCAACGTTCGTCAAATTCCCCTCCAAGGCGTCTGCTCCCTTCCTTGCTTTACGCCGTATCACTCGCGACAATGCGCACTTCGCCCGCTGACGACGGCAACAGGTGTTCTCTTCCGTCTCACGCTCAATACGAGGTCGGCAGTCGCAGGTCGCCTGTCTTCCCGCTGGAACACTGCAACATCTGCAATTGCCTTGCACTGGTGACTCGAAGTTCAGATGTTTCTCGGATTGTCGCGGGGCTCCGCATCTCACACGGCATGCCAAGTCGTCGATTGGACGGATCCTCGGAACTCCCAATGCAGCAGTGGTTGTCGGTATTCTTATACAGCACTCAATAACGCTATCTATGTACAGTCGGGGAATTATCGCGGGGTGGAGTGGGAGAGACATTCTGATGCGTGGGGTTGTCGCACATCTTATGCAAAAGATCTCGGAGCCCCTCAGTGCAGGGTAGCAAGCCACTGAACCTTGGATTTTCCACGCTGGGATGGGCTGGGGGAAAACCAGCCATTTGGTTGGAAAGCACTAGCAACAAGATTATCATGGCCGATTGGGGGCAAAACAGCCTTCCATTCATGGCGAATCGAAGTCAGCTGCGAACCCTAATTCATAACTGGACGTGCCTCTTCGTGCGGAACCTGTCGGCCGAACCCTTTTCAGCTTCATCGCGGTGAGATCTTCAGCTGTTATTGGAAGCAAACTGCCAGCGCCAACCCCGAGATGAGATGGCAGGCATTGGTGTTCGTCACTCATTTGCGGAGGCGCTGTGCGAACGAAAGGTTACAGCGCATGATTGCATGAAGGCCAACGCGTTGTAAAGTGGGAGGCTAGTCGATCAGAATATAAGGCGCGCATCCTTGCTTGAAAGGCTGCCACTCGAACCGGTTTGGGGGGCTGCTGCTAATCTTGGACGCTGCGCAATTTAGCTGTCGTCGATCACTTTAGCGAGCCGGGGGCCTCTATCGATTCTCCGCACCTAATCCGGCGATGTCTACAGCATACTGAGACGAGGAGAAAACAATTGAGGGAAGGCTTGTAACCATGCCCAGTGCCATTGACATTGCGGACTGAGAAAACATATTCAATGTTGAGAGTGAAGGCCGGAGCTATTGGTGACGTTCTACACAGAGGGCTCCACAATGCAGAAGCTGCGTGGACTTCTCCGGGTCCTAAATGAAATGCAGACAAGGGGAGCTGTCATCACAGCTGAGGGATGTAAGGGCGTGACACAGCAGGGAAGCCATCACCATAATTGACCGCCCCTGCGATGAGGATGAAACATGCGAGGCCCTGGGGATTCCCATTTTTGAGATGTCCAGGAGTCATGTGCGCCTTTCGCCATTCTCTGTGGTCAGTATGCAAGGGGTTCCGATACTCCGCTGTCCAACACTTCGCGACCAGAGACAAGGATCCTGAATGTACGCATGATCGTTGCACCGTAAAATCATGGCTTTCTCTTCTTTGACTAATCCCTTGTCACCTCTGCTGGGTCGTCATCGCTCAGCTCAAGCAAGTACTGTCGATTACAGAGTCCCCATCCCATCCTCTCCTGACTCGAGTCCTCTACTGGCGCTTCCACTCGAGATTCTCCGGCAAATCATCGATTACCTCACGGAGTCGATCTGGCCTGCTCTTGCACTACTACGGCGTGCTCATCGCTGTTTTTACAATATCATTTCAAGTAGCGATGTTCGGGACAGACCATCAAGAGTAGCACTGAGTAATCAGCTCCAGTGTGCAGGAAGCCGGTTCCCCTACCTATTCCCCCCATACCACTATCCATATTGGGTTTGTCTACGCGTCAAACCTACACGAAGTTTCCCCGACGACGTGAAAGTCAACGGGAATCGTTGTTGCCTTAGATGCGGTATCGTCGATCGACAATTTCCTTTAGGAAGGGCCATCCTCATCGACGGTATTGACCATCGCCATCGCAGGGATTGTCGCGAAAGACACTTCCGCAAAAGGCCCTGCAAAGATCTTGCCAAACATTTATTCATTTCCGGCAGGGGAATAGGGCATACTCTGTTCATCTCCGCCGTCACACTTTTCATCATCGGATCGTTCCGCAGAATAAACATATCAGAACAGCTGTGAAGCCTACCCCGGCCGCCTCCAGAGATATCATGGCCTCAGTAGAGCTCTATGCTGCATGAGCTCTATCGATCTGCTGGTAAGCTCAAATCTGCCACGAGTACAACGGAGAAGAGGACTTTGAATCACCCTTTGCTAAGCATGGATCTATTTGACCTGCTATCTCGACCGAGTCACTTTTGCAGGTTGCGCTGGTAGTAGACTCTCTACCTCGGAATGGTGGCATTTACGCTCAATTTCGAAAAGGCAGCGGAACACGGACATCAATAGGAAACCGCTAGTAAGAGATCAGGAACACCTGTTTCCACTATCCGAATCAGCGCTATAGTCTTCCCGAAGAAAACCTTCTCCAAAAGTTGCGAGCCAACAATGGTCGACGGCAGGTTCTTGTGCATATAACGCCGGATTAGCATTGTGACAAACCCTCCTCACTCTTCCTCTCGAACTCAAGCCACACCTACGTCTCACCTTTTTCCCTATTAACGACCTTCATCGATGCTGACCATCCTACGTCGCACGCACACATCCTTCCGCCACGCCAATTTGAAGTCTAGCCCCACTTGCTACTCGAATAACCGAACTACAGGATCAACTTTGCAAGGCAAAGATCAACCACTGATATCTTCTCTTAATCGACCATTTGCCTTGCAGTACAGAACTTTGTAAGCTTTGCGTGGATATGGTTTGAGGTCTTAGTATAGCGGACTGGGAAGGAACAGGATTTGCAAGTGGAGCATACGGCGACGACACATACGTATTTTGGTTTGTAGGTCGCGTCAATAGAGATGCTGCTTTTCACACTATTGGCAGGGTGTCTATGCATGCTCGATGCGGTGAGGCTTCTTGCAGCAAAAAACTCAGGACGACGTCACTCAGCCCCAAATCATCTTGGCACAAACCTGTGGAACCTCCCTTGTTCCTTTCGCATCTTTCACATAGCGACATGATCATTTGCTCATCAATATTGTTGGTTTTGAATCTCTCCATTCTCATTCTCACAACTCTTTGTTATTATCATCTACGCGACTACACAATCCGTCCTACCTTCAGTCATGTCTTCACCCCCAAGCGACTTGACAGCCTTGCCAGGGAACGAGCTGCCTCCGCTCCTGGCTTTACCACTTGAGAGAGAGCAAGATATTATCGCCTACCTCCATGATTGCACTGAACCAACTCTTGCCATCCTCCGCCGGACACATTCCTCTTTCTATCATATCATACCAAGATCCGATCTTCGATCAACACAGCTTCGGAATCAACTCAAAAATGCCGAAGCTACGTACCCCTACCTGCTACCAACTGGACATTACACTTGCTTCGAGTGTCTACGTGTTCTTCCTCGCAACTGCTTCAGCGACAATGAAACTTGCAAAAGAAAAGGTCTCGGTAACTCCAAAGCCTACTTACGATTCTGCCTATGCTGTGGGGTTACCAAGGGACGGTATGGCAGAAATACGAAGGTCCCTGTGAGGGGGTTGATAACGTCGCCATGTTATTCCTGTGGCCACTTTTTCTTCGACGTCCCGTTCGAACAACCTCTGATTGTCGACTGTCAAGAGCACCTTGATCTTCTCGCTGGGCTCGAGAGAGACATCTACCTAGCAAAGATTGATAGCTTGAAGGCAAGGGCGGAGGAGGATAAGGTGGAGGCATTGTACGATTGGTGGTACCGCACTTGGGATCGTCGCGGGAGGATCGCATGGGATGATGGTGAGGACGACGATGATTGGCTTCCTGACGAGACGTTACCAGCGCCTGGACAAGCCGAGAACATGTCAATCTTGACTTACCTGAAGCTGCACTGAGCTGTGAAACCCAAAGACTCTCGGTCAGGTCCATGCTTGAGGATGGTGGCCGGGTTGCTGGACCCTGCCAGCTGATCTGAAATCAGAACATCGAGAAGCAGCAGCAGACAGCATATTCTCATCATAAGACAGATGCTTTCGTGCCATTTTTCGATCTCATAATGCCACGTTATGCTATTTTACCAACCATGGCCCATTCCATGGTCATCAGATTCGCTGGTAGCCATTGGCCTCATAGCCTGAAGACAACGCTCAACACTGAGAGCGAAATTGTTTTTTTTGGCACTCATGCAGTTGTGAAAGCCGGCTATACTTCGACCGATGAGCTGTGCAGTAGCACCATGGTATCTCGAATACTCTGCATCACTACGATCGCTGAGGATGCTGCCAGCCTCAACGCCAAATACGAAGGAACCATGCTAGAGCAATTATATTTACAACCTTCCAATAATGGTAAAAGACAACTCAGATAATGTATTATCGGATGCAACAGTTTGTGAGTGAAAGCGCATGCCATCCGTGAAAACCTCAATCATCAGCATGACGAAGCCTTATGGATATTTGCGATTCAAGTCGAGAAAACTTCTATCGGAGTGTACTGGTTACAAGCAATACTACCAGGACTAACTACCATTATAACTTTCAAGAGTGGTTGCTCGCTCTTCCGTCCATGGTAGTGGGTGCCCTTCACGGTACGCTAGGACTGCTTTAGTGTTTACAACTACATCGAATCGGCGCAGATATCTCGTTTTGAGAGATACCCGCGGCATCTACATTTTGCATTCTGGTGATCAGCCATGTGGATCACGGACTGTGTGAAACACATCTCGTTTCGATGTTTCAGCTTGTTTGGTCGGAAGTCTGGGCTTTGCGCGCATATGCGCACCTTCTTCATCACCCCCAATTTGGCTCAATTTGCGCTTGAAGAAAACGGCCTGTGTCTGTGAAACGTGATCTTCGGATCAAATCAATTTCGCATTGATCCTAGCCGTCAATTGCTATCTGTACGCTCAGACATAGCGCGCGACTTCTGAGATTGGAAGGACTGGCAAGGCCGAGCTGGACTGACTTACTCTATTACAACTACACTTGTTGCGCTTCAACTTCTTTCTCTGAGCATCCTGAATCTCAGACTCGGTTTTCAAATCTCTCAGATCGAGCCCACAACATGCAGCTCCCCCTCACTCTACTCTCCCTACCTCTCACCCTCTCCGCCCTCTGCCACGCCCAGTCCTGGTGTAACCCACCCGAAGCCCCCTGCGTAGATGGATTCCCCCTCCCCTCCATAACCATCCCTCCTCCCCCCATCACCAAAACCCCCGCCCAATCCTCCGCCGCCTCCGTCGCCCAAGCCCAAGCCCACGCCCTCCAATCCGCCGTCAACTACGGCAACTCCGTCGGCATCGCCTCCGGCACCCCCAACCCCTCGCTCCCAGACCCCTGCGGCCCACCACTCCAACCCCCAGCGGCTGCAAATAGCATCTCAACATGCGCCCAAAACGCCAGCGTGGCGGACCTGAGCGCGCACGGCTATTACACCGTTAATTGCTGGAACGACACCACACAACCCGCTCTCGACCTCGCTACATGCTCGGATGCTGTATATGTCATCTGCAATCACATTTCGACAGGCGGCGCGCTCTATACCCAAACCAACAAATGGATCTGGTCGACTGTGGGTGGGGATTGCACGTTTGGGTACTGGTTGCCTGCCGGAGGAGCGCCGGCGCCGAGTTTCGATCGCTGTGTGAAGCAGATTTATGGGCCGATGAGGGAGAAGTGTGGAAGTGGGGGCTTTAATGTTGGGTCTGTTAATATAGCTAGTGGGGGCTTGCCAGAGGGGTTGGTGGAAGGGAGTGTGGGGACGGGGGTGACGGTTAGAGGGGATTATCCGAGTTATGTGATGTTGCCGTTGAAGAGTTACTATGGGATTAATGGGGAGGGGAGGTGAGATATTTAGGTCTATGTATGGGGGGTTTGTTGTTCGATGGGAGGTGTTTCGCTGTGGATGGTGGGTAGTCGATGCCTTTGAGTGGCGTATTCATCGCTTCACGTTCTGCGTCTCGCCATCTGAAATATTCTGCTTGTCAAAAAAGCTGCCCGTGCATTCGAGCTGTAAGCGGTAGCGCTACCATCTGCGTCCCGGGGTAAGCATCGTGGGCTAGCCCCAGGGTGCTTGAAAATGGCACAATCTGGACCTTGAGCATACCTTTCTTCCCAATTCATTGACTAGCTTACCTCCTTACTAGCCAATAGGAAACGTGCTATAAATCTCGACGGAACACCCAATGAGATTGTGGACAACCGTAATCCACCTCAATAATACTTGCAGATAAAGCGATGTGGAGAGTATTTAGTTGTCACGAAGATCAATTTATGATACCCACTTGGCTGTTTTATTACACTAGCGCGCTCCAGTGCGAACCAATCACCTGACCTCTCACAACCCACGACACCTATAGGTGACAATTCTCTTTCTACACAAAATGCTCCCATAGCTCATACTCCTTCTACCACACCAGCACTCTTACTATCTATACCTCTTTACGTGACTCTACCTCAACATTCTGCCCTATCAATCAACAGCAATATTTCGCACGATGCTCTGGACATGCAGATCTCCATCTGTGGCTAAATTTAAAGGAGGAGGAGAAGCAGCATGAACAGCTATTGACAAACATCAAGTTTTTGAGTTCGTCATGTCCGCCTCGGTTTCACTCGGAGATCAAAGGGATTGGTTGGAAGCGATCTCTGCAAGCCACGACGCTAACGCACTATTTGACGCTATTGAGATCGAGAGTTTGATGCATGCAGCTTATGAACTGTGCATGTCCACGTAGATCTTCGGAGGTACGACATACTTTCGTGTTGCTTGAAATGCATCTCTCGATGATCGAATGACCCCTCCATTTCATCCACACCTGGATTCCAAGAGGCCGCAAAACAAAAAACTCTTCTCTGAGGTTTCAAGGGCGACGAGATGTCCCTCTCCATCCCTCAACCCCGCGGCGTCCCACTCCTCGGTAATATCTTTGACATCGATCCCAACAATACCTGGGTTTCCCTAAATAAACTCGCACAGAAATACGGTGAGCGACCACCACACAAATTTCCTAGAAGTCAAGAGAGTACTCAATATTGCACTCGCAGGGCCGATCTTCAAAATCCGCGCCTTAGGTACCCAGATTGTATTCATAGGTTCTGCCTCTCTCCTCGCGGAAATCTGCGATGAGAAGCGTTTTAGACAATGCGTCACTGGCCCTGTCGTCGAGATCCGCCATGCGGTTCATGATGGGTTGTTTACTGCATATGAGGATGAGAAGATCTGGGGCGTTGCGCATCGGATCATGGCACCTTTGCTGACCAAGGAGAGCGTTGAGGAGTCATTCGTCGATATGAGGGATACGGCACAAGAATTGGTGGAGAAATGGAGGGGTGCGCCGAAAGAGTTGAGGGTGGATGTAGTGGGTGATCTGAAGCGGATCACGTTGCAGGCCGTGATGCGGTGCTTCTTCGACCAGAGACAAGATTGTATGAGTGGAGTGGAACCGGCGATGATCAAGGCTATGGATAGTGCGACTCTAGAGGCTGTGAAGAGGCCGACGAGGCCGAGGGTACTGAATTGGTTGGTTTATCAGAAAGGTTTTGACAGAGATACGAAGACGATGCGGGAATTTGGTGCTGAGGTTTTGGAGAAGAGAAGGGCAGAAGGGAGTGACAGGAAGGACATGCTGCATGCATTGCTCCATGCCAAAGACTCAGAGACTGCAGAGAAGCTAAACGAGGAAAGAATAGTGGACGAAATCATCACCTTGTGCATCGGAACCGCTACAGCGCCAAACCTAGTCGCTTTTGCATTATACTACCTCCTCAAGAACCCAGAAGAACTTGCCAAAGCTCGTGCGGAGATCGACGCCGTCGTCGGTCTCGGAGGCCAACTTACCCTTGCAAGCTTATCGAAATTGCAGTACTGTGAAGCCGCCCTGAGAGAATCGATACGGCTCTCTGCCGTCGCACCAGGTTTCAACATCGAACCCATACCTTCACAAGACATGACAGGATTCGTGTCGCTGGCTAACGGCAAATACCAAATCCCGAAAAATCAGACGATGATTGCCGTCCTTGCAGCCGTGAATCGTGATCCTGAGGTCTTCGATGAGCCTGAAGCTTTCCGACCTGCACGAATGCTTGGGGAAGCCTTTGAGAAGCTTCCGATAGGCGTTAAGAAATGGTTTGGCAATGGGAAACGTGAGTGCATTGGTAAATTGTTTGGTTGGCAGTGGTCCTTGGTCATGATGATCTGCATCTTGAAGGGTGTTGAATTGAGAATGGTGGATGTGGATTATGAGCTTCGGATGGAGGGCGCGTTCAGCGTGGAACCTGTTGGGTTCTTTGCATTAGCTGGAATGAGGGCTGGTGATGGTGGTTTGAAGTAGGTGGTTGGCTTTGCCTGTGTAAGACTTACTAAGCAAAAGTTCCGTTCGGCATAAGCGCTTGATTCATCAGCAATGTCCTCCTTTACTCACCTGATTAAAATGTTCTTGTGTGTTTCTCTCCTTTATATGTTGTACAGTCCCAGCCTTCGACGAGCGCTTGAGAAAGCCAAGACCCCCAGCGCACGTATGATGGCTCGCCACTCTCCGGCTCTTTCGTTACACAGAAGAAACTTTGGCATCCTTGTCTCGGCAGCCGAACTGCTCCCTTCCTTCATCAAGGAAACATCATCATAGAATCCCTTTCATGATCTTTCAAACCCTTCCAGAAATCCAAGAACATCAACACAACATCAAATCCCCACATCCACACATCTTCCCAGAACCCAACCACCAACATCCACCCCACACCCTACCACCCTCATCCCCACCATGCCCCCTCCCCCCTCCACAACCATCCCCCCACTCCTCCTCCTCCCTCTCGAAATAAAACAACACATCCTATCCTACCTCAAAAACACC
>JAABUL010003002.1_pt1 | contig 26252 bp, 31 predicted proteins | sample 5559151 | NCBI WGS metagenome assembly JAABUL01 (sample SAMN10711876, study PRJNA513368) | rock metagenome | isolation source: Antarctica rocks | place: Antarctica: Victoria Land, Pudding Butte sud | reverse complement strand
CCGTGCTCATAGGCGTCCACCACCTGCGCATGTAGGCTCTCTGTCTCCATATCCTTATAGTGCGGAAACGGCATGCCTTTGTCAACTACCGGCATCATCCTACCCGGAGGGACCTAGGTAGTTACCGCAAGGCGTATACTTCCCTCACGAGGTGGCGTCTGACACAGGAGCGCGAGGGGAGGGGGCCATGGATCTGACAGACGAGCTCAAGGTCTTCTTGGGTGAAACGGCGCGCACGCTCAAGGGCAGGCGTGAGGCGCGTGTTCCTGGCGTGGGCGGTGCGTGACCTGGGCGAGGGCGGGCAGCGGCGGGCCGAGCGGGAGTTGGGCTGGAGCCGGGTGCTGGTGCGCAAAGGGCGGCACGAACTGGATAGCGGGATCATCTGTGTCGATGGCTTTGCCATGCGCGCGTAAGAAGGCCGAGGATCATCTGCCGCAGCTGCTTCCGGACATCAGGGCTATCGTCGATAGTCAAAGCCAAGCCGACCCGCAGTTCCGCACGCGCCGGCTGTACACGCGCCTGACCGCCGGGGAAGTACGCCGCCCGTTGATCGCCCAGAAAGGATACACCGACGCGGCGTTGCCGTGCGGGCGGACGATCGCGACCAAGCTGAACCGGCTGGGCTACACCCTCACGAAGGTGGCGAAGAGCCAACCCCAAAAAAAGTCGCCCAAACCGACGCCATCTTCGCCGAGGTGACGCGGGTGAACGCGGAGACCGATGCGGCGCCGGACCTCCTTAATAGACCGGGGACAAGGTATGGAAGCGCTTGAGATTGAAGGCCAGGCAGACCAGGAGCCACTCGCCGGCGGCGGCTTCGCCGCGCAGCGAGAACTGGCGGAAGCCAAGCACCTCCGTGATGATGCCGATCACGGGCTCGACGGTATACTTGCGCGCGCCGTAGATGGCCTTGCCGACCGCCGTTTTGAGCTTGTAGGCCATCCTGACCTGCGGGCTGGCGTCCTCCGGCGGCGGGTCCGGCTCCGGGGCGAAGCGCTCCTGCCAGCTTTGGTGGTGGGGCTCACGCCCGGTCGCGATGTAGGGCTCAATGTCCCGGCCGGCGCACGCCTCCAGCGTGGCCGGTCCCTCGTAGCCGTGATCCAACGCCGCCGCGTCGGGCGTGCCCACCTCCGGCGGGATGGCCTCCAGCGTGGGTTCCGCTTCGTGCGTGTCGTTGGGGTGGTTGGAGAGCGAGGTCCCCACGATCAGCAGACTGGCCTGATCCACCGCGACCTGGGCGTTATAGTCTTGGTCGAAGCCCTGGTCGGTCGGGTTCTTCATGATGCGCGCGTCCGGGTCGGTAAAGTTGTACTGATCCTTGGCGCGCGGACCCGGTACGGGCGGAGATGGCGCGCGTCCACGCGGGCGGTGCCCCGTTCGTTGCCTGCTCCTGCTGCGCCCGCTGGGCCAGCGTGTCCTCATACGCCGCCCGCTCCAGGGCGTCGCGCTCGCGGGCACGCTCCTCGATGACCACCTTCGCCGCCGCCAATTGGGCCAGGCGCTCCTCCCGCCGCGTGATCTCGTCGCGCACCACCAGCCCATCCGGCCGCTCGCGCTCATCCATCTGCTCCGCCAGCGCGAACAACTCCTCCACCTCGGCCCGCAACTGGGCTTCGAGTTCCCGCAGACGCTTGTAGCTCACCGCTTTGCTCTTGGAGGCGTCGGCGTGGATCTTGGTCCCATCCAGGCTGATCGTGCCCAGCGTCAACACGCCCGCTTCCTGCGCCAACAGGAGCACCTGCACGAACAACCCTTTGAGGTCGGGCAAAAAGGTGCGACGGAAGGTGGCGATGGTGTCGTGGTCGGGATGCCGATTGCCCGCGATAAAGCGGAACTGCACCGATTCGTACGTCGCGCGCTCCATCTTGCGCGAACTGAAGACCCCCGTCGCGTACCCATAGAGGATCAGCGCCAGCAGCCCCTCGGGCGCGTACGGCTCGCCGCCGCGCGACCCATAGTGGGCATAGAGGGCCGAGAGGTCGAGCAGGGCCACGCTATCCACCACGAAGCGCGCCAGATGGTCGGGCGGCAGGCAGTCGCCCAAGCGCACGGTCAGGTCGAGCGCCGCCTCATAGTCCACGGTCTTGAATGTTCTACTCATGCTTACAAGTCTATCAGCACCACCGAGACGGAGAGCCCTTTTCTCTCCGACAAACGGCTAGGTAGGCGAGCAGGCAGAGCGGGAAGGCGGCGAGCCATGTCGTCGCGGGCGTCCAGCGCAGCAACTCGGGGGTGCCAAGTGCCCAGATGTCGAGGGGCAGGAAGGCGGCCGCGATGGCCAGGAGCGCGCTCCCCGTGCGTGGCAGGCCCAGGCGTCGCCGCAGGGAGACGCCGGCCGCGGCGAACACGGAGGTGGTGGCGACGAGCGCGCCGAGGTGGGGCATGGGCGCCAGGCGCGTGGGATTGAGGGTCGAGATGACCGAGGCGGACACCAGAATGAGTAGGGCGCCGACGAGCAGCAGCGTGTGGAGCGTGCGCTCGGAGAGCAACGCCAAGCCAAGATGCCGCCACGTCAGCGGCGGACGGTCGGGCCTGGGGCGGCGCACGCGCGGCGTCGCTGACGTGGCGATAGGTGGGACGTCTGGTGGCGCTCTGCCGGCGCCTTGACGCCCCGCGACGGGAACGGCCGCCGCTAGAGGGGTCACGGGGGATGCGGGCCAGGATGGCGTAGGGCGCGCGGCCGAGAGCAAGCCTAAACGGACGTGCAGGGCGCGCAACTCGCCCTCCGTTTCGGCGACGGCGTCCTCCGTGGCCGCGCGCGGCCCAATCTTCCAGTCGATTGCGCAGGTAGGCCAATCGCGCGGCGCGCTCGACATCTCCGACGTCGACCTGCTCGAGGCAGTGCGGGCAGCGGACGACCGCGATATCGCGCCTGCAGTGTGGACAAAACACGGTCGCATCCCCTGTTCATATTCACAGAGCGCCACGTCGCGTGCGCTCGTCGTTCCGTGGCCCCACGATGGAGCCAACTCACGACGATCATACGCCCGCACGCACTGCCACGAACAGGTCAAAAGCTGTACGATACTGCCAAAACACTTCTTTGGGCCGTCAATTAGGAGGCTGGCTGTTACTCAAGCCCACTAAAATGGTAGATAATACGGGGCAGGGGGAACTAGTGAAAGGGGATGATGTGCTATGGTGACGATTCCGATCGAAGCCGAGGTCTCCGCGGAGCAATTGCTTCGCGCGGTGGAGCAGTTGCCGTCCCGGGAGTTCGCGGCCTTTGTTGCCCAACTCCTCGCGCTGCGCGCGCAACGTGACGCGCCACATGTGAGCCAGCAAGAGACGGTATTGTTGGTCCAGATCAATGAGGGTCCCTCCGTGGACGCACGACAGCGCTTTGACGAGTTGGTCGTGAAGCGCCAATCAGAGAACATTACCTCCGAGGAACTCACCGAGTTAACCGGGATAACGGATCAGATCGAGCAGCAAGACGCGCAACGTGTCGCTGCGATCGCTGCGCTGGCCCAACTCCGGCGGACGACTCTCACCGACCTCATGGATAGCCTTGGCCTGCTCCCGCCGGACTATGCCTGACCACCGCATTAGCGTGGAGTTGCGCCAGCGCGTGACAGAGCGCGCCCGTTACTGCTGCGAGTATTGCCGCAGTCAGGCAAAGTATGCGACCCAAGCCTACTCGGTCGAGCATATTCTGGCTCGGGCTAGAGGTGGGGCGACGACCATCGACAACCTCGCGTTGGCCTGCCAGGGCTGCAACAATCACAAATACGATAAGACGGAAGCGCGCGACCCAGCGAGCGATCAATTTGCGCCACTATACCATCCACGCCACGACCGTTGGGATGAGCACTTCACGTGGAGCGCCGACTTTGCCCTGCTTATCGGTCTCACCCCGACCGGCCGCGCGACTGTTGACGCGCTCTCGCTCAACCGTGACGGCGTGGTCAACCTTCGGCGCTTGCTTTACGCGCATGGGGAGCATCCACCAAAAGCGCCTACCTCTGGTTAGTAGCCCACCGCGCAGCCGTCGGCGCGCGGTTCGCTGCCGGCGACGTAGGCGCCGTTGGGCAGCCGCCAGATGATCTGGCCGCGTCCGAAGCCGGTCACGGCGCCCTGCACGGCGACGCGGTGGCCGCGCGCGTCCAGCCCTGAGATGATGTGTTGCGACGCGGCCATCTCGACCTCGATATTTTTGCCCTGTAGCCATTGCCAGCGCGGCGCGTCCAAGCTCGTCTGTGGATTCATGCCATAGTCGACGGTATTGACGACCATTTGCAGATGTCCTTGCGGCTGCATATAGCCGCCCATCACGCCGAAGGGGCCGACCGCCTGGCCGCCACGCGTCAGAAACGCCGGGATGATGGTGTGGTAGGGGCGCTTGCCCGGCGCGACCTGGTTGGGATGCCCCGGCTCCAGCGTGAAGCCGGCGCCGCGATTCTGCAAGGCGATGCCCGTACCGGGAACGACGACGCCGCTGCCGAAGCCCATGTAGTTGGACTGGATGTACGACACCATCAGGCCGTCGCCGTCGGCCGCGCACAGGTAGACCGTCCCGCCGCGCGGCGGCGTACCGGGCGCGGGCTCCAGCGCGCGCTCCCCGATCAGCGCGCGCCGCTCCGCCGCGTACGCTTTATCGAGCATACCCTTGGTAGGGACATCGGCCTTGGCGGGGTCCGCGACGTAGCGGAGGGTGTCGGAGAAGGCCAACTTCATGGCCTCGATCTGCAAGTGGTAGCTTTCCACCGACTCGCGCGGGTGAGCGGCGAGGTCGAACCCTTCCAGGATGTTGAGCGCCGCGAGCGCCGCGACACCCTGCCCGTTCGGCGGGATCTCCCACACCTCGTAGCCACGATAATTGGCACTGATTGGGTCAACCCATGTACTGGTGTGCGCGGCGAGGTCGTCGCGCGTCAGGTAGCCATCCGTCGCGGCGGCGAAGGCGGCGATGCGGCGCGCCAAGCCGCCGTGATAGAAGTCCTCGGCGCCGCTATCGGCGATGGTCCGTAGTGTAGCGGCGTGGTCGGGCAGGCGCGCGATGTCGCCGGGACGCGGGGCGCGCCCGCCGGGGGCGAACGTGTCGAACCAGGGTGCGAATTCGGGAGCTTCCGGCCGGCGGGCGTAGACCTCGAGAGCGCGCGCCCAGCCCTGCGCCGTGACCGGTCCCACGGGGTAACCCTCCGTCGCGTAGGTGATGGCCGGTTCGAAGAGCGTGGCGAAGGGTAGCTTGCCGAAGCGGGCGTGCAGGTCGCGCCACGTCGCGGGCGCGCCGGGGACGGTGACGGGGAGCCAACCGGCGGCGGGGACCGCGTCGAGTCCCTGCTGGGCGAAGAGTTCGGGTGTGTGCGTGGCCGGAGCGCGTCCCGACCCGTTGAGCCCGTGCAGTTTCGAGCCGTCCCACACCAGTGCGAAGGCGTCGCCGCCGATGCCGTTGGAGGTCGGCTCGACCACCGTCAGCGCGATTGCCGTGGCGAGCGCGGCGTCGACGGCGTTGCCGCCGCGTTGTAACATCGCTAATCCAGCCTGCGCGGCCAGCGGTTCGCTCGTCGCCACGACGCCGTGCGCGGCGAGCACCGGCATGCGGCGCGACGGGTAGGGGTAGTGCTCGGTGTACAGGTTAGCGGCTGCGTCGGTCATGGTAGCTCCGAATCATGGGACCTGCGACTGACGCCGCATGGCAAACAAGCGCGACGTCGATCGGTTGAAGATACTATAGGGGTAGGTTGCTGGGGCGCCTGATCGCGATCAGGCGCCCCAGCAACCTACCCCTATAGTACGCCTTTTAGACGGGCAGCCGCGGGCCGCGCCGCACGCTAGTCGCTAGTGCGCCGTTACCTGCTGCCGGTCGAGCAGGGTCAGCTTGGCGAGGTCGAGGTGGGCCATGTCGTCGACGCGGTGTTCCCATACCCAGTCGATACCCTCAGCAGCGACGTAGCCGAGGTAGCCACTATCGAAGTAGCCGGAGAGGAACAGCACGAAGCGCACATTGGCGCCGTATGCGCCGCGCAGACCGGCCAACGTGAGGGCGTCCTCGACGCGCCGTCGATTGGAGCGAGCGTAGTCGCCGGACGCGCGCGTATCGATCAGCAGCGGCACGTCACCGACGCTGGACTGGTGTGGCATGACGGCGACATCAATGGGCAGCGCGTCGAGCGCGGCCTTGCCGGGGCGCATCACGGGCACGTTGAGCTCGAATGTGAAGGTTCCAGGGACCATACGGTCGAAGCCGAGGCGGCGGCCGGGCTCGACGTAGCTGTAGCCGCGCCCATTGAGCCATATCTTGACAGCGGCGAGTTGGCGACGCTTCTGCGCGTCGCGGATGAGCGTGTCGGCCGAGGCCAGACAGAGGCGGTCGGCCACGATCGTGGCGGCGCGGCGCAGCTGCACGCCGGTGAGGTGATATGTACCGTCGAGCCAGGAGAAGATATCGCGGTCGGCCAGGCGCATGATGGCGTCGCCGATCCTCTCCAGGTCGTCGTCCACGACACTATCGAACAGTTGCGGCGGGATATGACCGTCGCGCTCCATCGCCGTGACGAGGGCCGCGCAGGCGTGAGTGACGCCGATCAGGGTATCGCGGGCGATAGGCGGGTCGGTCATCATGCGCAGGGTGGCGAGCATACGGGGGTCCTGGCGCAGCGCTTCAGGCGTGATAGCGGTGAGGTTGCCGGTAGCGCGCAGGATCTCCTCGACGCGATTGGCAGCCTCATTGCGTGCGTCGCGGTACGCTTGGGGGGCATAGCGCAGGTACCAATCGTCGTAGTCGCCGGCCGACTGCGCGACATCGGCCTTCCACACCTGGGGCTTATCGGCGTTCACGGGCATAGGGCGCCTCCGGTTTCCAGCAATCGCGGCGACGCGCCACTATTATTGTGGGCGCGTCCTTCGCTCCTGCCGCATGATCAATCGGGGCACGGTCGCCCCCATCTTTGCCCATATCATGGCACACACGCCGCGCCAAGTCCACCCGTAATCCACAAACAACAACCCTAACATCGCACATCGCGCTTCTCCAATTGGATAAACACGAATACAATAAATATAGGGATAATCGGGAGAGTGAGGTAGGATGGGTTTTACCTTCGAGTGGAACGTTGCGAAAGCGGCGCGAAACGTCGAGAAACATGGCGTTTCGTTCGAGGAAGCCTCGACCGCCTTTGGCGATCCGCTCTCTTTGACGACCCCTGATCCGCTCCACTCGGTGGACGAAGAACGGTTTGTGCTAATGGGGGAGTCGGTCAGAGGCCGCATTCTTGTGGTCGTTCACACGGAACGTGAGGGCGATATCCGTATTATCAGCGCTCGTGTAGCGACGCGGCGAGAGAGGGGGAATTATGAACAAGGAACCGAATCTTGATCCCGGTGATCCGGATATGTTGGATGAATATAACTTTAGTAGCGGCGTGCGAGGGAAGTATGCGGAGCGCTATGCGGCGGGAAGCAACATCGTCGTCCTCGCGCCTGACGTAGCGCCGATGTTTCCCGATTCAGACGCCGTCAACGACGCGCTGCGCGCGCTCATCAAGATCGCGCAACAAGCCTCGCAGAACGCCGCATCATAGGGCTATCAATCCAAGGAGTCGGGGACTCTGCGGGCTAGCGGTATTGAGTTCACCCTTGATCGTGATGGTTCGCTCGTCATCGTGGCCATAAAACTCCGCTTGCTCCCCGGCGTTTGCTGGGATGACGACGATCAATGCGCGATCGCCCACCGACCATTCGATGACTATCCGTCCCAACGCCCCCGGTTGGATATCGGGCGCGTCCATTAGCTTTCCCTCGTCTTCCCACAGCCGGATAGCGTTGTCGCCCACAAAAGCAGTGGCCCGGTTCCACGTCGCGTCGTCGTACCTTGGGCTGCCCTCGCCGTCCCAATTATCAGGCCACGCCAATATTGCCCGTGATTCAGCGATGGCGTCGAATACCGGCTTCAGTCCGTCCGCCATCGTCGAATCCGCAGCGCTGATAGGTCGTCGAACCTCTCGCCCTGCCATTGTCGCCATAACAATCTCCCCACCCGGTACGTTTTGCTACTCGATGCCTACATCCACTATACTACGCATCTCATCGGCTCACTCTGCCATCGCCTCGCGCAGTTTGTTCCACAACTCGAGGAGCGGGATCTGGCTGTGGCCGGCGAACTGGCCGTCGCCGACTTCGATGATGGTCCATTCTCCGCTCTCGACCTGTCCGATGTCGATGGTGACGCGCGGACGGTCTTTAGAGTTTAGGGCTTCATTGATATAGTTAAGGATGTAACGGACAACTGTGGTACGGAGGCGATTTATAGTCATGACCGCGGAAGCACAAGAAGCACAAAAGGAAACGCTCGGCTTTCAGGCCGAGGTCGTACAATTACTCGATCTGATGATTCACTCCTTGTACAGCAACAAGGAGATTTTTCTCCGCGAACTTATCTCCAACGCGTCGGACGCGGTGGATAAGCTGCGCTTCGAGGCGCTGTCGGAATCCGACCTGTATGAGGGCGACAGCGACCTCAAGATCCGCGTCTCCTACGACAAAGAGGCGCGCACGATCACCGTGGTCGACAACGGCGTCGGCATGAGCCGCCAGGAGGTCGTCGACAACATCGGCACCATCGCCAAGTCGGGCACGCGCGAGTTCTTCCAGGCGCTCTCGGGCGACCAGCGCAAGGACGCCGCGCTGATCGGCCAATTCGGCGTCGGCTTCTACTCGTCCTTCATCGTGGCCGACCGCGTGACCCTGACCACGCGCCGCGCCGGCCTGCCCGCCGCCGACGGCGTGCGCTGGGAGTCGGACGGCAAGGGCGACTACACGCTGGAGCAGATCGAGCAGCCCGGCCGGGGCACGGAGGTGACGCTGCATCTGCGTGAGGGCGAGGACGACCTGCTCGATGGCTACCGCCTGCGTTCGATCATCCGCAAGTACTCCGACCACATCAGTCTGCCGATCGTGATGGCGGCGGAGAGCGCCAGCGTCAAGGAAGGGGAAGATGAGGCTCCCGCGCCCACGGAGGAAACGGTCAACAGCGCCTCGGCCCTGTGGACGCGCGCGCCGCGCGAGGTCACGGAGGAGGAGTACGACGAGTTCTACAAGAGCGTCGCGCATGACTTCACCGATCCGCTGGCGCACGTCCATAGCCGCATGGAGGGCCGCTACGAGTACACGCTGCTGCTCTACATCCCCTCGCGCGCGCCGTTCGACCTGTGGAACCGCGACAGCCGCCACGGCGTCAAGCTCTATGTGCGGCGCATCTTTATCATGGACGACGCCGAGCAGTTGCTGCCGGCCTACCTGCGCTTCGTGCGCGGCGTGATCGACTCCAGCGACCTGCCCCTCAACGTGTCGCGCGAGATTTTGCAGCACAATCGGATCACCGAGAGCATCAAGTCGGGCGCCACACGCAAGATCCTGGGCCTGCTCAAGGACCTATCGAGCGGGCAGCCGGAGAAGTACGCCACGTTCTGGACCGAGTTTGGTCAGGTGCTCAAGGAGGGCGTGCCCGAAGACCCCGCCAACGCCAAGGATATCGCCCCGTTGCTGCGTTTCGCTTCGACGCACGCCGACAGCGACGCCCAGGACGTGGCGCTGGCCGACTACGTAGCGCGCCTGAAAGAGGGCCAGGACAAGATCTACTACCTCACGGCCGACTCCTATACGACGGCCAAGAGCAGTCCGCTGCTGGAACTCTTCCGCAAGAAGGGCATCGAGGTATTGCTGCTGACCGACCCCATCGACAACTGGCTGTCGATGAGCCTGACCGAATTCGAGGACAAAGAACTGCAATCGATCGCGCGCGGCGACGTCGATTTGGCGGGGCTGGAGGACGCGCGGGAGAAGGAGGAGCAGCAAAAGGCGGAGACCACGTTCGCCCCCCTGGCCGAGCGCGTCAAGGGCGCGCTGGGCGACAAGGTCAAGGAGGTGCGCGTGACCACACGCCTCACCACCTCGCCGGCTTGCCTCGTGGCGGGTGAGCACGACCTCGACGCCACCTTCGTACGCCTGCTCAAGTCGTCGGGGCGGGCCGTCCCACAGACGCAGCCGATCCTGGAGATCAACCCGCATCATCCGATTCTGACGCGTATGGACAAGGAAACGGACGCGGGGCGCTTCGGCGACTGGAGCGCGATCCTGTTCGACCAAGCCGTGCTTGGCGACGGCGGCCAACTCGAGGACCCAGCCGGCTTCGTCGGCCGCCTCAACGGCCTGCTGGTTGCTCTAAGTGGCGAGTGACGAGAACTAGCCATTCGTCCTGGTTGCTCTGTTGCTCTAAGTAGCGAGTGACGAGAACTCGTCACTCGCTACTGCAAAAGGGCGAGGGTGGAAACACGTTTCCACCCTCGCCCTTATTATTTGCTTTACTAACAGGTTAGAAGCGTCTCCACAACGCGTCGGCGATCAACCTGCCAGCGGACCAATATCGCCTGCGATGTAGCTCTGGTATTCGGCATATCCGACCTCCTCAGAGTTAGGCTTGCGTTCTCGGTCTAACGCACCGGCAACTATCTGCTGCCGATATTTCCATGATGCCACGAACTCGCGCGAAGGTCAAGTGTTCCACGCAGGCCATTCAGTTCTCGCGACAGCGCTATTGCGCGCATATGCGACAATACGCGTATACAACGGAATCTGATGACATGGCAAAGAAACAAAGGGGCGCTACTATGGCAACCGAAACCGAGACACGCGATTTGACGACGTTCCGGCGTAGCTACGACCTGCCGACGCAACAGGACTACTTTGCGTTGCTCTCTTCGCCCGATCACGAGCGCGTGGGGCGCGCGATCGCGGAGCGCGAGCAGGCCGGCGTAGCGCGTCTGCGCGCCGAGGGCTTTAATGGGTCGACACTCGCCGAGGCCTACAACTGGTGGCTCGGCGGCGGCGGCGAGGGCGAGAGCGACAGTTGCGGCTGCGGTGGCGAGGGCTGCGGCGGGCATAGCTGCTAGTGCTGCCTTAAAGAGATTGCTTCGCGGCCGCAAACAAACTCCCTTTCTCCCTTTCTCCCTTTACGCTTTGGGGGCACATGATGGAAGCACCGTACCTCGCGTTATTGCGGGGGATCAATGTGGGAGGCGCTAACAAGCTCCCCATGAACGAACTGCGCGACCTGTTTGTCGCGGCTGGCTGCCGCGACGTGCGGACCTATATCCAGAGCGGGAACATGATCTTCCGGGCGGACTCACAAATCGTCGCGTCGCTTCCCAGTGTTATGACAATCCGCATCGCGGAGCGCTTCGGCTATCGGGTACCCTTGGTAGTGCGCACGGCTGCGCAAATCGGCGACATCATTGAGCGTAACCCCTTCATCGCGGAGGGGGCGGCTACGGAGACGCTGCACGTCTTATTCCTGGCGGACCTACCGCCCGCGCCCCGCGTCGCCGCCCTCGATCCCGACCGTTCGCCGCCCGACACGTTCATCGTGCGCGGTCAAGAGATCTACCTGCGGCTTCCACACGGCGCCGCGCGCACCAAGCTGACCAACGCCTACTTCGACGCGACGCTTGCCACGATGAGCACCGGGAGGAACTGGCGGACTGTGACCACGCTCCGCGCGTTGATGGATGAGTGAGGCTCTCCACAAGCCTGTTACAAGTGAGGCTCTCCACAAGCCTGTTACAAAGGATAAACATGACGATGGCTGAAACAAGTCTCTCCATCACCGTCTACGGCGCGACCTGGTGCCCCGACTGCCGGCGCGCCAAGAAGTTCTTGGGCGAACAGCTCATCCCCTATAACTGGGTCGACCTCGGCGAACATCCCGAGGCGCAACAAGTTGTCGAGGGCTACAACGACGGTAAGCAGATCATCCCCACCATCGTCTTCGCGGATGGCTCGATCCTGGTCGAACCCTCCAACGCCGCACTTGCCGCCAAGCTAGGCCTCAAGACCAAGGCCCAGTGCGCTTCATACGACCTCATCATCATTGGCGCCGGCCCGACCGGGCTGACCGCCGCTATCTATGCCGCGCGCGAGGGTCTCGACACGCTCGTCGTCGACCGCGCCGGCACGGGCGGACAGGCCGCCATCACCGAACGCGTCGATAACTACCCCGCTTTCCCCGACGGTATCTCCGGCGGCGAGTTCGCCGACCGCGTCGCGCGGCAGGCCGCCCGCTTCGGTGTGGAGACGCTCGTCGCCAGCGAGGTGGCCGCGCTTGGCCGGCGCGACAACCGGCTGTTCGTCACCACGGCCGATGGCTCCAGCTATGGCGCCGACGCCATCCTCGTCGCCACTGGTTCGACCTACCGGCGGCTCGATGTCCCCGGCGAGGACGACTACATCGGCGCGGGCGTGCATTTCTGCGCCACTTGCGACGGCCCCTTCTATAAAGGGCGCGACGTGGTGGTGATCGGCGGCGGCAATAGCGCCGCCGAGGAAGCGGCCTATCTCAGCGGCCTCGTCAAAGGGGTCACGATCCTGGTGCGTGGCGACCATATGACGGCCGGCAAGACGGCGCAAGACAAGCTGCCGGAGTACCCCAACCTGACGGTGCGCACTCAAACCGAGGTGACGGGCTTCGAGGGCGCGGACGGGCGCCTCACGGCGGTGCGCGTGCGCGACGAAGTGAGCGGCGCCGAGGAGACGCTGCCCACGGCGGCGGCCTTCGTGTTCATCGGTCTCACCCCGCACACCGAATTGCTGCAAGGGAAGGCCGACCTCGACGCCAACGGCTTCGTGCTGACGTCGGAGACCCCGATGACGAGCATGTCTGGCGTCTTCGCGGCGGGCGATTGCCGCCACGGCAGCACCAAGCAGATCGCCTCGGCCGTCGGTGAGGGCGCCACCGCCGCCATCATGATTCGCCACTACCTCAACATGGGCGAAGAGGCGCGCGGCGGTGGTGATTAATCGACTCTCGACTCTCGACTCTCGACTAATGTGGCGTAGAGCCGATTGATGCGCGCCATGACGCAGGGGTCGCCGCCGCGGTCGGGGTGGTGGGCGCGGGCGAGGGCGCGATACTGTTGCTTGATGTCGTCGCGCGCTGTATTGGGTCCCAGGACGAACGGCGCCCACGGATTGACGGGAGGGGGCGGAGCAGGTTGTACAGGGTGTGCGAACCCTTGGCCGCTATGATCCGCGCGGGCGTGTGAGCGTCGCGTATGGGTATAGGTTCCATAACGCGCGCCCGCCGGTTGGGCGTGGCCACGCGGGGACGGTGCTGGCTGGTGGGGCGGCCGATAGTGCAGTGCGCGATGTGTGTAGCGCACCTCGGCGCGGATCAGGCCGGCCATCGCGGCCAGCACCGTCCCCAGCAGCGCGCACCCTGAGAGCAGCACAACGTCCACGTCAGAACCTCTCTACAGATTATGTTATCGTGTTTTCGCGGTGAACGGCCACGCCGCGACGTAGCGGGGCTATACGCTACAAATTCGCGCTGAATTCGTCCGTTGTCACATGGGCTTGCTGTAGGATACCATGCAATGTACCGGCCGCCAGTTCGCGATGCAGCGGTACAACGCACCCCACCGCGCCATCCGGTGTCTGTTTCTTCAGGACGACGTGGCTGCCGCGTTGCCTGACTTGCACGAATCCCATCCGCTCCAAGGCGCGAATCACTTCGGCGCCTGAAACCCGGGGCAAGTTAGGCATAGACCGCTTCCGCTTCGAACGTCGTTAACAGTGGATGCGAGCTTTCAGGCAACGAAAACTCTTCAAGGTAAAGCTCTGTGGCTTCCTTAAGGTTCGCGATGGCATCCTCGATAGTGTCGCCCTGGCTGACCGTCCCCACCTCGGAGCATTGCGCCACGTATAAATCGTTCTCTTTATGCAAGATCGCCGTAAATGTCCGTACTGCCATATCCTCGTCCCCCCTCTTGTTATAAGGCTACCAACTACCGTGAAGGTAGCATATCACGCTGGGCGTATCGTGTAGCGTATAACCCATTCCAATTGACTATAATAAATGAGCAATGAAGCGGTTGAGCGCGAAGGAGCAAGGTGGACGATGGACAGCGCGGTGATCGTGGACGCGGTACGCACGCCGGTGGGGCGCTACGGCGGCGCGCTTAAGAGTGTGCGGCCGGATGACCTGGCGGCGCTCGTCATAAAAACTATCGTGGCGCGCAACAAGGTCGACCCAGCGGAGATCGAGGATGTGATCTTCGGCTGTACCAATGGGGCCGGCGAGGACAACCGCAACGTGGCGCGCATGGCGCTGCTGCTGGCTGGACTACCCGAGACAGCCGGCGGCCTGACCGTCAACCGCCTGTGCGGCTCGGGGCTCGACGCCGTCAACCGCTGCGCGCAGTCGGCCATGACCGGGGCGGGCGATGTCTTCATCGGCGGCGGTGTGGAGAGCATGACGCGCGCGCCCTTCGTGACGCTCAAGCCCGAAGGCGCGTTCCCGCGTGGCAACATGGCGCTTGTCGACACGACGATCGGCTGGCGCTTCAACAACCCGCGGCTCGACGCGCTGCACTACCCCTACAGCATGGGCGAGACGGCCGAGAACGTGGCCGAGAAGTATGGTGTCTCACGCGAGGACCAGGACCGTTTCGCCCTGGAGAGCCAGCGCCGCGCCGCGCGCGCGCAGGAGGCGGGTATCTTCGCACAAGAAATCGTGCTGGTCGAGGTTCCCGGCAAGAAGCGCGGCGAGACGCTGCTGGTGGAGCGGGATGAGCACCCACGGCCGGACACGACGCTGGAGAAGCTCGCCGCGCTCAAGCCCGCGTTCAAGGGGGGCGGCACGGTCACGGCGGGCAACGCGTCGGGCATCAACGACGGGGCGGCGGCCGTGCTTGTCATGTCCGAGAGCAGGGCGCTGGCGCGGGGGCTGCGGCCGCTGGCGCGCGTCGTGTCGATGGCCGTGGCCGGGGTCGACCCCGCCTACATGGGCATCGGTCCCGTACCGGCCACGCGCAAGGCGCTCGACCGCGCGGGGCTGCGCGCGGACGACCTCGACGTGGTCGAGCTCAACGAAGCCTTCGCCGCGCAGTCGCTGGCCTGCATCCGCGAGCTGGGGCTCGACCCGGCCAAGGTCAACCCCAACGGCGGGGCCATCGCGCTGGGGCATCCGCTCGGTTGCAGTGGGGCGCGGCTGGTCACCACGCTGGTGCACGAGATGTCGCGGCGCGGCCACCGCTACGGATTGGCGACGATGTGCATCGGCGTGGGGCAGGGCATCGCTACCATCTTCGAGCGCGTTTCAACGACGTAGTAGTCCGTCAAGACTGTTTTAGACAGTTGGACACAATCGTATCCCTGGGCCTTTTGTCGTTGTGGTTACTGTCGGGGCTACGTCCGCTCACCGTCGTAGACCAGCCCGATGGCGGCGCGCCAGCGGTCGAGCGCGCGCATGTTGCCGAGCGAGTCGTCCGGAGTCATAGCCGGCGCTTGCCGCGTGGCGAGGTTCTCCGCGACGGTGTCGGCCTCCAGGCCATAGAGCCCGGCCTCGGTATGGGCCGGGATACCGCTATCAATCGTGATCTCCCGCGGCCCCGGCTCGCTCTCGTCGCGGAGAATGGTGGCGCTCGGCTGGCCGTGCGTCTGGACGACGATCGTACTCGGGCCGCCGTCGCGGCTCGGCGCGAAGGGGATGGGCACGACGATCGAGCCCTCGGACCCATAGACGCGCACAACGTTCTCCTGTTGCAGGCGTATACCCGTAGCGATCTGCGCCAGGATGTCGCCGGGGAAGCGCAACGCGGCGATGGCCGCCTCGTCGATATGGCTCCGCGCGCCGAGATAGGCCATACCCATGAGGTCTATCGGCTCGGCGAAAGGGACGCCGGTGGCCGCGCCGGCAAGCAGGCGAACCATCGACATGGCGTAGCAACCCACGTCGAGGATGCCGCCGCCGCCGAGATCTTTGCGCAGCAGCCGGCTGTCGGGGTCGTCGCCGCCGTCGAAGCTGTAGGTGGCCTGGAGCGCGCGCACCGTGCCGATGGCCCCCGCACGGATCAGTTCCACGAGGCGCCCCGTTTGGGGGTGGCAGCGGTACGCAAAGGCCTCCATCAGGAACACGTCGTGGCGACGCGCGGCGGCGGCCACTGCCGCGGCCTCGGCATAGTTGAGCGTCAACGGTTTCTCGCACAGGATATGCTTGCCCTGCTCGGCCGCTTTGATAGCCCACGCGGCATGCATCGGATGGGGCGTGGCGATGTAGACGGCTTCGACGGCGGGGTCGGCGAGCAGCGCGTCGTAGTCCGCGTGGCGGTGGGGCGGCGCGACCGCGAACTCCGCGCCAAAGCGGTCGGCGGCCTCCTGTGTGCGGCTGCCCACGGCGACGAGCCGGCCGGTCCGCGATGTGGTCAGGCCTTGCGCGAAGGTCCGGGCGATGTTGCCCGTGCTGATGATGCCCCATGCGAGTGTCTCCGCCATGCTTCTCTCCTCCTTGATCAGCGCGTTGTCTATACCCCCTATCCTACCGCAGCATTCGGTATCAAAACCTGCGACTGCCTCCCCACTGCGGTGGGGAGGCAGTCGCAGGCCCACGGCGCCGATAATGCACGAGCCTACCGGTGAAAACCCGCGCTGGCGACTCAAAGCGTTTGATATACTAAGGATGGTGCATAACTCGTATAAGCCTGGGGATTGGCCCGGCGTTTCTACTGGCAGCCGTAAACTGCCTGGCTACGAGGGAAGTGCATCTAGGGCTCCGCGTTCGCGCCCACCATACGATATAGACTATGGGCGTAAGCGGTCTGGACCGAGCGATGCAGGCAGGGGTCTACGCTCCCGTGACGGGGCGTCTCTTGCTACACCATAGGGGATAAAAGCCCGGATGGTAGGTTCCACTCGATTCAATGATTGATAGAGTATGGAATCGGCTATCCGGGCTTTGACGTTTTTCGCGCGCCGCGTCAAACACTGGTGTAGCGGGGGAGAGTAGCCATAATGGCAACAGTTCAGGAACGACAGGCGGCCTACCGGGACGAGGTCCTGGAGATTGAGCCGCGCGGCATCGAGCATGTGCCGGCAAGCGATAAGCATGGTTCTCCGGTGCGGGCGTTTACGCTGTGGTTCGCGGCGAACCTGTGCATGGCGACGTGGGTCGTCGGAGCGCTCGGGGCGATCTTCGGTCTGGGGCTCTACGAGTCGTTGGCCGCCATCGTCGTCGGCAATCTGTTGGGCATGGTCTGCCTGGGCGCGGTCTCGGCGATGGGGCCGCGCTCCAGCGTGCCACAGATGGTGCTGACGCGCGCCAGCTTTGGGTATGTCGGCACGTTCGTGCCAGCCTTCTTCAACTGGGTGGCCTGTATTGGCTGGTTCGCCGTCAACACGATTCTCGGCGTGCTAGCCCTGCAGCAACTCCTGCACGTCCCCTATATCATCTCGGTCGCGTTGATGGTGGTGGGTCAGGTCGCGCTGGCCGTCTACGGCCACAACGTCATCCATAGCTACGAGAAGTGGATGACCTACGTGCTCGGCGCGCTGTTCCTGGTGGCGACAGCGCTCACGCTGGGCCGGCTCGGTGAGCTACACGGACATGCGCTGGCGCTGGGCGGCTTCCACCCGGCGGGGTTCGCCACGCTGGTCGCCGCCGCACTGGGCTACGCGCTCGGCTGGACCCCCTATGGCGCCGACTACTCGCGCTACCTGCCGACCGCGACCTCGCCGGGGCGCGTCTTCAACCTGACCTTCCTGGCCGGCTTCATCTCAGCGGTGTGGATCGAGGCGCTCGGCGCGCTGATCGCGGCCATGGCACTGACCGCCTCGGCCAACCCCATAACGCAGCTCACGGGCATCATGGGCCTCTTCGCCGGCCCCATGCTGATTGCCATTATCCTGGGCACGGGCACGTCGAACGCGCTCAACATCTACAGCGGGGCGCTCTCGGCGCTGGTGCTGGACGTGCCGCTCAAGCGCTGGGTCTCGGCGGTCGTCATCGGCGCGCTGGGCACGATTCTCCTGTTGCTGGCGGGGACCAACCCACTACAGCTGGAGGGGGAGTTCCAGAGCTACCTATTGTTGCTGGCCTACTGGATCGCTCCGTGGCTGGCCATCGTGATCGGCGACTACTACCTGTTGCATCGGGGCCGCTACGACACCGCCGCGCTATACCGGCGCAACGGGGTGCGCTGGGCTGGGCTCGGCGCGTACGTCGCGGGCATCCTCGTCTCGGTCCCGTTCATGTCGCAGCAGCTCTTCACCGGGCCCATCGCCAAGACCTACCTGCAAGGGGCCGACCTCAGCTACTACGTCGGCTTCATCGTCGCCGGAGCGCTCTACCTCGCCTTCGCGCGGGCGCGTTCATCCGAAGTGACACCGGCGGCGCGTCGGGCGGAGGTAGGCGCGGCCAGCTAGCGCGGCCACAGAGGGATTCGTTAAGTAGTCGTCGGGACGCCCGGCGACCCCAGTGGTCCGGAGTAGCTCACAGAGGAAATTACTCCCGGTCCTGGGCGTGGCGCAGATGAGGTACGACAGATGTATCGACGACACTGAACGCTCCTTAGCTCGTGATACTTTTCAGCGCGGCTTGTGGCGTTACGGGCGCCATGGCAGGGTTGACAGGGTGTTGTGCAGCCAGCGGTAGAGGGCGGGGGCGCGGTTGGGGAGAGACAGGCGCGGCGCATGCTATGATATCCGTACAAATGGTGTTGAAGCGTATGCGGGCTACCGGAGTTGGCGCTGGGAGGGCGGCGGAATGGTTGCTAAACCTGACGATGTTTTTATGACCGTCGAAGAGTATCTGGCGTTGGAGGAAACAAGTCCGGTCAAGCACGAGTACGTCGACGGCCACGTCTATGCCATGTCAGGCGGCACCATTGATCATGATACTATTGCCAATAATATAAGGGCCATCCTCGTCACACAAGTTGGCGACGAGTCGTGCAGGGCTTTGGGTCCGGATGTGCGCGTCCGCATCAACCCGAGTATCTCTTACTACCCGGATGCGCTGGTGACGTGCGATGCGACGATCGATGGCGGCGAACACGAATTGACCACACCGCGCTTAATCGTTGAAGTGCTTTCCGATTCAACCGAAGCTAATGACCGTGGCGACAAGTTTGCCAACTATCAGACTCTCGACACGTTCGAAGAGTATCTGCTTGTAGCATCGCGTCGACGATCCGTCGAACGTTTCCGGCGGACAGGACGCGGCCTTTGGCTCTATCAGCGCTACCCTCCCTATGAGGGCGTCACGCTGGAAGCCATAGGCTTGACCCTACCCATCGATGCCTTCTACCGGCGCACGCGCCTGTAGCGGGTTGGAGGCTAATCGGCCGGTTGTCCTGGGCCGATTGCCGACCTTTAGTAGCGGAACGCAACCCTAAAAAGCTGATAGCTGACGCTAATACAGGAACATCGGTTTGCCAATGAGGTGCCGCACGCGGTGACGGTAGGTCTCGCTGTCGTAGAGTTCGGTCACGTCGACGCGCCGTGAGCCCTGGCCGACCACCTCGAGTGGGACCGTGGTGTAGACACCCTTTTGCAGCGCGACCATCTCGCCGGTGGCGCCGGCCAAGCCACGGTCGACGGCCAGGTTGCCGTAGGAGAAGCCGACCATGTGGTCGAGCGCGTCGGGCGCGCCCGCGCGCATGAGGTAGCCCAGTTGCTGCCCCACGATGCCCTGACCGGTGATTTCCTGCAAGGCGTCGCCCGTCATTTTGCCGATGCCGCCCAGCTTGCGGTGGCCGTAGGCGTCGGCCTCGCCGCTTTCGATTGTTTCGCCGCCTTCCATGACCGCGCCCTCGGCCACAGTGACGACGGCGTAGTTGCTGGGGTTAGACCGCTTGTCGCGCATTACCAGGTCGGCCAGACGGTGGATGTCGAACGGGATTTCGGGGATGAGCGCGCGGTCGGCGTCGGCGAGGTAGGACGAGATGAGCGTCGACTCGCCGGAGTTGCGGCCAAAAAGCTCTATCACGGCGATGCGCTCGTGTGAGCCGGTTGGCGTGCGCAGGGCGGTGATGAACTCGACGGAGCGCGACACGGCGGTGGAGAAGCCGATGCAATAATCGGTGCCATAGACATCGTTGTCCATCGTCTTGGGGATAGCAACGACCTTGACGCATTCCTGATGCATGCGCAGGGCGTAGCTCAACGTATCGTCGCCGCCGATGGGCGTCAAGAGGTCGATGCCGAGGCTCTCGACGACGCGCAGCACATGCGGGGTGCAGTCGACCGTGCCCTTGTCGCCGGGCTGGAAGCGATCTTTCAGGAAGGCCGGAACATCCTTTGGCTTGACCTTGCTGGGGTTGGTGCGCGACGAGTGCAGGTAGGTGCCGCCGAAGCGGTCGATCGTGCGCACGCGTTCGTGGTCGAGCGGTTCGATCCACTCATGCGCGTCCGAGGTGTCGTCGGGGTTGTAGTTGAGCAGTCCAGCCCAACCGCGCCGGATGCCGATGACCTCGTGTCCTTGTGTGGTGGCGCGGTTGACGACGGCCTTGATAGCGGGGTTCAGGCCCGGGACGTCGCCGCCGCCGGTGAGAATGCCGACTTTCATGGGGAGCCTCCTATCTCGGTAGCCTGCGACTGCGGTCGCATGGCAAATCACGGGCACTGCTGTGCCAAGGGATCGTCATAGGGGCGCATTGCATGCGCCCCTATGACAACAACCGACCGCAGTCGGCGTTGGTCTGCCATCGGGGTCCCCACCGCAGTGGGGAGGCAGCCGCAGGCCCACTATTTACACAACTGCGTGTTCGTGGGCGTGGTACGAACTGCGCACGAGCGGGCCGGATTCGACGTGCTTGAAGCCGAGCGTGAGCGCCTCTTCTTTGAGGGCGGCGAACTCGTCGGGGTGGTAATAGCGCACCACGTCGAGGTGCTCGGGCGTGGGACGCAAGTATTGCCCGATGGTCAGGACGTCGACGTCCGACGCGCGCAGGTCCCGCATCGTTTGCGTGATCTCCTCGCGCGTCTCGCCAAGCCCGACCATAATGCCCGACTTGGTGCGGATGCCGGGCGCGACATCTTTGGCGTTGCGCAGCACCTCAAGGGAGCGACGGTACTTGGCGCGGCGGCGCACCAGCTTGGTCAGGCGCTCGCACGTCTCGATATTGTGGTTGAACACGTCTGGCCGCGCGGCCAGGAGCGTTTCCAGCGAGGAGCGCACGCCCTCGAAGTCGGGCGTGAGCACCTCGATGGTGCAGCCGGGCACGCGTTCGCGGATCTTGCGGATGGTCGCGGCGAAGATCCTGGAACCGCCGTCAAGGACATCGTCGCGGTTGACCGAGGTGACGACGACGTGCTTGAGACCCATCTTTTCGACGGCGCTGGCCACGCGCATCGGTTCGAGCAGGTCGAGCGTGCCGGGCCGGCCGGTCTTGACAGCGCAGAAGCCGCAGGCGCGCGTGCAGGTGTCGCCGAGGATCATGAAGGTGGCCGTGCGGTGACCCCAGCACTCACCGATATTGGGGCAGCGCGCCTCCTCGCAGACCGTGTGCAGGTCGAGGTCGCGCATGAGGGTCTTGAGTTCGACGTAGTTCTTGCCCGAGGGCATGCGCACCTTGAGCCACTCGGGCCGCTTCAGTACTTGTCCCTGGACGTGCGGCTCGTGCGTCGGGGCCGCCTGTGCCTGTTCGATCATAGAAAACTCCCGGAAAACCGTCGACTTCGGGCGGCAGTAGAGATTAGGACGCCCCGCCCGCGCATAGAGCACTGACGAGCGGCGCATCCGGGTTGCTATGCCGCAACCTCTCCAGATAAGACATGGTTCACGCGACGCTCGATCAAGCTTGACAGTGTAAGCCTCCAGCAAGCGCAACACTGTCAAGTTCGCTTGAACCATGTCTAAGAATAATAGGTGCCCGTGGCCCGTCGGCGCCACGTCTCACCCTTCCCAGTATACGCGGTATACGCGCGCTCACGGACAATCATCTGGCTTGTTATAGAGGCTATTAAGTCCTGTGGCGTCTATGGCGCTGGGGGATTGATGATTTGATCGATGATCGCTAGCAAGGGCGTTCATACAGCACGCGCCCCTTTTCCACGACTTCCTCCTGAACAAAACGACGCGTCGCGGTGAGGTCCGCCCACTCCTCGGGTGTGTATACCAGCACGTCCAAGCCGACCTGGGGCTCGACGCTTCTATAGATGTGATCGAGGCGCTGATAGAAAGGGAGATCGGTGCGCGCGACGACGACGAGATCCAGATCGGACCATTCCTTGATGCGCCCGGTAGCGAAAGAGCCGAAGATGATGATGCGCTCCGGCCGCATCCGCGCGGTGATGATCGTCACGAAGCGCTGTAGTTCGGACGAGAGTTGCGCACGACGTTGCTCTACCGCCTGGTTGGCGTCGGACGCTACGGCCATGCTCTCACCGCCTCACGACTAGTCGCTGTTGTCCTGCCTTCATTGTACCGTGTATCGGTTATGACGGGTCGAGCGTCAGCGCCGTGGGGTGCGCCACAGCAAAGTTCCCATCACGCGTACAGCGGCCATGCTGGTTGGCTGCCACGCCGCACAAGGGAACTTTGCTGTGGCGCACCCAGCGCCGTGTGCGTGACGATGCGTTGGTTGGCGTTGAGCGCGGGTGGTGGCGGAGGCGGCGGGACCCAGGGTAGATGCGCGCGCAGCCAACTGGGCATCCAACCGTAGCGGTCGTCGGGCTGGCCGGAACTCAGGGTGTCGTAGGCCGTCACGAGGTGGCCGTTCCCAGTATCAACCGTCACGTTGTTGAGTGAATGTCCCGGCGACATGGTACGCAGGAGCGCTCCGCTACGCGCGTCCAGCACGGCGATGTGGGTGTCCGCTATCGCAACGTTGTGGCCGGCGGAGAGTGTGACCAGCGCACGATGGCGCGGTTCATCCAGCACGACCTGAAGGGGTTGGAGACCCAGCGCGACCGTGCGTAGGATGCGCCCGCTGGCGCCGTCGAGCACGGTGACGGCGCGCGATGTCGGGGATGAACACGCGGTTGCCGTCTTCGTCGACGGTGATCTCGCCGAAGCCGGTGACGGATGCGATGGAGCCGAGCGCCCCCGTTCGCGGATCGAGCATGACCAATGTCTGCGTGGGCGCCCGCCAGAGGCCAGTATGGAGCTTGACGGGACCGTGCGGCACGATGAAAGCGAATATGTGACCGCTCCGCCCGTCCGCCTGTGCGCTCATCAGGGCGACGGGCAGGCGGCGTGTGGACAGGACGCGGCCGCTTGCGCGAGGACGCCTTCGTCGAGGATGAAGGCGCGGCCGAGGCGGCTGTCCACGCCCACCATACTCGGATTGCCGATCCGCGTCGCATTCAACATGATGTTGTGGGTCGGAGCGCGCAAGGCTAATACGGCGGCCATGCCGGCCACGATACATAGGACGGCCAGGCCAGCCGCGAGATGTCGCCGTGCCATCGGGGCTATCCTTATCGTCACTCGTCTTTACATCACGCGCCAATACAGGTGATTATAGCCTCATCGTATTTTCCGCATCCGGTACGCGCCGCCGTATGCCGCGGACTGGTAGGGTGTAGGTGTGGCATATTTGGTAGGCGTTGGAGTAAATAATCAAGAGGAGCAGAGAGCTAGATGTTACAGCCGTTGAAGTTTGGGGTGTCCGCCGTGACGTCGGACGGGCGCGACGTGGGGTCGCTGTATCGGGTGGTCGTGTCTGAACGGGTGGCGCCTGAGGGCGCCGTCTATGTGGTGACGGCGGTCACGGTGCGCCGCCGTCTGCTGGAGTCGGGGAACCTGCTCAAGCCAGGCGGGTGGGAGGCGCCGCGCGACCTCAAGGTCCCGTTCGCGCAGGTTACGGGGGCCGACGAAGGCGAGGCGCGGTTGAGCCTGACCGAGGAAGAGTTCCTAGCGCTGCCGCCGTACATCGTCGGTGATGTCCCTGAACCAGCGCCGGGCTCCACGCCGCCACCGGGTTTCGAGGCCGAGGACATCGCGATGCGCGCTGGCGCGCTGCTCGGCGGGGGCCTGTATGATCCGCCGCACGACGAGCAGGAGAACCGGGGCGTGAACGAAAGGCATGTGAGCGAGGGCGCGCCGGTATGGCGGCGCGCGCCGCACGAGCATATCGGGGACCTCGACCATGTGCTGATGGACGACGTGTCGAACGTCGTGGAGGGGCTCGTCGTGCGGCGCGGCGTGCTCTTCACGCACGATGTCGTGGTACCGGCGCGCGCCATCGCCGTCCTGCTCGACGACCTCGTACAGGTCAATCTACAGGGCGACACAGGCGCGCTGGAGGACTACCGAGCGGAGTAGTCGAAAGTCGAAAGTCGAAAAGCAACGCCCAGGTCAATGTCTCGGGGACTATCCAGCGTCCCGACCTGGATAACTTTCGACTTTCGACTTTCGACTTTCGACTGCGTAGCTGCCGAGCACGAAGGCGAGATTGGCTGGGCGCTCGGCCAGGCGGCGCACGAGGTAGGGGTACCACGAGACGCCATAGGGGATGTAGACGCGCACGTTGTAGCCGTCGGCGACGAGTTCCTCCTGTAGGTCGCGGCGTATGCCGTAGAGCATCTGGAACTCGAAGCGCTCCGCTTTGATGTCGTGCTGGCGCGTGTACCGGCGCGCGTGGGCGATGATCTCCTCGTCGTGCGTGGCGATGGCGGGGTACTTGCCCTTGTCGAGCAGCGCTTCCATCAGCCGCATGAAGTTGCGGTCGGTGTCCCGCTTGCGCCGGAAGGCCACGTTGGGGGCTTCGTTGTAGGCTCCTTTGCACAGCCGCACGCGCGCTCCGTCGCGTATCAGGCGTTCCACGTCGGCCATGCTGCGGTAGAGGTATGCCTGGATGACGGGCCCGACGTTGTCATATCCGGCGGCGCGCATGTGCTCGCCGATCTCTAGCGTGCGCGCGGTGTACTCCGACGCCTCCATGTCGGTGCGCACGAAAATGTTATGAGCGCGCGCCCGTTCCAGCACGGTCCGCAGGTTCTCTTCGGCCACACTGTCGGCGATGTCGAGGCCCATGGCAGTGAGCTTGACGGAGATATTGGCGTCAAGCCCATGCGCGACGATAGTCTGGAGGGCCTGTTCGTACGCGCTGGCCGCCGCGCGGGCACTGTCGCGGTCGGTCGTGTTCTCCCCCAGGTGGTCGAGGCTGGCCCTGATGCCCTGTTTGTTGAGGTCACGGACGATCGGGACGGCGTCGTTCAGTCCCTCGCCCGCGACGAAGCGCAGCACCATCGGGCGCAACGCGGAGTTCTCCATCGAGAAGCGGGCCAGGCCCTCTTGATTAGCAAGAGCTAGTAGTAAGCGATTCGGCATAATGATATTCTCCTCAGTGTCGCCTGTATTCTACCGCAGGCGCCGTGCCGGGGAGTGGCCAGCTCTTGTAGGGTCATGTAGTTTTCCCCCACCCCCATCCCGTGGCTACCTGGCCCCCCAGACCCTAAACCGCAGGGCTGACGGTCCAGCGCAATCTCCCTCAAGGGATGAGGGGAAACGTGCAGCACACGCGAGGTGGCCCCCCTCTCCCGCGTCAGGGAGAGGGGATGGGGGTGAGGGCCGTGCCGTCGCCATCGAGGATCAGTGTGCAGCCACAACGGTGAAGGCGCGGGCGGCGTTATTCCATGCCTGGAATGACCACGTCGAGGTGAAAATCCCGAGCTTGAGCGTGTAACCGCCCGGCGTCTCGGTGCGCGGGATTGACCACGAGGCAGACACTGCCCGAGGAACACCGACTTTGAATGAGAGTGGACTACGCCACGTCTGCCACACCTTCGCGCCCGCCCCGTTGTAGACCTCGAAGTCTACAAGCTCACTGGCGACCGTTTGGTTGGCTGTTATCGTCGCCGTGAACGTTTCAGTGGCGCCGGGCGCCGCCGAGAGGGCGCTGGCGGTGGTCTGATTGAATGCGAAGGCGAGAGGGGCGGGGGTGCTGGTAGCGCGCGGGATAGTCGGGGGCGTCGACGTCGCGCGCGCGGGCGTGCTGGTCGTGGTCGGCGCAACAGGCGCGCGCGTGCTTGTGCTAGTCGCGGTGGGCGGAATGGGGGGAGCGGTGCTAGTCGCGCTGGGTGGAACGGCTGTGTTGGTGGACGTGGGGGGGGCAGGCGTGCTGGTCGGGGGAACGGCTGTGTCGGTGGCCGTAGAGGGGACAGGGGTATTGGTGAGCGTGCTGGTTGGAGGGATAGGCGTGTTGGTCGCCGTAGGGGGGATAGGCGTGGTGGTCGCGGTTGGTGGAATGGGAGTATTGGTGGGCGTGCCGGTTGGAGGGACAGGCGTGTTAGTTGCGGTTGGTGGAACGGCTGTGTTGGTCGCCGTAGGGGGGATAGGCGTGGTGGTCGCCGTGGCGGGAGAAGATCCTGTGAGCGGGTAGCCGCCGTTGGCATAATATTGCTGTCCCGCCATGCGCAGGTAGCCGCCGTCGTCGTCGGAGACCGTGCTGGTGTTGGTGTTACACACCTGACCGCTGCTCACGCCGTCGCTCGTGCAGAGGCTGGCTGGGTTGGTCACGCCGTCGTTCATGCCGTCG
>JAABUL010003001.1_pt1 | contig 26253 bp, 45 predicted proteins | sample 5559151 | NCBI WGS metagenome assembly JAABUL01 (sample SAMN10711876, study PRJNA513368) | rock metagenome | isolation source: Antarctica rocks | place: Antarctica: Victoria Land, Pudding Butte sud | reverse complement strand
GCCGTTGCGGTCTCTAGAGGCTCGAAGTCAGCCCTTGACTACTGGGTGAGATGTTCACGTACCCTTGAAGCTGAGACCCGCTTGAGTCGTCATCCCGCTCCTCCCGGCATATCGCTCGAATACGGATGAGAGAGGGAACTCGGACGACCGGAAGACGACTGATATCGCCACGTGGCTGGCTTCCCTTAATCCAGCTGATCGATCTCTTCCCGACGATTTCGAATCTCATCACCCAAAATCCAACACAGGGAGGATGTGAAACAATGGGGCATGAATTTGATGGTTGGGGTAGTCGGACAGACAGCTTATAAGGAGGGTATTTTGAGTCTTGCTCTTCACTGACACCCCATCTTTGCTCTTCCTTTTCCCGCTTGCTTGGACCTCTAACCCCGCCTAGACCTTCTTCGGGTTCGAGTCGACTGATCACTTCTTCCACTACTTGACTATCCCGAGCTTCACTCCTTTGCTCAGAAGTTTTCGCATGCGCCTTCGTGTCCCAGCACTCGCACCCGCAAAGTCTCAAACAGTTCCACGCGACCCTTCGATCCGGATCCGACCTTCGCTGCTCCCCGCAAACAGGTTGACCGACTCAGACCCACGACTCTCGAGAATGACCATAATCCGCGCCTTATCGACAACTCCAACGCTCACCCCACCAATCTCGCCAAAGGATTCCAAATCCATGCTCTGTAGGTCAACCTTCAGCTTCTGCAGTGTGAAGTGAACGTTGACGCCTACTCGTCTTAGCTACCGCTCATCCCGCCACGACCCCTGCTCAGAACCTCCTACGCCTACAGCGCCATCTTCTCACGCTGCCTACTGACCTCCTCAAGCACATACACCTTTCCAAAGTCCGCCAGGAATTCCCATCGCTTTACTTCAGCGCAATCCGAGACGATCTCGTCGGCCTGTATGTCTCCTTACTTTCATGGATGCGTGCTGATACAGTATGATCTCAGTGCTCCGATCGTCTATACCCCTACTGTTGGCGAGGCATGCCAGAAGTACTCGCAGATCTTCTCCGGGCCAGAGGGGCTGTACCTCTCCATCGACGACAAGGTCTGTTTGCCCCCCTCATCCTAGACAGAGCTAAGTTCAATCCAGGACAAACTCCCAGCGATCCTCGCCGACTACGCTCGCAGTACCCCAAACACGCCGCAGATCATCGTCGTTACCGATGGGTCCCGAATCCTTGGCCTCGGCGACTTGGGCATCGGAGGAATGGGCATCTCGGTTGGCAAGCTCAACCTATATGTTGCCGGGGGTGGGGTGAACCCGAATGGCTGTCTACCTGTTATCCTGGAGTACGTCATTCGTCATTGAGGGGGTCCTCGACTGATGGTCAGTATGGGGACCAACAACGAGAAGATTCGGGACGATCCGCTCTACATTGGTCTCCGCAGGCCTCGGGTATCGCTTGACGAGGTCAGTCGACTTGCCCCCTTGCTGAGCTATGAATAGCTAGCAAGGTGGTACCGGGTTGCTGACGAGCTCAGGCGACCAACTTCATGGACGCCTTCATGTCCGCTGCCTCGACCATCTTCCCGAAGGTCGCTATCCAACACGAGGACTTCTATTCCGAAGCGGCCTTCGACTTCCTTGAGCGATATCAGAACAAGTACAGGATGTTCAATGATGACATACAAGGGTGAGTGATGATCCTCATCGTCGAGGCAGCGGTTGACTGGTGCAGGACTGGCTCTGTGATTCTTGCGGGCTTCATCGCCGCCACGAAGCAGGCGAAAAGGCTGTCTGGATGCAACTGAAAGATCACAAGATTGTCTTCTTGGGCGGCGGGAGCGCGGCCGTCGGGTGAGTCCCGTACAAACCGCGAATCTCTCTGTCTGGTGGCGTTGACTGAACCGGACTCACGGAAACTCAGGGTTGCCAAGGAGATGATGAATTTCTTCACGGTGCAAGGCCTTACCGAGAAGGAAGCGAGAGAGCGATTCTGGCTCATCGACACAAGGGTGGGTCTTACTCGAGCATGATCTCAAGCATGCTGAAGCGCTCTAGGGTCTCATCACCTACTCCCGTCCTGACGTCATGTCCGGCAAGGTCGCCTCGCATAAGAAGTACTTCATCCGTCAGGACACCGCTGGTCGCGAATTCGCCTCACTACAAGAAGTCATCGATCACGTCCGGCCTACAGCTCTCGTCGGACTCTCCACCACGTTTGGCGCCTTTCCCGAGCCCGTCGTGCGCCGTATGGCGGAGCTGAACGAATCTCCCATCATCTTTCCCTTGTCGAATCCGACCAGCAAGTGCGAGCTTTCGTTCACTGCTGCTCTCGAGTGGACCGACGGACGAGTCCTCTTTGCTTCTGGATCGCCTTACGCCCCGGTCGTATTTGCCGGCGAGGTCAGGGAGCCGGGGCAGGGAAACAACTTCCTCGTCTTCCCTGGGATCGGCTTCGGCACACTCGCATGCGGGGCGAAGAGGGTCACGGACGGGATGATCACCGCTTCGGCGATCGCGCTGTCCGAGGCGATGAATGAGGAAGAGGTCGAGGCGGGGTTGCTTTACCCGAGGCTCAACAGGATCAGGGAGGTTTCGGCAGCGGTGGCAGCGGGTGTTGTCAAGGCTGCGCAGAAGGAGGGCTTGGACACCGAGCTCCACCTGCGCAACCTAGGTGAGCCTTGCCGGTCCCGGAAGACTTTCCGCTGATTGTCTCAGACGATGAGGCGCTTTTGGAGGCGATGAAGAACGCGCAGTGGTGGCCGTGAGATGTGTCGTGATTTGCCTCACACGAGGCGGACTTCACTTATGACGTTCCGAGCTTACATGTATAGTCTAGACGAGACGTCGTAGAGCTCTGGATTGGAGAGTAGAGTCGGAGAGCATTCTCTACATATGCATACGGTGGAAGTCTTGACAGCAAATCAGCATTATCGCTTCGAAAACTTCCGTAGGAACGTGATTGCCTCTTCCTGCCCCGATTTCTGGTTCGCTCTTATGATTCTTTGGATTCCTGAATCTGGTGTTCAGCTCGCAAACGGATCATCACTACTACTGTCGCCAGCTCGACATGCGGAGTCAAGGTCGACCTAGCTCAACCTAACATCGTGACCCGATCGTTCAATCAGCTTCATCATAGCCCCAGTTTTAGCTCAGCACATATCTGTATCCCTCTACTGGCTCGAGTAGCGCTGCGACGATCCACGATCATGGCGACAACCATCTCCCTCATCCCTTCCCTGGACCTCTCCACGCTAGGGACCTTTCAATTCACCCGTACCCTATCCCAAAGTCCGTTTTCCTCCCTCATTCCCCCTCCCTATATGCTGACCAGGAAGTAGGCAGTATGTCCGGCTCCACCTACCTCCTCGGGACCATCCAATCCCAACCCGCCATAGTCCACCTCGAACGAACGATCCTACCCTCCGAGAACGCTCTGAAAGTCATCGATTCTGGCCTCGCCGAGCTCAATGTCTTCCTCGACAATAAACCTGTTTATCCTCTCTCCTAAAGCCACGAGGGGTAAAATGCTGATGGGGAAAGTACTACTCGGCTCACGGCTTCCTGAACGAGACGATCGACCTCCCCGACTTGAAACTGACGGTCATCTGGCCAGCTACGGAGGTACATATCAAGAAGTACTCTTCACAACCGAGGTTCATGGTTAGGGAGACGCCAGAGATGTATGAGCGGGTGGTGGTCCCGTACATCACGTCATTCCCGCCTGATCGACTGAGTTGGTAGGTCCTTTTGGCTGGCTAGGCTGATGGGACCAGGGTCTATAATATCCTGGAGGGTCGGAAAGAGGCGGAGAGGGTGCTGTTCGATGACAAGGAGGAGAGCGGGTTTTTAATCCTCCCGGATCTGAAATGGGATCAGACGTCCGTGTCTGCTCTCGTACGTTCCCGTGTGTTCACACGACATAGCCCAGGTTGCTGACGAGATCAGTACCTCACAGTCCTCGTGCGCGATCGCCGGATCCTGTCTCTAAGAGATCTCACGCGGGGACACCTACCTCTTCTCGAGGCTATCAAAGCCCAAACTTACCGTACCGTCAAGGAGAAGTTTGGCGTGGAAAGTAACAAGCTGAGGTTGTTCGTACATTATCAACCTTCATACTGTATGCCTTGCCCTGCCAGGACCGAGCTGATCGGACAGATCACTTTCACGTGCATGTGGTGCATATCGAGCATCAGGGGCTGGCGGGGATGACGGTGGGCCAAGCCCATCTCCTGAACGATATCATCTCCCTCGTGCGTCACCTCTCTTCTCCTGAGACTGTCATTTGAGAAGCTTTATGATGGTGCTACAGCTTGAGCTCTCGCCGGACGCGCCCGAGCTGTCGCTGCTCGCGAGGATGACATTCACCTACGCCCTCGGGAAGGAGCACGCGCTGTATCCCGGCTTGATGGCCGCGCAGGGTATCCCTCCCGTGACGATAGAGGAGTGAAGGAGGATTGCCGAAGCGCCAATCGATTGACGAAGCGCCAATCGATTGACGACAGTATGTCGGGGTCCAAAAGTGACCATAGCCCATCTGGAGCTCTCGTGTCGAAGGGCGAGACATTCCCGTGGGGAATATGGATATTCGGTTCGGGACGACGGCGCCGGAGACGAGATGATGGTCGCTAGGCCTGAATCGCTAGTTTGCGATATGCACAATCGTGCTGTTCCCCGTCTCAGCTCTCCACCTTCTTCTCCACCCTATGCGCATAGTAGTCCCCCACCCTCCTCGTCGCCCATCCAAGGAGTTCCCTCCCGCTCTTCTCCCTCACCTCCTTCTCCCGCTCCTCCTCAGTCTTGGTCGGAACCGGCTCATCGGATCCATCGATGATCACCTCGCCCACACCCTCACTCAACAACTCCCTAAACATCTCATCCCGATCCCCATCTGGCAGTTGCACCTCTTTGACGAGATCCATCAGACCGACCAACTCGCCTAGACCGGACATGAGCGCGACCTCTTCCTCGGAATCGGGAGGAGGCGGGTTCAGCGCTGCGAGTCGGTGGAGGCGGTGGAATGTCTCGCGAGTGATTGAGGTGGGGGTGATTTGGGGGATTGAGGATGGCAGGGGGTTGAGAGGGAGGCCGAGGGGGGATGTGGGGATTTGAGGATGGAGGGGGTCGGGGGAAGGCGGTTTGGTGGTGTAGCTCCGCGGGCGAGGGTTTTGATGATGAAGGGTCAGGCGAAAGGCGGGGAGCGCTCTGCTAGACGTTGACGAAGGAAACAGACTCATTGCTTATACAATCTTGATCTTGCTTCAAAGGAAGGATGAAGGGCAAAATCAAGCGAAAAGCCAGAATTGTGCCCAATTTGTTCCCCACCATTCCGTATCATGTATTTCATATAGTGCCATTCCTCGACGCTATGGACCCTCCCCATCCATCATTCACAGTCCTCCGTATCAAACGTAAAGCCACCGAACCCCCTCTTTCCTCACTCGGTCCGTCACCCCTACTACTCCATGACCCCCCTCCCCCCCCCCCTCCTCCCTCTCTCTCATCTCCTTCTCTCTCTCTTTGGTTGCTTCAATCTCCTCCACGTGCTAGAGTCAGGACCAGCTGAGACCTCTCAGTGATCCAAGACACCACCCAGACGCGCTTCAAGAAACGACGCGACATCTCCTCTCGAGCACGAGGAGTGTTCCGGCTGGCAGAGACGGTACCTGATACATGGCAGGGTGAAGGGGACGAGGCTGCTTTTCTCCAGGTCCGTCGTCACCTCCCCGTCAACGAGTAACAAGCTGATGAGCGCAGGAACGGATCCAAGGTCTGCTCGAAGCTCGAGATGAACCCGAACTATTACCCTCCCCAAAGACCGAGAGACTCCCGAAGACAGAGACGATGCCGACGGCTGCCCCGCCCCCGCCACAGTATCAGTACCGAGTCGTCCCCCCAACCAGCCCAGGGACGAAAGGGCTTCTCCTCCCACCCCGAGTCCTGACCATCGCCGAGTGAGCTTGCGCTCTTGTGGCTGGCACAAACACGAGCTCATGCTCGGCAGGACGGACAAGTCGCAGAACCCCCTTGTTTTCGTGGACGCTCACGCCGTGACCTCTCCACCGAGCTCGGCTGGTCCTTCTCGCAGATCCTCGAATGGGACTGGGAACGCTTTAGGTGCCAGGCTGAAGGATGACGGAGAGATGGAGGCGTTCCAGTCGATGTTGCAGGAGTATCTCGATTGTGTGTATCCCTTCTCCTCTCTCTACTCTTGGATCCCAAAGGGTTGACGAGGCAAAACAGTCGAGCGGCCATCTCTACCCCCAGTGCTGCCCGTTACCTCATCGCAGGGCAAGCAGATACCACCCCGCCCGACTACCGAGACCGAGCAATATGTTTACGACCTATACTTCCGTGATCTCCGGCCTTCGTTATCCTCAACACCCCTCGGTCTAGGCGCGGGTGACGGCGTATCCATCGGTGCCTTGTTGGTCTCAATTTATGTGGAGTTCCTTCAACGCTGATAAGCAGAACCTACTAGGCTAGGCTACGAAGACCTCTCCCCCAGCTCCAGCCCCGACGCCTCCGAGCCGGAAGACGAAGCTGACGAAGATTCCAACGACGAGGATTTCTATCGGAATGATTATCCAGAGGACGAGGATGCTGATGAGGATATGAGAGGGTATCGGGATGCTTTTTCGGATGAGGAGGAGAGGGGAGGGTCTGGTTCTGAGGAGAGAGCGGAGTGGGATTACCGATGACGGGCCGGTCAATCTATTACCGCATCTGGGAGACCGGATCATTACCTATGGAGAGTATCGCATACAAACATGACCGACTATGCATTGAGATGTCTTTGCTGATGCGCTGCTCTCCTCGTCCTCTGCGTTAGATTCTCGCCCACCTCGCTCGTCCCTTTGGGCTCAAAGTCATCCCCGGCGATACGCCACGATCCTCCTCGCCTCCTCACTCTTCCGCTTCACAAGCTGGACCACCTCCTTCCCCCAAACCTCCTCCACTCCCTTCCCACCCACCAAACATTCCTCTTCATGCCTCTCCCCATCCTTCCCACTCATAATCACCAGATTATCCTCGCTCACCTCCCTCTCCCTCTCCCACCTTACCGCATATGGTTTACTCAATACCGCATGAGGCGGGATCGTCGTCCGTCCATGATACAGATCCTCGAATACCCAACCGAGATCGTCCGTCGAGATTGTTAATCGCTCTTGAACGTCGAGATGGCGGATACGTTGTTCTCGCTCGGCGAGACCGCGTTCGAGGGATTGGTAGAGTTTTCGTCGGTTCTTGATCTCCGCGGCGTCGAGGAGGGGCTTGCCCGCCACATCGAGAAGAATGTAGGTCGCGATGTTGAGGCCAAAGATCGCGGGTAGGGAGCCTGCTCGCGGGTCAGGATGAGGAAGACGAAAATGAGAGGAGCATACGCACCGAGAACGGGGAGGATGCGGACTCTGAAGTCGTCGAATGCTTGGAGTTCCTTGACCGAGCCTTTCTGGAACTCCTCTTCAGGCAAGGGTAGGAGCTTCACCTCACCCGGGACCTCTGTCGAGTACACGACGCTAGACCCCGGCCAGTATCAGCTGGGAAAGACATGGATGTACCGAGGCAAGCGCACGGGATACCCGACGAGATCCCATTGATCCGTAATCTCCGTCTCACCGACCGTGCCAGAGGGTCCTCATACGTATTCGAGATATCCCTACCTCCCCATCAGCTCGGCGTCCGTCCGTGGAGAGCTCGGGTCGACTGACGCTATTCGCACTCGCGTGGGATCCCGCTTCGCCCCCGCCCCCATACTCGAGAAAACCTTGATCCCCTTCTCATGACAATGACTCAACAGATCGACCTTCGTATCGATGTTATCGATCGCGTCGACGACCCAATCGGCGCCTTCGAGCCATGCTTCTCCCTCGCCTTTCCGCCACAGCCCGACTCGGACGTCGATCCTGACGGCAGCTCAGCGATGTAGAGTACGGACATGAGGAGAGAAGGCGTACTGGGCCCAGGGAGCGATTTTCTGAAGGAATCTCTGCATCGCAATGACTTTGGGGGAACCGACGTCTTCGAGAGTCGCGCAGGCATGTCGGTTGAGAGAGGAGAGCGTGGTCAGGTCGAACTGCTTTGTCAATCGGGTCACCCTCGAATCGGACCTACATCTATCAGGAGTAATCGTCCGACACCACTGCCTAACCGTCAACCAACGTGACAGTCCCAAAAGGAGAGAAGGACGTACCTCCGCAAGAGCATGAGCGCACACCAGCTCCCTACACCTCCACACCCAACAACCGACACATAACTCCCCCTGACCTTCCCCATCGGCTCCTCCCCCAAGAAATTGTAGTTCCTCGTAAGCTACCCAGATCGCACCGCCATCAGCCCCACTCCCTCATCCTCTCCAGTGTAGCGTGAACTAGACCCACCTGCTCACGGATCAAACCCTCATCGTACTCCCCCCTCTTCCACTCCCTCACCTTCCTCCCTCCACCAGGCGTCCTGACCCCCTCAGCATGACGCTCCGCCACTTCCTCTGGTGACTCCACTCCACTCCCCGCTCGGGACTTTTCCCATTCTTCCACGTCCTCGCCTACTTCTCGTTTCAGTCGCTCGGTCCGGTGTTCTCGCCGGAGGGACTGGAAGGAGAGGATGAGGGAGGTTGTGGTTATTGCTGTGGCTAGGGCGGTGAGCAGGAGGGATTGGCGGGTCGAGAGCTGGGAGAAGGACATGGGAGTTGTCGGAGTGATCTCGATGGATGGCCACCACGCCGACGGTCTTGACGGATGAGTAGAATGGATACACAACAATGATGAGAAATGTGATACGAAACCAAGGGATCTTTGAGCCGGAATGAACGCGAATGCTTTGCCGACCTTCTCGCTTCTATCAACAAATTCCTGCAACTCGATCTTCTCGTACCGGCATATATTGCATTCATACTTCTGACTTCTCCCATGCTATCATCTAGGCACAGGTCACAACGAGAGGATCGAGAGGAAGGGTAGGGTAACAGATCCTGGGGGGTTGAGCAGGGAGAGGTATGAGGTGTGTCATGGCACGAAGATACTGGCTAGAAGATGCACACCTCACATACGCTGTTGAGACTCAGATGCGCCGAGGCGAGCTGCGGCGTGAGGAGGAAACTTGAGCTGGAGTTGGCCGTTTGATACTCCGGGACTGCCGTATCCTGGCTGAGGTGTGCCGTTGCCATTGGAGACGTTTCCATTCGCCTGACCTTGCAATTGCAACTGTTGCTGCTGCTGAGCCATCTTCGCCATGTTCATGATCCTCGCCTTATTCCGCGCTTCGACGAAGGCTTGGATGTTCGTGCCAAAGCCAGCCTGCTGAGAGAGTCGGGCGAGTTCGAGCTGTTCCGCCGTCATCCCGCCATTGGTCTGGTCTCCGTTCATCTGCTCGCCCATACCGTTAGGTAGCTGTTGGACTGCCGCTTGCTGCTGAGCGAGGGCCACAGCTCGCGCTTGGAGGATACGCTGTTGCATCGCTGGATCCAGCGATTGACCGGGTTGAGGGAACCCATTCTTGCCATTCGGAAGCATCATCCCGTTCACCATCTGAGGTGATTGGCCGTTCAGCGGTAATTGCTGATTCGGATGCATCGAGTTGCTTGGCGAGAGGGACTGTCGAGGTTGGCTGGGCGGCGGCATCGAAGCTCCGTTCTGAGATGACGGGCGTTTGACGACAGGTGGACGACCATTCTGAGGCTGATTGGGTACACCGTTTGGAGGAAGCATCTGTTGCCCCCCATTGACGGCCGGACTACCGTCACCAAACGGAACGCGCTGCTGCACCTGTTGAGCTTGTGCTGCCATCGCCTGCTGCTGAGCGATCGCCTGCTGTTGCTGCATGAGCTGAAAGCGTTGAAACTGCTCCATCTGCTGCTGCTGAAGAAGCTGTTGCTGCTGCAGATGCGCAGCGACTAGTTGAGGGTTCGGCGGGACGAGTTGAGGGCGAACAAAGACTGGGACGGGCGGCATCTCGATAGGTCCATCGAGCGCAGCAAGGGCTTGAGCGAGGGGACTCGGATCCGGGCGAAGCTTCTCGATGTCCTCTTCTTGCAGGAGGGTGATGCGGTTGCGGATGTACCTGTGGACAATGTCAGTGATTAAGAGTCAGCTACAACCTAAAACTGACTTTGGGTCGAGGTCATCGATCAGGACCCAATCGCCGTTCCCTGCAACGCCCATACCCACGCCCAAAGCTCCTCCGTGATCCACATCGTACCTCCAAACCTCATTCAGCCGTCGCCTCTTGGCCGAAAATTCGTCCGTATCCTCCTCTTCCTCCTCGACCTCTTCGATGGACTTCGGTCGCCGCGAGCTTGGCCGGGAAGATATAGTATCAGGGAACAGCAAATCGGAGGCATCATCGCCAGCACTCGAAGCGGCACAACGACGCCGTCCAAGCACGGGGTTCCTGCGGTCGAGGCGAAGGATACCACCCCGACCTCTGCGTAGACGAAAGGATGGAGGGCAGAGGAGCTTGTCGTCTTCGTCCTCGTCGTCGTTGCGCATGAAGGAGTACCGAGGATCGAGAGCGGTGATTGGTCGAAATGAATGAGCGGCCTGAGACAATGGCAGCGGTTGATACGATGACTAAAGAGGATGAGCTCATCTCTGCTCCCAAGTACGATACACTCACATCCGTTGCGTCGTCCCACTGTAAGTCCGCCGCTTTCTTCTTCGCCAGTTCCTCCTCGAGCCGCTGCCTCAACACCGCCATCCGCTCCCTGAGCACCTCGGGCGCCGATGATCTCCCCGTCGAGGTCAGACCCTTCTCCGCCAACTTCGTCGCTTCCATCGCTCTCTCCCTCTTCTCCCGCTCGTCCCGCTCCCTCTCCGGCAACCTCTTCCTCGGCACACTCTGCTGCAGATGATGTCTGCCGAGTAGGTTGGTATTGACAGTCGCCGCCTGGACCCCTGTCGTCCTTCCCGTGATCACCTCCTCTTCCTCTCTCGTCATGCCCAAGCTCGGCCACCGCCGCTTGGTCTCAAACAACTTCCATTTGGCCTCCCACAGCTCTCGCTCCGCCTTGTACAGTGCCGACTTCTCCTGCTCACGCCGTAGGACCATCAGGGAAAGGTTGTGCGCGGATCGTAACTCAGTCTGGATCTTCTGCATCCGCTCAACCGAGAAATTGTCGGTTCGCCGAGTTTTCCTCGTGGCTCGAATGTCACGACGTCGAAAGCAGACGTACGGATCACCATCGTTCGTCTCGTCATACTGCGGTCGGTCAGCAACATTGACCTGAGCGTTTCAATCACTCACGTTTAGGATAGGCATAATGGTCCTGCCCTTCCGCTTCTCTCGACGAACCTTCCAGTGCGGGTAGATGCTTCTTGCCATTCGACTGAGCGACTTGAGTTCGGGTAAACCTCTAGGAACTTCGTTGCTCGGCAAAAAAGACGCGGAGATAGGTGTAGCGAAGAGGGGTTCGACCGATGAGAAAGGGGGAAGAAGGGATAGGTTCTGCAGCATCCCGTCAGGGATGGTATTCACTCACCGAGATAGCAGTCAAGACTCACCGTATGGAGCATCGGCACGCTGTCCTCTGCATGCTTCTCCAGCACACCCATAACATACTCGAAAGTGTCCTCAAAGATGAAGACCGGCGCCGGTGTCTCCTTCTCCCTGTCCTTCCCCTTATTCCTTGACGGCCGTCCAGCGCTAGGAGGCGGCATCCGGTTTTGCCCATGACTCTCTCTCAGCGGGCTCTGCACCGGATCTCCACTCGGCCCCTCCGCTTTGGCATTGAACGCCGTCAACCATCGCTCATCCTCGTCGTCCATGCAGTATCCCAGCCCGCCCAAACCCCCACTGCTCTCCTCGACCGTATCGCTGAACCGAACGTATCCATTGGGCTCGACGTACTTGTGCGTCTGGTAAAGCTTGGCGTAATCGGTAGTCTCGATGAGACCGGTAGCATCGGGGGTGGGGATGTGGTAGTTGAGGGTGGAAGAGGAAGCGCTAGGCTCGGTTCGCGAGGGTTGCCGGTGATGGGGTGTAGGGGAAACAGGTTTGGTGATCGGTCGGGAGTGGAGGAGGGATGCCGAGGAAAGAGCTGCTTGGAGATGGTGTTCCTACGAATTGTCAGCTGAACTTTTCAGAAATCTCTCTGCCACGACCAGCTGCTACCGTCCTCGCCTTCCCGATCGGGTAACAAAGTGATCCACCTTCCACTCGCCCGATCCCGTCGTTATGCATGGGGGTGAGCATGCAGAATCCCACGGAGGCTCTAGAGCCTATCCCTGCCAGCCTCATGCGCGAAAGCAGAAGGTCAAAAGAAGCCCGCAATGACCCAAACGATACGTGGGAAAATCGCGAAAAACACAAGAGCGCGCTTGACACGCGTGGCCCGACCAAACATACACCGCCCCCTTCCGCCGCCGACACAGTCGACTTCAGACCCCCTTTTGACGGTGATGCCAATAGGAAACACCCCCTCGATGCATAGTGAAAGTGGAAGCGCGAGGCCACTTACTAGTAACTCTCCACTCTCAACCCCTTTTGCTCCAACATGCTGGTGCTTGGTCGTCTCGGAGGAAGAGCTCGTTTCGTGATCCCAGACGATCGTCTCGGCATTTCTGAGGTCGACTTTGTCTGATCCACGGTAGATTAAAAGTTTGGTTTTGTTGGTGACCCTCCCAGCACGACGGGACGATGTCACCATCCTGCTGAGGGGGATAGATGGGCTTGGACAGGCCGCTGCAACCCCGTCCTGAGGCCATTGATCACTGAGTGGGGCTGACTGCTGACGCCCGCCCGGTAGCTGCCCGAAAAGGGTCTACGCAAATTTTCCGGGAATTTGATCGGGAGCTTACGATATTGGTGTGGCACTTTTCAAGCAGCCAAAAGATGGCCATGTCTGCCATGTCCCGTCTCTTGCAGCATGCTCGAAGACGCGACGAGACGTCACAAGATTCCGGCAGCCTAGAGGCGCACGGATCACAAGCCTCCGATGTGAGATCAGGATGACACGATGCAAGTGAACAACCTGCAAGCTCAGCCATCGTCAATGACCATCGGCCTCACACCCCTTCTTCCTATGGGAGGCAGATAGACGCACTATGTACGCTCCGACCTGCAATCCACAATCCGTACACCTGTGAACAGCTTGACAGGGTATGAGATATGTGAGCAGCCGACTCACATTACCACTTCGACCGCTTCTTCCACCCCTTTCCGCGACCATTCTCCATTCTCCCGAATTGCAGATCCCCGTATTTCCGCTTTGCATATGTACCCGCCCCCTCATCTCTCACAAGACCCTGTACCACCTGACCAGGCCTATAGCGTGCCTCTCGAGAAACTGTCGAGTCTTGCAAGTGCCTAGGCGGTTCGACCAGAGTCCCAATCTGCCGTAGCAATCAGTCTCTGTTCCGCTTGACGCACGAGATTTGACGCACAGCAAAGACCTTCGGAAGCTTGCCAGACTTGTTCCCGCCTTTCATGAATCTCTTCGGATCGAGACTATTCGCGAGGGATAACGCTTGGTAGTCCCGCTTCATCTTGGGCAGCAATTCGCTCTTCGGTGTGGGCAGTGCTGCCCAGAGCTCAGACGGCGTGGCTTTCCGAGGTTGCTGTCACAATTGTCAGCTCAAGCAAAGACTAGTGAAAGGAAACTCACAGCGGCTTTCTCCTTCTTGCTTAGCTCTCGTTGGTATGGTCGGTCATCTGGCTCCGGCGCCTGGTCTGTGCTTCGTCTTCGGGAAGGACCAGCTTCGGCTAACTGGGCGTGAGCTTGAGCTCGACCGGTCTTGTCGAGGGAAAGGTGAGGGCGTGGTAAGGTCGGCACATTCATATCTGGTATCGGGCTAAGAGCAAAATCATCAGGACTGCTAGAAGCACCAGCAGTCAAAGGACTAAGCAGCACTCACGCCTCTTTCCGTGGTGGATCGTCTGGCTTGTCGAACTGCAGCATGACCTCCTCCCCGTTCTCCCCAGCACCACCGCCATTCCCCACTCCGAAATCCTTCGCAACCGCGCTGACCCGAGCCGCTTGGAGTAGCTTCTCCAACCGCTCATCCTCCTCATCACTATTTTCCTCCTCTTCCTCCGTCCCCGTGTCACTCGTCTCCTCAGAATCAATATCGCTATCCGAGCTATCTGTCGATGAATCGGACCCGCCCGTACTGTCTTCGTTCTCTGAAGTCGGTAGTATAGCTGAGACAATCGGCGTATCCAAACCTGCGGGAGCCTGAACTTCTTTCTCCGATCCAGGAACAGACTCTTGATCCGCCTGAATCACAGCCTCCTCCAGCCTTCCTCGATCATTATCATTACTCTCAGGTCCATGTTCGGCGTCCCCCTCCTCCGAGTCCTTCGCGCTTGGGAACGCCTCATCTTGAGCTCCATTCACTTCGTCGGCAAGCTCCGGCGCTTCGACAGCTGTTTCCCTTTCCTCTTCCCCTTGCAGATGCCGAGCCTCCGTCAACCTTTTATGACGTGAGCTTCGAGTGCTCCCATCAAGATCCTCGATGCCCATCCCATCGTGAGCCAGTGAAGTCGGTGTGGCGTGCAAGAGCTTCGCAGCTTCCTCAAGGGCCAGCTCATCTGCACTGCGGTGATGGTGAGATCTAACTCCAGGTGCCTGGTAGCTTGAGCGAGGTTTGGCGGAGGATGAGCGGGTTTTCGGGGATCGAGGGAGCTCAAATGTGGGAGGGGGTGGAGTCGAGGGGACAGCGGAACTTCGGCGAGTTGTCGGCATGGTGGTAGAAGCAGTTGGGTCCCTTATAAGGAGCGACCGGGAAGGAGCTTGCTACGGTTCGACCGGAGCTTCTAGCTGATTATAGGCAACCTTGGGAAATTGAGACGTAGATGGCAGAACGAAGAATGCAAATCTGAAACCCAGCCGGAATCCCGGCGAAATTACCGGGCAGGCACGGAACAGGGTCGATCTGATGAAGTGGATTCCGGACGTCTGTGAAGAGACCCGGGGTTTAGGGGAGATGCCGCACGCTGATAGTAGCTCCGTGCCGGACGACATCACAACGTGAGTCCGTCGTCGCCGTTGACCGAACCCGCGCGGCAGAGATGACATGAATTTCACCAGTAAAGCGGAATTTTATGCTCATGTCCACCAAAACCTCCTCGATCGTTCACGATACTGGGCAAGTATTCTCACTACGCCAGTCATCAGTACTGACATCCCCTTCAGGTCTCGAACCTCGCCCAGGTCTCCTCCCTGCTCTACCACGCCTACCTCTCCTCCCCACTGTATGGTCTCCACCCAGATCACCCCCATACACCCGTGATCAATTGGGTCGGTACGTCCACTCCATCTAATGGCTTGCCGCTTCGCCATCTCATTTGGGTACAGGCTTCTACATTCATCCTCCAAACAGCTCGGTTCGACATCCCGAGCCACTGGTCTTAGGCCATACAACGGCCGACCAGCTTGTACCTCCGTCAATCCCGTGGCTGGTCATGGGGTGTGCGCGGATGCTTTCGTCATTGGCGAGGGACTGGTCGTCCCGGATATGGAAGCTTATCCCGGTCATATCGGTACGTCATGCGAACCGTGGAGCGATCAGAGCTAAGAATGGCAGCTTGCGACGGTGAGACCAAGTCTGAGATCGTCATACCACTGCGAATACCTTTATCGGGACCACCGATCGGAGTCTTAGATTTGGACTCGACCGTACTACGGACATTTGACGACAACGATTTAGCGGGATTAAAGCGGGTCGTAGACATTTTGGGCGAATGCTGCGATTGGACATAGATGCATAGATATAGTACAAACTGCATGGGTTTGTGTGGTATTCGCGATGCAGTGTATCTTCTTATGTCGCTCGGTGGGTATCAAATGCCGACGCGCTGGCGCTCGAGAATGCTCTTCTGCGATGCGTCACGGGATACTCGCCTGCAGACAAGGTCAGCTCGAGGTTGCGAGTATGGCGGAGATTCCGGCCAGCTGGGCATGACGTGAGGCAGAGTCGTAGGCGGAAGGAAGGATGAGAGGGGAAAGGAAGGACTTAAACACAGATGTCTGCCCGAGTCCACTCACCAATAGTATTCCAGGACGTCATGCGCGGCGAGCCGTTGCAGAAAGCCTTCATCGTGTGTGATGACAATGAGCTGGAAGTTCGCCTGCCTGCGACGTTCACGGATGATCCTGTTGGAGGCAGTCTGTCAGTGCTGAGTTCCAGAATGTAACGCGCTGCTCACTCAGCGAGGGCCTCGGCGAGAGCGTTGATGTTCTCCTGATCCAGATTTGTCGTTGGCCTGCGGTGGTCAGCGAGAATAATGTTAAGCGGCCGACATAGTACTGACTCGTCCAGAGCGAGCACTCCACAGCCCTGGCCGAACGACTCCGCCAAAGCCAAGCGAATTATGATAGAGGCCAATACTTTCTGTCCCGCTGAACACCGTCCACGCATATCCAGCTCGACGTCGTTCTTCACCATTACGACGCGGTAATTGTAAGACTTGCGGGTCGTGGTCGAGGTGACTTCGTCGTGGTCGGAGACGATGCGGATACCGTCAATGTCTAGGCCGTGTCAGCCATGCACAGGCATGATCAGATGAAGGATTTACCGGTGCCCTGATACGTCTTGTTCCACAGATGACCGATCGTGTCGTTGATCTCGTCCATCTTGATGGCGTGATACTTAAGGATTGCGCTGATACCGTCAGCTGAGTGTCATTGAGATTTGACAACGCAATTCACTTGTCGAGAGCCTTGCCGTACTTCTCCAAATCATTGTTGGCGAACTCGCTGACCTAAGGTGGTATCAGCTTCCAGTTCAGATACTCGCGGCATGGGGACGGAAATCGAAGTGCCGAGGTATCCCGTGACTCGCCTTCGTCTTTATAAGCTGCTCCTTGAATTGCTTGTCGATGTCACGGTAGTCTTGCTTCAGGGTCTCCTCCGTCTTCTTCCTCCCCTCGGTCATCTGGATGAGCTGCCCGCTCGCCAGTTGCCACTGATTTTTTCAGCTAATCTCCTGCGCATAAATCCATGCCCTGAACATACCTTGTCCTTCACGTCTGTCTCCTCTTCCAGCTTCTCCTTATACCGGTGAGTGAACTCACGCCTCGACCTCGCGGCTGTGTCGATATCGATGTCGTCGAGCTCATCCTGTACCTTCTGTATCTCTTTCTCTTCATCACGGTATCGGACATTGGCACTGATGTTGGTTCGGAGCGATTCGGCTCGGCTGAGTTCGTCCTGTAAAGACGCGATCGCTGACTCGACCGTTGTTCGGGCATCATTGGCCATAGCGATCTCGCGCTTGATGTCGTCCAGCTGGACCTCATTCTGGTCGATCTTGCGATCATTACCTTCAGATTTGTACCTGTTTGTCAGCGGAGTACTGCAGGAGTGACCTACAGTTGGCAAGCCGCATGTCTCCCTTCGAGCTCATTCAAGCTGGACCGGTACAGTCCTGCTAGCAGTGATGCATCGTTCTCGGCATTCTGGCGTTCGGCCCGATGGCGATTAAGAGTGTCGTTCTGTTCCCGCCAGGGTGCCTCGGTTGTCTGAGCAGAAGCGTCGAGGTCCTACATCATGTCAACCCAGATGGGTATTGCTAACAAACCTTGAGTTCTTGTCGGAGCTGATTCAGACTGTCCTTAAGATCTCTGAGACCCGCCTCCTGCCTTTGCCGTTTGTCGCGCTCGCTCCTGAGTTCACCCAAACGCAATCTTCTCTGGCTGACATCGTCTGCAAAACCATGAAGTGAATTCCACTTGAGCTCCTTCTCGCCGGAGATAGTCGCCTGTTCCCGTTGGAGGTTTTTGCTGAGCTCAGGTCAGCTAGAATCTCATCGCGACTGATCATCGCACATCTCGTTTGCGATCTGATCGACCTCTCTTTGCACATCATCGACCGTTTTGAGCGAGCCGGTACTCTCGAGTTCTCGCTCGAGTCGGGCGAGATCAGACTTCAGGTCTTCGATCTCACCGAGATTACGCGAGACCAGAACCGCAGCGCTCTTGAGGGTCTGCAAGTCGCGAGCAGCGATCTTTGCTCGCTGCACTCTGAGCTTTGCCTGGCCAGAGTAAGCAGAGCTTCGTTTTATGGGAACTTCCCTCTTCAACCTGCTCCTGGGCTTTGTCGAGCATCGCGGACTCTTCAAATACTTGCTTCTCCAGTGAAGGCATGGTGTTCTGCCGCAGATCGGAAACATGCTTCTCGGATGCCTGGAGCGCGCGAAACCGGTGTAAAACGTCGACCCAAGCCTTTTCATCCTCCTTCAGCTCCGCCATGTCGACCTGAGCACTTCTTGTGGATCGCGCCGTGAGCTGTGGGGCAAATGGTTAGCGCTTTGCTGCGGGAACAATCCGAACGGCTGACATATTTCTCGATAGCTGCGGCCTCGTCATCGTGAATTCCTCTATCGCACGCTAGGCACCTCTTCTTCGCCTTGGCACTTTGCAAAAAGTTCTGCCAGACTGTGGTCATACGGGTCTTATCGCTCATATCGCTGTCCTCCATCAGTGTTATCCGGCATTCTGCAGGCCATGAGCGGAACTTACTCTCGCAAGAATTTCAGCTGCATGTCCGCGTCCTCGATAGCTTCTTCGACGGTCGCCTTGTCGGACTCTTTCAGACCATCGCGAATAGCCTTCTCAAGGCGGCTGAGTTCATCGCTTCTGTCCTTGAGGGTGGATTTAGCGATGTTGAGCGAGGTTTGAAGCTTTGAGAGGTTCCGGTCGCTTGCTGATGCCGATGATTCGGCTTCCTGCACCTCCCTGTCTTTTCGACCAATTGCCAAGCTGATTTTCTCTTCCATGGATACCGCCTCCAGCTCAGATCCGACCAGCTCCCGAAATCGCACAGAATGACTGGAAATCCTGGAGAAGTACCGGTAAGTTTCTGTGCGGTCGTCGTTGATCACTCACGACGCTCCGATCTGGCTTGTCTTGGACTGCAGTCCTGATCGTTTGATTCCCAGTTGGGCCCTTGAATCTGCTTGCCGATTGAGTGCCGACAGCTCGGCATTGATGCGGTCTCTGTCGGCTTCACGCTGGCGGATCATGACGGTCTTGCCACGGATCTGCTCGTCATACTTGGCTTCGCGGATGTCCTGATCGAGTCGTGCTCGCTGCTCCTCAATCTCCGCGATCCTGGTCTCGACGAGCCCGATATCCGCGTCAACGGAATTGACAGACTCGAATGTATCTTCGGAAGCGCGCATCTTTTCCTGGAGCTGGGTCTATCGCACTGGTCAGCACATGCCGTGCCATCACACTTGACTACGTACGATATGCTCCTGCTTGCTCCTCTTCGTAGCCGAGGCAGAAGTCTTGATACCTGCCAATCGATCAAGTTCCGCTTGCAATTCTCGCTCCTTGCGTTTGCTTTCGTCCTACGGGGATTTAGCTTGAGTTCTCGAGGTAATTCGGTATTCACCTGAAGTCTCCGCAAATCGGAATCGGCTCTGCTGACGAGCTCTCCAAGCTTTTCGATAAACTCCGCAACTTTCGCTTCCTCGATCGGCGAGTAGTCATAGCCGGCGAGGTTGTGAGTCTTGGCGGCTTCTCGGATTGTGTTTTCACGGTCGCGCACGTTCCTCTCGTGATTCTAGGCATCGTCAGACCGGCGGCCGGTGAGTGATCATACAGACCTTGCGATTGGCTGTGAGTCCACCCTGGGTACTCGCGAGGTTCCGCTCTCGCCGTCGAAGGTCCTCCACCGCTGCTTCCTCCTTCTCTTTCAATTCGACCTGTTTGGCTTTCTTTGCCTTGATGGTTTCGAGGTGAGAGTCGAAATTCTTCAGCATGTGCTTGAGTTCGTCGGTTTTCTCTACCTTTGAATCAGCTGAAATTACTACAGTTTCTGGTCAAAGCCTACCGCTCATCTCGCTCATGCCGTCTCGGATATGCCGCCGGTTCTTCTCCAGCATCTCTTTCTGCGATTTCAGCCGCTCCAACTTCTCAAAAGTGCTTTGAAAGGCGGCAGCCTGGGCGTAGTATTCCAGGTTGATCTGCTTCAGCCGCTCGAACTCCTCCTTCAGGGCTTCAGCTTGAGTCTGCTTCGAGTTCTCTTTGTTGATCTCGTCTTGCAGCTGTTTCCGCATCTATGCCGACAGGTCAGGACAGCCACGACCTTGCCATGTTCGGGCCGTACCCGCTCTGCCTTGTCCTTGTCCGCCTTCAGGAATTTCAAGCGCTCCTTGTCTACTTTAAGCTCCGCAGTCCTCTCCTTTCGCAGGAGCTTGATATTGTCCAAAGCTTTCGTATACCTAGGTCATGCCGTCAGACTCCCTTAATCAGGAAAAGTCTATTCCCGGGGTTATCCCCAGAGAGCCCCTCGAGCCGTATTGGTGAAATAACTCACTTGGTCGCCTCGAAGATATCGTCAAACTTCTTCTTGAGAGCCGCTGGTTCAGAGAGAGGCCAGTTCGACTCCTCTTGATGGCAGAAAATGACGTTCTCCAGGATTGACGTTGACACTCCGAGCAACAAGGGCACTTCCTCGTCCATTTCTGAACATTTCGTCGAGATGGTATTCCGCTACATCTACATCAGCTAAAGGCGCTCCGACAAAATTTAGACGAACCTTTCCCTCTCCACCGTCCACATCCGTCTTTGCTAGGATTCCCTCCAAGGTCTTCATGGTGAGACCCCCGCCCTTCTTCATCGTCACCTGGACGTTCCGGGTAGCGGTCATGCGCTGTCGATTAACGTTCCAGAATCGTAGACGGACTTGGGCCTTGACCTCCTTCTCGTTCGCCATCTGTAACAATGGCAGATCAGCAGCAGTCATGGAAATGGATGTTGGCTGTACCTTGGGATCATGGATGAACGCCCCGTTTCTGGTGTTGGGAGGCATGTATCCGGTTGTAGCATACTTGAGGCATTCGATGATGGTCTACGAACGGCTCATAAGCATGGGTATGGATGACAGCCAGTACAGCTTGATCTCAGCGCTGATTTCCATTTACTCACCGTCTTGCCGCTCCCGTTGTGCCCGACAATCACCGTCAAGGGCGAGTAGAATTCTATAACCTGGACATGCTTGTCATCAAAGCTGCGGATACCGCGTATGGCGAGCTTGTTCAGGGACGCCCTGCGTTCAGAATGTCAGAATGACGATCATGACGCTCGGAACATCGTAAAACTTACATCACCGTCCACAGCTGAAGAGGTAGAGGAGGAGGAAACACGGAGCGTGAGCACCTCCATTGATTGAGGCTCCGGTCAACTTTCGCTACCGTGAGAAAGTACTTGGCTGGGGTCTCCGCATAGATACCGTCACAACATGCAATCAAATTCAGTCTTTCACCTTCAATATATTCGACCCAGAACTCGAGCGTGCGATTTGATTTCTTGGCTCATCTACCTGTTATCTTGAGCGAGTGTTTTTCTCGGAGCTCCCCTTCAAATGGTCTCGTGACTTCGAACCCTTCAATATGTCTCGCGGCCGGCCGGCCGGGTCTCGAGGTCCCGCCCCAAAACCTGATAACGAACAAGGTCAGCAGCACAAGTATACAACCAAATCACCCATGCTGATGATGATCGTCCGTCCGTTCTTCGACTTTACTGACACATGCTAACCTCGAACCCATGCGATTGTCTAGTGATGACCCAGGTATGGCACGGTCTCGTCGATACCCTTCGACTCCTCCCGACCATCCCGAATGACGACCGAGCAGGAGACCCCAGCCACGTGCCAGCGGAGAAAATCACCCTCGATGACGCTCTAGACAAAATATCCGTACTCATCGCTCTCCGACGGGGCGAGCCAATAGCTCCCGAGACGCTGGGCGCACTCACACCGGCCGTCTCCACGCCTGGATCGTCAGGGGGTCTGATGAAGCGGAAACGCCGACCATCTGTTTCCGCTTCACCCGCACCAGCTGCTACACAAGCACCTACTACGGGCGGTTCGAATGAATCTGCTCTGACCTCGGTTGCTTCCCCCTTGTATCGGTCCGGAACGCCCGGGACGCGGGATGGTATGGGTACACAGAGGAAGGAGCTTTACCTGGATCAGCTCCCACTTCAGCCCGGACGGAAGGTCGCGTTCAAGATACCAGTGTCGAAGCATGGGAAGGAGAAAGGTGGGGAGGATGAGGGAGGGGAGAACGAGTGGATCTTGGCGACTATTCAACGGTGTATACTACAGGACAAGATGCGATATGAGGTGCAGGATGCTGACGACCCGACAAAGTGAGTCTCCGTCTCGGCTATTGAGGCATGCTGAATTGTTTGCTTAGACAATGGGGTACCACACTCGGCTCCATAATTCCCCTCCCCGACCCCACGTCCGCACCCCACCTATCTTCCCACCCATCCAATCTCGAAGACTACCCAAAAGGCTCGATCGTACTCGGTCTCTATCCGGACACCACAGCCTTCTATCGCGCTACAGTCCTCTCCGCACCCATACCAGGAACCGGGATGGGTCTCGGCGTGAGAGGTGGAAATGGTAAGCCGGAACCTGGAGCTAAGCGGGAGAAGTACCGGTTGAGCTTTGTGGACGATGGCGATAACGTGAATGAGGTGCATAAGGATTACGTCGTGATGGCAAGTCCACCGGATCGGTCTGATTCTGTATCAGAGCTAAAGCAAAAGCAGTTCCCCTCTTGAGCAGCTTACTATTCATTCTGTACGATCTGCCTGCTAAAGCTTCATGCATATCATACACTAACAATTAGCTGGCTTTAGGGCTACTGCTATGACCGAGAAAGGCAGGTCCCACTTCTCTGGACTAACGCCCTCGGCCCGTACCCTAAAGCTCGGACCCGTAATTTCGTCGAGGTCATCATGTAATCATGATCCACGTAACTGCCTCTGCTGTCCCATCACAAAATCCCGCAGCGCGTCTTTGATCCTCGGATCGATGAAGAGCAATTTCTCAGAGGCGATCGCCAGGTAGAGTCCATCGTACCGTCGTGCTTCGGCTTCGGTGTCTTCGAATAGCTCTTTAGAAAAGAACTCGAACATCACCGCTGAGCAGGCGATATCAGCGGCAGACCCAGGAGGTCAAAGGAAGGGCTCACATTCGTCGGTTTTCAGGCGGTTTCGCTCTTTATCCCAGAGATGCAATTGGTCGACAATGGTAGGGTGAAGTAATGGGGGCGGCTGCAAGACAGTCAGTCTCGAGACTGCTTGCTTATCCTAAACGTGCTGACTGTATTGTACATCTGCGGGTGCGCATGACTCGACAGATAGCTGATAATCTAAACGTAAGCTATGTTCAGGCATAGTCTCTCACCTGATATGCGGAGATCCCCTTCTCCATCGCCGCTTTGACATTCTTGCGATCCAACTTGCCGACAACCAGATTCCGGTATCGTATCCGGACATCCACAAACAGGTTGAGAATGGCTATCTCAAGCTCGTTTGCTACCCGGTCAGCCAAGATCGTGATTGAGGACTCACAAGTATAAGCGTAGATCTTGTAATTTGTCTCGAGGATAAGGAATCGCTTCTCGTCCGCGCTCTGCGATGTCGACACATTCGCGTCACCTGAGCAAAGGCTGGTTGCGAGATGGGTCGGGAAGAACTGGTCGTACTTTGCTCCGCCCCGGGAAGCGCGACGGTAGATGAAGCCGTACTGTTCTAGGTCGTCCAAGGTCGAGGCAGCCTTCGGGAATGACCCGGAGGCGGAGTAGTCCTGCAATTGTCAGCTTGTATGGATGATAGAGGTATGAAATTCACCTGGCCTAGCTGCATGCAACCAAGGGAGAAGAAGACGGACAGGACATCGGCTGAGCGCTCCTCGTTCGACTGGAATCAGCTTTGTTCAGGCAGGAGTTTGACCTACTTCTCGCAAGGTCAGGTAGAACATGAGAATCTGCCAGAGCTGCGTCTGGCGGTCCTCGAGCAAGAACTGGAAGCCATTCGAGGTAATTGTCAACCGGTCGAGCGATGGTCTCCGCCCAGTAGGGTCGGTACTGCCGTCAGACAAACTCCATGCATTCGACCCACTTGTCTGCCATCAACCCGCTGGACTGCAGGAGCTGCAGCACCTGTGTAGCCGGTCGGATCGTCGAAAGTCCTGCCCTAAGCCCAGATGAGACCATATACCGCAATATCGACTGCCTCGTCAGCTTGCTACCGGCCGGAGACCTCACCTCCCAGGTCTCCTCGCCATATCTGATGAGTTCGTCTTCGTCCACTAGGAAATCATCCGGTCCTCGATCAAACGGTACACCGAAGGAGTTGGACGTGCCCCTCTCATAAGCACCGCTCCAAACAGCAACGCACAATCCAGTCAGTGCATTTCTTAAACCCCGCTTGTAGCTATCGTTGATCGGCCACTCCATCTTATTCTTCTTATGCTGAATGGGGTGGAAGATCTTCCTCTCCAGCGCAGGACGGATGATCTCCTCGGCCCTATCCATCGCTCAGTACATCTCAGGTGAGACGAGAAAGAGCACACATCTGCAGAGGAGCACCGATATCCACCTGGCAGAACGCTTTGAGCTCGGTAGCCCGAAGCGCCGTATACGACCAAAGCGTATGCAAAACTACATGTCGGCAGACCGGAGGCAGCAGTCTTCAGCGGTCTCATCAGCTCGATACGGCCATTTCTTGCACTGTATAGCTGACCTAAGGATGCATAGACAGACAGCTTCGGACTTGTACAGCTCCTCGAAATATGACTGATGTTGATTATCGAGGAACACGTCGAGGGCGGCTGTCGGCGAGGCGGTATCGTCTGTCGCGACCACCCGGCGCGGATTGGAAAAGGAGGGTTGGACCATTCCCCCGGGAGGGGCCGGGATCCCAGTCCGAATCCCTTGAGAGCCCCTCGAATGGTCTAGATCTTAGGGGGAACAATGGGATTGGTCGTTGAGGGAGATGGGACGGAGAGAGATTCGGCTAGCGTGGAATTTAAAAAAGTTTCAAATTGGGGCGGCGATCATCCCAGATTTCGTTTACGAGTCCCTTCCCTCTTCTCGTTTTCCACCTCTCATAAATCATATAGACCACCTAGAGCAGTAGACGCATGTCATGGGTAGGTCTCTACTTTCACTTCAACTCAAGGTTGATCGAAGATAGTCGATCCCCTCACTCCCCAGCTGGTCCTGGTCCCCTTCCTCATCCACCCCGAAAGAACCACCCATCGATGATCCCGAAGCCGAGACCGAGGAAGACAAACGACTGGACGAACCACCTCCTATCCCCTTCCCTTCCTCGGCCCAAAGAGCCATCCCCATCTCCAACCCCTACCCTCCACCTAGACCGACCCGCCAGCAGCCCTTACCTCCACCTTCCTTCTCATTCGCCCCTCCCTCGCCCTCTAAATCTGACCCAGACCGAGATCCCCCATCCGACGTGAACATCGCCATCCTCCCCTCCTCCGTCCCGCTGGGTAACATGCCTCCCCCACCCAGTACCACGGCCAGACCAGTATTCGGGATCCAACCTGGCGGTGGAGGAGGGGATACGATCTTACCAAAGAGCAAGGGTCGGAAAGGGAAGGTCGCGCTCGATCCCGGGCATTCCGCTCTTGATTGGTCACGCCTCTCTAGCTCCGGTCAGAATCTTAGAGGGACCGACACGTTTCCTTTGCGAGTGACGATGGCAGAATTAAAAACTGTGAGACATTGTGAGGGATGGGTCGGATCGAACTGATGTGGATGGAAAGCATAACACGAAGAAGGACGCTTGGGTGGCGTTCAATGGGAAGGTGTATAGTATGACGAGGTATATGAGGTATCATCCGGGTGGGGAGGATCAGCTGATGCGCTGTGCCGGTCGAGATGGGACGAAGCTGTTCAGTGGGTCCGACCTGCAGATGATCACGATACTATGCTGATGGGTTTTAGTGCTGACGCATTCTTGGGTCAATGTCGACATCATGTTCCAAGAGTGCATGGTGGGGATGCTGGTCCGAGGATGAGGAGAGAGACGATTACCCGGCATGGCGCAGAATTACCCTGGTATCCCATGAAACACATGCATGTAGATCCCCGATGGTCGTGTATCGTAACGTAGCGGAGATCACGTATTATGAACACCTGCGCCTCGCGAAGATCCCACCGAAATCATGACCTGATCCGCTAACGAGAACTCTACTGAGCGGTGTATCCGCCGTACCAAGCCTCATCAGGCGGTCCCCGCTCCACCTGCAAAGTTCCCTTCGCATCCATATGGGCGAAGTCAGTGCTGGCCTCAACCTTGGCATTGTTGATCCTTGCAGCCTCGAACTTCCCGATCCCAAGTGGGTCATCGGCAATCCAGACGACGGGCTGCTGCTTCCACAACGCAGGGTGATCGAAGGCGCGACGGTGGAGGCCGGACGTGTTGCCCAGCTCTGGACCAGCATCCTCCTCTTCCTCGGAAGCGGTGGTCTGGATGCGGCCGAAGTTGCCGTTGAGCTTGGTAGTGCTTTGACCTCCGTGTGCTGACCAGCCA
>JAABUL010003000.1_pt1 | contig 26255 bp, 41 predicted proteins | sample 5559151 | NCBI WGS metagenome assembly JAABUL01 (sample SAMN10711876, study PRJNA513368) | rock metagenome | isolation source: Antarctica rocks | place: Antarctica: Victoria Land, Pudding Butte sud | reverse complement strand
CCCGCGGGCTATGAGCGCCGTCTTCACCCGATCAAGCTTGGCTGATGGCCAAGCTCTTTCCCTGGCCCACTGAAAGCCGCGCGCAGTCGTTGACGAGGTTGTTGCGGTGACCTTGCGGCTGTGTTTCTGAAGCTTTCCTCTACGTCTTGTAATCGCATCGCCAGAAAGGCTTCTCTGCTCAGCAGGGAGATGGGTGTGGAAGTGGTCGAGGTGACGGCGGCGGTTCTGCATTGCCGGAGGCACAATGCTACTAGCCATTTGATACTCTCTACAGTTTGAGGCCTACTCAGATCGCATTGAAAACCTGTGTCTGCTGAGCAGCAGATGGGCATGGAACTTGACGAGGGGTTGATGAGGCGACCTCGCGGCTGGCGGAGGCGGGAAGTAAATGGGCTTCGATTCTGCCTTGAGACATCAAGGTGCAGTCAAGTTGCCATTGGATCGATCCTCTATTTCACAGGGAGATGGGCGTGGAGGTGGATGAGGTGATGGCGGCGACCTCGCGGCTAGCGGAGGCGCAGTGCATGCGGCAAGCGACGTCACTGCAGGCGCTGCCATTTGTGCACTGGGCGCTGCTGTACATCATTGCGGTGGGCGTTCCAGACACCCCATCGAACCCGACTCCCTGCCTCCCGATGTCAAGACAGCTATCACGTCAAAATGACCGGAGTAGGCGGCGCGCTGAGACTGTCGACGACTGCTGTTGATCATGCTCTGTTGGTTCCCGACCGTGGGATCCGGGCAAGAACCAATCCAGATGTTGATGACAACTTGGACGTCCGCGCGCAGTTCACCTTTGTGCTGACGCTGCTGCTGCTGGAAGCGGGCGGCAACTTCAGCGACGAGGGGCGGCACGTGCTCTTCTCTGCCACCTCCTCCCTCATGACCTTCGTCCTCATGGCGCGTTCCCTGCGCTCCTTGCCGACTTCACATCCAATCCAAGCCCTTCAGATGCGCTGTCCGTTGGGTGATGATCTGCTCGTGAGCATGCACACTAGTGTTGTGCATCCCGCCCAACTGCTCCGTGCGCACTTCTCTGTAAAACCATTCCCGAGCTGCAACCTGCGCAATATGGCATGCAGGTTATCTCGGACCTGTCCAATCCCAGCGAGGGCGTCTACGCAGCCACAGGTGCGTACCAAGTGCATACTGCTGAGGGTGCCTGGAAGCCGCGAAGGGTGCCACACGCGAGTCAAATAGCAGCAGGGCGCCCCAGAACGCCCATTGCCCTGCTTTATGATGTGTCAAGTGCATGATGTCGCACACCATCGACGCCACTGATTGTGGGCATCTGTCTGCGCGCAGCCGCCATGGAGGAGCGACTCAACTACACACAGCGCATGCTGGCACGGCACCAGAAGACAACTGTCATTCACGAGGCAAGTGGTTCTTTTCGAGCGGTGCAGTCCTGGCATGCAACCCCAAAACCAACCTAGTGCAGCGGTTGTGTATGCCATGCCATCACTTTAAAGTGTGTTCTGCCTGAGCAGGCGGGGACTGGCACGCAGAACCGCTCCAACAATGCATACTTCAACCGGCAGCCCGCTGGCCCAGAGTCAGATGACACACTCGCGCAAAACGGCGACGATCCCGCCACCATCGTGAGTGTGCATGCCACATTTACTTGCTTCCCAACAGCACGCGATCATGTCTGATGTACTCGCATGCTTCATAATCCCCACTGCAGACTGCGTGCTGACTATTGCTCTCCTCCGCAACGTGCAGCCGCAGCCGAAGATGGGCGCAACGCGCAAGCCAGTGCGGCGCAAGCCGCTGCCCAAATCCTAGTGAAATAAGGGTCGGGGATGAACGACTGGTCGGCAGCCTGGTCGCGGCAGTTGACGTCTCGAGGTGTCCTGTGGCGAGTTTAGTCTCGCCTTTTCTCAGCCGCCTGTGTAGCATGTCGATGACGCACGTTCGAATTTGTGGACCCGATGCTGAGGGTCGTGCAAACCTCGTGGAGCTCGTATGAGAATTAGATTTGTTACAAACTGAAAGCACATGGGATGGTTGCCAGCTATTGCAGGATGCCAGCAGGATTGCGTGCGATTAGAGGTTGACTGAATAAGAGAGCGTGAAGGTTGTTGGTTTGTAATATTCACTATTGCAATGCTGTGGGCGTCATCAACATCAGCCCAGCAGACCCGCCCCCGGGGTGCATCTTCGCAATGCAAGTTCACAGCACATGCCTATCCTAAATCGGTTGATGTAGACTGACAGAGCGAGCTATCTTGGCCGGAAGCCGCTCCACAAGTGACAAGTGGACATCCTTCATCCTCTCGTGAACTTCCCGAGGACGACTCCTTAGGCCAAAATTCCCAGCATGCAAGGCACGAGGGGTAGCATCCCTAAAGTTCACATTGCGCACACGTAATTTTAAGTGTGCGACATTTACGTAATGTGCCCCCTTCTTGATCCCCCTTGCGCTCGGCTGAGCCCCTGTGGTCGATAATGAATCGCTGCAATTGACTGCAAATCAGGCCGATGGCGAAGTCTTCCGCCGTACATTACACAGCCTGCGTCTTCAGCTTTCGGCAGTCTGCGTCTTCAGCCTTTTTTCAATACCCTTTGTTTTGTACGACAGGCCCCGCCAAATCCCCCGCATGTTCGCGCGCCACCACATTGCAGCGCACAGTCAGGCCAGCCCCTTCTCGTCCTTCCAGATTATCTGGGACAGTTACCGGCTCTATAACACCCCGACCAAGCCTGTTTGAGTGCGTCGCTCCCGGCTCGCGCGGTGTTTTACGTTTTCAATTGTGCCCCTTCAAATCTGCCGCGGATGCCACCGCCGTCTTCTGCTGGGCACGAGTACGAGCAAAAACCTTTGGTCCGGCCAGGTCCGGCAGTGAGCTTCTGCGTCTCCAAGCGCAACACTGCGGGGTAGGCCGAAACCCAGGCGGCGAAGTCTGAGACATAGCTGCGCATCGGGTCGGTCCACCGACCCAAACTGAACCATTCGGAAGCCCTCGAGCTTTTGGGCGAACGTGATCTTCAAACTTTTTGTTGGTCCTTTGTTGGCCCTTTGTTGGCCCTTGGTCACACAAGGCTCGTCATAGTCCGCTCTGGAGACTGTCTGCGAGTAGGCAAGGGACAATCGAACTCCTCAGTCTGAAGTTGCGTGCCGCGGCAGCAGTGATTGCACCTATAGCGGACGCGGCAGCTCCTGTCGTTTTTACCATGGCAGAGCGGTCTGCGCCGACGCAGCAACTCACCCTGGCGGCCGTTGCAGCCGTGGCAGCTGCGGCTTCTGCAGCAGGCGTCGGCATCGTATATTGGCAGATGCGCTGCGGCGGCAGCAGGCTGTCGACTGCCTGGCCGTGGGTCACTAGCAACTCTGCAGGTCTGGCGGCGACATTCAATTTGACTCAATACCGGGAGTGATGGCTCGGATGCTCAATATCTTGGGCACGTTTGCGGGATTGCTTATCTCATTCTGCGGCTGCCAGACAGAAGCAACAATCGCCACAATCCATTGCCAAGTGCTTCCCCAACCCATGACGTATTCGGATGCAGCAGCGGCGGTTGCCGCTGAGCGGCTGACAGCTTTGGCGCAGTCCAGCAAAGCCATCGAGAACGCCAGGCAGGTGCCGCAGGACCGACGCACCAGCCTTGCGGGGCTGGCATGCCGCCCCGCGGATGAGAGCGGCGGCGGCGCCGGCGGCGGAGGCGGCGGAGCGCCGGCCAGTGCCCTCAAAAAGCGCTTTCCCAGTGCTGTCAGCTCTGGGAGCCTTGCCGCCGCCGGCGGCAGCACCGCCGCCGCTGACGGCAGCAACGACAGCGGCGGCAGCGGCAGCGCCGGGGGCGGCAGCGACGGCGCCGGAGGTGATCGGCCGGCGGCTGATACGCCATTCACGGAAGCCGACCTGCCAAACCTGAAGGAGTTTGGTCTACAGCACTCTAGTCTCACCAACCATCTTTGCTGGCAGAGAAGACACTGCGCCTGCTGGGCGCGCACTCTGCTGCGCGTCCCCACTTGCTTATCTTATGAAACTGAACGGCCACTGTCTGCTATTGCTGACTCCGAATCCTCTACATTCGATACCCTGAAACCCCAGTCGAAACCCTGAACAGGTGTACCGGGCGCTGAGGGGTGGGGTGCAGCCGATTGCCGTGAGGGAATTGCGGTATGAGCTGGCACCTGCTGAGGCGCGACAGCTGAATCTGCTGCTGGCGAAGCTGCAGTGCCACGAAGACAGGTGCCCCTGTATAAACAATAGTGTTGCCGCACATCACTGCTGCAACCGTGCTTTCACGGATGTGGAGCGGATCCCAATTCCACAGAGCGGACGGAGCGCACTTCAAGAACTCCTGACACGAAGCCAGCCATGCAGACGGATGTGCACCATGTCGACTTGCAATACCGTAAAACCTGTCTCACTTGTCTCACATGCGGTCGCAGCCACATCGTGAAGCTGCTGGGGGCGGCACTGGCGCCGGGATCGGGCGCCGGACTGCTTATCGCGGCGCCGCTGTTCCGGCGCGGCAGCCTGGCTGAAGCGCTGGCGGGGCCGCATGCAGGGGAGCTGCTGTGGCACAGGCGGAGGTGCGCAGCGCTTGCATCCTGAGGGACAGGCAGATTCGCTGTCAACTCCGTGTCATGGCACCTTGATACATTCTGCAGCTGCGCTTCCCTGTGCACATCCGCCATGTCAGCCACATAATGTGGCGACAGACGTTCTGAGATTGCAGTTAGCTTGAAGGTCCATCTGAATGCTTGCGGCCTGTGCAGGGGTCACGATAAATGCACGTTGTTTCATACATTGTTCTGTCCACTGCACAGGTCAAAGGAGCAGCGGTCAGGCGAGCCGAGTGAGCCGGGCCACGCCTCAGAAATCGCTCTGGCGGTCGCGCGCGGCTTGCAGTGGCTGCACGCCAATGACATCGTGCACCAGGACCTGCGCCCCTCCAAAGGCGAGACCGCGTGTTGACTGGGCTGCCGGCTGCATTGACTTGCGGCGCAATGCACCAACTCTGCATGCCAGAACTTCGAGAACGGAGGTGGTGCATGGCTTTCAGCCCGCGCCGTCAGGACACCTGCATGGCAAGGTCAATTTCAAATTGCACTGTCCGTATCTGCAGTGCTGATAGGCAGCGGCGGCGCAGTCAAGCTGGGGGATGCGGGTCTGGCCGCCATCCTGCACCGCGACTACATTGCTGCTGAGTCCGCAGTGGGCCCCTTTGCCTGGACGGTGCGCCAAAATGATTTTGACGCCCTAATGCTTTCAACTCTATATTGCGTTTGTTTCAGCCGCAGCAGCCAAGTAGCTCGGTCCAAAATCACAATGAAGGGGGGAAAGGGCTGGAAGTAGATCACAAGCCAAACTCAAATTGCCTGCTGGGATGGAGATGGCTTCAAAACCAACGTTGTGCACATTTCAGGACAGCAGCCTAGACTTGAACCTGAAACCCCCGCAGGCGCCCGAGATCATGCACGGGCTGCCGGCGACGCCGGCGGCTGATGTATGGTCCTTTGGCGTGCTGCTGTGGCAGCTCGTCACCGGCGGCGATCCGTCGCGCGATCGCCGCCGCATGTACAGGTGCATTCTCGTGTCAGCTGGCCTATTGTCCATTCTGTGGCACACGAAGATCCTGCTTCCGGCTGCAAAGCTCGTGGCGTGTCTGCGGTGAGCGGTGCAGGCCGCCTGGTGACGGTTGTGACCTCGCATTCCAGTGCATGGCGGCCATGGAATCTGCACTGGGACTGAAGATATAGCAGGTGTCACAAGTGAAGTTGAGCGCATGACAAGAACCTGTCTTCACGAATATGTGCAGGGTGCCGCAGGAGAGCCCGCAGGCGATTCAGGACCTCATGTTTCAGTGTCTGGACCGGCGGCCGGAGGCGCGGCCGACGGCCGGCGAGGTGGTGGCGCTCCTGGAGCAGCCGCCTGCAGAGCTGCCGCCAGCGCTGCGCCACCGCCCCGACTGCCGCCCGCCGGCCGACGCACCCGTGAGTTCGGTGTTTTGTTTGTGAATTCCTCTGTCGATCTGTCAACGCGACCTGGCGGTGTGCAGTCATTGGCACTGGCCACATGAGAGCTGGGGCGTGACGCCGCATCGCCTGAGCGGGGAGCAGGTGTTTGCGAAATGGACGAAAGTGCCACGCAACACGAAACGCCATCGGCGTGCGGCAACGACCAGGGCAGTCATGTGCCCTGTGTGTTGCCCTGCCACAGGTGCCGGGTGGCAAGAAGGAGGTGTGGGACGCTTCGTGCGCCTGGGTGCACACCCTGTATGGCAGCGAGGAGGCTGCCACCGCCGCGGGGTACAAGCCGCCGCCGGTGAGCCGCCTGCTCGTTTCTTCGGACGTTGGCCCCAAGCGCTGTGCAAACTGTTCTTGTTCTGACGCGGCGCCCAGCCACACTGCCAGTCGTTGCCCAGCATTGTAAGGATCAAATTCTGCGAGCAAACTTCAAGAAGCTTCTGGCCAAACTCGTTGAAGCACAACAGTGTCTTTTGGACCACCGTAGTCTGTTCGGCCGCCTTCATCACCCTTTGCCTGCTGTCCAGTCAGCAGACGCTTGTCCGTCTGCAGCGAGGTGCCAATTCCCCACAGACTGTGCCAAGCAGCAGTGGCGGCTGCTGCAAACCCTATAGTTTCCGCAACTCCAGGTGGAGGACGTGCTGGGCGCGCGGGAGTGGGAGCAATACTTGGATATGATTGACGAGCTGAGGGCGCTACTGGAGGACTGTCGGGCGCGCTCGCCAGGCAGCCGTCCCCACGCCCGCATTGCGGCGCTGAACGCCGCCTTTTCCTGGCGCACAACCTGCAAGGTGAGCAAAGAAATGGCCGAACAGATGTTCGATTCGGAGCCTGTGGTTTTGGTTTCGCAATTGCCGGGTGGTAGCTGCCGGGTGCACCGCCCGCGCCCGCGCCGCAGCAGTACATGCCGTCTTCTCCTCTGGCGCACAAGATGCACGGTGATATGAACAACTAGAAATGACAAATGAGGCGACAGCTCAGAGGCGATAATTCTGGCAGCCCGGGCTGGTCGCCCTTCGGCGCCGCACACGCCCACGCCACATTCTGCCTTCTTCTGGCGCGCGCAAAACTGCACAGTGCTAATGCAGGGACGGAGAGATCGCACGCTATTGCCCTCCCAAAGGCAGAGGGACGTGCAGCTTTTGCTCACCAGTCTCCATTGCCACGCTTCAGCCCTTTTGCAAGCGGCAACTGCCTACTGACGCATAGGCGCCGCCCTGATGACTCCTTCAGAATGATCAGTGATACCTTTTTGTCCTTCCGCACCGCAGCTGGCGGGCACATCGCAGCAGGTGCGCGAGCGGCGATTCGCGCAGCTAGAGTCCCTGGACTCGCTGCTGGCACTTTCGCCAACGGCATCGTCGTCGCTGCAGCGGGCCGGCAGCACCGCCAGCGGCACGCGCGTGCCGTCAGGCGGGAGCCAGGCGCGTAGTCTATCCCTGTTCACGCTGCAGACAGAAGACGCCTCGGCAGAAGGGCAGCACTGCGTGAAGAGCGCATCGGTCCTTGACACTTCGTGACGGCGTCTGGTCTGTTACTTCCTTCACTATGTGGTGTCTGGCTTCTTGCGAACCCTTGTGGTGGTCCTGATGGCAGCGCAAACCCTGAGGTCTGATGTGCTTTTGTCAAGTGCTAACAGGGTGCCGAACCCAGCAGGAGCAGCCGCACCGCTTCCAGCGCCTCTGCCGGCCGCCGCACGGAAGGGCTGCATGCCGCCGCCGCCGCCGCCGCCGCGGACGGCGCCGGGGGCGGCAGCACCAGGAGCAGCAGCGACGGCAGCGGCGCATCGATGCTGCGGCACCAGGCCGACGTGCTCGCGGCGGTGCGGCTGACGCCCGATCAGGTGGAGGCGGCCGTGCAGGTGGGGACCCTCTCCTTGGCACGTGGACCTTGCGACATGGCTACAGGCCCAAGGCTCCTTCTGACCTGCCATTGTCGAGAACAAGTAGACGGCTGACAGAAAATCAGCGGCAGGAATCACAGACGCTGCCGGCGCGCCAACCCTCTGCTGCCGCCATATAGTCCCCCGGAGCAGGCAGTGAGTCCCTGACGCCCTCACGGATGCCCAGTCCCACAGCTGCAGTCCAGCGGTGTGGCACTCCACGTCCCCCGACGCCTTCCATTGCCGTGCCGCAGCCGCACGTGTGCGAATTCTTCACATCACGAGTGGCACGAGTGTGGCCTTACGCTCAGCCGGCCTGCCAACCCATTGTCCAGCACGGAAACTTGCAGACACGCCTGCGCTGCACAGATGCATCCACTGATGTCGCTCGAAGCCCCATTTTTGTGTCATTGTCGGGAGCGCCGCGGCAGTTGGCGGCACGGCCGCCTCACTTTTGTCAAGCGTGTCAATCTCATACCGCCTCGTTTACATTTTGCTGTGCAGGAGGCCGGGCGCTTCCGGGCGGCGCAGCGGCAGTTGGCGGCACGGCGGGCGGAGCTGGTGTGCACGCTGCATGAATTTGCCACAGGGAAGACGCCGGCGCACGCGACTGCGCTGGATGCTAGCAGCGAGCTGCGCGCCGTTATCCTGGAGGAGGAAAAGCACAAACACCTAAATCCTTCTACAGAGACAAAGGGGTTGTGTCAGAAACAAGATTGCACGAAAAACAGGAGACACTCCCGCCCGGCCTCGCACGTTTTTCAGACGTTTTGTCCTTGGGCCACCGAGCCGCTTGTGCAATTGTTACCCCCTGAGCGTGCCTTTGTCATCTAGCGCCACAGCTCTTCGTGGCGCCCTGTTCATGCCCGCTTGAATATGCGATCTGGCTGTGCGTGCAGGGACGGCAGCTCCACAGCCAGCACATCTGGGTGCGTCCTTGTGCTTCTGTTTGCCTCCGTACAGTGATCGTGCCCCGTGCATCACGTTGACCCCTGCCCTGTTTCCACCTGTCGTTGCACGGCCACGCCAGTGTCCCTGACTCTCTGCGCCATGAATCTGCAGTTTCTGTTTGAGCTGCTCAGCCCGGCGCAGTGGGCCGCCGCCGAAGGTGTGCCCAAAACCAGGCGCAACTTGCACGTCAATATTCACGTCCGTCAACCTGCCCACCCTGCTAAGTGCCCTGCGCTGCATATCCTGACCCTTCACGTGTGGCGTTTCATGTGTGGCGTGTGATTTGGAAGCCCTGAGCGCTAAACCCTGCCCGCAGTGGCGGCTTTTCCGGCGCTCTCTGACCCGCTGACTTTGATGGACCTGGTGGCGGATTCGGTATCCCATCGCGGCAGCTCCCACGAGACCACCTGGCAGCCCATCATCGCGGAGGGTGCCTACGGCGCCCTGCGCTTCAAGGCTGGCAACCCGCCGACGCGTTGATTCGAAGTTATAGGGTTGCAACGCTCCGCGACAAGTCGGCGCCTGTGGCGGCGGCGCTGGGGTTCGGGGCTCTTCTCACCCAGGCCGCTAGCAAACATCTTTCAGCTTCGAGCCACGGCTGTATAGGTACTCGCAGCGATTCGTCATGTAAATTCTTTCTCATTCCATGGCTCAGATTTGGATCAGAATGTCCCACTCAGCGTATCAGTGACCATCCACCCTGCTGTAGCAGCAGCAACCGAGCTCTGCCGTCCCTCGTGTGATCTGAGTACTATATGTTCTTCGGTGTTCGGTGGTTCAAATTACCAGTGCTGACCATTCACGAATATTTCAAGCCCGTGAAATCAGTGTTTCCTGTCTGCTACCCGAAGCAACCTCGCCAGATGAGCATTGACCCAGGCGATGATCCTCTGCAACGATTCCCGAGCCACAACCTCAGCTGCATGTCTCGTTGCCGCAAAACAGTGTGGCGGCATTCCGTCCCCAAGCCTCAGGCTGGTCGGACAATGAACGCCCTGCAAGGCTGCCAACTGATTTTCTAATGTAGGTCCTTGACATGGCAGACGCGCTCTCCGCTCATCGAGACGCGGCAGACTCGGGCAGCTTCTCCAGCACGCGCAGCTTGGCACTGCGGCTGCGGGGATTGTCTCGCTGCTCCTGCTCGCCTGCGCTGCAGCAGATGCTGAGTTTCCGGCCCCCTTAAGATTTTCAAATCGATGCCAAAATGGATGGTTCACGTCTCTGACATATGGCGCGACTTCGGCAATTTCGAGCAAGCAGGAATGGCTGATAGTGTGGCATGCACACATCGCTGCTGCTCAGGGCCCTTGTGACCGTAGATTCCCTGACAGTACAAGCGCGATAGGTTGTGAGGGCAGCGCTCCACTGGCAGCGTACCTGCGATGACGGGGCGCCGCGTGACTAGCCGCGCGGCCGCCGCGGGCTGCGGCACCGAGCGTGGGTCGATGTCCAGTCGCAGGTCCGGCTCTGCCTCTTGTGCCCTGTGAAGATGCTTCAACTTTCTGTCGTCAAGCTCCGCAGAGGAGTCAGCTGGCGGCGGCAGGGTGAGGCTGAGCAGTGAGGGGTTGGCACCCTTTCAGAGGCATCGCTGCTTCATTCAGTCTCTGTCTGGTGTCAGCCTTGACGTTGTGCCTGCTCACTTGCGCACAAATCTCACCTGCCGGCGGCGGCCAGGAAGGCACGTTTGACAATGCGGTCCTCCAGGCTGTGGAAGCTGATCACCGAGAGGCGTCCGCCTGCAACCGCAACAGCATTATCATGCACACGGCTGCTGACGCCGATCGATTGCTGGCGACGCCTGGTCAATTGATTTACCCTGTGGAACGTGGCAGATTCCGCATGACCACACCTTCTGTCACACACTCTGCAGCATAGCCTAGCATGGCGCTGCAGGCTGTGCCAGAGCAGATCATACATCAGGACTGCTGCCGGCGTCGCAGCCAGCACGCTCATCACATATGGCACAGGGCAGGTTGGGGCCGCACCCGGCGCCAGGCATTCGACGGCGGCGGGCAGCGCCGCCTGCAGCGCGCCCAGCTCGTCGTTCACCGCGATGCGCAGCGCCTGAAAGGTGCGCGTGGCTGGGTGAATGCCGCGGCCTTTTTTGCCGCCGCGGTCGAGTGACCCCCGCCCCCCGCCTGCGGACGCGCACCGTCGATTTGGCTGTTGTTTCGAGGACATGGTCTGCATATCAAAGCGTGCGGCTGCGCCAACATCGAGCAGGAGCGACATGGGGATGCATCCGGTCACTGTGGTTCTACAAATGGCATGAGCAAAAGCACAGCAGCAGTCGAGTTGGGAGTCCAGAGCCAGCAGGCGCTGTGGGATCGGACCTATGGCGGCCGCCAGCTGCTGCGTGGTGCGGATCGGCTTCTCCTCCCGGAAGCGCACAATCCTGTTCAGGCAGGAACCGCAAGCTGTCTCACCGTTCCACTTCCAGTAGGAGAATGTGCACATGTCAACCATGTCTTTGCCGACACTTGCACACGTCTCTGTCTGCGTCTATCTCCAGCAGAGCGCCGGTCTCCAGCGGAGCGCCAGGCCACCATCTCCGCAAGCGTGTCCCGGCCACGAGGTACTACTCCCGCCGCACTTCATGCAGCAGCCAGCTCAAGACCATTGAAATCGCTGATGAATCGAAACTCTGCTCACCGGGCGGCAATGTGGCGCCAGGCGCGCTCCTCGCCCCACTCGCGCAGGATGCGGCCGAGCTCGCCCTCCTCCGCCGTGTTGACCAGCGCCTCTGCCGAGGCGCCGCCCCCCGCGCCGCCCGCCATGCGCATGTCCAGCGGCCCGTCACGCATGAAGCTGAAGCCCCGCTCCGGCTGGTCCAGCTGCATTGGGGAGCGAGCGATGAGATTTCGTTGGCACAATTCCAACATACTCAACGCGTGGATGTTTCGTCGCGCATGAAGCTGAAGCCCCGCTCCGACTGGTCCAGCTGCGGTGGCATGCAGATAGTGGGATTTGCGGGTCCCCTGATCTGTCATATCTACACCATACATCAGATCAGATGGCAAGAACGCTGCAACCGGCAGGCCCAGCACATGCGATCGCAGCATGCGCACAGGGCTGAGGTGTTCGGGACGGCGCGACGGCCTATTTGCAAGGACTGGGGATATGATAAGACAGAGGAACATCTTGCGCACCTGCATGGAGGAGACGCCCAGGTCCAGCAGGATGCCGTCCGCGACGCCCTTGCTGGCGCCCAGCGCCGCCTGCAGCGCTGCCTGCATGTCCCTGCAGCATGTGCACGATTGCATGTCGAGGTGGTGGTTCGGAATATGTGAGAGGAACTGCGCGCCGAGCGGGGCGAGGCCCACCATCCATGCACACAGTGCACCCACAGATTGGTTGGCCATCACCATGCTCATGCCGATTCGTCGATGAAGTGTTCTGCGGACCGGATGGTCACCGCTGACCTGAAGTTGCCGTTGTGCAGCCGCACGTCCAGTGACGCGCCGCCGCATGCGGCCGCGAGTCGCGGCTCAGCGATCGCGAGCGCCGACGCATCCTGGTCGATGCCCACCAGCGTCCGCATCTCCTGCGGGATCGCACAAGTTCTCGGCTGGTCGCAAGCACATCTGCTTCACCATTCATCGAAACAATGGCAGGCTGCACATTTCTGCCGCCGCCGCGCATTAATGCACTGATTTTGGGTACCATCGCACCTGGTGGGCTGCAGAGACGGCGCAGGAGTGACCCGCCGCGCCCAGCGTGCCATCTACGAAGGTGCGCAGCTGCCTGCCTTCGAAGAAGCCGAGGATTTCATCCAGCAGCACCGGCGTATGCTGCTGTGTGTTGTTGTTCCTATCTACCGTCACGTCCGGTGTCGTTGTAGCTGCGAGGAATTCTTTGCCAAGGACTGATGGAGCTGCTGTCGTGAATGCGCGGCCTCGGGAGGCTCTGCGAAGTGCGTGATTCTGGAAATGCGCCGCTGCTGGAGAACAGTAGTGTCTGCCAGATGCTTCACAAGTATTGCTGGGCTTCGGTTTTGCTGCCTGCAGCCCAGCTTGCTTGTGACGCTTTGCTGATGCCGCACTGATCGGACAATGTCGTTGTCGGAACGTCTCGGCGGCAATCCGCAACGAAATTCGCGTGCAACGCGAGAGAGCAGCAGTGCGGTGCATGCAAGCTATGTGCAGCATACGATGTTGCATCGATCGTGTTGCACACGTATGACTGTCTGCTGAGCAGGCCATGCAGGGCCACTGTCGGAGTGTGGCGAACCAAAGCATCACCCTTGAAAGGTTGCTGTCTCCAATGCCCGACGAACGCCATAACAGGCGCACAGGGAGTTCCAATCCAATTCGAAGTCACACCATTTCAACAGAAAACATGGCCGTGGACCACGCCGTTGTAGGCCTTCGCCAGCTCGGTGGCGATTTTTTGGCCGTCCAAGCCGCCGTTGCGCCGCGACATGCACAGCATGCGGTCTTTGACCTCCTGCTGCTGCGCCTTGGGGATCCGCACATCCACCTGCGGGCATTGGTGGCACATGGGATGATGCGCAGTCACAGCAGACTACACGTGCCACAAATACGTATTGATAGTTATCTGTACTGCATCATGACAGGGCCACATGGCTGATTCGCGCACCATGGCTCACCTGCGCCTTTTCCATCCTTCCTCCGTCGCCGATCTTGCCGGCGCAGGGCATCGACTGCGGCGCCGCCGCCGCGCCGTCCCCCGTCGGCTGCGCCTGCACCGCCTGCGCATGCGGAGGCACCACCGCGGTCGCTTCACAACAGAGTGCTGCCCCTATGAATCAACCAGGGCTTTGCCAGCTGCACAATGTGCGCTGAGTTACCGAACTTGCAGGAAAACAAGGGGGGAAGCAGGACGGCAGCGTCTTGTGCAGAGCCCAGTACAACCCAGCATGAAGCTTTGCTGCGGGACATGAGAGATCCATCTGAGCAGTCCCCCACCTTCATGACGACACTGGTCAAGCCGATGCTCTCCTCGCTGCCGTCCGGCAGTTTGAACGGCAGATAGCCATCCGCCAGAGTTCCAAAGGCGAAGATCGACGGCCGTATCCGGTCCGGCAGCCTGCGGCACGGCAGAAGTGGTATTTGGTAAGCGTGACTTACTGCTCCAGCACAGGAACAGATGGGCTTGCATGTGATCAAACCGGAACAAGGAATGCCAAACACACACGGCACGGGATGGGGTCTGATTCAGGGAAACTCGCATCCACTCGCATCCAGATTGCGCACGCGCGCATCTTGAAGCCTGAGCATGTAGGGGCTGAGAGCCTAAAACCTGGACATGCTCGCAACGTTGGTCATCCAGGTTGGAGTGCATCATGCCTATCTTACAATCCAGATATAGAGAGACATTGACCCCTACACCGCGACACCTGCACATGCGGATGACATGGTCCACGTCGTCGAGGTTGGAGTGCATCAGCACCGGCTTGGGCAGCGGCGCCAGGCCCGCTGCTTTTCTTTCAGAGCATCGCGCCTCCCAGGCGTCCACCACATGCCCCGCCTCCGTCTCGTAGTCCCCGCTGTCCATGCGCCACACCCGGAAGAGGTCGAACACCGTGGCGCCTGCAAACTTCGTAAACCGAGTCAGTGTGGCACATACTCTTTGATTCAGGAACCGAACAGCTCCCGATACCAGAAGTCATATCCTGCGTGTGCCTTGCCTCATCCTGTTCCCAGTTGAGTGCTGGACCCCAGCTATGGTAAACGCCGCGGCCCTGGCAGACTGCGCTCTCTGAGGCCAGCCAACAAAGGGCTACTACTCCAATTTTCTAAAACAACCTGCAGGAAGGTCGCCCTGGCAGTTTGCGCGCAGGTCATCCGCCACATCTGGCGGCAGGCGCGCCGCGCTAGCCGCCGCAATGAAGGCCGCCGTCCCAAAAGTGTCTGCCAGCGCTGTCGCCGCCGCGAGGCTGCCAGCTGTGCGGATGAACGCCAGGTGCGCCACGAGCGCAGACACCTGCGCCATGAGAACGATCGAGTTATGCCTGCACTTAGACTTTCGGGGTCATGTAGGAGTTCACATCGTAGGCAAAATTACATGTTTAATTTCGGGCCGTTTGCCGCCTCTCCCACCGCAGCCGGCGGCGTCCACTGGTCAGCGGCAGTCACAGTCAGCGCTACTCTGTGCCACTGCAGACATGCCTTTGCGCAGATGGCAGGACTCTGCCCTTTCGATCCTGATTGTGGCCCAAAGCTGCACCTGCACGGGGCCGTGTTCCGCGTCACCGGCCGCGTTGTCGTGCGCCGAGAGCAGCTGCCCGAAGATGCTCATCATCTCGTGCGCGTGCGTGCCCACCAGCGGCCCTGCGTTGTGCAGGGTTCGGCCCCTGAACTCGAGGACCACGCCAGGAGGACAAAGGAGATCAGGCACAGAACACATATATTTGTGTCACATCGAAATTTGTGTCACATAGCACATGGCGCCGTTCAGGCAGTTCCAGGGTACCCTCCGCGTGGCAAAACTGCCGCAGCTGCTGCCACCGCCCACGACAAGCTGGGCACTCACCCAGCATCTCGACGCGTTGCTGCGGCGCTAAACCCTGCGCCGCCAGCGCTGTGTCCAGCTGCGCGACAGCGTACACTGAAGAAGTGCCGGCGTAGCCCTTGAGCGCTTTTGCGCAAAAGGCGTTCTGCAGCAGCAGGTACAGCCGGTCCGTGGAGCGTCGCCCCGCAAACACCGCCTCCTGCGCATGAGGGATGTTCGGAAAATATTCAAAGTCAGCAGTCCCTGGCATCGGGGCTAGCATCTGGTGGAGTTGTGCATGGCATCTCTCTGTTCCCCAACGGCACTGCAAACTTTCACATTTTGGGGTAGGTGCATGCCAAACTGTCGGCTGACTGTCGTAATGCGAGTGCACAGGTCAATTCGTGAGATAATCCCTGGACAACCTCGGGATGCTGATCCATATGGCGTCTTCTGACAGGCGGTCGGTTGCGTTGCCCACCTTGCCAGTGTGCAGATGCGCATTGAGCGTGCCCACGACGCCCGCCAGCTTGCCGAGGCTGTTTGCGATGCGCTCAGTGCGGTCGATAAGCAGGCCCCGCCGCCGCTGGATGTCCCGCACCTGTTTGCCAATGTGATTTCGCCACACTCAAGGCCCAGCTCTCCACACTCCTAGAAGGTGCCTGGCAGGGCGAATGCATGAGCAGTCTGCAAGTGCAAAGACAGGGCCTGATGGATGATTTGACACCTGAGCGAGGACGCTGTAGTGCTGCAGCAGCTGCGTTAGTGTCGTCTCCACATTCGAAGCCGATTCCGCTGCGCCTGCGAATGTGCCACACAAGCCACTCGATTTGCTGGAAAGGCAGTCTCGGGCACATTGAAATTGAGCAGGGTGTGACGCAAGGACTTCCACAAACACAGACACAAGCATGAGGTCGTCCACGGCGACCCACCTGACGCAAAGGCCATGGGCGTGCCGCCAATGTCCTGCCAGAAGATGGGCGCGACGCCGTGCAGCCTGGAGCGCTGCAGCATCTCCTGCCGTTTCCAGCAGACACAAAGCCCTCACGTCCAAAGCTCAATCACATTCCCACAGAAAGTTCGCATGGATAAGGCGGTTGGCGTCGCAGCGCTGTGCCAGGATGACTGATGTGACGCATTCTCTCCCCAGCATTCTCAGGCCCTGCGCATCTGGCAGTATGTCAAGCTTCCGGCAGTGAGGCATTGTTTGTGACTGGTTTGTAATCAGTTGTGTTTTCCACCTGAGAGGCCTCAAAGCCGTGGAAGTAGCGGCGGAGCACGTCCAGCGTCGCTTCGGAAAGCGGCCGGATCCGCGAGATGGCGGCTGTCGCATCGAGAAAGGCGGCATGCAGCGCAGGGTCCTCTTCCCGCATGCGCTCCAGCGGGAACGGCGTTCTTCGCACGTTCAGCGCAAAGTCCACACGCACCGCCTGCAGGTGCTGCGCATACACCTGCGGGGGATACCATGCAGAGTGTCGATGAACGAACGTGGATTCTGGGGAGTTGCCTTGAGGGTTGCTGGGAGGCGGCTGTCCATCTGGCAGCGGGTTGCAGTTCGCGGTGGCAGCTCATGCAGGTGGCAATCAGCATCGACGGGAATGAGTGGGACAGAGCGCCTTATGCATGCGTGGCTTGTAGATGTCCATGATGAGGGATGCGCCGAGCTCCTCGTCCGACAGCAGCAGCAGCTGCTGCACCAGCTCGCTGCCCAGCAGCTCCGACAGCGCATCTGCGGCCGGCGCACATTTGCGCCTGGGTCTGTGCCTCCTGAATGGTGACCGCCTTTTCGCTGCGCCGCCGCAGCCAGGTTTCTGCGATGGAGGTGCGACCGACAGTGCATGAGCATCTCGTTGGACCAAACGTGATGATTCGGCAGAAAAAGCTACCTTTAATGTCTGATGGAGCTCCCGCGCAGTCTGCATAGAAGATGGCCCGCTGCCGCAAGCGATCGAGATCGATGAGTTCCGGTTCCATGTAAAGCTGCGGCCTGCTTATATCAGTCCGCGTGTATTCACTGGTGCATACCAGATGAAGTAGGCATGGTTTCTGTCTCCGATCGCGAAAGTAAATTTCACCGATGCGGGTGACAAGGACGAGGATTTGCAATTTTACTTTCGCGCATCGACCAGTACTATTGGACGCTGTGGCAGCTCACCAAGCAAAGGTGTATATGCCTAGTGCAGATGAGCACGCACATGGACGGAAATACTGATATCAGGCATGCTACAGATCCTGCGTGATGAACCCCCGTATGAGCCATACCTCGGCCCCTTCATCCGTCGCAGCATCCGCCGTTGCAGCAAATCGCCTAGACATTTCTGCACGCTGGAGGTCGAGCAAAGGACGTCTCCAGCAAGCACACTGAAGCCTGCAAAGTTCATTGCGACGCTTGCACAGTGGCGCCGACATGCGGCCGAAATCTGGCCGCATGCATTACGTGCCGGCCGCGCGGCAGCCAGCGGCTTCTCGGATCCGTGTGGGCTTCCAGGAACGTTTGCTGGCTCCGCACCTGCGCGCTACCGAAGTTGAGGTATATATCTACGTGCAATAAAACTTTAGTGCAAGCCCGTGATGGCGGCGCAGAATAACCTTCTCTGACAGCGCTCCTGTTCCTCGACCCAAACTTTTAGCTTTAAAGCTGATGGTGTACTCGTAATGCCGATAGGCTGCTGAAATTATGAACCCGTGCTGATAGAGCATCCGTCAAAACCATGCACACGAGGGATCGTTTGACATTTTAGTCATCCTGAATCCGCTCCGCAAAGAACTTTGTGGCTGCAATAAACTCTTTGGGGCACCAACAATGGAGGTGCGCCCCCAGCTGACTGCATGCTGATGGCTGTGGTCGTCCAATAGTTGTGATTCCTGGCACCTGGCTTTGTGGCGCCTGCTGAAACACCGCCGGGGGCACATGCTGGATCAGTACAGCCTGCCGACTGCCAACCCCATCCCATCCGATGATATTGCTCAGCGTTCGTGCGCCAACAGCCCTCCCGTCTGCCTTCGTCACTACACTGGTCCGCGATCATTTTGCCTAAAGAGTTTACGTTTCCGTGGACAGGGCGGCCGCAGCCGGCTGTCCGCTGCCAGCGCCACGAGGCGTGCTGGCAGCGACGGCACCTCGCTGCAGCGGTGGCGGCAGGTTGGAAGCTATATCGTCGCAGACGCGGCAGCGCCGAGCGACTCGTGCACTAGCTGCGTCGCCGCGGACAGCAGGTGGGTCTCCTCCTCAGCTGACAGCGGCCGCGGCGGCGGCGACTGGCCTGATAGTGGCAGCTGCTGCTGCTCCTGCGGCGGCAGTGCTGACTGCAGCTGTTGCGGGGGCAGCAGCGGCGGCGGCAGCGGATGCTGGGACAGGAAAGCCGTCGTGTGCGGCCCGGCCGCGGCCGCCGCAGCCGCTGCAGCCACCTCCATGACGGCGGCCACAGTGTCAGAGCCCTGGCCGCCGCCGGCTGCCCAGCTGCCAGCGTGGCGGCGGCTGCGGCAGGGGCCGTGCCAGTGGAGGTGGGCTTTCCTCAAATGTAGGCAGCGGATCTACGCCCGGCAGCGAGAAGGCGCCGCCGCCGCTGCCGCCGCCAGTCGAGTTGCCGCCGACGCCCAACGGGGAGTGCAGTGCACGGCAAGGTGCGCCTCGCTTGGCTCTTGGAGACCCTGCAGCATCCACATGTCAACAATATCGCGATGAGCATCACAGTGATCGAAACTGCTCTTGCAAAGACGCTGCATGTTGCATTCGTAGATTCATCCTCCAACCTTCTTATCACAGGCTGCGCTGCATGTCGTGCTGATGTGTCAGGAGTCGTATGGTGTCTTCTGTCAAGCTGCATCATCTCAGCATCAGTGTCGACGTCAGAGTAGCGGTCACGGCCAAACGTGTGCTGGTTCGGGCTCGGCGACTTGGCCGGTATTTCTCACCTGAACACGGTTTGTTCCGCCTCTTGAGGCTGGGCGTGGGAGCGCCCGGCGCCGCATGCGGCGGCGGCTTCGATTGGCGGGTTGGTGCCTGGCAGCCGGCGGCGGGGACGGGGCGGGGCAGCGGCAGCGCAGCACCCTGGGACTGCCGGGGCGCCTGTGCCCATGTCGCCAGCCCACATGCCTCAGCAGATGCGCGTGCCCCCCTCAGCTACCGCCCTGCCTACCATGCCTTACTGCTCGCAGCATGACAGATCGCCGGTGAGTGCCGCGGGTAGTACATCTGGTTTTGGGACTGAAAGTTCACGACGCCAGCATCCGCAGCCTCGGCATAGGCTTTCTGGTCAGCACAGGTTCACCCGTTTGGGGTACAGCCCTCGTCATGAGATTGAGACACGTGTGCAATCGAGGTGTCCCTGCCGTATTGCAGACTTGTACGGACTCGATAACAATGCAACGCGCAAGCGGTGACTCACCACCCAGTCAGGAGGCTGTGGCGGGCCGGAGGCGAGGTCCTGGCTGCCCCGCAGCGCCGCCAGCTGCCTGTTGATGCGCCCCATGGCCGCCGCGCTGCTAAAGGGGCCCGCCGCCACATCGCCCTCTGCAGCGTGCTGCCCGACCTCGAATGTGCTGCCGTGGCCGCCGTCGCCGCCGCGTTCGGGGCTCGCGCCGGCAGCGAACTGCCATGGCAGCGGCTGCGTGCTCGGCTGAGGCCGAAGCGGCGGCGGCGGTCGCGCATCCGGTGCAGCGGCGGCGGCCGGCCGCAGGCTGACAGGCGGCCAGCGCGGGCCGCGCGCAGCGTCTTGCTGCACTGCGGACCGCATTCCCAGCCCTCCTTCGGTCGCGGGCGTGGTGGCCGGCACAAACAGCGCGCTGATCTGCAGCGGGTCTGACGCCGGCAGCGGCGGCGCTGGGAGAGTTGTGGTCCAGTCACCGCCCCTCCCACTGCCCGACGCGGACTCGGCAGCCTTTCGAGCCTGCAGCGGGCGCCAAGCTTTGAGGAGCTGATGGCCGAGGCCCTCGTCACTGCAGGGGTGTCTGGCGCTGGCAGGGTTGCGCAGTGGTGGCTTGATGACACCAGATGACGCCCTTTCATTTTGAATTGTTCCTGACTTTCCTTCGTTATCTCTAAAACAGCCAAAACCCGGGCTGCATCTCCGCACCTGCAGCGCCCTGGACAGGCCCCCGTCAGCTTCCGATGCCGGCTGCCGCAGCGGCGAGTGCTGCACTGCCTCCGCCGCTTCTTCAAGGCTGGAGGAGCGCAGGGGGCTGGCCTGCAGGGCTGCCAGCTGCGTCGCGTCGATACTGGGCAGGCCCTGTAGCGCCGCCAGCTGCCACGCCTCAATGGAGGGCAGATGCAGCAGGCTGCCGCTGCCGGCGCGCAGCTGCGGCCCCTCCATGCTCTGCAGCCGCTGCAGGGTGGCCAGCTGCGAGGCGTCCACGCTCGGCAGGTGCTGCAGCCACAGCGGAATCGACTGAGCCCCGCCGCCGCCGCCGCCGCCGCCACTGTTGCCGCCGCCGCCAACGTGTTGTTCCGCCGACGCCTGAGCGTCCGCCTGCGTGGCTGCCTGCCAGGCATCTGGGGTGGCTTGCGGCGGCGCTGCGGCAATGTCAGGCGTCGACCGGCCGGTGCTGGCCCCGTCGATCAGCGCGCCGGGACTGGCGAAGAGCAAGCGCAGGTGTCAACCTCACCTCAACAATCTCATCATGACTTCACATCAGCATTCTCGGTGCTGATACAGGAATGAAGGGTCAAGAGGTTGACCTGGGAAGCTGGAAGTCCATGGAGCTACCAGCGTGCCGCAACGGCGGCAGCGACGGCCGCCGCTCCGGAGCGCTGCCAGCTGTGGCGGCGACGGTGGCGCCGCTGTCGGCGCCGCTGCTGGGGCCGCCGCCGTCAGCGGCAGTAGCGGGGTGCCATGCCGACAGTGAGGCGGCATTGGCCAGGTCCAGGGCGCGGCCTCTTTGCGCCGCAGCCGCGATTGCCTCTGCAGTGGTCAGCGACGCCGCGGCGGCAGGAGGCGGCGACCGTGCTGTCCTGAGTGGATCCACCAGCTGCGGCCTGTCAGCGCGGCGTGTGCGCAGTACCTCGCCGCCGCTGTCATGGCGCCACCCCAAGCCGGCCATCTCAGTTGGCGGCCCGTGCCGCGTCATCTCAGGCGGCGCAGCTCGCGGAGCCCAGCCAGAATAGCCGGACCCCGGGGGCGGCCAGGCAGCGTCCCGCAGCATTGCATCGTGCTGCTCGGCCGCCCGCCGCATCTGCTGCTGGCTGGCCAGCGCGGCCCGCCACGCGGCTCGCTGCGCCTCGTGCGCCGCCTCCTGCTGCTGCCGCATCGCCGCCTGCTGCTGCGTCTGGCGTGCCCGCTGCCGCGCCCGCCGCTCCGCCTGGTAGTCCTGCATCGTGATCGGCTCCATGAGGCAGACCGACAGGTGCCTGCGGCGCAGCAAGGACAAGGATTCTTCTTATTGAACCCAACTAATACATCTTAGAATGACAAGCTGGTTCAGGGATAGCAGTGCTGCAGCAGGTCCAAGAAGCACATCCAGTGCTGAAGTTTGATGCTGCCAGCATGTGCATCGATCCACTCAACACGTGAAGAGAAAGCTCTAAACACTGGAAGTGTGGCGCACCTGCCGCAGCTGCCGCAGCGCACGGTGACTGGCTCGTCCAGCAGCTGGCTCGAAGGCATGTTGACCTGTTGACCCCAGAGCAACAATGGGTTTAGAACAAAAGGTGCCATTGCTGGACCGCCTGCTGCCGCCGTCAGCAAAGATGGCGGCATCATGGCTTGCTGCATCGTCACCAGCCAGCAACACGGCCCAAATCCAACAGAACCATCAAACTGCCTAAAAACGGCAAAGCAATAAAGTTCATGAAGATGGAAACGCAGAGGCCGTTCAAACCTGCATGAATGCTATGCCCGTCGTCCGCGGGCAAACCTCTAACGCACCTCCAGAGCGGCACCGCAGTCGCTGGCCTCACATTGGACGCGAACCGGGAACGTCGCCGGCTGGTGGCGGTTGGAGTATCGGTCAGCCGCGGAGGCAGGGGCCGTCCCCCAAGGCAGCCAGGCCATGTCGCTACCGTATCTGGACTGTGCTGGCGCACTCACCTGCCGCCACCACAATGGACTGCGGAACAAGCCTCGTGGTTGTAAAGCACAAACTTGACGCCCCACCTGACCGGGCTGGAAAGAACTGCCGCGGCGCCACGTCTCGGCCGTCCTTGTTGTCCCAGGCATTGCGACACGGACATTCAGGGAAGGAAGCAGGTGTGCCGCCAGAAATGCCGCCGTGCAATTTAGCATTCGAGCTTGCAAGTGATGCGCTGCTCACAAGCAAGTGCTTGCAGGGATGCATCTGCTGATCAGGTGCAATACAGTCACGAATCAAGAAAATGATTGCCGAGCGCACGTCGCGCAACTACAACAACAGGTCACACCACAAAACGAAGCTGGGGGGTGGCTAGTCGACCCAACATCAGTGGCTGCCTGCCGCCGATGCACAGTCTGCAGTCAAAAGTCTCTGTCCCCTGTCTGCATCTTCTACTCCCAGAATCCCTCTGATCTATGCTAGTCCCGCTCGCCTGTCACCGGAAAGCTTACGCTGACCGTGTTCAAATTTTGATTCCGTCCCAGTACACCGCAATGCATAGAACCAATTCAGCTCATCTGGGGCTGCGCGGTCCTCCCGCATGCAGGTTGCGCGCAGCGCAATGAAGTCACGCGAGAGGACCAGACCGCCGCCCCCTTCACTGGCAACACTGGCAATTCTTGTACGCAACCAAAAGCAATGAATCACGTTGGTTCAATCACCCTCCCCTGCTTGATTCCGCTGCCTGGCAGCTTCTCGTTTTTCAGCCTTGGGTTTCCCGCAGCACACGCCTGGCGTGGGTGCACGTACTCTTGATTAAATGGATAGCAGAGTGGTGGCCAGCGGCGCTGGGTGCGCGCTACCGCCGCGCCGCTTCCGCCACGCCGGATGTGGTCAGACCAGGCCGGGCGGCAGCGCGACGGGCTCAATGGACGCCTGCCGCCGGGCGCGCGGCGAGCGCTGCGTTGAGCGCGGAGAGCCGCCACAGGAGCTGGGGCTGCGCGGCGAAACCAGCTGGATGCCCTCCTGGTCCCCGTCCGCGTCGATCTGGATGCGGGTGTCCGACGCATCGCCGTCCGAGCCCGAGCCCCGCGGCGCGCGGCACCACCAGTTTTCGTCGATCGCGCACCGGAAGTCCGCCGTCTGCCGGTGGCCCAGCGGCTTGGCGGGGCAGCCGGTCCAGACGGTGCCCTCGCCCACCACCTCGCCCTGCGAATCGCGATGCATTCCGTTTAGAACTGCCAGGAGCGTCATGGGTGCATGTGTAAGCAGTGTAGGCAGTGGAAGTACATGCCCGTCAAAAGCACACTGAGTCGCCAACGAACATCGCCAGCAAATTGTCAGTTGCTGCCGCTGTTCGAATAGATGTTTGTCCAGGCTCAGCATTGCGCACCTTCATGACGACGGACAGGGAGGTCACGATAGCGCGCCGTCGGTCATGGCGTGCTGCGTCACGACCAGCAGCACGTGCTCGTCTGGGCCACCTCCCACACCTGCAGCCAAGCACTCGCTGATGTCGCCAACAACATACAAATAGCCTTGAGAGAGTCCGAAAAGATTGCGCAGTGTGCATTCATCCCTGCAGCAGCAGCTCGATCGACACCAACAACGCTGGCGCCTGGCTGCTGATGCACAGCCGACGGTAACAGCAGGTAGTCTGCGGATAGTTTCCACGGCTCTTGTTCAACTCCGAACTCTCATCGCTTGACCCAGCGGATCATACCTTGGCACGCAGCAGGCGGTCGTTGAAGAGGTCGAAGGGCACGCTGGAAAATTGGTTCCATTCCTGGAACAGGGGTGAGCCGGGCGCTACGGTCATGCCGCCGGCCGCCGTGTCACGGCCGCAGCCGGCCCGCCTCTAGCGGCGCGGCGGCATCAGCGCCGGTCAGCAGACGGGCGCTCGGCACGCCGTCCGGATTCTCGACGAATTTGGAGCGCAGCACCTGCGAGTGCAGGGGATTCCATTCACTCGAAGATGTGTTGGAGTTCTATTGGGCATTGTGCGTCCAGTCACTGCCCTGGTTGGAGCCTGACATGTTGTGACATTGGCGCTGCAAGCACCGTCAGGGAAACAGCATGCTACCTCTAGGATGCATTCTTTGCAAAAAAATTCCCAGCACTAGATACAAGACAACGGCGCTGCCGTACCTCGTGACGCTGCACCAGCATGTCCAGCGCGGCCTGCAGCGCCTGCGGCCCAGCCAGGTGCAGGCCCCAGGTAGTGTGTTGTACGCTGAGCTGGCAGGGTCACGCTGCCACAGCTGTGGCAGCGCAACCACTTTGACAGAGAAATTGCTCACCGCAAAGTAGTCGTCGTCGATGCTGATAGGGCGGTCTGAAGTGCAGCACCACGCGCCATGCGGCCAGGACGGCGGCCTCCGTTGCATTGGTGGGTTCTGTAAATGGCCCGAGCAGCCATACTCAAAACTCGCGGCAGGCTGCGGCGATCCACCTGTGAGATGCAGAGCACAGAACGGTCATTACGAGGAGTCGCCGGCAACAGTCTCCAATCGATACTATTGCTATGCTGCGGCTTGCCTTGCCGTTGGCGGTCCTGGGAAGCTCCGCCATGGCGATGAAACCCATCATGTACGCCGGCAGCCGCGCGCGGCAGGCCGCCAGCACGACCTCCTGCTGCGCCTCTGCCGGCGCCACACAGGCGACGAGCGCGCGGCGGCAGAGGACTGCGCGTCCTGCAGCACCGCCGCGGTGCTGCGGACGCCCGGCGCCGACGACAGCGCCGCTTCCACCTCGCCCAGCTCCACGCGGAAGCCGCGCAGCTGCACCTGGCCGTCCTTGCGGCCGAAGAACCTACGGCAAGAAGAGAGCAGCAGACGCTGAGAGGGTGCGGCGGATCTCAGTGCAAGAAAGGTCGCTGAACCTTAGAGCTCGGCTCTGCTCAGCTGATAGCAGATGACCACTGCTGACTAAGAGCTGGCACAGCTCGGCATATAGATTATAGACAAATGCAGTGTCTTCTCGGCAGACACGAGATTCCAAAGCAAAGGTGTCCACGGCCAGAAACAGCACCTATTGATGCCGCTGGGCAGCCACATGACGTTGTCGCCGGTGCGAGCATGCGGCCGTAGGCGTCGCTGTCCTCTGGAAGCCGGAAGGGGTTGGGCAGGGAGGCCGCCTCCGTCAGGTCCGGGCGGCCGATGTAGCCGCGCGCTAGGCCAGGGCCGCTGACGAACACGCCCAATGGCAGCGGCGCCAGCGTGGCGGGGTCCAGCACGTAGTGCCGCATGTTGGGGATGGGCCTGCGCACCACAGTCTATGCTCGACGCGTGCGCGATCGGCGCAGATGTCAAAGCACAGCAGCAATGCCGCGTCAGCATGTAGATGAGCTTATGGGAGGGTCAGCTGGCCTCACGCCATCAGCATAATACATTCGTACATCAGGCAGGGTTACGGTAATCTGAGCGAGCACAGCAGTGCTGCCAAAGATAGCCCTGACAGGAGCAAAGGACCCAGCAGCACACCTGAGTGCTGGACTGCGATTCCTTTTGGCTCGCCGGTGGACCCCGATGTGCACATCGAATAGTCGCCGGTGCAGCCGCGGCGCTCCACGTTGGTCGTGGGGCGGTCTGCGAACTGCGCCCACAGCTCATCCGCCACCAGTACGTCGACGCCCGCCGGCAGCTGCCCGCGGATGGCCTCCACCACCAGCGCCGCGACGAGGATGCGGCAGCCGGCCTGCCGCAGGATATTGCTGACGCGCTGCGCCGGCGCCGCGTCGAGTCTGGTGACGGGAGAGCCAGGGCATAGCTTGATGCTATGTGATATGACAGAGCTGCCAGCCAGTGCAAAATCCTGCTGGAAAGGGTCTGGTTGAATGAAGCATCTATGTGTGACCCCGGCGTGAGTAAGGATGTTCAAAGGGGAATCTATGCGCAGTTACAGGGGACTGAATCCCTGAGTGAAAAGCCACGGACTCGTGATGCGACGTTCAGCACGACCCCGCGTAGGAATCGAGCACGCAGC
>JAABUL010002998.1_pt1 | contig 26290 bp, 18 predicted proteins | sample 5559151 | NCBI WGS metagenome assembly JAABUL01 (sample SAMN10711876, study PRJNA513368) | rock metagenome | isolation source: Antarctica rocks | place: Antarctica: Victoria Land, Pudding Butte sud | reverse complement strand
AAATTAAAAGAAAAGAGTACTTAAGTTTAAGTAATTTAATAATATTATTAATATCTACCCCTTATATTAATAATAAATAATAGTAAATAAGAGATAGAATTAAAGATTAATTAAAGTATAATTAACTTTAATCTTAATTAAGGATAACCTTTAGAGTAACGGATTTAATTTAATAGATATTAATAGGAGTTAATTAAGCTAATAGATTAAAGTTAAAGGAAGAATTAATAAACCTTTTATTATCCCTTAATAATATAAGAAATAAAAGTAGCTATTTAAGGAAGAGATAATAATAAAAGCTTTACTTAACTACTAACCTTAAGATTATAAGATCCTATTTAAATTAGGCAAGGAGCTAATAGTTAGATTAATTTATATACTTTTAGAAAGGGAACTTTTAGTATTACGCGAGTATATTAAAAAGAACTTAAAAAAGGGATTTATTTAAGAATTTAAATTATTAATAGGATATCTAATCCTCTTTATATTAAAGAAGGATAGAAAATTAAGGCTATATATTAACTATTAAAAGTTAAATAAAATTATAATTAAGAATAGATATCCTTTACTAAATATTAATAAGTTATAAGATAGACTTAAAAAAGTAAAGATATTTATTAAATTAGACCTTTAAAGAGCTTATAACTTAATCTAAATAAAAGATAATAAAGAATAGAAAATAATATTCTAAATATACTATAATTATTATAAGTATCTAATAATACTATTTAGACTTACTAATATATTAATAACCTATTAGGTATTAGTTAATAATATTTTAAGAGCGTACTTAAATAAAATAGTTATTATATACCTTAATAATATATTAATTTACTTTAAGGATAAAGATATATATATCTAATATATATAAGAGGTTTTATTATACCTTACTTATATTAAACTATATCTTAGCCTAGAAAAATATAAGTTTTATAAGGAATTAATAGAATTCCTAGGATTTATAATTAATATAAAAGGTATTTAGATAAGCCTTAAAAAGGTTAAGGTAATACTTAAATAACCTATATTATATAATATTAAAGGTATCTAAAGTTTCTTAAGATTTATAAATTATAATTATAAATTTATAAAAAATTATTTAAAGAAAGTAATTCTACTTATAAATATTATTAAGAAGGATATTAAATTTAAATAAAATTAAAATTAAAAGAAAGTATTTAAATTATTTAAATAATTTTATATAAATTTACTAATATTCTATACTTTTTAAGCCAATTAACTAGCTTAAATTAAGATAAATACCTTAGATCTTATACTTAAAGCCTATTTATATTAGATAATAGATAGGAAGTAATACTTAATTACTTACTTCTCTAAAAAAATAATAGGAGCCGAATAGAATTATAATATATATAATAAAGAATTACTTATAATAATATATATACTTTAGTATTAAAGAGTATATATTAAGAGTTATTTTAAATTAACTATCTTTATAAATTATAAGAATCTTATTAACTTTATAATAATAAAGGAGTTAAATTAATAATAAGTTTATTAAGTAGAATTATTAGGATAATATAAATTTAAGATTATATATATACCTAGAAAGAATAATATTTAAATAGACATCCTAAGTAAGCGAGAAGATTATATAAAAGATAAAGATATTATAAAAAGATTAATCCTAAAATAAGAGAATAATAAATTACTTATACTAATAAGGATTTTAATAATAAATATATATATCTAAGTCCCTAGAATTTTAGATAATATCTAAAAGGGATATAAGACTAATAGTCTAATAAAGATATTAAGATATTAGTAGCTAAATATAAAACTCCTATAATATAAGGATAAAGTCTACTTATTAAGACTATATACTAAAGAAGTTATAAGGGATTATTATAATAATCTATTATAGGGGTATCTTAGAGTTATAAAGATATTAGAACTCCTAGGAAGAATATATACTATACTAAGATTATAAGTATATATTAAGAGATATATTAAGAGATATATAGCTTACTAGTAGAATAAGATAGTACGCTATATAAAGTATAAGTAGATATAGTTTACCCTAATACTAGAATTACTATAGAAAGACCTTATAATAGACTTTATAGTTAAGTTATTAAAGTTAGGAGACCTAACTATAAAGGAAGTTTATAACTTAATTATAATTATTATTAATAAATTAATAAAGTATATTATTATAATATCCTTTAAGGAGACTTATAATATAGAATAATTAGGTTTTATTCTTATTAATAGATTAGTTAGGGATTATAGTATACTAGAGTTAATAATATTTAATAAGGATAAGCTATCTATATCTAAATATTAGAAAATATTAATATTAGTAATTAGGATAAAATTATATATATTAATAGCCTACTACCTATAAATAGATAGATAAATAGAATATATAAATTAAACTATAAAATTATACCTAAGGTATTATATAAATATAAAGTAAAATAATTAGATTTTACTACTTCTAATAATATAGTTAACGTATAATAATAAATAATTATAGATAACTAAGCTATTACTATTCTTTATAAATTATAATTAATATATAAATCTCTTCCTAGATCCTAGGCCTAGGCTAGAAGTTAATAAAATATTAGTCCTATTATTTAATATAAAGGTATTATATAAAGATATATAAGATAAGATTAAAGAGATAAATTTAAGAACTTAATAATATATTGATAAGAAAAGAAAAATATATCTTTAATTAAAGGAGGGGGATAAAGTCTATCTCCTTACTAAGACTTTAAGTTAAAGAGATAGAATTAAAAATAAAGTAAGAAGCTTAAACTTATTAAAATTAAACTATTTTCTATCTAAAGGATAAAGAGATTAATAGACTATAAATTAAACCTTCTATTAAATATTAAAGTATTCCTAATATTCTATATCTTTAAATTAGAATTAATAGATTTAGATATATCCTTATAAAAAACGTTTTATTATATTATAAAAGAAGAAATAAAGTATAAGGTTAAAAGGATCTTAAATTAATAAGCTTAATAATACTTTATTAAATGAAAAAATTATAATAACTCTAAAAATACCTAAGAGCTAATTAAGAATTTAATAAATTATTAAAGTCTCTTAAGATAATTTTATTAAAACTAAAGATTAATTAATTAATTATATTAAAAGTATTAAGTTTATTAGGAGGATTATTAAGTGATAATAAAAAAATAGGGGTCTTTATAAAGTTATTACTTTACTTATCTTCCTTAGTCTTTAAGATATTAATAGATTCTTTATTATTTAAATCCTTTAATTATTTTAATTAAAATTTCCTTTATTTCTTTAAATAAGTAAGCTCTAAGTAAGTCTTAAGGATCTTATTATTTAACTTCTTAAACTCTTAGATTACTTTATTTATATCCTTAAAATTAGGGGCTAAATTATATTAATAATTATAGTAAAAGTACTCCTTATACTTAAGTTATTAATAAGTAATATAATAAGGGAGGCCTTATAAGTAATAGGACTTATAGGGACGTATTACTATATAAGATTAATAGAATATATAATTAGCTATTAAGTTATAATAATAAATATTAAAATATAAACGTAATATATTAATATATTAGGAAGTTAAGTTACCTTTTTAGAATAAAGGCTTAAAGAGAGGACTTAATATTATAAGTATTAATTTAATAGGTATATTAAACTAAGTAAGTAGGCTTAAGCGCTAAGTAAGGCTAAGTAGTTAAGCTATTACTTAAGAAGTTTATAAAATTTAAGGATTAAGTCTCTTAAGCTAGTTAAATTAATTAATCTTAATATAAATTCCTTTATCTATATAATAGTATTACTTTTATAGTATATAAGAACTTTATATTTAATTTATATTATCTCCTAAGTATATAAATATTAATATTTAAGTATTAAATATTATTTAATATTAATTTAGCTTAATAAAGTCTCCTTTTACTCTATCCTTAATACTCCTCTTTATAAGACTTAACTAGGTTAACTAAGAGCTAGGCCTTTAAGAGATCTAAGGATTAGGAGAACCTTAATAATATTCTTAAAATAGAAATTATAATTATATTTTAATAAAATTTAATACTTTATCTTTAATAAATAGGATATTTACTTAAGTCTTCCTTATATATATAAAACGCTTAAGAGGATAAAGATAAATAGGAAATTATTATATTATATTACTATAAAGCGCTTATAAGAGTATTATAATAAATTTCTTTTAAGAAATTAATATATATATAATTAATATACTTATTATTATTATTTATTAATAAAAATATTATAAATAAGTATACCTACTTTTGAAAATAAGGTTAGACTAGGTATAATATTAAATCTTAAATAACTTAATTACTTAAATAGTTTAAGTAGTTTAATATCCTTACTACTTATATAATAAATAATATCCTTATTTATTATATTTATTAAAGAGTAATTAATAGAGTTAAATTTAAATAATTCTTTATTAATAAGATTATCTTGTATTATAACCTATTCCTTATACCAAAATTAATCCTCCTTATAAATAATTACTCTACTTATTATATTAAAGAAATTTAAGAGATATATAATATTATTAAAGTTATTTTTTAATATCTTCTACCTTACTCTTCTAATCTTAATCTAATTAAAGAGCTTTTTTTAATTATAAAGGCCTAATTAAAGTAATATAATAAGTTATTAAAAGAGATAAGCTTTAAGTAGCTATTATATTAGGCTATTAAAGCCTATAATAGTAAGAGGTTTATTAAGGAATATTTTAAGTACTCTAATTATTAAATATAATTATATAAAGAGTTAGAAGATAATAATATTAATAAGGAAGAAGATAAAGATAATAAGATATAAAATTAATAAATAAGAAGGAAGCTCTAAATTAAGTTTTTAAGTTATATATCTAATATTTTTAATATTTTTATTAATATAAATTTTAAACTTATATTAATTTTTATAATTTTTATATTAACTTTAAGTATATACTTAATCTAATAAATTTTATTATTTAAATATAAATTAAAAGCTTTTAATATTTAATAATAATAAAGAGATAGAATATACAATTTTTAATAATAAATCTTATATAAATACTCCTAATATTAAAAGACCTTAAATCTAAAGTATTATTACTAAATCTTAATAAATATATACTTAAATATTTTATTAATATTTTATTAAATACTTATTAACTTATTTTATACTTCTTCTTTATCTTTATCTTCCTTACTATTATTATTTTAATTAATAAGAGTAATATTTACTAGATTATCTAATAGGTTTTATAACCTATTAATAGTAAATAGCGCTAATTTACTTACCTAAGACCTTATACTCTTAGAAAGTTATATACCTAAGCTTATAAATATCCTAAGTTCCTTTTAATTTAATTATTTAAACTTTTATATATTAGATACCTTAAATATCTTAGAGGTAATATAATTATATAAATTAAAAATCTAGTCTTCCTTATTATTATTCTTATTGATAAATTAGATAAAGAAGCTCTTTTATATTTATCTTATATTATTTAATATACGCACGGGGCTACTTTAAACCTTATATTATAAGGGGTTTTCTATTATCTTAAGGCGTAATAGGAGCTTAAACTTCTAATAAGAAGATATATTAAGAGGAAGATCTTTATAATAGTATAATAATTATAATAGCTAAACTAGCTATATTAAAGATTATTAATAAAGTAAGTATAAATATTAAAATTAAGGTAATACCTAGGATATAAATATAAATCCTAGATGTTAAGGTATAAATATTAAAGCTATTTATCTTAGAAATATATTTAAAGGGTTTTATTATAATATAATTAATATCCTAATTAATATATTTACTTTAATCTTAATTTATTTAATTTTAATCTTAGCTTTATTAATATTTTAATATATTTTTTTAACTTTAAATTAAGCTTATTAAGAGGATTTTTAATAATAATATCTTTATCTCTTAATTTATTAAAACTTAAAGTAATACTCTATATCCTTATAACTTAATTTAATATTTAATAATATATACCTCCCTCCTTATAAGGTTATTAATATTAATAGTTATTATTTTAATATATTAGACTATAATATATATATTATTTAATAAGTATTATAATCTTTCTATTATACTTATTTTTAATCTTATATTTCTTCTTATATTTTACCTTTTATTTAATTATTATTAATTTATAGCCCTTACTTTTAACCTTTTTCTTCTTCTTTTTCTTCTTCTTCTTCTTCTTCTTCTTATCTTTATTAGATAATTCTAAGATAGATATTAATAATTTAATAAAAGATAATAAGCTATTATTATTAAATAATAAGGAGGTAGAGTAGTAATATTTCTTTAAGGTCTCTTCCTTATTATTAAAGTTATCTTTAAATCCTTCTTCCTTAATTATATTAAAGGTAAGGGTAATATTAATTATAATACCTTTCCTTTTCTTATTAATTTATTATTTTATAATAGCCTTAATATCCTCCTATTTATAAGAGTCTTAATAGTAACTTAAGCTATTCTTTTAATTATTAGAATAAAATATAATTATATAAGTATTCTTTATAATAATCTTATATCCTTTATTACTTACCTTTCTAGATACCTCCTTAATTATATTACTTATAAGAGTATTATAATTAAATTTAATAAAGAGTTTTATACCTAATAATATCTCCTTACCCCTCTAAGATATAGATTAATTTATAATATATAAAGTAAATAATATTATAAGAGGATTAGGCTATTAATATTTCTTTTTAAATATTATAATAATAATTATTAGTTTATCCTTATACTAATAAGGCTAATAAGTAGTAGGAGTCTTATTAGATATAATCTTAATAGCCTTTTTAATAGCCTTAGTACCTATAATAGTAACTTCTATTTTAGGTTTATATAGTAGCTTTTTATAAATAATATAGTAACTTTCTAACCTTATTATTCCCTAATTAGGATATTTATAAGGCGTCTTAGATAGGTATATAGTAGTTAGTACTATTTATATATAAAATCGTATGTGCGAGGTACGGGGGCTAATGAGAATTTGGAAAAGAAGCAGAATTAATGAACCAGGGGTATCCCGGTGCCCCTCGGAAGATCGCATAAGTTTTGTGAAACAACCATTTTTCCAATTTTTTGGGAACAAATACCAAAGGATCTCTCAACGTAGCCTCGCCATCATCATCCCCGGCTCTTCGATAAAAGCTCTGACTCGTTCTCCCATTCTTGCCATTGTCGCACCATCCACGACTCGATGGTCGGCACTCCAAGAGAAGCTCATGATATCTTTCTTGATGACTCTATCCTGATCATCAAATGCCGGTACCGTCTTTGCTTTGCCAATTCCCAAGATAGCAACTTCACTCTGCACAAGTACCGGAGCAACATAGGTCCCACCAATGCTTCCAATATTGCTGACTGTGATTGTGCCGCCAGTCAGATCCGTGACCGATAACTTGCCATCTTTGGCGCGTTCCTGGAGCCGATTACATTCGGCGCCTATATTCAAGATCGATCTTGAAGCAACATTCTTGATGTTGGGTACGAGGAGTCCTTGAGGCGTGTCCATGGCTATTCCAATGTTGTGCTTTTCACGCATCACCAGCTTAGGGGCTTGACGCTCGCTACCTGCTTCAACCCGAGCGTTGAGCGTTGGGAAATCCTCAAGAGCCAGGGAAACAGCTTTGATGATGAAATGAAGGAACGAAAGCTTTTGGCCATTGGCTGCTTGAAGATTCAGTCGCCGACGCAGCGTTGATAAAGAAGTTACATCAACCTCATCTCCATAGAGAAAGTGCGGTATATTGAGCGACCTCGTCATTGTCTTGAACATTTGGCTTTGAACGGGAGTGAGAGCAATCGTCTTCTCTACTTGTGCTTGGTCCGTACCAGGGTCCCGTCGTCCTGCCGATGCCTGAAAAGGCTTAGAAAGTTTGTCATCTCGAGCTGCTACAAATTTGTAGACATCTTCCTTCAGAACACGGTCGTCTTTTCCTGTGCCACGAACATCTGCTATGTTGACCCCCTGCGCTTTTAGGATGCCCCGGACGGCAGGCGTTGTCAGTGATGCATGCTTACCATCGGGCGCGGTATCTACGGCATCCTGAGAAGCACTTTGGAAGGTTTCCTTTGACTGAAATGACTCTGCAGCTCTCTGGGGCTGTTGGGGTGAATTCGGTCCTCCAGCTTGCTCAGGTGGAGAGGCCAGGACGGCTTCATCTTCGGGCGAAATCTCACTTTGCACGTCGATGTCATAGAGAGGCTATCTGTTCCTCAGTGTATGCACAGAAAAGGAGATTGAATAGACCTACCTTGCCCACCTGAGCTACATCTTCCGCTTCGTAGTGCAGCTTTTTGATAACGCCGTCGAATCTAGAAGTAATCTTTTTACCATCAGGCAACAATTCTTTGAACTCATCTGCATATTCATACCTCTGTGCTGGCTTTATCCGATTGGACCTCGCAGATCTTGTCGAATTGCTCGACACGAGCTTCTGGTTCCACGAACCATTGAATAATCTGTACCTCCTTGATACCTGTCTTTCATCAGTGAGTTCGAACGCAGAATCCGAGATTTGGCTGCTCCACCTTCACCAATGTCGGAGAGTAGAAAAGGGCGTATTGTAGCGAGGTGTTTCGAGGCGTGGAAAGCACCGCGAAGACGTTTGTTTACAGTGGTTCTGGGGAGATATTGTCCGGCATTAAGTGAACGCGGGTTCACCAGAGCACAGACCCTTCCCAATTGCATTTCAAAACTCAAACATCGTTCGGTTTACGATGCAGGTGTCCCAAAGGAGACCGGGTTTTGCTTCTGCAGAAGTGCGAAGCCATGTAGAACACCTAACGTAGCACAAGTAGGCACAATATGGAGCCGAAGGTAAGCGCTTTCACGTGTGACATGTGTTCGCTGTACAGCCTAGTCCAAATTGGTGTTAGGGTGTACAGCGGCTTATCACCTGCGTATTCTAGAAGGTCCGTTGCAATGCTGGGTGACCTAGTCGGCACAAAGAAGTGAATGTGAGGGTTAAAAGAGACGTTGAGGCCATCTAAGTCTATAGTATGTCAGGTATCAATCGCTCGTTGGCCGACTCCTTCGATGCGCCTATTGTACGGCATGTACAAATCATAACGTATCCCCAAATCTTACCTAGATTCCGAGATGCTGTATGTAGTGACCCGCGGTATGCGCCGTGCTCTCCAGTCCAGACCCAAGGCCAAATCATATCCTATCCCGCTGACGACCGCAAACCTCCTTTGCAGATGCTACCCTTCGTTCTGGACAGTCGTCTTCCTTTGTCTACTCCTTCGTCAGGTCGGCGCTTTCAAATCGCAGGAAGCACGACGCTGGCAAGCTCGTGTTTCCCAGTCACTCCATACTCCTACCCGTCTACCTTATAACCTTGACGGCGTCTCGTGATATGGTTCCCAGGAAACACTCATGGACTTCTGATCTCCTCAACCCTTCCGTCCCCACTTATGGCTCCATCAATACCACCGTTCATGCCACCACCTATGTAATCTTCTCTCTCGGTCCCATCCTCCATACTTGCACTGAAAGCGCCTCCGTTCGCGCCTCCGTTACGCATGAATTCAGCATACAACCGCCCCCCTAGAATGGAAATCAGTGTTGGCCATCACTCGTGCAGGGTTCCATACGTACCCTCACTGCCCACCTTCCCCCTCCGCTGATTCCTCATGTATTCGCTATTTTTTCTTTCAAATCTTACGGGTCCCCCGCCCCCACTGAAATCCTCGTCCATGTTTGTTGATTCGCGCTGGTACTCTGATGGTGTGGGAGGGATCTGGCCATCATAGCGGGCTAGTGCCGCAGTGCGGGAAGCCAAAGAGCCGGTGACAAGTTCGTTTTCCACCATTACAACCATCCAGACACCGACTTGGTCGTCGGAGCCGAGAAGTGGCGTGCATGATATATAGCGTGTTCGTTGGCCATTGTCGCTGGGTGCGCCTCCTCTTCTACTCCCTGGCCTCGAGTCCCCGTTCATGTCATCTCCAACATCTTCTGAAGCTCGGCCATTGGGTAGCCATGTCACTTTTGCGGTCACAGCGGCCCCGGATTCGAACGCGTCTGAGAGGCCTTCACGCACATGGGCGGGTCCACCAATGTGGGAAAGAAAGGGAGATTGAAGGAGGCCTGGAATACGAAGAGTGGGGGATACGAAGATAATGCGGAGGGAAGGATAGGGTCTCACAAGCAGATACTTAGACAAGTGGTCAGCGAGAAAGTCTTTGGGAGTAGGTCGTGTAAGGTGGGAAGGTAGAGGCTGTCGTGGGGGACAGGGATGGGAGAATAGATTGCTCACATTCTGATAAACACCAGGCAACTTCCCAGAAGGACCCATTGACGAGAGCGCCCATTCGTCCTTCCTCTCACCATCGTCTTCGTTCCCGAGAACCCGTCGTGGCTGGCGCATACGTTCGGGTCGATTTGGAGTTCCCCTGTAACTGGAGGCATTGTCATGCATGGAGCTTGCGCGAGAGTGTGATCTTTGAAATAGTGAAGATTCGTCTAAGGAGAGCATTTTGCCAAATTCGTTGAGCGCCCTGAGATGCTTCTGGGAAAAGCTCTCTTCAGATTGTTCACTGTCTCGGTTTCTGTTGGGCCTGCTCTCGGCCAGGAGTCGCTCGAAGGAATCGAGGCCTCGCCCATCGTCGATGAGACCGGAAACATCTATCTGGGCACCTATGAAATAACGCACGGAGCCTCTATTGTCGTATAGTGGGGCTGTGAGCAGGAGATTCATGAATGGTGAGCCGTCTCTTCTGTAGTTGAGTACTGTTTCGCAGGACTCCTGCCCCGCTTTGATGGCTGTGCGAAGTCTGGCGATAGTCGTCCTGTTTGTCTTAGGGCCCTGGAGAAACCGGCAATTCCTGCCTAGAACGTCGTCTCGCGAATATCTTGTGGTACGGTAAAATTCCTCGCTGGCATAGACGATGGGGCAGTCCTTGATACTGGGATCTGCTAAGCAAAAGACCTCGGCCAGACCCCCCACAAGCTCTCGCATCACGGGCATCCCAGTCCCTGTGATCTCCCTGACCATGCTCTCTGTCACCACTTTCGTAAGTGAATTCGTGATATACGCCGGCAGTGCTTCATCAACGAGGGACTCGAATGACCTCTTCAATCTAGCCTCAAATCGAGGATCGATCGATGCGACGGGACAAGGACTTGGGTGCTCTCCAGGCGTGGGCTTTATCGTTTCGGCCAAGGCATTCGCATACTCCACAGCCTTCATCGCCTTTTGCGCCTCGAGGTACCGTACCAGGATTGGCGCACAGTTCGGCTTGTATCGATTCAAGAAGGCCGTAAAGCGAAGAAAGAAATTTGGGTCTTTAAGAATGACGCGCAAGTGTTCGCCAGAGAAGAGTTGTTCAGAAAGAATGTCTATGTGCTTGACTTTGGTGTTTGGTGGAGGTGGCTTGAGGTCGAAGTTCTGTGCATGGTCGCTGGACGTTGTCCGGCCAAGTACCGGCTTCTGAGCACGAGTGGGGGTGCCATTGAGTTGGGACGAGTGCAAAGAGCGCTCGCCGGTACCATTGACACCATTGACTTGTTCTGCAGGGCTGACGCGATTGGAGGGTGGGAGTGGAAACCCTGAATCCACATCTCCATGGTGATGCGGCGAAGGTAGAGTGATGGTCTCGTTTGGTTGATTTGGTGTAGTTCCGCTTTGCTGTGCAGCGATAGTGGGACTGCTCCTCTTATGTCTTACGTGCGGGACCAGCGCCCCGTTCTGTTGATCGAGAACAGCATTGTCGTCTGTATGAGCATCGGCTGTGCTGTGACTCGACTTGTAGCTTTTGCTGCGTTTACTCTGTTTACTGTCTTTGTGGTGTTTTAGTCCATTTCGGATACGTCCCATATCCAGACCAACGTCGAAGACACGGCGCGACATGACGGGTAAGTTGTGTACAGCAAAGGGGCAAATGCGATCCAAGATCAAAAGAGAGTCGTAGAAGTCAAGGGCATCTTCTGAAGGTTGCATGAGATGAAAGCAATGTCCAATGCTTCGGCACCTTTCTAGAGCAAGGGAAGCTTGTTCGATAGTGGTAGATCCAAAAGCCACGATTGAGCCAAACTGTAAGAGGAAATGAGATGAACAGGGAAGATGGAGAAGAATGATAGGTCGACGGTCGGGAAGGGTTCAGGAAGAGCTAGCATGGCAAAAGGGAGGAAGTTTTTTGCGGGATTGCATGTGGCAGAGCATCATAATGATGGTGTCACCCCATATCCTATACTGGCCATCAGCGGCAACAATTGAGGAAATAGTCAGGTCCTGGCGCAGAAGAAATGTCATGGCACATATGGTGCTCGCATTTCAGGACAATTGATTGGCTGTATGATATATGTCGCATGGTAGCGGAGAAGGAACAAGATACAAGATACTATGTACAACATAGTGGTGATGACATGATCTGTACGTGAAAGGACCCGGCCATCTTAGCGTAAAGCACGGTCCACTCCACATCCTTAGCGCCGATCTGTCGCGATCGATCGTCAATTGCGACCGGTCCAAATTGAACTTCCACTAAGGATGAGCATAACGCATCCTCGAGAAGACAGGTGGTGTTACTGGGCGATTGGGAGCAACTCAACCATTCCTTCTCCAAATTTTCGGTCTTCTTGTTGATGGCCCGGAGAAGACTCCGTCCTTTTTGGTGGGCGGAAATTGCAAGAGGACGCTTGCAGGGATGGCATGAGCCCCCGTGCGGCAGAGAACACCCTTTCGACCCCTTATCCTCGGCAGGCCTAGTGTGTACAAAAATGTTGTTGGCCTGCGACATCAAGAGCGATAACTGAGCAAAGGCCCCTACGATCTAAAGTAGGTAAATCTTGAAGCCAAGAAACCGAGGACGTCCGCGCTGGTCTGCATTCCGCCCTTACAGCTGCGATTCTCCTCTGCCTCGTTCTGCTGAGCTGCTAACAAGGCGAGCACAACGACGAGAGCGTTGACACGGTGACCTGGGAAGATCCCAACACAGTGGGGAAAGGGTAGCACTACAATGTTTGCCGGTATAGCGAGCTAAGAAACGACATAGGGCAATTGGGCACGGTTTGCAGGTGTCTTGCGCGCTCAACTTCCTCATTAGCGGTCTGTTTCTTTCATGGGCTATCTCTACTAGATTTCCGGATTCATTGTGGAAGCGAATCAGGCCTCCCATTGCCATCGTTCGTTGATTCACCTTCACTCCTCTCCATCTCTTTTGTGTGACCAGTCTGACAGGCCGCGCAGGTGTTTGGGCTTGTGCTTCTCCACTCGTAGTCGCAAAGCTTCTTTCAACCGAGATCTCCGTGAGCCACCCTCATGGTTCCCGTGATAGTGATGGTGTGCCTGATTATCATGTCTGGAAGCACGGTGGCCATAGTCAGCATAGAATCTGTGGAGTAGTACTCCATGGAAATTACCTCGGCGATCCAGACTCTTCAAGAGGGTCTTGCACCAAGGGCGTTCTTGGTCTCTGTGGCCTTGGCGGAGCTTGAGAACTTGTCTGTTCATTTGCTTCCTCTGGATCCGGACCTTGAGACAGATTCAGCCCAAGGCTTGAGCATGACGTTGAGCGACCTTCACCTACAGAGCGGTTCGTCCAAGCCGGGCACCATTTCGCTTGCCAGGACTCTCTCGACGATGGCGTGGACGCCTAATTCGTTTCTGAGGTAGGTAAGCCCAGAACATGGGTCTGCACAAGCTTGCGTGTTCATGTAAGTGCGAAGCACCATGTACCTCAATTCGACCATTATCTGCTTCGCAACATCAAGTGCATAATCTTCATCATCAGGATCACTGTGGGTGATGCCCATACGGATAGCGTAGCAAGGGAACCGCCTCGTTAGGTTGTCGTACTCCATTCCCTCGAACGTTGTCTGAAGCATGAATAATCTAAGCAAGGATTCCGATCTTTGGACAACTGCCAAGTGGAGCGCGACTTACCACGTCCAGAATCCTGCCGAATCTTGAAAGTATTATGAAGAGATCCGTTATGAACATCCCTTCGGGGGGCGGCAGGCGACTGTACTACGGTCAGTCGGTCTCTTGAAATGATCGTCGGGCAATACATTACTTGAAAATGTATAAATGTTGCTCCTCGGATTGCTCTCGCCAACTGGGGTCCCATTGGTGGTCATGATCGGCGGGATTAGGTGCTGATCGGTCTTGCACAGGAGACAATATTTCAGAAACAGTGCTTGGATCTTCTCCGTCTCGCCATTTCGGGTTCCATGGCTGGCTAAAATCATCGAGTTTGTTTGTCGATTGGCCTTGCACGGGAGATAATGGACTGCTATCAGTGCTCGTATCCGAAAAGTATGACGAAGGCGAGAAAGCCATGCTCCTGCATTCGTTGCAGGAGAATGGGAGCGTGAGGAGAAAGAAAAAGATATCACTAGTGATCAGATCCTGCTATTCTGGGACCTACGGCCGTTACCCCAAGATCACTACGTCCGTAGTCTGAAAATAGCTGATATGAAACATGGCTTTCCAAACCTAATGACCATCAGGACAAAGGTCAAGAAAGTACATGCGAATGCAAATTAGATTCTCCGTATCTGGTGCTTGATGCGTTGATCTCACCGTGTACAAAACTGTTCTTTTATCAATCAAATGAACTCAGTGTGTCAGAAGAACTGCGAATCATAGATGCACTGGATCAATATTCAGAGAACATTGTTGCCAAGAAGCAGCAAACGTCCCTACGCACAACGTAATGGTTAAGGAAACGTGAAGAGCCCAAATCAACGTGGTTTCAAGATTGCCATGGCCAGACGAATTCGACAGGCTTCTCGGCCACTCGTATCAATATATGGTATACATTGAAGTTGAGTGCTCGAGGCGTGGCCTTCTTCCTTGATCCTCGGGTTTTCTCGCCAGCTTCGGTCCGCTAGGAATAGAGGTACCAGAACCTCCTCCAATATTTAGCCAATCTCGCTTTTGTAAGGGTTGGGAATTGATCATGAACTTTCTCCACGGTCTTTTGTCATCACAAGCGCCATCAAGTAGCGTTTCGAAGTTCAATGGTTGATTGATAATCTAGCAAGGTGAATTCTAAGCAACATGCACAATTATGAACCTTGTTCCCGAGGTTTTCGGACCCGGAGCTAGTGTAATCTTGAGGTACCTATTCGATTTTCGATCAGTGGGGGATCATGTGCATGTTTTTATGTCTCCCTTTTGGTGCGTTACTGACTGTACACTATTAGAGGTTTGCTTCTCGTATCTCGAATTTTCACACTTCAGCGACAACCATCCAACACAGCACGTCTAAATTGACGCAATTCGAGTTCTTCGCGAGCCCGCCGAAGATTACGCCATTTCTACAGAGTAGTACTACTAGACATAAGAATTAAGGGAAGAATCACACTGTCAAGCACTCACCTCTCGAATTGGCCAAAGGCGCAGCCCGAACGACTTTGTCATTAAAGAATGAACATCAGTGCTGATTAAGAGATCTCCTATGTTGCCAGTTTGTAAGTACATGCAGATTCATTCCCGGAACCTGATTTTATCTATGCTCTCATGGGCTAGATGATGTAGAATTTCCTCTAGGCAGCCTCAAGTCTGGTTTGATTATGGTCGTGCTTCCTACTATTCATTTCTTTTTTCTCGACCACCATGAGCCATGTTCCCTTATTGGCTTCTCCAATACCAGACCTTTGCCCCTATGCTTTATCTTCGGGTGAGGCTCGCTTTCACTATTCCCGTGGTCTTGTCCCCAGCGACTGCTATGATCTTCTTCCTTGAGCTTTCCGTTGCTTCTGTCATGTGCATATGATGTGCGTCTCACATCTGGTGGTGGCGATTCCCTGGGCGGTCGCATCGAAGGCTGAGGGGGTTGCGGACGTTCTGGATAGTAAGTTTGCCCTCTCCTGTCAGCGTTTCTATCGCGGCTTCCGTAACTAGCTTCACCACTCTCCTCCCTGGGCGGTCGCATCGAAGACTGAGGGGCTCCCGGAGATTCTGGATAGTCATATAGTCCTCTCCCGTCAGCATTCCTATGGCGGCTTTCGTAACTAGCTTCAGGCCTCTCCTCCCTGGGCGGTCGCATCGAAGACTGAGGGGCTTCCGGAGGTTGTGGATCGTAATATGGCCCTCTTCTGTCAGCATTCCTATGGCGGCTTCCGTGGCTCGCTTCAGCCCTCTCCTCCCAGGGCGGTCGCATCGAAGGCTGAGGGGCATCCGGAGGTTCTGGATATGGCCCTCTCCTTTCAGCATTTCTATGGCGGCTTCTGTGGCTCGCTTCATCTGTCTCTCGCTCTACGTAGCGCTCATCAGCTCGGTATCGAACATCATGCTCGTAAACAAAGATTTCCTTACCAGCAATTTCCTCATCAGCAATTTCTCTCTGCGCCGCAATCACAAATTTCCGATCTTCTCTAAGTCGCCGTTAGTCTAACACGCGGTAGTGCTGAATGCTCCAGCCTCTCGATGGCTCTCACTCGAGAAGATCTCTGACGCGGAATCCGCCGTGACGCACTGGACGGGGCAGTCTCCCACCTCGACCATCATCCCTTTCTCGCTCCCGAGCGGCCCTGCTTCGCCGCCGAGCCCCTTCACTGGATGGCTGTTAGATGTGTACATCGGGCTGCCTGTGCCTTGTCCTCTCAGTGAAACATACTCATGAGGGTCAAAGTCATCCGGATCCCCGTCTTGTCCGATGTCAAAATAATCTCTTGAATAATACTCTCTTTGATATTTGCCTCTGTCACGTGGCATGGCTGATTCAACGATTTTCTAATATGGATGGGTGGAAGTCCTCCAAATGATGTATGCTGGTGTATTGGAAATGTCGAAATCTGTATCTTGACTCAATTGTAGACCGCAGTGAATGACTTAATTATAAAGAAAAGAAGCGGGCCATGACCAATGGTGACTGTATACGGACGTAACAACCCAATACGTAAGATCTTCTCTTGCTGGGAAGCAACGACTGGAAGTCAGCGAGTCTTCATTATTAGATACGGCCTCATATTGCTTGTTTTGCGAGTGATTGCGTGTCCTATATTCGCCAATGACAGAATTGATCACACACACCGTATATTGAGCTAAATATCCACGCCTTGCTGCCGTGATATCCTTAGGACAGGGGGAGATACAGCTCAAGCAGCAATGTACTGAGAGAGCAGTCGAGCTTGGAGTAAAAGCATCAACAGAATCACGATATATTAGGAGTCGGGACAAGTATGAAGCCGTACCTGTGGGTATTGAAACGCATTCGCAATGAACATTAACTTCCAACTCGCAAGACAAGAAGTGTTATAATTCATCTATCGCTAGGTAAATGCACATGTCATTTCCAAGATCAATTTATGTTACATGAAACAACTTCAGGTCATGTTTCGTACTCTCACGTGCGTTCGGCCTCTTCCTATCTTTGATCCGCCAAAAGGGTGGGACCTTTTTTCTCTTCCATGTTCGGCGGCCCCAGTCTTGGCCATTGTGTTCCTGATCTTCATGTGCCTCAATCACACTACGCTCCTCTTCCCTGCTCCCATGCCTACTTCCATCAATTCTTGCGTGAGGGTTTCCGGAATTGCTATGACTTGAGCTGCGATCATCAGAGCGTGGGTTTGATGGGTGCTCCTCGTCGCTGCTTTCCCTTGAAGGATCTTGAATCCCATGCGGTGATGCCGGGCTTCCCCTATCAATATCTTTGGCACTCTCTGAGCGATCGCGTTGGCTATGTTGGTCTGATTCAGACGTCCTGCGGCTGGATGCAGACTGTCGGCTTGGAGCGCGACTCGAAGATTGTGGCGGTACCTTCAAGGATGATAAAATCGAACGTGGACGGGTCAACTGAGTAGGCGGAAGGCTGCGAACCGTCCTGGCACTTTCAACAGACTGATGGCGACTTCTGGAACCGCCCACTTGTGAGCTCCGAGCTATGTCATCGCGGTCAGCTCAGTTTTACAAAGTAACTGGAAGCAGCGTACATTCATCTCGACGCTCGCTCTGAACAGCCTTTCCCGGCCTGAGCTCTGACCTATACGCATGTTAGACATACAATCATCGATGCCGCCATGTGGACTTTTCAAAGGAACCTACTCCGTCCCAGCCACAGATTGACTTATTGCGTGACGTCGATGTGGATCACTGTGCGTATATGCGTAGGGATTATGTTCTCGGACGGGCTTAGTATGACGACCTCGCTCTCGATGCCCACCTTGGGACTCTTTTGGCCGCCTGGGCTCTGTACTATAGCGTTTTTAGGCATACTCAAGGCTTCCAGTGTTTGAACAGTAGAGCTTACTCCGCACCAGCATCATTATCACCATCATTATATTTATTATCCTCATCATCATCACCATCACCATCCTCGACGGTGGAATGTTTGATATGTTTTCTTTTGCCTTGATGTCTTCCATACGCTGTTCCTTCCGTATCCCGAAGGCTCCTCCAGCCTCTATACTTCACCTTTGGATATCCATTTGTACCGCGTTCATGGCAGCCATCTTCACTACCTGAGCTGCGATCTCGAGCTTTTGCACGTAGAACAAGCTCCGTGTTGGTAGTAGACTGAGGCATCGGTAGACATTCTTGATTTGAATCCTGACGGGTTCTGAGGGGTATGGAGTCGTCGGGCTTAGTTTGCTTCATGACTTGTGTTCAAGATTGGCTGAATTTTTGTAGAGAGAACTGCAGGAGTAGGCCAGAGTTCCTATAAGTACTCGCTCATGTTGCACAAGGTCCAAGACGTCGCGGGTGTTCGGCCGCTGATGGTGGCAGTGTCTACGGACGCAACATGAGTCTGCATCCATATTAATTGTCCAGGTTTAACGATTGGAAACCAGCTAATCATATATTTAGAAATAGCCTTGCCCTCCTTGCTTTGGAAGAGCGTGCGTGTGACAGCTATTTCTGGGTACGAAGTTGATGCCATACACGGTGTAATGTGCCGAGTTGTCCACGCCAATACTTACCATTGGATAAGGGTAGAGCTCTGAGAATAGACAGGGGTGGGGATCACACAGTAACGCACTTAAGAGAATTAGCGGAGCTCAAAGGGGTTAAAGCTTACATATTGTTTTTTATTTCTTGTTTAACGAGGCAGAATTGTAGAAGATATTAATACTATGAATAAGCTATTGAACATTAATTTTTCCTTTACTGAGTTCATTAATAAAGAGCGAAATACCATACCTACTAAAAATAACTGATTCGATAAAGCATTTAACAATAACCGACGATACCAAAGGACGCCAGGATAAGTGCTGGTTGGTCGAACGGTCATGATCGATCGATCGGAGTAGTATTAAGCTTTCGAAGCCCGTAGCCATACTAGTAGCGTTCAATTCTATTGTCAGCGGCAGAATGAGACACCAGAAGCTTTCGAAACCTCTGACAAGCATATATTATTAGTATGCTATGGTGAACAATGTGCGACAGACAGCGCTATCTTCGTCTCTCAACATATTCTATGTTGCGGTGGCCTCCATGGTACGCCAAGTAGCTCGAAGATTTTCCGCTCATCTTGACCTTCAATTAGACTGCCCTGCGTGATCCTCTTGCGATTCTTGTCCCGAATAACATCCTTCCAAAGCCCGCGTTGGTTGAGACACATTCCTTGCTTACTGGCCAGTAGCCGTATGCTTCGATTGAAAATATCGTTACCGGTAAAGTAAATCAGGGCTGCACCGATCTCCTGCCAAGGAACCAGGAGGAAGTCGATACGCCGCCAAACCTGTTCACCTGGAAGGGCAGCAGCGCCATGCCATTTACTGCCATTTTCCTTGTCGGTAGTAGCAAGACCAACCTTGAGGTAACCCCTGTCGAAAAGTTGTGGAATCAGTGTCTTGAGCACTATTGTACGAAGGACCTCGATGGAACAGTTGGGTTTAGTGATGATAAAATCCACATCCCCTGAATCGGCAGCACCGCGTCGGTAAGACCCACCAATGATGAAGTGGACGCTCGCATCAATTCTGCTGCAGGATTCGTGGATGTATCTATCATGACAGTCCATCTCTTGACGTGGTATACGGGTCTGGAAGTCTTCGAGATGCTCTATCCCAATCTTTTGATTTTTTGTCAAGGAGGCATTGGCGACAAGATCGGCAATTGTCCTGTGGCCTTGATCAATCCACTTTGTTGCTTGCTTGAGTCCGACGCCATAGATCTTCATAAACAATTGGAAAACTTCGTCCAGGGGCTCGATGTTCGTGCTTTCTAGCCGTCTGAGTCTGTTGGTCCATACAATCTCCTCGATCTTGTCCGCCAGTCTTTCTCCAATACACGGAATTTTGTATGCTTCCTTTGCACTGGTCACCTTCTTAGTCTGTTTTCTGAGCGCACCAATGGCTTTTCGATAAGCAATAATTCTCCAGTGGTCTTGGTGACGTTCATAGTAGTTCGCCATTTCCTGCAGCGTTTCGATCGTTCTGGCGTTGGGGTTTTCAGACTTGCAGACCCCGTCATGCTTTGACGTGCATGTGTATCCTTGGTGCCATGACTTGTTAGTGGGACCCTTTTTAGCTTTCTTTTGGACCCTTATCTCGTCCTCACTGCATTGACCGTCTGGGTCATCAATGGGATGACTGTCATTGGGTTCGTCGTCTTCATCCAAGTCAAGCGGCTGAGCATATCGTTAGTCTACGCGTTAACTCTTACCCGTTAGAAAGCTTACCAGGTACTCAATGGCCTTAGCCTCCAGGATTGCTTCGTCTAACGCATTCTGTGGATGCGCTGAACGTGTGAGAGGGACACAGTTCGATGGATCAATAGTGACCATATCGTGCTCATCATGGGTCTGTTCAGAGGTCTGTTGCTCGCTACATTCGGTCCGCGAAGGAGTCCGTTGTGGCGGCAACATTGCCGTCCTTTCGGGTTTGAGCTGGAGAGACGTAGTAGAGGACTCTGGTGGGGTCGGCGACTGTTGAGCGGTGACTGCAAGTTCATGGCCTTTTACTCGGTAGTTCTGCGGTTCTGAGCTCACGGTAAAACCACCGAAATGGTGGCTGATACAATTGGGAGGATAGTCTTCATTGACAACAACTACATTGGACTGGAAGCGTCAGTATACGAGATACAAATCGCTCATCAGGATTCATACTGGTAGAGAAGAGATCTTCAAGAATTTGAGGATGTCTTGATAGCAAAGACCTCTGTCGACGACTACATGGGTGATACCTTCTCTCCACTCTCTGACCCATAGAGCTCCAAATTTCATGGCTTTCTTGATCCTGAACTTGCGGGCCGGCGCGATATCATCGTTGGGAAGGAAGACTGCACATTTTCAGCCTTGGTATCACGTCGAGCTTTCGAGTGATGAGTTTACAAAAGGACAGTCCCAAGAATATTTGCAGGGATGCCGGCCTCGGCTCTAGGGATCGGCCTCTCTTCCTTTTACCATGCTTAGGCATGAGCGCAATCCTTGTTTGTCCAGCTTTATCGACGCCGTTGGAATGGTCGATTGCTTGTTGCATTGGAGAAGTGGGAATTAGACTTGACGGGAATGATTGACTGGCAGTCGGGCGACCTTGGCTGGCGAGTGTTGTCAATGGGCTGCTAAGAAGCAGTGGCTCTGACACTATATGTTTGAGAGGTGGGTTGGGGCGCGAACAATGATTGAATCTATCTTGGGGCGTTCCTGCTTCAACTCGCGCAGTAGACGGGGAGGCTTTGCTGCTTTTGAGGAACAAAATCGCATTGCCCGAGTCCTCGTCTTCGGAGTCTTCATCATCGAGGTGGTATAATTCCCGAAAGAAGATTTTCTTCGCCTCTTCTTCCATCTTGTCAAGACACACAGTTTCGGGCATTGGTCCATGTAGAAGATGGTGATGATGTGATAATCTACCTGGGTGGTGAACAAAGAGTGACCATGGTGGGATCTTAGGTTGAGCGGCCTCGCAAAGATGGCGCCAAGTCACGTGTTAAGCCATGAGCAACACATTTTGTCTTCTGCGCCAACTTTTAGATTGGCATCGTTCCTCAACAGTCAGCGGAACCTTCTCTGATAATCGAGTCAGGCCTGTGCAGTAGTGTCTCAAATAAGGAGACCCTGTCTTGCGTTGGAATCTCTTGGGGATACACAACCCTTCGGCAGATGTATCGTCTGCCTCGTTATGTACCGTTCGAGGGGACGAATCGCATCAGCTGCTGTCTCAAATATTACAGAATATGTCGGATCCAGGCGAAGATTTGAGGACCGCAGCCGCACAAGGTCTTGCAAAGGCCACCGTTTCATCTCATGATCCTAGCCCGTCTCGTTCTCTCGCCAAGGTATTCAAGGAAAAGCTGCCACGCTGAGGGTTCTTCCCATACGCATGATCTGATGAGCAACGTTTTTTCCCCCTCAATGGACAGTCTCAGCCTTGCTTACGACATGATGGAAGTCGAGCACTCAGCCGTGCGGCTGTACCAAAATATTAGGTCCGCCAGACGGGCTGGGTAACGGGCTGGGAAACAATGTGGGGTTTCAGTGCCGCGCAAGAGAAACATCATAACATGCATGCACTTCTGACGATCCGACGTGGACCAAGCCGAGGGTCTGCAACCTGTCGAGTTTCAGTTTCTCCGTGGCCATGCTTCGGCTGGTTCGCATGGCCAAACATGGACATTTGAGCTGCAAATAAATCCGTGTCTTGGCTCTCACACCATCAATTGGAGGACGCGGCAGGGCATATCTATCGGCTGGCATATAATGTAGGCTACAAGTCTAGCCCGTACCCAGTCCTTGATCTTCTTCAATCGCGAAGAAGTCTTGCCCTACGCAAACTTTCCGATGCACTTCTGTCCCCAGCGAACATGCATGCCGGAAATGCTGTTCGGTCAATATCCTTATTTTCTTTGCTTGTCAGTCGTTCTGTAACTCAAAGCGACCAGACTTTCTGCAATCGATTGTATCATTCTACGGTTGTCGCAAACAACAAGGTTTACGTAGACGGGGGCGAGGTACGAACGGTATGCTATTGAACAACCGTCCGCATACAACCATCATCCGACTTACTGACAGACTCAGATTATCAATGGGGTCATCAATGTTGCGATACCAGATACCGTTCAAACAATTGATTTATCGAAGGCTTTCAACAACACGGACACATCGATATGGGGACACATATCAAAGACTGGCGATAGCCCAAGTAACAACGCGCCAACGCTCAATGACGGTAATATATTTGCGACGAATAGGAGTCTCTTTCTCTTTGGTGGCGCAATCAGCGCCGCTCCTGGCGCTCCTCCGGTACCTCCACTGAACGCTGTCTGGCAATATCGGCTCGATAACAACAGTCAATGAGGACCATCTGTAATCGCACCAGGTGGCTATACGCCTCAGCGAATCCATTGGGGCTTGGCTGCTCAAGCGGTCGACAGTTCGGTAGGATTTTTGCTTGGTGGAGCGATAACTCCTAAGAGCGACCCAGCTTTCAATGCTATCACCAATGCGAAGCCATATATGGTTCAAGGGCTCATTACAATAGCCGAAGACTCAATCGACTTCGCGAACACCTCAACGACCGGTCTGAATCCAGATGGTACTACCTTAGGAGGCTTTTTGGCCCTTATCGAGCCCCTTGGCTCAGGAGGAGTTCTTGTAGCTTTCGGAGGAATCACCAACATTCCCGGAAAGCCGATGGCGTTGGACGACCCTGACCTTGCTGATCCAGAGATGCATTCGGTGCTGGGAAATGTTTCCGTGTATGATATCGGTACACAGACCTGGCACCAACAAACGGCGACTGGAGATGTCCCCCCCTGGCGATATGTAGGCTGTTCCGTGGTTGTCAGTGCGCCAGATCGGAGCAGCTATTCAGTATACATTTTTGGGGGCTGGGGCAATACTCTAGCCGGCTCTGATGGTAATGTCTACGTGCTGTCAATACCCTCTTTCCGGTGGATCCGTGTCAACAGCGACAGCAACCGTAGGGCTCGCCATCAGTGCAATTTGATAGGCAAGAACACCATGTTAATTGTTGGCGGTGTCCAATCCAATGGCGAGGGCTTGCAGCCAACAGATGCTACCGGCTGTGACACTGATCCAATGTTTGTGCAAGGCTTGGGCATGTTTTCTCTCAATAAACATACTTGGGCTACCAAGTATGACCCATTAGAAGGGGCAGCCATGTATCGAATACATCCCAGCATTTCGCAGGTCATTGGAGGCAACGAGAACGGGAGCGCTAGGGTACAGACACCTGTAGGAGGTTTCTCACAACGGGCATTAGGGACCCTTCTCGGAGCGAATCAGGATTCCAACACTACAACTTCCAATTCAACAAATTCTACTAACGCTGGTCATGCTGACGTTAGCAATGGGAGGAAGAGATTTAACGGAGGGATTATAGCAGGTGTTGCTGTCGCGGTCTTGGCCTGTTTCGTCCTCCTTTTTGTGCTCGTATTATGCCTAGCAAAGCGACGACATCGCCGACGCAAACCTTCCCCACCTAAGATCTCTTTGCCAGTATTGCAGACGCGGCAGACGTCGGAGCTGAGCGGCGTGACATCCAAGAATTGGAACGAAGATAAAGCAGTAGCTTTTGAGCTTGCTTCAACAGAGAAACCATTACCGTCAAGGCCGTGGGATGAGAAGCCAGCTGGAATGTATGGATTACAGGAGTTGGAAGGTGAGATTGGACCCGAGAGGACAGTAATAGAAGAAGACAGGAAAGCAAGGATTCGTGCACACACTATTAGTAAATAAATGGCTGTATACAACATATGACTCTTCTTGGAAAGCAGTGTCATATACCATCAATCTATATTCATGAAGATCGTTTAGCTGAGATCACACATTCATAGGTACCTCCGTCTCGGCAGCTGTCACCCCATGATTACCCCTAATTCATTAATTCTGCTTCTTTGGAAAACCAAAACAGCACGCACGATTGTCATGTCTGAAATATCTAATTCTACATCTACGCAACAACCACGTAGTCACATATCTTAAGACTTTCATAATGTCATCTACTAATATATAGATTTAGACTCTAGCCTCTAAAATATAATTATTGAATGCGTATATGTAAAGGGAGTAGGATAATGGTTCACTACGTCGCGAAATTCTTGCGGAGCTCACCAAGCACAAAAACTTCTAGAAGATTAGGTATAACATAACAAGGATAATTAGGGAAGTTGTTAGACTTTAAAGACGTCTTCTTAACTATATTCTCTATGTATTCTAAATATCTAGAAGCGTTTAGATTATTTGGAGTTACACGGTATTCCATTAAAGTTCTAGAACGATGTTATTTTAGAGGGCGCGGGTACCTTAGAAAAAGAAGCAGAATTAATGAATTAGGGGTACCTATAGAAAACGAATGATTTTGATAGGGAAATGCTACCCGGAAGTCCCTCCCCTAAGACACGCTAAAACCACAGCCTATCCAAAGCTTCAATTCCCAACATCTCTGCAATGCTGAAGCCGCGCTATCTGAATAGAAGACCCCTGTCTTCCTGGACCTCCCAATGGCTTTGTCTCAGATGCCAATCGCGCCTTCAACGGCTCCATCGCCAAGCATGCAGCATCTCCCAGCCCTCCAGATTCTCTACCTCAGCTAAACCCCCTCCGCCCTCACCCACAACCAACCTACCCAGTCTCCCACCCAACGATGAAGCCTTCGTACCAAAAACCCTCTCCCGACCCCTCGGCCAGTCCAACCCCCCCCAACCAGGTGAAAACAGCGGAATAGACCACCGCACCTGGCGCGAGCGCCGCGATGATTTCTTCAACTACGACAAACATCTCGAGCGCCGAAAAGAATTGTACATCCCTCCCTCCCCAATCTACACGCACCTATTCAATCTGCATCTTCTGACAGTGCTTGTACGTACTCAGGACGAGAAAAGTAGCAAGACCCTATTTTCGCGACTGGACATCGATGAACCAGCACCGCGGCAAACTCTGGCTTTCCTCTTCCAAACTCTTCAAGGCGGACTCTGCGCTTTATTTCCCGAATTTGCAGGGGTATAATCTCGCTGCTTCGTCTGTGGTGTCTGATACCACGAGCGTGCTCTCGGGAAAGATTTCCATTGTTAGCGTCTTCAGTGGGTTGTGGGCTGAAGAACAGACGAAGACTTTTGTGGGCGAGGAGTTGAATCCGGAGTTGATGAGTGTGGGGGAGAGCATGGGGGTGCAGAGGGTGTGGATTAATATCGAGGAGGATTGGATGAGGGCGGGTTTGCTACGGCTGTTTCTTGGGGGGTTGAGGAAGAAGTTGAGGGAGGGGGAGTGGGGGAGATATTTTGTTGTGAGGAGAGGGGTTGAATATGGGGTTAGGCAGGATGTGGGGATGGTGAATGGGAAGATTGGATATGTTTATCTTGTGGATGAGAGGTGTAGGATTAGGTGGGCGGGGAGTGGGGATGCGGGG